>Ga0116231_10005086_pt1 | contig 26154 bp, 18 predicted proteins | sample S1TSphgellanicum_2_FD_89695 | JGI IMG/M metagenome (GOLD analysis project Ga0116231, IMG submission 89695) | Host-associated microbial communities from peat moss isolated from Minnesota, USA - S1T2_Fd - Sphagnum magellanicum MG | ecosystem: Host-associated > Plants > Peat moss > Unclassified... | reverse complement strand
TTCTCAGGAGAATAAGAATTGTGCACACTACTTCTTCTACCCTCCAACATCAGGAGATGATCCAACCAGAATGTCACCTCATGGGTATTGCTTTCAAAAGCACCTGTGCTCAGGAGGACACAGGAGGCAACCACGTAGGCTTGGTTTCTCATTTTCCCACTGTCGAGACTGACCAGGAGAGTCAGGAGTGGCTTTGCATGCTTGTAAATGAGGCTGAGAGTCACTCCTGCTGCCTTCATGTTGCTGGAACTACTATGTACCCAAGGAATGCAAAAACTTTCTGGACTGCCTGTTGTGGCTAACAGAAGAGCTAAAATCGCTTCTTGTTGTGAACGAGATATGTCAGCTGGACTACTCGGCAACAGTCGGAAAGGGTCAAAGCCTTTCTCTGCGAAAGCCACTGGAAGAACCCTCTACATCAATCAATCAATCATGAAACACCCACATGAACAATTAGTCCTGCTCATACTCATGCTCTTGCTCATGCTCTTATCAGTACAGGATCTTGCACATATCCAAATCTATCTTGCACACATTCCATCAGTGTCTATCATGCCCAACAAGTTCCACATGTTACAATACCTGATATGCAGCTAGCACGTGCAGGATTTTTGCGTGAAGCAGACATTCAATATCACCTCTCCAGTGACTTTGCTGCCCAAAAATCAGCTCTTCTCCCCAGATTTGTGCGAGTGTTATCATTTCTTCACTGTCCAACTGATCCTCTGACTCAATGCTACTTGAACTGGAATCACTCTCTGAATCTGAGCTTATATGAGTAACACTGCCCTTGCCTTTCTCCTTCCTTCTCCTCTTGCTAGGGGGCTTGTCACTATCTACAACATGGCCTCTTTTGTGACAACCCTTGACAGCAATTGATTTCACTTCTGTATCAACCTTCCGTAGCATTGAAAGCATTAAGAGTAAGACATTTGGGTCTGGCAAAGCTGCCCACATTGTGGTCTGGATACTCTCAGCCAGTTGCAACCACTGTTTCCTAGACACCTCCCTCCCTTTCAAATTGTCTACCACAGTGCCACTGCTCTCGGCTTCTTTGTTGTGACTTGTTAAATCATCACTTGATCCTCTTAATTGGATTTTCTTTACATTTGTCTCTTGAACAACACTGCCTTGCCCAGACAAACTTTCTGGGACAAGCCAATCCAGTACATCCCCGAATCCCATCTCTGAGTGTTCTGCAGGAATTTTCTTGTATAGATTCTCATCAACAGCAAGAGTGGCTGCATCAAGAAGTCGTTCTAGAGACAGTAAAGCCTCCAGCAATACTCGCAAGCTTCCATGCCTAACCAGCACACTTGCATGCTGTAGACCCCTGTTGAAGGTCACTTTAGATAAAGCTCGTGGAAATAACCGTCGCAAACTGCTCTGAATCAGTGGCCCCTCCATTCTCGGGGGAGGAACACCCTGTTGTGCCATTGCAGGGAAGGGTGGTGGTGTACTTGCAATAGATATCAGTTCCACGACAATCGACATGGCCACAAACCTGAAGAAAAAGAGAGATTCAGGGGCTTATTTGCATCTCATGTGCTTGACTCAAGCAAGCCTCCCTTGATGACTTCTGATTTTGCTCCATGGGTACATGCACTACTAAGTCTGATTTATTTTTTTCTAGCTTTCATTGAGCACAGAATGTGCACCAACAACAGATATATGTCAAGCCAGAGCGCATCACTGACACCAAATGAACATAAGTCCAAGGATGACTTGCTAAACCAGTGGGTTGAACTCCTCACCAAACAGGAGCTGGTTGAGGTTCCACAGAAAATGGGACAGAATCCAAGTAAGCAGCAGCCAGCCTTGGTGTTGCTCGTGCAGTGGCGAGCAAAATCTCTCGGTGTTGAACTACTTTAATTGCCTGTAGTCTGCGCATGAATCGTAGTAGCCTACCCTGACCCCCACCAAAGGCACCTGTCTTTGCTCCAGGTGGTGGTCCCCAAGCTGACGCACTTTCAGGACACAATCCATGTGCTGGATTTGTACAAAGAGACATCAACATTCCATACGCTACCTCCTTGGAATCACCCAATTGATCATCAGCCACAATCTGTGCTAACTGTTCGAGAGCAACATCTCCAAACAAAGCACTCTGGAGGCCTGCTGGCACAAGAGCAGCATCACTCAGCACCTTCTGCTGTAGAACATACAGAACTTCAATGATTGTGGAGTTGTCATCACTTGCCAGGCCATGCAATACACTGGCATACAGCGGCCGCTTTTGAAGAACCCATCGTAGTAGCCCTGGATCCCCAACCACAAGGAATGACAGTGCAAACTCGATGAAGTATGACCTGCACCAAGCAAAATTACAATTGTGTTATGCCTACTATTCCAGAGAAGATGATGATGCATAAAGCTGGCATCAAGCACAGAGAGAGATAGAGAGTGATGGATAACAGAAAAAGAAGCTTGACCTCATCGTCTGGCTGAGAAGACCTTGAGATAGGCCTTTATTTACTGGGGCTCTAGAAGCCTTGCCAATCTTCCTCAAGGCTTGAAGTGTAAAATCAAAAGTGGTTGCGACTTCAACTGCAAGAAGCCTTCCTCGCAATACAATGCTAGCCATGAGTCGTAGTGCAGCTTTTTGCCTACTTCTCTGCGATGAAGACAAATGGGAGTAGATATCTTTCATCCTAGTGCGGACAATGGACCGTGCAAGCTTGTCCAGTCTTGCCTGCACACCATCAGTTGCAATGAGAAAGCAGAGCTACCAGATGAGAACCAATGGCAGCCCTCCTTTCTTCCACTGTCAACGCTGCTAGTGCCATGTTCACCAAATGTTGGCAGCAGCTCAAAAACCTCATTGTGATGATGTAGATTGTTGCAGTGAAAAAAATCTCTGAAGCAGACAAGATCTTTCACACAAAGGTTCTCTCACAATGCAAGGATTTCTTGCAAGGATCTTTCAGGTTGCAGTGTTTTTTGCACACACCACAGGGAAAAGCAGGCTATGAGAGGGAAAACAAAGTCTCACCTGGACTACCATCAGACCCTTATGCTTCTTTGGTACCGGATCGCCACCCGAATCTCCAGTCCATTGTCCTTTGCCAATGGGATGCCGCAACAGCTGAGAGAGAACGAGCATGAGAGGAACAGCTGTGGTGGTTGCTCCCGCACCTGCTTCCCATGCAGACACTAATTCTGCACATTGTGGTGATGCCAGAACATACTGCAATAACACCTTGCTACCCTTTGGAGTAGCCAACAGTGTGAGGAACTGATGCAGAGCTTGCTCTAGCTCTCCACTGCTTCGGGAAGCTAAACCTGCTGCCAGATTTAATGTCTCCTCATCCACCTGCTCTGTAGCCATAAACTCGTTCACTCCTTCCTCCATGCTCCATTCCTCCACATCTGCAACCCAAATCCACCCTGAAGCTTTAGGATTCAGGATTCAGGGTTTAGGGTTTAGTGCGTTGCAATCTAGACATTAAACCCTGCAAAACCAAACCCAATTAGCCCAACCCGGCAAGCCAATTTTCCAGACACAGCAAATCTTCCTTCACCTTGAACTCTTGAGACACAAAACATCAACATGGGTAGAAGGGGAAAAAACTTTGTGGTGATCAAAGTACCTTCTTCTTCAGCATCAGACTGTACAATCTCCTCCCAACTTGTGTACTCACTGTCATGACGTAAATCTTGTTCCTCCTCTTTATCACCGCTTCCAGCTTCCATTTGGGCTTTCATCGGAGAAGACTCTGAGCCTTTCTTCTTGTGTCCCATCATAACCTATTCCAAGTTAGAATCAGATTTCTATCATTAGAATTGCCGGCTCTCCTCCTCCTCCTCCTCCTCCCTCACTCCGTTGTTTATCCCCACCGCTTCTGCAACAAGTAAGCGGGTGCTAATCTGCATCGTACGAGCTCCTTCCGAGTTAGGGTCATGCAGCAACGCCCACTAAACCCTAAACCCTAAAACCGCCACTGATCTGTCCACCAGGCAAACCGCACTAAACCCTAAACCCTGAAACCTTTGTAATTCTTTTGAACCTCAGTGTTAATCTCTTCAAAACCTAATAGTTGAACTTCTGATTTATTAAAATTTTGCCATAAATAATTTTTCAAAAGTTTGGCAAAAATAATAATAATAATAATAATAATAATAATAATTTATGCCAAAATGGTAAAGGTACTACACTAGTGTCAAACCCACAAAGGAAACACAAGTTATTGAATACCCACCAATTTGTGTTTTTTTTTCCTTGACAAATTTTGTTGTTTTTTTTAATATATATGAAAGGTTCGGAAAACTTGGGGAACAAAATTAGTGCAAATTTGACTAATTTTGCTGAAATTTTTGATATCATAAAATTGAAGGAATTTTTTAAAAACCTAACACCAATGGTAGTTTATTCCTTTAAACCCTAAAGTTTTGAATTTATAAAGCATTTATTAGAATTTTGTTTAATGTATGTGAAGGGCACCTTACCTTTATTAAGGGGAGGGAGATTTTTTGGATATTTGTTATTCCCATTGTGTTCCTTTCAAGTTACCAAAGGGCTCCCCAATTTTCAATGTGTTCTACAAGATGTTCCCAATGGCACTACTTAGGGACTTTTATCTTGTATCTTTTGCTAAGACGAGATTACTAACGAACCCTGAACCTATTTACTCTATACGTTAATTGGAGTCTTTAAAATTTTATTGCATTGTTTCAAAATTAACTTAAAATGAGAACAATTTTAGATTATTATCTCCTTTGGTTGTGGAGAGGTCTATACAATACAAAATTGTTTAGGATTTTTTTTAATTTCCTTATAATGCTTGTTTTTTTTCACATTATCATGAATTTTCATGGAGTAATAAGTGCCACAATCATATCTTCAAAGTATTTTCAATCTCCTTTTTTTATTTTGATATGGTTTCTTGAACAATCATGGAATTCAACAATTCTTACGTAACACCTCTTTCAACCTTGTATTTTTTTTTTGGGTTGTTTCTCTCTTAGATGTAGATAAACTTTTTAGATTCCCAAATGCCCCAAAAAAATCGACTTTCAAATGTAAATTGTTTTTTCAAACTCCTTTCAAGTTATTTGTGTTCTTATGTCATGTAAGAATGACACTAAGACTCTAGCATTCATGTGGGCAATTAACCTAAACCACAAGATCCCGAATTGCAACTTCAATTGTAAGAAGAAAACCCAATTAGGAGTCCCCACACTAGGACCACACTTCACAATTGGGAAGACACCAAAGTAGGACCGTGTTCATAGGAGGAAGAGGACTTAATTGAGAATCCCCATGTAGTGATTACATTTAAATAGGAAGAGATGATGGTGGGAAGTCATAATTTAAGAATTAAGGGTTTCTTTCCTTGCTCCCATAAGAAACCCAAATGCATTTTTCACCAAAGTTATGATGATAACAAGGTAATGGAAAATGATTGAAATCCATGTTGTAAGAACATTCACTTTCCATTGAAATGTGCAACTATTTTTGAATGTGTATGTTATCAATGTTGGAAATTATACTTGGGGGTTGTTGCTAGGGAACTTTCTAAAGAAATTTAAGAATACATATACATGTTTCAATTACAAAAGGATAGGTGTTAACATCTAATGAATGATAGTTGGATTCACAAATGTGTGCTTTGGTCAATGTTTGACCTAGAAAGTTGTGAACTAAATGTGACCATAGTTAAAAGGCAAATTATATTAATGGAAAGTCATTTGTTATAGTTTATAATGTTGTCATCGTATATGGCTCAAGGAAGTATGTCCTAAATGTACCAAAAAACAATTTAATTTTTACTTCAACAAATTGATTTTTGCTACATATTAATGAAAACCCCCAATTTTTTCATAAAGTAGTCTATTTTTTCTTTTGTATTTTATCATGTTTTCATCCATAAAAAATAATATTTCAATTATTATTCATCAATCTAGTCCATTGCTAGTCCACATTAAAGGTTACCTACCATATGTAAACCAATTTGTATAGCAAAAATAATGGTGTTTGTCTATTTATTTACAAACCATCCTAATGGCCCCTTTAATTCTACCTATAAAACATATGTCCTTCCATCCTATACACATGAAAATGAAATTAACATGTTTTTGATGTCTAAATAACATGATGAATTCCAATTGAAGAGGTTCAAGTTATTTTGAATCTAAGTACCAAAATCCTTTAATCCTAATGTTCACAAGGGAGGAAAAATTAAATACTATGTTGTTTTGTGGGAACAAAAACAATGTCCTCTTTGAAAATTGTGTGCTTTTATTAACAATATATTTTTAAATAATATATTGAGCCACAATCTATTCAATCGTGAAACAATAATTAACATGAATAACTAAATGGTGATGTTTTGTGAAATAAAAGAAAATAATCTTTGAAAGACGTGTATTTTCTTGGTTGTAGTTTCAAATTAATCTACTAGGTTGCAATTAATTCATTTCACATTTTGCACTTGAATCATATTTTTTTGCTTTGTAAGGTTGGATGCAAAGTGGAAATGGATGATCATGTAATACTTCAAAGAGTTTCTTAAAGTGCCATGGTGAAAAATAGTGTGTTCCATCTTGTGCCATTGTAGAAAGAAATCCATCACAAGGTCAACAAATTGATTTTTATCGACATGTTGTAGGATATGTGATCTCAATTGGTCACTTGTTATTTATTTCCTTCTTGTCCCATTATTGTTGCTTTGATTTTTGCTTTTTTACAAGTTCATTTTCAATTAAATGTTGAAAACCTTTTTCTTATTTCTTATTGTCATGCATACTTAATTATTTTTCTTGTGAGTATTGATTTTTTGTCATTAGTGCACATGGCCTTACATCACACATTTATCAAAGATTCCATAAGTAATTATTGAAAATCTATAATATGACACATTTTATTAATAATAATGCATAATTTTTCATTTAATGTGGCACGAAAACCCCCATGTAATATAGGGTGAGGCTTCCATTAAATTTTGATTTATGGTTTTACATTTTTGTGAAGGTAGTGATTTTTCATATATTAAGGATCATGTTCAACATCAAATTTTAAGGATAAATCAAACATACACATTTTACAATTTTTTTAATTTAAAAAAACACCTTTTGTAACTTGTCTTATGGAATACTTTATAGAACCTATCTTTATAATATAAAACATCATTTTTACTTAGGTTAGACCACAAGGATTATGGTACATTTTGTAATTTTTTCCAAATCCAATTTGCATTCCATCTTTTTTTTGCTTTTAGTACATCTAACCTATCTGATATGTAATCATGGCACCAATATAATGTCATCTTTCTCAATGTATAACTAAACACATTGATGATGTGTTTTTCATATGTATTTCCATTTGCTCTTACAACTACATGAAATATCTTCACATGAACATCTAAATATGCATCTTTCTTGTAATCTGGATATTTAAAAGTTGATCGATGTGGCTTGGCTACTGAACCCCCTATTTTAGGATTCAACATTGATCCAATTCTATGTCCTTCATAGTTTACTAGAATTCTTGGTGGCCATCCCATAGATCTATTTGCTTGTGTTGTCATGATTGGCGCTATGTAAACTGTTTGAAGTCTTGAAATGGGTATTGTTACCTTATTTCAAAGTCCATGAATTTGGTCTACTTTTCCTTCAAGTTGAGTACTCATTAATACTTAGTATGTACCTTGACCATTCTCAGAATATTTTGTTCTTCTTAATGGCTTAAACTCTTATTTAAGATTACAAGTTATTATAGTTGTATCTAGCATCACAAATTTAATTTGTTATTCTTGTGAAATAATAACTTGTATTTAAAATATCCCACTTATCATTTTAGGCATTGTTAATGATGGTGTTAATTTTTTTAATGACCTAGCTTCCAACTATACAACATTTATCTATATTCTTTGTGGCATAGAGTTTGGTTTTTCGAAAAATGGTTCTACTCTATTCACACTAGGAGAATTATGAATCCTCGATCTATTGTGTACAAATTGTCCTTCACCCAAATAATTTCATGCATCTTTTCTTTTAAACTATTTTGAATTTGTTTTATAGAATATATTTCCAACATCTATTTCCCACATGTTTAACAAATCCATCCTTCACTTCATTATCAATATGTGGACATTTTGTGATCATGCGTATTCTAACTATATAAAAAGCATAGCTCTTGGAAAGAGTTTGAACCAACATGGCTGAATCCATAAAATCGTAACTTCTATGTTTTGGATTCCTTCTTTATTTTCCGATTCCTTTATTTATGTGGTTTGTTTGAAATGGTAATGCCTCCTCCAAAACCTTCACCTATGCATCATCATACATAGATGTTCTTGGGTAATTTGCATCTACCCATTCTAAAATGTTAGTATCGTAATTCTTTTCTGTGTCCTAATCCTCTATTGGTTCATGATATTCTAGTGATGCTAACTAGTACACAAAAGATAAGTTTGTGCATCTATTGTAATCATTCCTCCAACTATTCATAGATTCTAAAATTGAAGAATTTTTAGGGTCCACTAATAACAATTTGTCCTTTGCATTTCTCTCTTTTCAATGTTCTTGAATAACAAATAACACTTGGAAAACATGGATAATCCTTTCTCTTAAGCATACTTCAAATTTAATCCCCTTCACTAAATATCACCTTTTGCAACCAAGGAGTCTTTACACACCCCCTATCCATGCTTTTTTTCTTGCTCCAATTCTGACTAAAGACATGCGATGTCTTACAAGTTATTCTTTTGTTCACAAAGGTTTTGGTTCCAAAATTATACCCATGTTTAATGTTTCATACACTTCTTGTTCTACATCTTGATTTTCTTCAAGATTTGAATTCATGTTTTGGTGTTGGGCTTCTTGATCCATTTGCCTTTATAAACTTCAACTCACCATTTAATTCATATTATTTTATTAATCTTTTATTTCCTTTGACTTTTGGTATTTTTTTTTTACTTAAGTCCTTGTAGCGTTTACCACTTCATGACTTCCATCTTCTACTTCCAAAAAACTTAGAAATCAAGATCTATAAAAAATAATATATCATTTTTCGAATTTTGAGATCAAAAAAAAATTGACACTTTCAAAAAATCCAAATTGCTTGCAATATTGTTATTTTAAAAAATTGTCCTTGAAATGGTTGCCAAATGGTAAACATATATTTTATTCATAATTACTCTCTACCTACTAACAAAACAATACAAATTATATTTTCAAAAGTACATACGACATTCATAGTCTATGGTTTTATTCATTATAATTCCCCAGTAGATTATATTCACACATTTTTTTATTACAATTACAATTTTTTTATTTCCCAAATTCTTTATTATCTTTAATAATCAAAATATGTGATTATGATTCATAATTCAGTTAGAATACACAACAATTTTAGAGTAGTCTCATTGTTTCCTCATCAATATCCTTTTTAAAAAAAATTCAAACTTGAATATATTAAACATTTGTAAAAATCCATAATGAAAAATAGGAAAATCTATGTTTCAAATCCAACAAAATTTTAAACTACTTATTGTGTCTCTATTTTATTTTCCAACAACTTTTTAATATTCTTTGTGTTTGAAAAAATTAATCTTTTAATCTAATTCAAAATCCAAAACTACATCTTAAGTTTTTTCCCTCCAAAAGTAATTTGAACATCAAACTAATAAAATGTTTTCATCTTATCCAACTAACTAATCATCTTCATTCTACCTTATTGCCTAAGGGGTGAAATCATCTAGGTTAATAATCTAAGTGGATAAGGGATGGATGGATTTTTATTAACTAAAATGTGTGGAAGGGATCAAAATAAGGAGATTTATAAGGATAAGGAAATATATAAAAATAAAAACTCAACCCTTGTGTGGTGAATATCCTTCTTGGGTTTTTTATTTATCATTTAAGGAAGAGGATTGTGGATCATTCCTTTGTATCATTCTAGTTTGGATGTGGCTAGGAAAGTTTTTTTTGGGGAAGAAGTGTGTATGTCACATTGGAGATAAAGGTGGAAAATATGGAAGTATCTTGAACTTTGATTCTTGCAATGGAAAAATGGTTGAAAATATATCATATTGTTTTGTTCTACTTGGAGGATGTTAAATAGTGGGGGAAAGTAGTACACATTAAGATTGCATAATGTTTTGTTATGTTTTTTATAGTAGTTTCTTGTTTTTTCTATAAAAGCAATAGGATTTTTATTTTTGTTTATAGAATATAAAATATTTTCTACCATAGGATAGTAACTACCATTCAAAGGTAACAACAAGGATGTAGACATGAGATTTGGGGTTTGGAAGGAAGGTAACATTGCTATAGATGGTATGTAACAACCACCAAGGGTCTATAGGCAATGTAAATAGTAGGCGGTAGCTACAAAAGGTTTATAAGTGCTACAAATGGTAAGTAGTAACTACAAAGGGTCTATGTCATGACCCTAACCTTGGGCTCGCAACCAAGGCAAGGGCTTACAAAGGTGCGAGCTAAGAAAGAAGCCCGAAAATCACATTTCACACTACCAGGAGTGTAAGAGAATGTGGAGGAATGAACCCACACACTCCCAAATGGGCTCCCATTTTGGTAGTTGGAGTCCCGATGGACTTCCAAATTTTCATAGAGGTATTTTAAAGGACAAAATTCATTGGATTAAAAAGTTATTTATACCATTGGAAAACTCTTGAAACGTAAATGTCTAAAATGAGATTTCATGACTCATTTAAGTACTTAAAACACAAGTTATGGCCAAAAGAAAGCTCGGGAGTCAAAATGCCAATTTGATTCCCAACCACTAAAGTCAAAAATCGCCCTGAAATATGTGCGTATAGGTTACGTGTCACATATCGTTAGAAAGCTCTTAACAAGGGTTATAACTTTGCTTTAGACTTCGCCTCAATCGAAGGTTTGCACAAGAAGTTATGGCTTTTCAAAATGCCAAAAATCTCAATTTTGGGAATTTCAGGATTCACAACTTGGGAGTCCCAAAACAAAATGACATTTGGATGTAGCCCCCGTGGTTAATCACAAATAATACTATAAGGGGGAAGGTGGTAACTTCCCCCAAGTCCAGGCCATGGTGAGTCTTGTGAGTCTATGTATGCCCATGGTTCATCCGTGCACCAAAAGTGCTCCAACCATGCACCAACTAACTTGTTGTTTGGTTTGTGTAGGTCCATGTGAATAATTGACCTAATTATCACTTGTCGTAGTCCCCATCTTGAAGCTCTAGCACTCCACTTTACCCCCGAAGTGCTACGAACTAGGGAGCGTACCCCAACTCCTTTTTTTTCCATTGTTTTCACTTGCGAACTCGCATTTGAATCTTTCAACGAATGTGGGGGTGCATTAGTTTACATGCAGTTATGGATATTTTTCAAGTCTACAAATGACGATAGTTACTACATGATGATAATTGTTATAGAACGATAGTTGCTTCAAAACAATAGACAAACAATAAACAAGTTTTACTTTCATGTGTTTTCATTTTTTTTCTCATTCCTTTTTTTATTTGGCAACATTTTTCATTGATAGTAAATAGGTTGTTGAATTCCATGGTTGCACATGTAGCAACTTCAACATGGATGGGAAGATGTTCCACATTTTTTCTTTCCATGTAAAACGCACATGATTTGAATCGAAAAATATCCCCAACATCTATTTGTCCTTACTATAGCCATCTATTAATTGCATTATTCCAAAAAGTACACTTGTCAAAAAAACAACATTGACATATGCATGTCTATCACCATTTCATGTATTCTAAGTCACTTTTATAATTTTAGTATTTTTTCTAGGACAAAAATTAGTGTTACATTGTCTTCACATTTCAAAACTTATATTAATGTAAAAAAAAAAAAAACATCTTGAACTTGTGATAAGTGCGTAAATATTTGCCAATCATTGGAAGTCTACATGAACTACTTCCAAGAAAAAGGGTGTGATTCCACCAAACACCTAACATGTTGAAAATGTTAGCTCAAAAGTTTGTTCCATAAAAAACCTTCCAAATATTTGACCATGTATGTTCTTTTGTTTGGGATGACAAATGACTATGTTTTCCAATTGGGTGTCCCTAATCAAAGTGTTATTCCAATTAGCTAATGTTAATATTTGATAAAACATCCATCCTTATCAAAGTGTATAGACATGCACCCAATAGTTGAAGAATGTACGCAAGTAAGTAAAACCACAACAACAATGTATCATGAATATCCCAAGCAAGATCACAAGAAGCAAAGTGGAGTGAAATAAAACACACAAAAATGGCAACGTATCATCAAATAAACAAATAATTTGACATGCTTTAGTAAATAAATTCCTCCTTTGTTTTAGGGCCCATATAATTCACAAGAGCAACTTTTTGAGTTTAGGAATTGCACACCACAAATGTGACATTGTCTTTACAACCAATGTTATGTTGTCTTTACCTATGATTGTTGTCATTCAAGAATTGTTTTTTCATGATTCCCTTAGAGAAAAACAAAGTGTATTCAAGAATCAAATTTCAAACAAATCACACAACAACATTTAAATGCACACAAAAAAGGAGGAGGATCCACACATCATTACATTTTTTGTATTCTAGCCAATGCAAAGATGAGCTTTGGACTTTGCATTCCTTGATTGACCACAAAATTTTCCTTGAAATGTTTGCAGATATAATTTTAAGTAGTAAAATTTGATTATGTAATTATGAAGAATTGGAGAGAAATGAAGATGACATAAACAAACAAAATTGAAGAAAACAAAGTTCAAGGAAGATGAATGTCTTGTCATAAATAGGTTAGTTGACCTCCATCTAAATTTCCATGGAAGATTAACCTACCCATGCAAGAGTTCTTTTGATCTTGAGATCCACATCAATAAGCAAGGGCTTTAGCTTGATGTTGATCTAATCCACTAACATTATGACAAACAACAATGGCCTTGTCAAACGGTCATCATTTTTGTAATGTTATGGATCAACAAAGGTGGATGGGTGTGTTCCAAATTTTTTAAGAAATTATAAATGGGTGATGTTTCAAAAATGGAATTGGATGGGTGTTGTTATGAGCTTCACTATTCTTGTCCTTCAAAACTTTGGACGAGCTATGTGGCAAATAAAAGTTTTTGCCAAATTTTTGGGAATTGGCTAAACCATCTCAGTCTTCTAGGAGCTTGCCAATGTGGATGGAACTCCAAGGGTCCTTATAGTGTTTGCTAAAAACCGAATTTGACAAAAAAGATAGTTGAAATTTAGTTGCCAATTGATTCAACAACTTGGATTGCAGATGCCATCCATAGCAAAATTTTGCACCCATTACACGAAGTTGGACCTCACATGCTAGTAAATTTTTATGAGTGGAAATTGATAAATCAATAGCCAAAATTGAAAGGTTTTTCAGTTGGTGCAAAAATAATCATTATCTTCTTTTTCTTTAGTCCTCCTCATTTTCTCATGCCATGTGTTTTTTCTTCTTTTGTGAATCCTAGAGATGGAAATAAAAACAATGAAAACTCCATTGTCTTAAAGGCTGAAACAAAGAATAACACATTCAAGATGAAGAAGAATAAACTCTCTTTCAGCTTTTTTTATTATCTTTCTCCCTTTTTTTCTCACCTACAAAAATGGTTCGGTTGCAGTTGGTTACCATTTCTCTTTTTTTTGCAAATGGAATAAAATGAATGTGTTTCCAAACATTAGGACTTTTGTGGAACCCCATGTCATTTTGTCCAATGATCTTTGTTGTGAGTTGTTAATAGATTATATTTTTAAATTTAGATGAAAAAGAAGGATAATGAACAAGGAGATTGAAAAGAAAGGAAAATAAATCAAACAAACAACAAATCAATTGCCATTAGAAAAAAACTTATTATTTGACCTACAACACAAGGATAAATAACACAAGAAGAGGAAGAAGAAGACTAGTAGTTCAATTTGGAGAAAAAATAAAAATAAAATCATATTGGTTTGGAAAATGCTTATAAGAAAATTGTAAGCGATGATGGAGAGTGGTGGAATGGGAAGTCAAAAGATGAAGAAAAAGAATAAGAATAATAGGCAAAAGGAAAAGGAAAAGATGTACAAGCTTGAGGAGGAGTTGGATTCAATGTCCCCTTTCGATGTGCCTTTGCGACTACGAGTAACACAAAGAAAGGGGGGGCAATCTCCTATGCAAGAAGAACTCTCCTCCACTTCCCATTGTAATCATGGTCTAATTTTTTCCAAATTTTGTTTTATCCCTAATTGAAAAACTTTGGTAGAATTAGAAAAGAACGTTTTGTCATATCTTTTACTTCTATGTCTTATCATTGTTGTAATCATCATCATTTAGATCTTTGGTCTTGTATTTCTCTCTCAGCTCTTTTAGATTTTCTTGAATGTTTTTTTGTTGAGATGTTTTTCTACTACTACTACACATTATGTCAAAGAGATCTAATTCAATATTTTGTTCAAGCATGTGAACAAAAGGTTAAAGTTCGAATTTGTTTTATGGCAGTGAAAAAAGATGAATGCAAACATAAAACAATTGATGAAAATGAAAAACTTTCAATAAGTCTTTGCACACCATCATTAACTACTCCAACTTCACCATTGAGGATGGCTTTTGAGGTAAGTTTGTGATTTGATGTACTATAAGTGGCTCTTAATAAGATTGATAAATACACGATGATGAATCATAATTTGGCAAACATGATAGTGTTGTTGTGAATGTAGTAGGATTCATCACAATGGGCAACAACCTTGAATGTTACAACACCCACACCTTATTTTTATTTTTATTTTATTTTTGACTAATTGACTAGCTTGATGAAAGCCTAACTAACATGTCATGAAATCAATCAATTTCATGACAATTGAACCAAATTGATGGTGATAAAAATGAAAATGGGTTGAAAGGTTTATCATTTTGTCATTAATTCTACAAAAGGGAAAAAGGGGAAAAAACACAATGGGTGAGCTTATAGTTTATTTGGATTAAGGAATGATGAATCACAATCATGGATATGGAACTAGGAAGCTAGAGCGATTGTGCAAAATGATGGTGGTGTAGCGGCAAATATTCAACATAAAAAAAGAGGATGCTCCTTCTCATGTACACCATTAGTTGCCCCCCATTTTCCCCTTTGAAAATTGAAATTGAACTAAGGCATTAAAAAAACAACAAAATAAAACAAACTAAAAGTATAAATGCTATGATGTGTGGTTTTTGTTTAAATGCACACATAATTTACGAAATGCAAATGTATGCTAGGTGCTTTAAGCAAGTCTAGCGATGAATAACAACTTTTTCATACCACAACCATTCACCAACCTTGAAGTATTATCCCCTTCATCTTTTGGAAGGTGAATGTTTTCATAAACCTATTTTTTTTCTATACCTTTCAACTATACATCACAATTTGGTGCAACTAATATTTTGTGCCAAAATAAGTTAATCATGACACCTAGCTCCAAAAGAAATACTTATCCTTTAATGTCTTCACTTTTTGTAATAAGAAGTTTGGTTTTTTCTCTTAAACCCATTTGCAACTTTAGAGGTCAAAAATGAGATAGAGAAAAACAAATAAAGGGATTATTGTTGGAAATGTGGATTAGAAACAAATTTTTTTTTGTTTTATTTGAATGTTAGGGACGTGGTATTGTTGCGAAGTCCTAGGAAGGAGATCCTTCCTGATAGTTTAAGAAGGCAATATACAACAAACCCATTTTCAAAGGTGTTCATTTTAATCTACTTCATTTTCAATCCGTCTATTTAAAGGGAGGATGGAAAAAAATGTTAGAATAAAATTACCATTTCATTTCTACTACAAAGAGCATGGGGATTGATTATGAACCTTTTATATATGAGGTTTTGAGCTTTGAAACAACAATTTGTAGATTTACATTTGACTAGAAAGTCCTTTTGTAATGTTTATTATATTAGTTATTGTTTACTATTGGGTTTAGATCATCATTGGGTTATCTTGTTTTGAAACTAACCATACCTATGCTTTTAAAAATGTATTGATGCAGCATGTAGGGTCAAATATAAGGAAAAAAATAAATTGGGCTAATGGGTTTTTGGAAAAAACAATCAAGATTAAAGAGCAATGCACTGGTCATACATTGCAACAATGGTCTTTCTCTCAAGATCACAAGTTGTCGACCTTCACAAAGGGTGGATTCAAAGATAGGTCAACAACAGTATGTGTTAAAGTTTTATCCTCGCTACTTGTTTAGATTTCTATGGAAGGATGGGATTAAAATCATTAGTTGTTTATCCATTTAGCCCCATACTATTTGTGAAAGCAAGGTGAAGTTTAGTTGGTGAGGATAGGCAACTATGCTAGTGTATGTTTGATATTTTTTATGATATCATGTCACCTTCCAATGGCAGGAACTAGAAATGAAGCTCCGGGAACAAGGCATGGCACTTGTGTATTACCCTAAAAAGTGTGTAAACATTCAATCTACTAAGGTTTTGGCAAGCTTGATAGCAGATCTTCGTGTGTTTCTTATCCACCCTTGCCCTAAAGGTTGTGGCCCTATTGAATGCCATATAAGGAGACACATCAATGCCAAGTGGTTGCTCCCAACGTAAAATTTGTGTTATCCTTTGTGATGCACCTTCCTTATTTACTTGTTTTAAGTGGTTGGAAAGTGGATGTTCCTTGTTGATTTTTAATTTTTTTTTTGTGGGATTTATGGACAAAATAGGTATATGTTGCATTTTTCAAATGGAGACCAATTCCTTCTATCTGCCAGGAAACATAGAAAAAATGAAAACAATTATGTTATATCTTTGGATGAAGAGGATATGTCAAAGAACACTGGGAACTACTTTGGAAAGGTATCATGTTTCCTTTTGATTATGTCCCCCTTGCATTTCTTGATATGCTTATCCCAACATAAAAAAATTGTAAACAAAATTTTCATTAGGTTTTGTTGGTTGTAACCTTGCTTGTGTATGTCTTGCAATAAATATTTGGTAGCAAAAAAATGTTAAACCTAGAGAGCAACTAAAATTGTTGATTTTTTTCCTTTATGAAATTTGCTTCAACTAAGTTGTGAATTGCACATTACATTGGGCCTTGGTTTTACAGTTGCAATTTAATTTCATGGGTTCTGAATATTGGTTTTATGACAAAGGAGCAACTTTAGTACATGGAAACACGTTAGTCACACAAAAGCCAAAAAAACTTTTTCATTGAGTTCTTACTATGTATGAATAAGAAGAACTAACTTGCATTAGAAGCCCAAAAGGTGAATTTTTGGGTGGCAAAGTTGATGTTTATGGAAGAGAAAATACTTTGCAATATTTTGGATAAATGTTGCTTGCTCAAACATATAACTTCCTAATGTTAAAATTTTTTGGTCATTGTAGTCCACGACTTCCCATATTAAATGAAAGAAAAGAAATGGGTGCAATTAAGTACCACTTGAATATTCTTGGATTAGGAGGGCCTCGCAAAATGACAGCCATCATTCCTTCTATTGACAAAGATGGCAACCCTCATATATTTCAACCAAAACCTTGTGGTGCCCCTGTCATTTTGGACATGTTCAAAAGAAACAAACATAGAGAAAAGATGGTTGTTATGCAAAATATGCATCCCCATTGGAACAAACAGGTTACACACTTGTAGTTGATAGTTATTTACAATTGTGTGATATGGCAACCACATGTACCCACAAAATTACAAGTGCCAAAAGTGATGCATCAAATGTAATTTTCAATTGAAGCTTTGGATGTGCTAATCATTAAAAAAATATGGGTGTAGTAGCTAGGAGCTTATTGCCTCAACTTCAATGGTCGTGTCACAAAACCATCTGTTAAAAACTTTCAGGTAATATTACATGAAAAACATCATTTAAAAAAAAATGCATTTGACCCAAATTCAACAACCTACCTATAGTTTTAGCCACAAGCTAAAATAGGTTTTCCTTTAAAAAGTGGCCAAAATGCACAGTTACATTTATGAACAATAGATTTTTAGGAAAGTCATCATGCATAACATAATTGATCTAATTATGGGTCACACCCATTGTTTTTTTGGTGTAGCTTATTGCAGATGATTACAACTACATCATCCTCCAATTTGGCAAGGTGATTTGTTGTAAAATCATTCAAAACATAGTGCAATATTTTATAACATGCTAATAGAATGAGTCATAATTTCCATATATGAACCATATATGCTCAATTTCATAACAATGTATTCGGCAAGATGTAGATTGGAAGAAATTTTTTCACTATGGATTATCAACATCCTATGTCAGCATTACAAGTACGTGCTTTTCTTCTTTGACACTTGAACAAGTTAAAACAATTATGGAGAAAGAAACTTATCTAGTTCAATTACTTGTCCTTAACTTTTAAGTAATAACTATTGCAATTACCGTTGTACATGAAAGATACATGATGCAAAGTTCCTATACAACTTAATTTTGAATTTGTGACTTTGTCGTGTGTTATGCCAATCATATTATGTGGCTATTTCTAATGTTGGCCAATTATTGATTTCTTTTTATAACCACTAAGAGGTTATTTTTTAAAAATTTGGTTGTTGGCTATATTATCAATATCAAAAAATTTAAAAATTGGGTATTGATTAGGTTATCAATAATTTTTTGGGTAATAATTGTTAGTTATGCATAAGGGTAGGTTTTCAAATACCTAGTTGATAATTTTTTGTTAATTTGCTAGTTATAAATTGGTTATAAGGTTTTTAAAAATTAAAAAAAGAATTATATGTTTGTTTTATTGTTTGAACTATCATCAAATGCATAGTGTTTTAATATTGATAATCTATTTGGATGATAACCAAATCATCCAAATAGGTTATTATATTACATAAATTCAATATCACGCAATTAGGTCCTTAGTTGGTTATCAAAAAAATGAATAACCAAATGGCAGGTTTTTAATAACTAGGTTGATAATAAGGTCAAAATTCAATAATTGGCCAACATTGGTAATCTCTTGATGATATATATGTTGCAGGCATTTGCAATTTGTCTTTCGAGTCTAGACCCCAAGTTGGTATGTGAATGAAATTTAATGAAGTTGATCAATGCAAGGGGAAAGATGCAAATGTGTATGGTTTTGTTTAAACTTGCCATTGAAAGTAAAACCATTACGCAATGAGTTGGTTGTTTTGTATAATGTGTAAAGAAAGGGTGGGTGTGCATAAACAAGATGAAGCTCAAATTATGCATCATGCACAAAATGTGATGGAAACCTATATCATGCATTAATGGATGTCAAGTATAGGTTTCTTTACACCTTTGTCATAACCTATTCTCCTACATGAAAACCTCAAAGGTGCAAATAAACATATATGAGAATTTGAGATAAAGTTTATATGAAGTTAAATAATTTTCAAACCTTATGAAAAAGGACTCATGTGTATATCAATTTTATGTTGTTTAATGATGTATCATTAAAAAATTATTTGAAAACTAATGTTTTACACAATATGGGGGAATTTGTAATGTACATGACCTTTAATATCATGGTACATGAAAATTTTATAAATAAACATTTATAACCATAATTTGCAATCAAATAACATCTTTTCTCTAAATTAATTAAACATTTGTAACAATTCAAAATAGGAGTTTCCAAACCATTTAACCTAGCTTGAACCTTTAGAAGTTTTTTAGAAGTAGTCAAACTAAAGAAAAATGACAAAGTCCTTTATGGCACAATATTTGTGAAATTGATATAATTTTTTTCACACACAAAATAAACATTGGATGTAATAAAAGGTGGGTAGGAATATAATTTCTAACATTGTCAAAATATATCACAATAAAATGTTATTATACACCCCAAAATTGTCAAATATCGATCATTCCTACAAATACCTAGTAACCTAAAAAGGGCCACATTAATTCAATGTTTGTATTGAGTACAAATGTGGCCCTTTCCCTCAATGAAGTTCATCACTTATTGCAAAGTTGATGGAATAATAACAAAAAAATAACATTACCTTGGGGGAAAAAAAACAAGACCAAAAGATGTAGCATGCATTGAAACTAATCATCAAGCACAAAACTAATGAAACATCTTTAAAAAACAACAAGAGCAATCAAAGCTATGACAAATTGATTCATGAAGATGATAAAACAATGACGCTATAACAACATAACAACATTATAGTTAAATTGATTAAATGATGCAATCACAATAGAAGAGGAAAAAACCAAATATATATATTAGTAAATTCCAAAACAAACTAAAGAAATTGCAAGAAAAGGACATGAACAATAGAAATTCTAAGCAAAACATTAAAAACACAATGTGCCCACAAAGGCTTGTCACAATGTATTGCAATAAATTAATTGATACGATGTGCTATGAAAGACATTCATGCCTTGGGAAAACTCCCTACTTCACATTAGAACAAGTGTAGAATGAAATGGTGCTCATCATAACCACCTTTCAATCACATCAATTACATAAACCAAACATTTAAATGGTTGTTATTGTGATTGGAAGGATAATTGAGACATGGATTTACCATAGATTCACATTGGATTCATCATGGCTTATAGTATATTTAAAAAGTCACTACAAAATTTACACCAAAGAGGCAAAATTCCAAGGATTCTTGAGATTCATTATTGACTTTCAAAACAAATGGTGTCTCAAATCTTCAAATGGCCAAAACTCCTTTAAAATGTAATCAAATGGGACATACAACCACATTATAGATTATAATAATTGAAAATATTTTTCCAATGTTTTATCAAAATTTCAATTTGGACATGCTTTGGCCATTCAAATTGCACTTTGAATGTGTAGGACACCTACATGCACTTGGAAAAAATTTGGGAGATTTTTGTTTCAAAATTTTAAACATTTTATAGAGTGGGGTTTTTATTTTTTTGAATGTGGGAACCCATTTTATTGTAGCCCTTTCAAGATTTTTCCAATGATTAAAACTAGATAATTCAATTCAAATAATGTTTGGTACCCCAAATGTTGATCTAACTTGAAATCAAACACTTGATTTAAAAAATCCCAACTCTTAAAGTGGGAATGCATTCAAAAATGTTAAAGGTTTCTCCTTTGCAATTTCACATACTTCCAATTCACTATGGAAGTGTGTTTGAACATGTCATGCCTTGGCGTCGTTCTTGACTTGTTTGCATTGTCTTACCTTAGACTTATGTTGCAACATAACAACTAAAACTACAACCTATATTTATGAACTTGAAGAACAGTAAGACACTGATAGACAACAACACAGTGGGAAAGAATTGCATAGCATGACGTTGTTTAAAGACTTAGCAAATATATGTCAATACTAGTACAATTTGAGATAATCATAGTAAAAATGTTGAAAAATATTCTTGGATGAAAATTCCAATAAGTTAATCAATATGGAAACATGTTCAATTTTGTAGTTGCACCATAGTCACAAAAAATAGTAGTAAATGATAAATAGTTGCATATTATCACAAATCGAATGGCAACATGCTTTGTAATTAATTGCAATTTGTCACATCATCATAGCAAACAAACCCATCATTTAAAAAATAATCATTGTAATTAGCATGTGTGGTTATTTTCATTATGTTTACACCCATTATACTCAATGGAACACACAATGGTTGCATAATGAAATTTAATTTAAAATTATACATAGTCTTTTTTTTGGTATACTTTATTATGCTCACCTTAATAGATATGATGTAGCCTTATTTAACACATCATCATATGCATGAATTGTTGCTTTTAATGTTAGCTATCATATCATGGTTGATGGTAAATTCAACATACAACATAGAACTTAAAAAGAAGGCAAGTAGGTGTGAAGGTACTTATCACTAGGGTCCTTAACATTTGTGTTTGATTATAATATAAATGGTACTTACATTAACCACAATATTCTTTTGGTGATTTAAGTATAGGAGAATATAAGAAAAAAAAATTTTAAAACCTTTTTAGAATATATGTCACGAGGTTGGGGGTTGATATGAAGGTATCCCCTGCATTCCAAAAAGGAATAATGATCTATGTTTTCCAATATTTTTTTAGGAAAACATATTGTTAATAAGTTTTGAATTTAGAGTGGCCAAATTTCTCCCCAATTAAAAGTTATTTTTTTCTCAAAACTTCCTTCAATTTCTTGTGCTCTAGTGATTAGAACCATGAAACTTTTGTTTCTAGGAGTAATCTAAAAATTAGTTCAACATGAATTGTTAAATAATCTTTGAAGATGTTAATTGATTATGCCCAAAAATAATGACCACATTGGATTAGATAAGTTCCACTATAGCATACATGCTTCAATCTCCAAATTTTATTTATTTTTTCTCTTTAGTAAAATCCTTATGCAAAGTTTATGATTCACATTAAAAACACCAAAATTATTTGCATGCATGTTTGCACTAATCCATACCAAACTATTTGAACATTTTTCTTGTGAATATAAATTGATCAAGACTAGTGAATTGTAATGTTAAAATATATGTGTTGCACAACTTGGATTTTTTAAAAAATAATAAAGGATTTAAAAATAGTTCATTTATAAAACATCGATTCAAAATTGACATTAGCATTCATTTATTCATTAAAAACAACGTATCATCAATATACCATAATACCTTGGTACCTTTGGCACTAATTACATTTTTTTTAAATGCTAAGATTTTCAAAAAATATTTTTTAAAACCAAAATTTTATGAAGGAAATTAAGAATCTTTGAGAATATTTTTTAAATATTTTTTTGAGAAAATTAATTAGTTATTCAATAGACATGTGTTGAAGTTGGTCTTGTATTATGGTATACAATGGCAAAATTGCTTTCATTGCACCCCACTTTTGACATTACATAAACATTATGATTTGTTTGACATCTTTTCAAAAACATGTCAACCCTCTTGTGCCTCACTTTCAATTACCACTTCAAGTTGTGAATGGTTATATTTGTGTCTTACAAAAATATGTTCAAGTAAAACACTTATGTGTGTTTTGGTTAAACATAAATACATAAAATTTTGTGGGTGGTTCCATAGACGTTTTCGGTCACATTTCAAAATGCAAGATATTTTGTGTATGAAAATTGTTTGTAATCACAAAAAAAATTCATTAATATAAGATCTTGATTATTTATATATAATAAAAGGCAAAATAATTTGTGGAAAGGCTTGAAAGATTACAATCATGGAAGGACTTCACATAAGTGAAGCATAATGTTGCAAAAAATAAATCTTGAAATTTTTTAATATTATATTTGAATTTTGATATGACCTTTCACAAAGGTCAATCAATGATATTGCATACATTTAACTATGATCTACCATGTTTTAAAAGCTTACACCTATGACAATTCCAAATGGACATTATTCAATAAAATTTTGTAAATAACCACTTTTGACACGTAGGATGTTGTTCAAGTTAACAAGGAAGTTTTTTAAAAAATGTTCTTTTGATTTTTTAACTTTACATCCAACCTTTTTGCACCTTTATATTAATACATTGGTCAAAATATATTTTAGTTACTAATTTATGTTTTCTTGAACAAACATGAATTTGTACAACCTTGTCATGGGGACAAAAATAACAAAGTCTATAGGATTTCATAATGAAAAAAAGAACAAGGGTAGGTTTAAATCCCAAATCTAGATTGTGAAACAATAATAACAAGAGTAAGAATATGACATGTGCGAACAAAAATCCAACAAAATCTTATTGCATATAATAAACAAAAACAAAACAAAGATATGAGAAAAAAAACGTATCAAAAACATGTGTTGAACATATTAAAAATAATGGGGAATTTTACTTATATTTATAGCTATTGGGCACCTAGCTTAAAGAACTTCCAACCCACATGTGGCCGATGTTCACCCATGTGTGCCCATGTGCACCCATGTGTAAATTATGAATGAATCAAGATTCAATTAAGAGTGAATTAAAACTTAATTATGAATGAACTGAAAATTAATTAAAATTTAACTGGAACTGAATTAAAAATGTAATTTGAAAATGAATTAAAGGTTAACTAGAAGTGAATTAGGATTTAACTAAAAGTAAACTAAGGGTTAATTAGAAGTGAACTAGGATTTAACTAAAAATAAACTAAGGGTTAATTAGAAGTGAACTAAAATTTAACTAAAAATGAACTAAAGGTTAATTAGACATGAACTAGTATTTAACTAAAAGTGAATTAAGGGTTAATTAGAAATGAACTAGGACTTAATTACAAGTGAACTAAAATTTATTAAAAAATGAACTAATAGTTAACTAAAAGTGAATTGAAAGCGAACTAAAACTTAACTAGAAGTTAATTGAAAGTGAACTAATATTAAATTAGGAGTTAAATAGAAGTTCATTACAAGTCATTAATGAACATTCATATGAATGAATTCCATGGCATTAGCATCCATAACAAACCATCGTCACATATTTAACATCTCATGACTTAGTAATGGAAATTGTTCAAAATTTGTTCATTCACAATTCGTATGTTTTACACATTGATATTGTGCATTGAAAACACGTTGGAGACACAAATTTATAAGAAGATGCGAAATTCATGTGACATTTGTTCATTCATAGGTTCATACTTCATTTGTCAACACATTTATCTATGTGTCAAACGTGTTTTCAACGCATGGTATTTGTGTGTAAAATGTACAAACCTATGAATAAAGAAACTTCACATGATTTCCATTATTAATTTGTCATATGTTAAATTTGTGATGTATGATGACAATCTAATGTTAGATGTGCATAATTGCAAGGGTAGATACATTTGGGAGTAAACATTAAGCTTTCAAAGAAGATGTGTTCATTTTTTTGTCATTTTTAACCCTAGAGGTTTAAAAGGTTTAAGTAACCCTTCACTTGGCACCCCTACATGTAGAGACCTTCATATGGGTTTCCTTTGACCAAAATAAAATCTCCCAAAATAGTTGGGTCAAAAAATAGTCAAACCTTTTATCAATACATACATTTCCATGTGCAACTAAAGTGCATCTTATAATTATACATGTTAAACTTCATACATGTAAACAATATCCTTCTTATAGCCAAACAATGTGGATTTTTTCCCAAACAACTCCATTTACAACAACAAACACATGTGCACATGCATGATTTACATTTCAAAAAGTGAAAGTAAGTGGTGAAAATGCTCAACAACCATTATTTTTTATTGTGAACTTGAGTGATTACTCATTGCCAAAATGGTGCTAAACACAAAGGGGCAAATGAATGGGCATAATATTTTTGCACAAGGGAGTTTTGAAACCTAGTAATGAAAAAATAATCCTCGTATTTTAATGGAAGGTTTGAAAACCCCAACCACAAGTTTTAAGAATCAATTGTTTGGTTATATGGTATAATTTTAAAAAGTACAAGTTGGGCCATATTTGTTAACATGATGTTTAGGTGTTATGTCACCTATTGTGTGGTGATAGGTGTATATAACCTAAAGTGTAAATCACTTGCATTTTCATTGCAATATTCTTCCATTTCTTCTTATGTATATATTTATGTTTACATTACCCTTACACAAAGGTCATGTAAATCACTAATCTATTTGATCTAATCCAAATGCCTTGACATTTTATAATTCAATGCATACATTTTATGTTGCGAATGCATGTTTGATTTGGGAAATCATTATGTATTTCGTTCTTACGATGCATTGGAAAATACTAGTGAATTGTTTGACATGAAAAAAAACCCTACATGTTTTTAATGTTTTATATACTCTATTGATTTTATAAGGTTTTGCACAACCATTACATTATGTGAGAGTAAGGTATAAATGCCTTAGTATACATTATTATACAAGTTTTAAATCATACCCTACTATTCCCCCTTATAACTATTCAAACCTTTTGGGAACGCAAGACTATAACAATGAATGATTTAAGGCTATTTAAAAATTCATGGAATAAGGCTGAAGTTGTGATTAAAAAAATAAGATCCAATTATTTAGGATGATTTAAAATGTACTTTCAGATGACAAACTCTTTATTTAAGGTTTCTTGGTAAACACACACCCCCTTTTAAAATCCAATTCATTTAAATCTCAACTTGAATACACATGGTTTCAATTTTAGGATTTGTGTTTGCCCGTATTATATATATATATAAGTATTGGGATCATTGTTAGACCACATTAAGACTTTCATTTGAAAATTTTGAGGATTACACTCACTATCCAAAAGGAATTTATTCACCATTTAAAAAACCCTTAAGATACCCCCCC
>Ga0116231_10005085_pt1 | contig 26155 bp, 12 predicted proteins | sample S1TSphgellanicum_2_FD_89695 | JGI IMG/M metagenome (GOLD analysis project Ga0116231, IMG submission 89695) | Host-associated microbial communities from peat moss isolated from Minnesota, USA - S1T2_Fd - Sphagnum magellanicum MG | ecosystem: Host-associated > Plants > Peat moss > Unclassified... | reverse complement strand
GGGAACGTTTCTCAGCTTAGTAAAAGACTTCCTTGGATTTTTCTTGGGTGTTTTGGAGCATGCTTTGTAGAGTGTAAGAACCTGTGGGGGCCTTTCTTCTTGTTTTTTAATAACCGCCCAACACTTGCATTATACCTCATGCATATGTACAGGTGCAAAGTCAAACTCAGTTTCACACTAATTTAAAACATGAACATCATCAAAATTATTGTTAACAAGCCATTGTACTACTTGTGATGGACTTGTTCTTGTTTTTAAGCTTTGGTGACATATAAAGAGTGTTTGTTGTTCCCTGCTTCCTAAAGCAGAAATGGACATGAATATGCACTCCAATCCCTACGATAACAAGCTCGCACCAAGGAAACTGTACATTCTATAACATTGAACAAATTCCTGGACAATGGACAAACAACTCGGATGTGGTTATTTCTGTTGCCATTCCTGTGGATTTAAATTTGAAGCATGGGGTTCCTTTCACATTGGCATGCATGGAAGGCTTGAGCTTGTAATTACCCATATTGGAAGGTTCTCTCTCTCTCTCTTCTCAAAGGAAGAACCTGCAGCTATGGGTCATGCATGGAAGGCTTGAGCTTGTAATTACCCATATTGAGAGGCTCTCTCTCTCTCTCTCTCTCTCTCTCTTTTCAAAGGAAAGAACCTGCAGCTATGGGTCATGTACATGGATTCACGGTTATCAAAAAATCAAAAACTGGGAGATTATAACAAAATCAAAGAATCCTCCAACACTGGTAATTTACACCTACACTAATGACAAATAGCCTAGTCGACAAATGGTGTGTGTAGTGTGTATAGTGACCATCACTCGTTGATAAATTGCAACTTGTGTATAATAGAGTGTTTCTTTTATGTTGCAGTTTGCATCATCATCGGTTTGATGACATTCCTTCTACTTTGTTAAAGTCTCACACAATGTAAGGATTATATTCACATAAGGAGGCCATCTCCTTTCATTTCTAATCCACTTTCTTTTTGGTATCACGGCTTCATAGAGGGTGCACCAAATTTGTCTAGTTTGAGTTAAAGGTGGGTGTCATGGGGGATGATGACCCATCTACCTAACCCACCTTCTTTGTTGGTGTCAGATGTTATTTAAGATAATTAGTTGGGAACTTTTTTTGGGGGGCTGTTTCTGTAACAAAATTTGACATTACTTGTATTTTGCTGGGTATCACGGGAAAAAAAAAAGCACTCAAGTAATGGACAATTCAAAAAAAAATTTCTTTGGGAAATATGTAAGCATTGGAAATTCAATAATAATGATACTATTGTCTAAATTTGGCAATTTCAGATATAAATTTCTCAAAATCTGGCTACTGGATTCTTTTGGTCTCCAAGTGGTTAAAATTTGCAAGGGAAAAAAAGAAACTCTGAGCCTCCATCCTTTTGTTTAATATACCTACTAGACAACATACCCTAGTACCTTGGCCAATTCGACACTAATTATATTATTTTCAAAAATGTTGAAATTTTCAAAAATTATTTCTTCCAAGTCAGAAAATGTTGTGAAGGATAATCCTAAATATTTAGGAATATTCCATTTGTTGAAATGAAAATTTCAAAATTAATTAATTATTCAGACGTGTGTTGAAATGGCCAAGGTACTATGGTATTAACAACAACTTCCTTATAATGAATTGATTGATTTTGTAACCTCAAGTCTGCAAACTTATTCTAAGAATCCAAATCTTTTTGGTTTGGGGTGTAGAGATAGGGGAGGCAAGGACAATTGAGACCTTTGTTCCTTGTTCTAGCCTCTCTCCCTTAGGAGTGTCTCTTTTTGAATTGATGGATTATGTGACCCAGCACCCATGCCCAAAGTGAACCAACAACCCACCAGTGTTTTTTCTAAGGATTCTTCAAAGTGGCCTTAGTGGGTGGCCTTAGTGGCTACTGTGTGCTTGAGTTGCCAAGCCATGTGGTTACAATCGGATGCCTAGTTATCTTTTGATTGACTATACATGAAAAACAAATAAAAATAACATATGGTGATTTTCCCCGTTAGAGGTGTGGTGTATTTGGCTATTGTAGGCTACATTGGCTATGTGAATAATGGCTATTATAAACTTGACAAAGTCTGAATTAATGCTATTAACTTGCAAGCCTGCACATTAGTTTTTACTAATACTAATAAATCAAATGGGAGGGAGGGCAAAAAAATTTACCTAAAGCTCAAATTGGTTGGCATCATGAAAATTGGGGGTTGTTGTAAGAGGTTGTAACTTGAAACCTTTAACATTCACACAAACATGATGCATAATAAGAGCTTAGAGGTTAGGAGCTAGAGCTTACAAGTTGTAAGTTTGTAACACAAACTTCATAAAATTTTGGATGATGTAAAACCCATACACAATGCACATTGACACAAATGGAAAGTGTAAGAGTCTGAAGACAAGATCAGACACCTATTACCATTGAGTAGCAAAACATATACATGCTAGAAAATGAGGCAAACATGAACACAATTTACAATACAAAAACCAGGGTCTATGGGGTTGGGCATGAAATGTTTTCATGTACTACGCATATAATCGCCATACTTCAAGAACCTAGAACTTTCCAATTAAATAGTAGTAATGAGCAATTGTTGGTGAGCCATTGATGAAGCCAAAATACATCAAGCCAAAAGACCATTCCTTGTTTTTTCATCAATCCAAGTTGTGATGCCATCGTTAAAAGGAAAGGTATCAATAATATAAAGAAGTTGTGTCAACATAGGAACCATCAAATCCAAATGTTCACAAAGCCAAGTTCACAATCTTGTTTTCATGAACATCAAGGTTGAGAAAGTTCTTTCATCTTACATAGATCCCATAACTTGAACTGTATCGAACTCTATCACTTTCATGAACACAAAGAATCAAACACATAACAAAACATTGAAAGAAATCTTTTTCCAAAGTCTAGACATTGAATTGAGGTTTATGGGCTAGTCCATATCCCATTAAGCATTGGACATCATTGTGATCTTGAAAAAAAAGACTATAGGTGCAAAATATTCACATCAAGATCCAAGTTTGGGTGAATAAAAGCTTCTCGGACTAATAAGAAAAGTTTTCAAAATATCCATATGAACAAAAAAGGTTTGTTCATAGGACAATTTTAGCTTGTACTAAGGGTAAACCAACTCTAAAACATCCATCACACCTTGGGTAGGAAATCGCTTTAAAGTTCATCAATGATCTTGGCTACTATTTCAAAACATTGTTTTTGCACATGGTTAATGTTGTGTTGGAAAATAACATTAGTCACATGCACATAGAGTGATGTCTTATGACAATGAAAATGCATCATGATGGAAGTGTGAGCAATTTGAAAACTTAAGGTTTTTCAAACTAGTATATCAAGTGCCCATTCATGCACCACCACATTTGATGTCCCATTTAGCAAGTTTTGATACCCATTGACCATGTTATTCATGTAGGCATTCTAGGGGTCAAAGTACCAACAATAGAAATTTGCTTGGCCTAACTTGATTACAACAACAAAATCACATACAAAACATTGCTAGGATTAGGAGAATTTAATTAACTCATTTAGCACTTCAAGCATGGGCATGATACAAAAGTGCCCCAACATTACTTATAGATCATAAAGGATAAACACATAAAAATGATCAACTAAACCTTAAACATGTTAATTTTGATTCACAAAACAATGAGCACAAATGAAAGTTTGACTAAAGCTATGAACCTAAATGGGCACATGCTTCAATTGAAAATAGAAAGAAGGCAAGACTCTAACATGACAAATACGACTTGAGCATCATACTCACAAGTTTAAAAACTTGAAGAATGCCTCAGTTTTTAAAATAAAAACACTAGATCTAAATTGTATTTCATGACTTCAACAAAAATTTTAGTGTTTACATCACATGACCTTGGGGCCTACTGCGATTACAAATATTTGAAATCAACAATTACAATAATTAATTTGAACCTTCGAAAACCATCACTAGTTAGATGAGATTTGGGAATTTGAAAACATGTACTTACTAAAGCAAACCCATCATTGGGTGATACCATTGAGAACCAACTTGCCAAAATTCAAAGAAAGGTGGACCCAATTTAATTAAACAAAGAAATTTAACCTTTTAAATTGTGATGTTTACTACTGATTGCACCACATGGGTTTTGCATTCCCCACCTATGTATACACCATGGAAAAATTGCAAACAATTACATAGGTTATGGAAGTAAGAGATTTGTGTTTTTAAATGTTCCTAACATGTGTTTGTGACATTTATTCTTGAGATTCTTAATCCCTTATCATTAAGCGTCAAGTTGCACCATTGTAATTTCTTTTTTTGGTTTATCAATTAAAATCACTAGGGTATGGTTCAAATTGTTGATTGAAACCAAAAAAATGAGAATTGCAACAACTTTGTAAACATGGATGCAATGGCCTTTGAAGACCTAGTCTTGACCTTCAAAAATTGGTCAAACAATTATGATTGTTTCAATTGATTATTTATTAAAAAAAATAAAGAGAACTATTTGAAACCTTCTTAGAAATTGGAAGTATTAAAAAAAATGAAAAAAAACATGTTCCTTTTGGGTGTGAAAGAGTTCAAACAAGCCAAAATTGATGTCAAAATAACAATTTTTTTGCAATTATTGTTGCATTTGTCTACATGGTGCCACTTTAATGGCATGTGAATCATGGAAAGTTTTGGTTATTGAATAATATGGATATTGAAAAATCTAAAATGAATCGCAAATCCTCCAATATCAAAGTTTGGTTTGAACAAAGGATGTTTAGTAGTTTCATTCAATAATGTTACTTTCACAAAGGGCCCTTTTGTTTTCATAATACAATTTTTTTGATCCTCAATTTTTTTGTAATAATAGGTTATTATTAGACACATCTTGAAAAAAATTCAAATTTTCATATTTTTTTCAATTTTGTGTTTATAATCAAAATTTAAGGAAAGTTCATGAGTCTTTTACAATATGTAAATGTGATGTAATGTATATATTGTTTTAGAAAAATATTTAGCTTATAATATATGAAACTAAACTTGAAAATGTTAACATGTTTTGGTATTATTTGAAATTGTGGCAATTTTCAAAATGAAACATAAAATTTGGCAAATTTGTACACTTTCAAAAGATCACATTGTAAAAAAGAAAAGACATATTGAGGCAACTATAAATACAATAATAAAAAGCTTCAAAATATTTCATTTAAAAATTCCTCTTTATGAAAACATGTTGTTTTGGCAAAAAGACCCCTAAAAGAAAATAGTTTTAAATGCAAAATAAACATGTTGGCTTGTTAAATGTCATTTGGACCCATTCGTGTTCTTAAATAAAGGAACCCCATATGTTACTTTCTTGAAACTTTTTCCTTGATCACTCATTTGGAATATTAAAATTATTTTTTTTGTAAATCCAATTGAGAATTTGAATTTTACACAATTTGGGTAATCTTGTGATATAAAATTTAAAATGAAAAGTTTTCTTTAAATGAGTCTTATGTTTTCTAAAGTAGGGTGGGTTTCAAAATTTTGAGGTGTGATGTTCCTAGTAGTACCACCCAAGGATGGGTTTGCCCATTACATGTAACCTTGGTCCTTCAATATTACCCAAAAAATATTGAGTTCAAAGCCAACTTGAACATTAAAAAAATCCAAATTCTAGATCTTGCAAGTTGCAAATGCTTGAGTTTTGGAAGAAATTTCAAGCATAATGATAACATAATCATGAAAGCAAAAGGTAGGGTTAGGATACTTAGAATCCATCTCGTCTATTTGCATTGAAGGGTTTTGATTTGATAATCTCAATCATAGAATTGCCTCATTGACTCTAGAACATTTCAATTTTTGTCTTCAATGGACCCAAATCCTAGCACACCCATCATAATTAACCACAAGATTTGTTGATTTCAACAAATGATGCATAACTAGTGATGACGAGTAAAGTCAAACTAAGGTGAACCATTGTTTGTGTCACAATGACAATTTCTATGATGTAAATGCAAATGCAATGGCTAATCTATATTTTACAAGTCAATTTTTTCCAATGGGGACTTAATTTGACATTATTGACCTGAGTATGCATATGATGTAGATGTTGTTATGCATAACTTACAATATTAAAATATTCGAGAAATTTTGAAGTTAAATTCATGGATTGTCACCTAAGACAACAATTTTCATACATGGACTTCAAAATGGTTCAATAAATTAATATTGTAAGGGTTAGGGATTCAATTTTTCATTAGCTAATATATCAACAAAATCAAGTTTTAAATTTTGTAGCATGTCAAATGTGGGCTATTTTTAATGGACTTTTTGTTAGTTTTTGTTAGCAATAAAAAAAAGGGTTTTTTGAAGAGTTCATATCACTATGGAAAAATGTTTATTTCATATTGGGTTTGTGCACACAAGTAAAAAATAATTATTTTAAAGTGGGGTTAAAGCTAAATGAAAAAACATGGCTTGGAATTGATGGATTGTTATTTTATTAATTGATGATTAATCTATCCAAAATTCAAAAAAATATGAAGGAAATGAACTTGGGTGATGTTTTCAATTGCTACGTTTGGGTCCTTCATAGCTGGCACTCACCTTGGTAAGAAGGCTATCTTGTGAGCATCAAAAAGTGGTGATAGGTATGTAATGCTCATTGCATTTTTGGTGAAGGACAACAGCGATGGGTAAGAGAAGGTCATATTGGATGGTTGAGTGCACCCATCTAGTTGTTAGGTTTCTTGTAAGCTTGTCACATGTGATGATTTTTGTCAAAGTTTAGGGGAAAGTCTAGGTGAATCATGTGTTTTAGTTTGTAGTGTTTCCATGATCTTAGATTATTTTTCACCTTGTTTTTAGCCTTAGAGGTAGAAGGATGAGATTTTAGGTCAAAATTTGGCAAGATCTTTCCATTAAAAAACATTGACACCCATTAATGCACAACATAGGATGGATGGTATGTGGACATGAAAAAGTTTTTGTTGTATTCTTATCCAATCATTAACCATAATGGTTAGTTATCTATGAAATACTAACCAATGTTGTATAAGTGTTATAAATGGCATGAAACCTTTTTAGTATTTACAAAAGTTCTTTGATTTCATAATTGTTGTTCTAAAACAACTTACAGAATCGGTCCTAATATATAACCATCATTATTCACTAAATAAGAAAAAAATGGAATAATTGCTTTAAAAATTTTAAAAATTTGTTGGTTCTTTCATGAAAGCCATCAGTTTGAATTTTTGAAATAACAAGAACAAGTGGTTCCTTGAATCTAATTAAAATAAAATAAGAAATTCAAATTCACAAAATTTTTACTTTAAAATTTCAAAAAATAGAGTTGGGGCCATTAATAGAATCAAATACCCACACAACATTGTGTTAACCATCGACAAATATATTTACTTAGAATTGTGAAAGGTCAGAATAAACTTTAGAAATTTTTTGACACAAACTATATTATTGGATTTTTTATATTGAAAATTATCTATTGAAAATGAATTGCCAAAAAGTTAGTACCAAATTTTTTTAATATATTTTTAATATTGAAAAATAAGAAAGTTGATTCAAGTTTTTAAGTTAGTTTTTAAAAAGGTAACATTAAGAATCCTTAACAAGGACCCACCAAGGGTGAAATATTTTTGGAATTTGGTGTTCTTAAGGTGTTTTGTATGGTCCCTTCACATTCCCACCAAGGTTGTAATGGTTATTTATTATGTCATCAGTTTGTTCCCAAGTTACCAATGTGTTTTCAATAGCACCACACTTTATCCTATTCAAGAGCAATTATTCAAACCTAAAATGAAAACAGAATAATCATTTTAATTTACTTTAAACAAATTACGATCATGGGTCAAAATATACAAGTTTTTACTTGTAATTACATCTGTTTAATAAAACCCAAACATATATCATGGCCACCTTGAAATTAATCTACTTTTCCATTACTCAAATGATGAACCTTGGGTGGGTGCATGTTATACTTGTTGATGTTTGGTGTTTCATAATTGCTATGATGTGAATGTGAATGTAATGATTAATTTGTATTTTAAATTACATAAACTTTCAATAGGGACTTAGTTTGAGAATCTTAACTTGAGAATATATATGATATAAAATATTTTTTTTGCATGATTTTAAAAATTTTAAAAAAAAGAACTAGTAAAGTGAAATTCATGGATTTGCACCTTTGACAACAAGTTTCATACATGGACTTCAAAATGATCTAATGTTTAATATTACATGATTGTTAGAGACTTCATTTTAGTTAGACAATATAGCAATAAAATCAAGTTTTAAATTTTTTGCAACTTGTTAATTGTAGGTTAATTTAAATGGATTTTTTTGGGGTTTTTTTTGTCATTGTTAAAAATAAAAATCTTTTCAAATGTGCATATCATTAGAACTAATCTTAGTTGGGTTTATGCAAACTAATTGGGCATAAACATAAATGAGAAACAATTACTTGTAATTGACTTTCATTAATTTTACATTGTTATGCATATTTCAAATGTTTTTCCAAAACTACTGGGTTGTTGATGAAATGCCATCACAACAACATAACTTAGAAGCCTTAATAACTTTGATGAAACTAAGGAAAAAGGGCACATTTAATATTTGATGTATAGAAAGGTGTATCACTTGTGATGTTTTTGTTCATCTTGAAAGTCTAATAGGATTTTGAAAATATGTGAGAAAAGAAGGATGATAATAAACTTCATATTGTAATTCCCATAAGTGGGATATTCAAAGTGAACATAACACCAAAATACAACAAAATTTTTGATCTTAACAATGGTTTCATAAATTGTTGTTAGACTTGGGTTAGCCAATTAACATGTGTTAGATTGTTTGAAGTTGTCATTTTCTTAATCCAATTTTGTCATAACATGAGACAGAGAATAATTCATTGGTCACATACGGTGTCCCTTCCACTAACTTTTTCAAGATTTGGATCTATGCAATTTTCTATAAGGAAGCATTTTGTAAGAATGTTTTAAAAGTTTGATAGAATCCATGATCAAAATGATATCCTTGCATATTTGTCCATTTTATGTAAACAACAATGGAATAGGAATGGTTTTTCAACCTTCTTGTAATCAACTACCTTCCCTTCCAATTTTTCCAAAGGTTTAGTCATGAAGTTCATAAACCTTTAGTGGTCTATAACACAAATTTCTTGTCCTCTAATCTACGCATGTGTTCCTATTTTAAAAACTTGAATAATTTACCATCCATGTTCATTGTAGTTTAAATTTTTTTGCTCCATGTCTATAAGTTGCATCTCCAAATATATAAAATCTTAATCATATTTCCTTTTAACATTTACAAGTATTCATAGTATGAAAACGATCACATGATGTTTTTTGTTAACCTCAACGACTTCTATTCCTTTATGATACTCAAACTCTACCCAAAAATTAAAAAAATGATATTCAAGACTACAACATTTCCCTCGTTCCTTCAACCTAAGCCATTCAAAACAATGGGTGCATGGAATTATATTATGTGCAATTTGACACCAAGTGAATCAATGGTGATGCTAACACCTTCTCATTTTTCGATATTTTTGTTCCTTTAATTGAAGAGTTTAGCCTTTCTTCTTTTAATGCAATGTTTTCATTTTCATACCATTCATATATTAATTTTCAACTTTCAACTTGTGGTTTTAGTTGACCTTAAATAATATGGTTACTCAAGCAATGTTTTGAGTACTTCATTTATGACATTTCATTATTCAACCAATGTTTTTGTTGATAAGTTTGTGCTGTAACCAAAATGGCTATGATCGACAAGAAGAATTAGCCAAATTTGGTGACAAGATAAATATGAAAGTATAATTTTAAAACATCTTTCTATATTTTTGGCTACCTTACTTGAACCATGTATAAATATATGGAGAATTTTCTTAAATTTTCGTCAAATTCTAGCTATTGAGTTTTTTTTAAAAGCACATCATTTTAGTTAATTTTTAAAAATATAGCATTTTGGCTATATATAACCAACAAAAAAAAAAAAAATCAACAAGGTGAAAGTTACCTCCTTTTAGGAGAATTTGTTTTAAGATTCACTTTTAGTAATGCCTTTTTGTTTAGCTTCCTTTCGTCCCCTCAAGTTGTTGTTCAAAAAAAATAAAAATTCAACAAGGTGAAAGTTACCTCCTTTTAGGAGAATTTGTTTTAAGATTCACTTTTAGTAATGCCTTTTTGTTTAGCTTCCTTTCCTCCCCTCAAGTTGTTGTTTTACTTCTCATCCTTTATGCTCCCTTGAGTCATAATGATGTTAGTTCTTGGCATCCAAAAGCCTATCCTTTTATTGAGTGTTTTTCATTGTGTTAATTTCAAACTTATTTGTGTACTTCTTCTTTCAACCAATGTTTGTTTTCTTGCTCAATTTTTGATAGTTGGTATTCTATTTTATTTTTCCAATTTTCTAATCACTAAGTGGGAAAGTTTTTATAGGAGAATTGTTAGATTCAATATCAAGTTCCAATAGTTAGCCAACAATAGAAAATGTCATTACTTTCATATATATATATATATATGTGCCAAATTTGGTTGAGTTATTGTTTTATACCGATCATGATTCACAACTTGTGCTACATTACAAAATTGGAAAAGAAAAAAAGAAAAAGCTTCTTCACTTTTATAATATTTTACTTCCACATTTTCATGATAGTTCCTGGGGTTCTGACTACACGTCTGATCTTTCCTTCCTAGTCATGAGCATTCGCCTACAAACACCCTGCAAACTTCTGCTCACACACAGAGCTTGTGCTCATGGGCTTCCATGCTAACACATTCAACAGACCTTTGTTTTGGATCTCACTCTATTCTTCTTTCAGACAATGCCACATGAAAACAAAATGCAATTCCTTGGCCGAGCTATTGGCGCAGCGGAAAAAATCAGTAACCAGCCAAGAATGCTGGCAACCAGCAAATCTCCTTTACTGCCTATACATCTTCTAAGCTCCTCAACCACAGTCAGTGTTCCTTCCTCTATTGGCTATTCTGCAGAAAAATTGAGGACCCTCTCCATAGCTCATCTCTTTAGCACCTCCAAACCGCCTCAGCTCATAATTGCAGCTCCATTCCTCACCATAATTCGGCGTCGCCTCTACCACGCGTGATCAGCCTCCATGCTCATTCAGTAGCAGCCGCCATTCATTCCTTCCTGTACAACATCTCACACACACCCAAAGAGAGATTTCCCATGCACTTCCATGAAGTAGTAATGGAGATACAGCCGCCACAAAAAAGAAATGGCTAATAAAGCAAACTTAACTTCCAAGATCAGGAAGTGTTCACACTAGCGTGGCGACTTAATTTCGTGTTACACATTTAGATGACAACCAAATAGTGAATCAAGCACATTGCTTTGGCATGTGTTTTTGTTCATGTTGGTGACTTGTTGGAACCTATTTTCCAAATATGGTGATTAATTTTTTTTCCCCCTCATAATGTGGTGACTTGGGCCCATTTTCCTCCAAAAACCCCTTTGTACCCTTTTCACCCCCCTTTTGTTTTCTTGCTAGGTTGTAAAAAACTTGCTAAATTTTTTTTCCTTAAGATAAGTCTACATTCCCTTTCCTTTGCATTGTACACATGTGTAAGTCTAATAATATTGTGTATTGAAAAAATGGAATCTAATATCTAGAGTAGGTTTTTATTTCTCGATTTATAGATTTATCAAAAATGGCATTTTCTTTTGTTGATAAAAAAAAATTTAACAATGATTTTTTTTTCCTTCTTTAAAAAACTCAAAAATAGTAAAATTTTGTCAACCAAAAAATCATTGCTCTATGTAATAAGAAAATTTCATGCAAATTTTTTGAGCAATATTTCCTGAGTATAATATTTTATTTGTTCAAGTCATGAAGACATTTTTATTCACAAATACTTAACAATTGGATCTTGAGAAATTCAACTGAATTTTTTTAATAGAGTAATTAATTGGAGGGCATGTTCCACTGCACATTTTCTAGCTAACCATGGTGGTTAGAGATGTACTAACTATCCACATGTATCTACCTACGTAGTCAACAACAAGTGCCTAGTTGTCGACCACATAACACACCTAGTTACGTACCTAGATAACAACCACATACCAACTTGCATTTTGGGAAGGTCCCCACCTTTAGGCCTTACCCACTATAGAGCATGAGGTGAACCTTACCATAAGCCTAAACACATGTAGAAAAGGAGGTGTAGAAGTATGGGGGTTCTTACACCTACGTCTAGGGAATACCCTTCTAGTACTCATAAATAATAGGAGTAAGATCCCTCTTTCTCCTAAATAGTAGGTCTAGGATCCTTGCTCTTTTCTAGGAGGGATTATTGGAAGAGATAAGGGTGTCCTCCAAATACGCCTTAAGGACATTTCTTGGTGAACTAATTTCCCCTTTAAAGAGGGACCCACCCCCAAACAAACAAAAAAGATGTGTTAAAAACCTTTGGTACAACCTTGTTAACATGTAGGACAATTTATGCTTGGATGGCCAACTAAAAGGAATACCCCCAAAAAACTTAAATTATATAGTCAATCTTAACCTAAACCCTAAACCCTAAACTATTCCGACACAAGTAAGGTACCTAGTACCTAACTTATAAGTTTTAATAATGCTTGTACTACTTCTTTTTACAAGCATAGGTTGTGTGACAATAAGAGGAAAAAATAAAATAGTAATACATGTGAAAGCAATGGGAAGGCATGATATAGAAAATGGAAGTTAAAAGTACCTTAGTTAAGGTACCAACACCAACATGTTGGTTTGGTACTCAACAAGTGATTTTTTTTGCGACAAGTTTTGTCGTTTTATCAACAAACAAATTGGGGGAAAATTTTTGGGGAATTTTTTATTTATTTTTCTTTTGGGATTTTTTTTCTTGTGTAAATTAGAATAATTTTTGCTATTTTTTTTTTTTGGGGGAAAATTGCCAAGTTTTCAACATCACAAAAAAAATTGGATAGAAAGCTTGTACCAAACCAACAATACCAAGAAAGCAAAAAAGGGGTCTAATAATAAGAGCTTTGTGATTGCACATAAAAGTATGATGATTAATTATTATTGAGAAATTTGTACTCCCTATCTGGTGTATAGCCAGATTTGGCTAAATCTTCTTATGGATGATTGCCATTTAAAAAATATCTTTTCATGGATATTGCCAGTTAGGTTACATAAAGAAATTTGCAAAAGAAAACACTTGTGGGTAGGATAGGATCCTCCGGATACCAATACTGCATAGACCAGAATGGACTAGGTAACCAGCAAGAGAGGTTGATGGTTACCTGGAATATAGTTGAGGCCGCAGATGCTTTGAGACTAGTTGAAGTAACCCGCACCCTCTCACTGGTTACCAGACATAACCGTCCCTCTTGAGAATCAAAGATGGCCTCTTTTTTCATCCATGCAGCAAAGGGTTACAGAATCATCTGGCCAATGAGAGTCCAGGGTGATGGATGATACCTTGTGCTAACTAGTAGGTCACTAATGAAACCAGAGGTTGAAGATTATGGGTTGGAACTCCCAACACAAAAGCCAATCAGAGTGTTGAAATTACGGGTTGGAAGTCCCAACATGAAAGCCAATTGAACTGTTGAAGATTACGGGTTGGGACTCCCAAAATGAAAGCGAAGAATCGGAGTGTTGGAGATTACGGGTTGGAACTCCCAACATGAAATCTGATTGGACAGTTGAAGATTATGGGTTGGAACTCCCAACATGAAAGCCCATTGGAGCATTGAAGATTACGGGTTGGAACTCCCAACATGAAATCCAATAGGAGCGTTGAAGATTACAGGTTGGAACTCCCAACATGAAATCCAATAGGAGCGTTGAAGATTACGGGTTGGAACTCCCAACATGAAATCCAATAGGAGCGTTGAAGATTACGAGTTGGAACTCCCAACATGAAAGCCAATAGGAGCGTTGAAGATTACGGGTTGGAACTCCCAACATGAAAGCCAATCAAAGTGTTGAAGATTACAAGTTGGAACTCCCAACATGAAATCCAATAGGAGCGTTGAAGATTACGGGTTGGAATTCCCAACATGAAAGCCAATCAAAGCGTTGAAGATTACGAGTTGGAACTCCCAACATGAAATCCAATCAGAGCGTTGAAGACTACGGGTTCCACTCCCAACATGAAAGCCAATAGGAGCATTGAAGATTATGGGTTGGAACTCCCAACATGAAAGCCAATTGGAGCGTTGAAGATTACGGGTTGGAATTCAAAAATTATGGCCAAAAAAAAGAGAGGAAGGAAACAAGGTAGTAGGCTAGGGTTGGTCATAAACTTAACAATCATAATCCCTACAAGGGGAAAGATGGAACGTTACTGAAGAGCAATGGGGGGGGGGGGCATTTAATAGTAGAGAAGGAATAGTTGACTCATGGATTTTCAAGTGGATGGATGAACTTAGGGTTTGAATAGTGGGGTTTTTTTGATTATTAGGGTTTTTTTTCACCTGTTGTCACTTGTGTGTGTATGTGTGGGTCCAAATGTAACGCTATTTATTATGGGTGTCCGTGTAAAAATTAAAAGCCTTGTGTGGCTTTGGGACTTTAATGGTTTGGGCCGTTTTAAGATAGATGGGGCCCTATGCTAGGGGGTGTTATTAAGGGGCAAGTCTATTAGGAATTGGGTGGGTAATTTATTAGGGGGGGTCGGATAACAGCCCTACACACGTCCCTTCATTGTTCCCCTCCCACGTTTCCCCCTTTTATTTTGCATATAAGTCACACCCCACCACCTACCTATTTTTTAATTTTTTAATTAAAAAAAATAAATCAAAGGTACAACCCTAATTCCAATCCTATGAATGGTATACAATTTTTCCAATATTTAACAAAACAAAATTTCAAACACATAGATACACACTTACAATTGTGTTGTGTAGGGTGATGATGCCCTCCGATCAATCGGGGTAATAATGCCCTCCAATTGGGGTATTCCTTAAACAAGCGACCTCTCTCGGCTCCATCTATTTGATGGATATGGGTGGGATTTGGGGTGAGTGAAAAACATCTAGGATTTTATTCTAACATTGCTTATGAACATTGGAGTTGTTGTGTAAAGAGGATGTTAGTTCATAAATGTAAACCAAAATGTGTTTGAAATTGGAACTCGTCAAATTTTGTTTTGGCTTCCAAATATGTCAATGTCCTTGTTGTGAAGCTTTCACAAATTTAAGGTTATGATAATAGTACATCTCATGTGCTATTATATCGATGCCTACAACTATTCCACACACACACACAAACCTAATACCATAACAACCCTTTTTTTAAATGCATGATTTTCAAAGTGATTTGAAATCACACATTTTGAAATTATATCCCATAAACTAAATATATAAAGTCATGTTCACATTGATACTAATTTTATAATAATTTATTCAAAATTTTATTTATAAAAACTAAGATATAAACACATAACTAACATAAAACTCCTAAAACACATCAAATGAAATTTTCACACCCCAAAAAAAGGGGGGGAAAAAAGAAGAGAGAGAGAGAGAGAGGAAGGAGAAGGTTTGCATTCCATGAAGGTAAAGGGATTTCATCTTCACATGGGAGATGAATTTCATGATAACATTAGTGAACATGCCTAAAAAGGAATTGTGGTACCAAATGGACTCGGGCATCATTGAAAATAATAATAATAATAATGGGTAACCTCTCTAAAAAGGAAGGGCAAAAAGCCCATAGAAGTTTTTACATGTGAGAGTGGTATGGCAAAAGATTAGGGCATCATTTTTTCTTGACCACATTATATGACATAATCTTCAAGTGAAGATGATGATAATATACACACACATAATAATGACCCCCAAAAAGTGTCTGTAAAAAAGATGATTTAAAAATAATTTAATTATTGAATTTGCCACGCCAAACCTTAATGTCGTGGAATGGTCTCGGCCTTGCCCATTTACATTAGATGCTCTTTTACCAAATAGAATGTTGATGTAAACTGCCAAACTTTTATTACAAGGAAGCTCACTACAAACAATGCAAAAGAAGAAGTGAAGAAAGAAAAAAATGGCATAAAAGGGTACTACTAAGACCCTAACTAGACTTTTTGATTGGTTTTAAATTAGGTCAAATTTGTAATGATATGAGATGCCTTAGGAGTTGCATTGGTCTACCTTGAAGAGTCATAGTGAATATACCATAGGTAGGTAGGTCAGAAATGGCTGAATTCCCACTAGATCAACCTCATTGAGTATCAAGTCACTACATAATATGTGCTTGTAATTTGTTAAATTGTGAATGTTGTAAATACATGTAAAATGTGTACTTTTTTAAAGCCTCGCTTATTGATCTCAAGTTGCATTTTGGTCAAACTTGGGTTCTTGTCTCGAATCGGCCAACTTTATACATAACTCTATTATCGTGATAAAATTTAACTCTAGTTAGTTGTAATTAATAATGATTAAAGTTTTGAATTTGTTGTTAAAAAATAATAGTAATTTAAATATTATGAATTCAAGGTAGGAAAGGCTTTTGTTCACAATGGTTTGTCCCCAATGTGCAAGTGAAATAATTTTTTGTGCGTGGAATCATTCCCAAATAATAACAAGCAATGTTGCATTGTCCTTGTTTCACAATTTTGAATTAAGAAAAAACACATCCAACTAGTTCAAAAACCCAATTTATAGTTTGCTATCACTAATGGGTACTTGATGAATAGTGTTGTAAGTATTAGGTTGTGAACAATTTGTGTAATGAAAGTGTGAGTTCCTATATCTTGTAAAATGGCCAAATATGTTTCATGTGTTTTTGTCAAATCTTTGATCTATCAATGAAATTTTCAAACTAACCTTTGAATGGTATAAATTATAAGAAGTAACTTCCATGGCCAAATGCATATTACTTTTCAAATGCACAAGTTTAAACTATAATCAAATATGCTTTTGTAATATTTCAAAATCATGTCTTGTTGCATGTTCCTTGATAAAGTTTGGCTCAAAGGCAAGTTTTATTTTTGTTATGAGTTTTTAATTTAAAAAAAATGAATAATTTATTTTATTTTATTTTTGTCAAAGAGGTCTCCAAAAAATTTTAATCGATAAACTAGAGAGGTTAAAGGTGCAACGTCATGTCACAATTTATGAATTGCTTTTACAAGAAAGTTATCCATAGGTCATCATATTCATTCAAATGAACATACATGTACATGTGCTTGGACCTTAACAACAAACCTTTGAAAGAGGGCAATGACAAATGAACACAAATATTTGATCGTCGTGCTCATGTCTATTGTCCCAACACCCAACATCCCTAATATAAGCACAAAGTGAATGCCATAGAGGACCTACAATTTGGAACATTTACCACCCATAAAAATATGTAGTGAATGCCTAAGGAATCATAATTTAGAACACTAATGATTATTGTAAACACAAATTCTTCAAACCCCAAACAAACCTAAGTAATAGTCTTCATTTTTTTCTCACCACATCATCATCATTAATTGGCCTACATAGGTTTATGGCGCATGGGTTGAATAGTCCTTTGACATGTCAACAAACTTGAAAACCACATGTAACAAATTTTTCATTGCTTAAGCTTCCAAACTTGACCACATGACACAAAGAAATTCAAGAACACAAGTCATTGAAAAAATAAATGATTGTGCCCTAATATTTTTGTAGCTACCACATATAATTCACATCTAGAAATCAACTTTTATTACATGATTAGAATCAACAAACTCACTTAGTTGACTTGTAAGTTTTTTTTCCATTTGTTCCAACAAATCAACCCCAAAGTCATCAAAGGATTCAATTGCATATATTTTAAGACCAAACCATGAATCCTTTAGCTAGCTTTTGGCAAGTTGATTTAAATTCCAAATTCTAAATTGACATCTATAAAACCCTATTAGAATCCTAGCAATGAAGAAGATCCATATGACTTTGATAATCTAGCTACTTGTGATACCTAAAATTTGACAAACCAAGTACTTGACAATTTGGAATAGGAAATTAAGCCTCATTTGTTTTCCACCATTTCAATGGATCTTCACAAGATTTGTAATTACTTGTAGATTTAGAAACCAAGACAACTCCGGATTTCACCTATAATTATATACAATAACAATGACATGCACATCAATTAAATCAAATAAACATGATTAAAAAATTATAAAAATTGAATTGAATTGGGATTGTGGAAACTTACATGCACCGAACACAATCAAATGTGGTTCTTGGGTAATATAAGTTGTTGCTAGATTTAGAACATGATGGACATGATGAACTTTTAATAAATTGATGTCAAAATGGGGATTAAGGTTTTTAAATCATGTATTGTTTTTCACTACTAAAAAAGGTGGGTCTATTTCATTAACCCAATTCACTAACGGCCTTAAAAATGAACTAAATCACCATTTAACCATTTCAATGTTTAAAAATGAACTAAATCACCATACTTTCATGTTTAAAAATGTGAAATAGGTTAAACAGTATGGTGATTTAGTTCATACAATGTCAACCATAAATTATTTTTCATAAAAAAATGAAAAGTTTCAAAATTCATTATAAAAAGATTTACTTACAAATCCTTTTGAGTTGTTCTTAAACAATGACATTCAACACTTTCCTTCAACTGATTTTGAAATTTGGTATGTTTGTTTATCATGCATGTGTAAAATTTTGAAAAAATAAAATAAAAATTCATTTGCTTCATTTGAGTAAAAGATTAAAACAAAAATACATTTCAAAGTTTGATTTATAAAAACATTTGGTGTAGTTGTGATATAGTCAATTTTTGACAACACATGTTATGATGTTAAATGGTAGTTGGTTGGTAAAGACAATGGAGTATCTTTCCTTGGATACCAAGGTTCAAACCTTGATACCAAAATACCTATGTTGACCATATAAAATATGTACATTTTGAAAAATGAAAAAGAAAAAATCATAATAAAAACAACAAAAAATCATAAACATAATTTAATTACATTGTCACATGTTAATTTCCTATTCGCTCACATGCTAGTGAATTCATTTGTCCATTCCAACCTGGTACCAATCATTAAAAGACACGGTGAAGTAACTAAATTTGCAGTTTAGTGAATTAATGGTGATTTCACTAAAATGGCCAATGAAACTCTTAGTGAACTAGACTCACATTCCTACTTCTGATGTCCTTGTTAAGAATAAACATCCTAATGGACAAGACCAACCAATACCATTAAGGGTATTAGTGATCATTAAGAACATACCTACAAATGTATTTAATCAACTCATAATAGCAATGCCATAGGTGGTTACTAAGGACAAACCACAATTAACAATAAGTTTTTACATTCCTAAATGCTTTGTTTACAAATTTTTTTGTCAATCATTAGGAAATAGTTCTTTAGGAATAGTATTAAGTTTTCATACACCAATCATGAAGAGAGGTAGACCACACATGAATGTTATAGGTATGTTTCAACATATGGCTGATATTATTACCAAATGAGTACATTTTTGTTGGAATTGTCTAGATTAAAATTAATCAACAATTAGATTAAGGATGATATTTGAACAAGGTGAAGTCATTGTAACAAGTTAAATGGAAATACATAAGTTGCAGCAATTGGTGAAGGACATGAAGGACAAATAGGTGGTAGTAGTTCCATTAAGAGTTAATGATTATAAATTAAAACCAAAAAAATTATGAAAAACACATGCAAGATTATGACAAGCTAAATTTGGAAAAAGCTTACTTGTAGTAGGAATTTGAATAGAAAAACAACAAGTATTAGTTAGTGAAGTAAATAGCAAATGACATGGCTATTCAATAGGAAAGTTGGCAAAAGATCAAGAAAGTGTAAAATCTAACAAGTCTATAGGTTCAAGTTAAAGAGTTGTAAGATGTAATGACACATGTACTCAATAAAACTACATCAATGTAATTTGAAAAGGAGAAGATAGAAGTTGCTTTGCAAAAAGAGGTTTAGAATTTAAAGTTGGACATCATTAGATTGCATGGAATGTTGGAGAAGATGAAAATATGGAATTGTATTATTTTTACCATCAGTTGGAGGAGTATGAAAATTTGAAGGTGGACAACAATTAGCTGATTTTCCAATGTGAAGCTTTGGGATTAAAATCTTAAAAATTGGTTGAATGGTGAGAATTGGTGTAGGACATATTTTAGCATGATGTGAAGGATGTCTTCAAGCATATGAAAAAGGATTAGAACATGTATAGGTGTCAACTAAAAGCATATTGGGATGTGTTTCTAGATTTTCATTATGTACCTCTTGTGTTAAGTCTTGAAACATTGTTTGGTGAAGCATGACATAGTGGCATTGTTCATGAAAACCAAAAAAATAGGTACAACAACCTCCAAAACCCAAGCATGACATTGAGTAATTGGTGGAAATGAAAGGAGGTGTTGAGTTCACATAATTCTAGGAAGAAGAACTTATAGTGAAGACTTATAACATGTTTTTAAACACCAAGAATCACAACTTAATGAGTTCAACACACCATTTCAAACACTACATGAAGGGGAACAATTTACATAGGATGAGTAATTAGACAAGCTATTTGAGTAGTCTACATAGGAACCACAACATGAAACATTGTTGGAATAGGTGGTGTAAGTGGCCTAATAGGTGGTGGTTGCAAAATCATAACCCAAACATACAACAAATTAACTAATCCAACAATAAGTGTCCATTGACCATTCGATATAAGGACAAGAGGTGTTGGCAATAAAAATTTTAATTGACAATAGTTCACGAATAATACCTATTGTTCACCTTAACATTAGTTAACGTATATATTACAAAGATTTCAAGGGTAAAATTCAAAATATAAGGGGGTTGATGTAAAAGGGATAAGAGTATAGGTTAGGCATCAACAAGGAATAGTTTAATTATTAACTAGTGAGTTGTTATTTTAGAATTAGGGTTTTGATGGGAATTTTTTGGAACTTTCACTATTACAAAATGTGGGTGTAGTTCATTAATCCCTTTTCACTAAAGTAGTGACTTCACTGCATTGCCACTAAGTTTGGTTCATTATGATTAGTGCATTTACTCAAAATCTAATGAAATCATTTAACATACAAGGACATCTTTTTTTTTTATTCACCTTTTGTTTGTGGGTATGATTTTTATGCCTGTTTGAAGGTTTTCATGAAGGAATAATTGTAAATTATAAAAATACTAATTGAATTCAAATTATAGTAATTAATACCTACATGAATAATACTTATTTCTATTGATTGTAAATGTGCAACCAATTTGCATGTAGATTTGTAGTTGCAAAAACTTATGTCAATTTTTTTAAAAATTTGACGAGGAATCAATAATTATTATTTACTACTCACCTACCTACTTAAACTTTATTTACCTATTGAGTCAAATTATTATTCATTTGTCTACCACTTTGATCAATAGTAAAATTATCTTATGCCAACTCAAAATAACCATATATAATTAAAATCCATATTTATTCAATTATAAATATTTAAACAAAATTCAATGTCCATTGTTTAAATGTTTCATTGTACTAAATAATTAAAAAAGTTAGTTTAATGAAATGAACCATTCAAAATAAACATGGTAATCAAGTTGAATGATTTGAAAAGTCATGATTTATTGTTTATGTTAGGGCCTATTTAAAGGTTATCTAAAGGTTATGTAGGCTTAACTAAGTGTTTGTAAGAAAGCCTAGGTCCCATAATAAACATTTTATAATCACATGTATGTTTGTTGTGCACCCTATCCATATATGACAATTGGACTTTTAAGTTGTCATATTCCATCTTAATAGGCACACAATTTTGTAAATGAAAAATGGTCAAAAATAATAATTCATCATTTCCTTTTGTAACTTTATCATTTATTGGTTATATGAAAGACTAATTTATGATTAATTTGTTTTACAAATATGATAAACAGTTGTATTTTATGACCATATTCATTCAAAAAGTCATTGAGGATTTCTAGTCATCATATTGTTAATTGAATAAGACAAAAAATAATAGTGGACAAATTAGTCATAAAAGACAATACATGACATGAATTGAAATGTAGTTGCATCTATAATTTGACTGATAGGAAAATTTTCATCCAAATGATGTTCAAATTGGGGTAGATTAAGTAGTTTAACTAGGCACATACATAGGTTGCAAGTATGAACATTTGAAACCCTTCACATTGAAGGATCAAGTCTTTAACCATTGCACCACATATTCATGAAATAGTAAATGAAGATGAGAAATGAAAATTGCAATTGTAAACTCTAAATGGAAGTTTAGGTACAAATGGAGTAGTTCAATTTTAGGGGTATAGGTAGGGTTAGGTTACAAGTTATATCCACATAATAAATAGGTTACATAGGTATATACCTTATTCACCCTATGATATTTCTCAAGCAATCATATCCATCCTTGCATAAGTCCTAGGTATGGAAAAAATGTATTAATAGGTTGAAAAATCTTGCATGTGGAAAAGGTTATGCATGAGTTCAGAGAAATATCGATTTTGAAAAAAAGAAATAAATAAATAAATTATATATATATATATATATTCTACATATTTAACAGGTATATAAAAATGACAAATATACCTACACAACACTAGATATAGGCTTACACATGGTATCGAAACTAGTAGCAAGGACCCTATCAAGCTAATATGACCAGATAGCGCTTAAAGAGCGGGAGGGTTTAGAACCGCCTTGATACCCAGAAGGGGTTTGCCGCAATTTCTAATATTGGAGGGTTAAATAGAGTAAAGGCTAATGTAGCTTCGGACAAGACCTAAATGCCCGCAAAATACTTGAAGAGAAATTAAATAATTTATCCATTTTTTCATCTAGGTTTACTAATATTTATCATCCATCAACTTGAAGCATATCACTTATTAGTCCTTTGGAATACCCATCACTTTGATGGATGAAATATGTGACATTTGTTTAAATATTCTAAAACTTTGGCATATATGAGGTCAAGCTAACTCAATTCTGGTCAGTTATTTGAGTTTTTCAATGAATTTGAAAACCACGGTTATACCTCAGAACTGGGTGTTTGAGTTTTCTGAGAACAGCTATGAACCTTAAGAACCACCCTGATACCCGGTGAGGGTGTTTCGGTGTGATGTTGATTATTGCTTTATTGCCTTATTGAGTTTTGATGCCTTATTCAGGTGCTTTTAAAAAAGTGGCATCATCCTTAGGAAAATTTAGCCAAATCTGGCTTTAAAATTTAACATTTAATTAAAAATATTTAATCACCATTTCTTTGTTTGACTACACAATGAAAATCATACATATGAATCTGGTTCAAATGGTTGCATTTAAATAATGTCTCCTGTTATGTTGTCTCATTTTTCATGTCTATGGGTGGTGATCTGGAAACAATAAACACACTATATGGGATGTTACACGGATTTCTAGAGGGCCAAATACTGTGATGGGTGCAGCTAATGTACAGCATCCCCAGCAGTGCTCAGTATATGACCCTGCCAAATTATTTCTCACATCCAAGTTTAGTTATTTACTTTTCTCCAACCCCACCCATCAAAGTAAGGTTGGGACTGCAAAGAGGTGGAAGACTACTAAATTTGTAATAGCAAACCACCTTGACCAATCTTTATAATTGACCAATCGACAGTAGGGATGAGTAGTCAGATCATATTTATTACACTCTTCTGTAGCAGGTGCTAAAGGCTTTGCTCTGTTTTTCACCAGCCTCAGCAGACTGTGCAAAAATGCTGGGCCAAACCAATTTTGCTGAGCCAAACCAACATGTTTTGACTCTTCCCATCCAATTTTAAAATGCAGGGTCACTTACTAATCACTAAGAGAATGATCAATGGCAGCAGTACATTGGCCTTTACAGTACTTTTACATAAAAAAATTGTGAACCTTCTTTGGGTTGATAAAAAAATGCATTTGTTTACAGTGTGCAGCAAGAGCACATGTAACAGGAAATGATTGTTTCTTATTAGCCAACTACAATGATTGGCCCAGGTGGTGAGAGTTAAATTGTCTCGCCATATAGGTCATTTTTTAATGCAGCTACACATTGTTGTTCAGGGCTGGCACCAGGTTCTGTGTAATTTGAAAAGGCTATTGGGCTGATGCTGGCTTTTGAGGAGCTATTGAGCATCCTTACAAACCAAAAAGGATTCTATGTAGGTAAAAAATAAACCCCAAAATAAACACGTATGATCAATCATGATCACTGCCAACCCTTGAGTTTGGATCCAGTGTTCAAACTCTCATGGCAGTTCCTAATTGGAGAAAGGGTCCTGAAAAACTATAAGAAACTAAAACTAGTTGAAAACCAGTTGGGGTGTTTTCCTTTCCAAAATATTCCACACTTTGGATCTTGAGAAAGGCGAGGGAAAAAAGCTGGATGATGTCGATTTTCGGGTTTTCTGAGCACCGTCCTCCATCTCCATCTCGTCCACTCCCTCCCACCATCCGACACACCGCTGGCTAGAGGCGAACCAACAAGGCCACCCGTGCACCATCCATTGGAAGCTGGTTGTGACTCTGTTGTGAAGAAACTTCACCCGAGTTAATAGTACTAAGGGTTTCACCTTGGTGAATTATAATTCCCATAAACGATACATGTTGAAAGTTAAGTATGTAGGTAAGATGATAATTAAGTCCGTTAAGTAGGGAGATACGTGTCGATGGTTAGTACATCGGTAAAGACTAATGGTTTGTTCATAAGTGTGTTTAAGTTGAAAACAAACTGAGCAAAACTAACCACCTCGGTTACTCTAAGGAACTTGAACCCAATGAAAAAGTATTTCTTGTCCACCATCATCATCCATCCATCCTTCATGGAGTGCTTGTGACGGTTCATTCAGCGCATCTAGAGTAAACCCTGAGGCTGTCGGCTTTTCTAGAATGCACCAAAAAATTACACTAACAAAATTAAGTAAGGACTAAAGACACACACACAATTTAATAAATTAAAATTGTTAACAAAATTAAATTTACACAATTAAATTGTGTGTGTGTCCTTAGTCATTATGGCACACACACACACACACACACACACTTGCATTAAATTTCAAGCTACAAAATACTATTGACTTTGACTACGAAAAATCCATTAAGGCAAGCAAGGAAAGGATTGAACTGTTGTCCGGACAGTTATATACACACACACATACATACAAACCTTATGGGTTGGGTTAAGACTTAGACTAGGTATCAAACAAACCTTTGACACAAGAGGTTTTTGAAGGCCAATTTGGTGTTGTAAACTTAAATGTATATGTCCTTTGAGATTGATGGGTACTTCCAAGTCCCCCAATCTAAATTCATTTCACTTAAGTGGGCATTAAGTGAACCATGGTCTTATAGACTCCATTTATTTTCATCCATTTCACATTAGTCAATCCCCTACTTGTATTAGGCACAAATTCATCATGTTTTGATGCTTCACACTCTAGTCAAGTCAATGTGAATTGGGCAATTAGGTACCTCCTTCTTCTTTGTCTTCTTGCCCCTTTGTAATGCTCCTTTACTTTTGATTTTTCTACAGTTTTTAAACAAAAGAAACAAAAGGAAGTAAGACGTTCCATTTAACTTAAAACACACAAAATGAAAATTGCTTCCTATATAATAAAAAAATCATTTCTTGAAATAAACCACACAACTAGTCCCCCCACAAAAATAAGTCTCTAAACATTTGATACACCAACTAGTATCATAACTTCAAATTAAACACTAAAGTTATTTAGACTTATAAGTAGGTGTAAGTTAAGGAGTGGATATAAGATCTCTCCTCTTTTATATAAGGAAAATCCATGGATATAAGGTGCCCTCCAAGTATAGGAGGAAAATTCTCCCAATGCTTCCCATTGCAAATGTGTCATGAAATTTCAGACATTTAAATGTAGACCCATGTACATAGTTTGAGTTGGAGCCCATGCATGTATGAGCAAATATATGTATATGTATATATTAGGGGTAGTGGCCCCATGGTGAAGAGGCTCTCATTACATATATCAAGAAATCATAAGTAATTCTATAAAAGCTCAAAAAATACAATTTCACTTGAATTAGGTTATGAGTCTTATTGTATTTCTTCCAAAGGGGGAAGAAAAAAAAAAAAAAAACCAATTAACAAACCACCCAATAAACGGGGGAGGGGGGAGGGAAGGGAAGATAAGGGCACAACTTCCT
>Ga0116231_10005084_pt1 | contig 26157 bp, 11 predicted proteins | sample S1TSphgellanicum_2_FD_89695 | JGI IMG/M metagenome (GOLD analysis project Ga0116231, IMG submission 89695) | Host-associated microbial communities from peat moss isolated from Minnesota, USA - S1T2_Fd - Sphagnum magellanicum MG | ecosystem: Host-associated > Plants > Peat moss > Unclassified... | reverse complement strand
TCCGCCTCTGGTGCGATGGGAGAGGGATGCGATCCGACCGTCATTCCTACCCTTCGGACGGCTGCAATGCTTTGTGGAGACGGTTTGTACACGGAAACCGTGGTGGTCCAACCCTCGCCACAGATTGACACCGATCGCCCGCTGCTTCACCGGCCTCTCCCTCCCCCACCCCCCAAAACCCTCGTCAGACAGACGGACGGACTAAGTGAATTAATATATATGATAGGCCTTTATAAAACAATCAGTTGGGGCCCTTTGCTGAATAATCCCCTAGGCCTTTTGTAAAATAAATTAATCAAAAGCAAATAAAAAACAGAAAACAAATGAACTCCAACTACAAAGCATATTCATATACATCTAATTAATTCACACAAATGTTCATGAATCTCATGCACAAAACAAACATTCATGACCATTTACAAAGAATTCAAAGCCTTTGTAAACTAAAATAATCAAAAGCATTTAAGTAAAGTAATACAAAACTCCAATTGCAAAACATGTTCAGACTCACAAAATTATTTTACACAACTATCCATGAGCCTCATGCACAAAATAACCATTCATGGCCATTTGCAAAATAATCAAGGCCTCTATAAAATAAAGTAATCATAAGCATAAGCAAAACAAAAACCTCTAACTATAAAACATATTCAAATTCACAAATTATTTTACACAACTATCCATGATTTTCATGCATAACATAGCCATTCATGGCCATCTATAAAGTTGTTAAGGTTTTTGTAAAATTAAAAATTAAAAAATAGGCAAAACAAAAGAATTCCAACTATACAAAACATATTTAAATTAACAAAATTACTTTACATAGATTATATCAATTAACTTCATGCACAAAATAATAATTCATGGCCATTTGCAAAATATCACATAAAAGGCTTATTTATTTAAAGCTTACTTCTACAAAGACATCTTATAACCTTCTACAAAATATGGTCAACCTCTACAAAACAATCATTTGGATCCCTCTACAACACAACACATAGTCCAACCTTTTCAAAATAGTCACCTTAAGCCTTTTATAGAATAATGATATATAGGCTTTTATAGAATAATCAATTTGGGCCCTTTGGTAAATAATCACCTAGGACCTATGTGAAATAAAACAATCAAAATCAAAAGAAAAACGAAAGAAATGAGTGATTTTCTTTCTACATTGAGTAGGAAATAGGCTTCCAAACCTCTCACTACCAACACTAGCATTCAATCTAGCCCTAATGGACACTTAATTATAGGAGGTCCAATTACATAACATTAAAGAAATAGAAGCAAGGACTCACGACCTTATGCACTTAAATATGAGATAGATTAAAAGACCTTGGGAAAATGGCATTCAAAAACCTTGTGCATTCAAAAGAATGATAGAGAACTTGAGTCCTTTTTGAAACAACATTAAGCACCCATAATTGTAAAAGTCCTTTTGGAAACAAATTAGTTGAGCACTCATAATGGTTTAGTCTTTAGTGAAAACAAAATTAAGCATTCAAATTACTTCAATCCTTGTTGAAACAAAACCAAGCAGTATGATTAGTTTGAGTCCTTGGGACAGCAAAGTTAAACACTCTGACTGCAATAATCTTTGAAGAAAGGATTTACCAAGTAATCAAATTGGTTTAGTCCTTGCGATAGCAAAATTAAACACTTAAGGACTTTAGTCCTCAAGGAAAGGATTTACCAAGTAGTCGAATTGGTTTGAATCCTTGCGAGAACAAAAGAAAGCATTTAAACTGGTTTAATATTTACACAAACAAGGTTAAGGACTCAAAACTAGTTTAGTCCTTGTAGAAACAAAACCAAGCAGTTAGTTCACATCAAGTCCTTTGCAAAACTAACCATACCATACTCAAACTGGTTGAGTCCTTGGGCAAGCAAAAGTAAGCACTCAAACTAGTTGAAGTCCTTTGTAAAAAAAATAACCATTCCAATAATGGCTTTAGTATTTGAGGAAACAAATTTAAGCATTTAGGTTGGCTATAACAAGGGTAAGGACATATATAATCCTTATATAATGCATGCTGCCAAGGGCAATGGAACTAGAACTTATGATCAAATGTACCCATGAACTTAAAAAAGAAAAAATAACTATAACAACTCTAATTGCTTTAAGTCCTTGAGCAAGATGCATATTAATTCAGTAAAGAAATTATAAATGTTTGTAATGAAATTAAATAGAGATGAGCTTTCAAGGTCATACTTATGATGTTTGAAGGTAATGTGTAGGGTGGAGTTCATATTGTTTGACTCCTATCAGCCTTCATACAACAATCCTTCTAGTTGGGTGAAATGGAGGTCTCATGCACCCATTAGTCAATCACCAATGTCCTCAATGCCTTTGAAATCTTGTCACAACGTATAGTTCTTTTATGATTGAACCAAAAAACATCTTGATTAATATCAAATTGGGTGCACTTTAGTAAGGTTTTGGATATGTTTCATCTGTTAACTCCAAGCACTTTCTATAACCCTTTTGCTGGAAATGGACTTTGTTGATGCCAATGTGCATACAATGTCCTTAACCATCACTAACTTGGAGTTTTTGGGACATGTCAGGTGGTTGTTTATGCATGCTTTCATATTTTGTAGCACATCATATTTAAGTTTTGCAACCCCTAAATGAATTAGGTAAGGAGGAACCACATCTTTCAATAGTGAATGAATGATAAACTTATCAAAAACCTCATGCTAGATTTCAAGAGGGATATTTTTAAAATGACTGAAAGTGAACAAATCCATTTGTCTTGTAACATTTGCAAAAAAGAATTGTGATTATTTACCATTGGAATCTAGGATGCGCGTAACTAAACTTGACCTAACATGATGATCTCTTGTTAATTACACACATTCTAACTCGTTTGATTCAAAATCTATTTTTGCTTCTACCATCGTAGCTTTTCTGGCCTACACCTTTTCATTCGTTTTCGAGTGTCAACTTTTCATTTCTCCGGGGTGGATTGTTGGTGAATAATACCCATTTTTGTTGGATGAAGCTTTTCGACCACCATCACATTTGTTTGCTTCCTGCAATAGGTCGCAATGCAAAACATCATTGGATCGAATCATAACTTTTGAGCTTAAACAACATTGAACTTGAAACAAAAATCATAAATGCCAACAATTTCAAAATGTTGATAAGTTAGTTTACATTACACTTGAACAAGATGGACCAACTTACAAACGACACCACTATCCCTTTCATTTCAAATCAAATAGGAGTTGTGGCTTTGGAAAGCTTACATCCTTCACCATGAAATAAATAAGGCTCTCGACAAGGAATGCACCAAGCAAGATGTGAAGGAGGTCGAGTCAAACAACTTCGCGACAATATTTTCATGTAATTTCAACAACTTGGCTGATTTAAATGGAGTATATTGACGATGCAATGTGTCGCAACCCCACTTTGGGCCTAAGTGTGAGAATGCAACTCACATTCCCGAAAGTGGGAAAAGGAGTCCTCTGGGACTCCCAAAAACTTGGAGCTTGATTTGAGGGGTCAAATCTCCTCGCATTGGAGTGTTCTTGGTCTGCTTAGAAAGGTCTTGAAGTGTAGATGTCCAAAATGACCTCGCATGAGCCATTTGGACATTTGCAGCCTAAGTTATGGGCAAAAGAAGGGCCGGGAGTCAAACTGGCAATTTGACTCTCGACCACTAAAAGTCAGGAATCGACCTCTTCCCGATGTTTGATTCTAGAGTGCAACACGAGGTTGGAAAGCTTTCAAGGAGAGTTACAACTTTGGTTCAAACTTTGTTGCAATTGGATTCTGCAGTCGGGAGATATGAACTCTCAAAGTTTCGGGACTCCTACTTAGGACAGTTTCGGGACTCCAACTTGGGAGTCCCGGGAAAAAGAGCCATTTGGATGTAGCCTTGGCGGAGAGCTGCAGAGAAGGTGGTGGTTTCCCCCAAGTCCGGGCCGTGGTGAGTCTTGTGCGTCAAACTGCCTGTGGCTTGTCCCAACACCCAAGGGTGTTCTCGAATGCTAACTAACCCTCTTGTGGTTGGTTTTTGGATGCAGATTCAAGCTTGATAATCTAGTCCCTCTTCCTAGTCTAATCCCGGGACTTTTAGCACGCCCCTCTACCCCCTTTTAGTGTTGGAAGTCGAGAGCGACCCCCAAGTCCCAACTTTCCACAACTCTACATAGTTGGACCCTCAAGTGGGTTCAACAAGGGACTTAAGAGCGCATCACAATGCATTTGGTGTTGGCTCAAAATCGAAAGGTCCAAGGTAGCTTGGACTTCTTAGAGGCGTGAAAAAAAACATCTTTGTCTAAATCTTCAGCTTCATGTTCCTCTAAAATGTTTTTTTTTTTAACATATCCTAGACAACATCGTTAACCCTTTTTGCATGAGATTTATTTCACCCCATGGTTGCTAACCAACTTCCACCTAACACGATGGGCATATTAGTAAACAAAATGCCCATGGTGTAGTGGTAAGCCACTAGAATCAAGGGTTCATAATCCATAAAATGCCCACATCCAAGCTTGTAATCACACCACAGTAATGTGTAGAAATTAAAACTCTAAACCTAATTACCCACTTCATTCACTATGTTATTGCGCCCATCATGCTCATGATACTCACCTTCCTTGGAACAAGATATTCAAATCGATCAATGTTTGAGTTACTACAATTAGAGAGGATGCTGAAGGTAAATGCCTTTGTGACAATGAAGAACAAACACAAACCTTCATGGGTGGCACAAGTTTCAACCTAACAGATTAACAAGAAACATCTTCACACACAATTTATGGTCTAGATGCCTTATTTTTTCCCCTTTTCAAGGTGACAAAATAGATGGCTTAGATGCAATCCTAATCGGAGACATCAAATCAGACATAACCTAGGTCATGGTTCATATGGATTTTTATAAAAAAAAATTCAAGATGTTGAAATATTTATGATATAGATGTAACATCACCTTTGTGAATAATGAAATTTATGTTTAAACTTAGCTTTCAATTCACAAAATATTTTATTAAATTTATTCCATGAATTACTTAATATCCATATAGAGTTTATTTTTAAGATGTTTCAATTTCAGCATTAAATACATTGTATAAATTTACTATTTAGATATGATACATCATGTAATACAATGTAAAATTGAAAATTTTGGGGAAATCATGTGTTAGGATAAAATTTTAAATATTTGAATTTATTATTACTTATTTTAAAGTTAAATATTTATAATTTTTTTATTAAAAATAATGACAATTGAAATAAATGCATGAAAAAAAAGTTTGCAAACATGGAAATGGATAGTTTTCAACATATAGTGTATTGAACATATGTGTAATCCACCTAGATTAATTTTTAATTGGATGATTTTTTCATTCTAATTCTTAATTAAGCACTCATTAAAGATAGAAAATAGTTGTTACAAATGCTTTGGATTACTTTTGCACCATTTACTTTTGTCAAAATAACTTCATGTTTTGGGGCTTAACAACTTTACAAGGTTTAATCATGTAAATGTATAAAACAAAATTATTTTGTTAGTGGATTAATTTTGGAACCAAAATACTTGTAAAACTAAACAATTGTTACACTGTGTGGCTTGTTTTATTTAAAATGCACCCTATGTCCAAAACCTTGCAAAACACTATGTTCACCTTAGGGACTACCGCTTGTGTGGCCAATGACACCAAACATGGTGTGGAAATCAAACAAGAACCAATCGTCTTTGGAAATGAACCTTCGTTACATTGTCCAAGTCACAAGTCATTGTTCATTGACTTGTGTGACTCCTCTTCCAATGATGGAACACTCCTTAATTCTTCCTACCTTTCAACGTCCTCACCTTTGATTCATTTGGGTTGGCATGAGATTCCAGGATCCATCCCCTTTTTGGCGTCTACTAGTACTTTTTTGGTCCTTAGTGTCGTTGATTGTCTTCAAACCATTTCTTGGACCCCTCACATTATTTCTAGGTAACACGCTCTTTGGATTACAATAAATTGCTAATTCAAAAGGTTCCATTTTATTTGATCAAATTCGATGGTGATGTTTTTTTGAACTTCCTCCAATTGAGAACTTGAAAATCCATTTTGGCTAGATGCAAGGAATGGACAGGAAATACGGCAATCATGTTTGGTGTAGGGTGAAGACAAACATAAAAAATGATTTCAATCTTGCTTTTTGCAAGGTTCAATGCTTGGGTCATTTGCAATGTTGCAATGACAAATGTGAACATTTATTTTTTAATGGTTGCAACAACGAAATCATTTGGACTGGTGACATTGTCCTTCATCTCAAGCAAATAATTTTGGTTTGCCATTTTACAAAGTTTGTTCCACCCCTCCTTATTTTGTTAACACATGTGTTACATGCATGTATTACGTTGTTCACAATTAATGTAATTGGACTCGAACAATGATCCATCTTGGTACACATGACCATCCAACGGCTGATGGGAGGGGTAGAAAGTTTGTCCCATAAGTCAAACTCTTGTTGAAAGATGAGGTTTCACACACCATTTACAACAAACTTTGCAATTGTTTTGATCACAAACCAAAAGTTTTTATCTTTGCACTTGTTGAATGAAGATGGTGACGACCATGTGGAGCTTTTTTGAGGTGATAAACTTAATCAAGTGATGGATAAGTTTGCAGAATTTTATTTTCCTAACATTAGGAACTTAATTTCATCCTTGAAGCATCGTTTAAAGAGCCAAGACTACATTTTCAAGATTATGGCCTGCAAATATAAAAGTGAATATGATTACATTCAAAATATTCAATTACACCAAAATGCATTTTAATTCACTTTGGGTTTCATTAGATTTTGAGTGAATTTGAACATTTTTACCATGGTGAAATTAGTCAATTCCCCAATGAATGGGGAACGGGGACCAATTGTTACGGATAGTGAATTGGTCCACTACTACTTAATGAAATAACTAGGTAGTTTGGAAACCAATTAAATTTAAATAATTAATATTTAATGTAATATTTAATATTATTGATAATTTCATGATTTTCAGCCTATAAATTCTCGACATGTGTCAATACTATGTTGGGTTAAAAAAATCTAGCTTATGTACGTAGGCCATGTAATCAACCTAAGTAGGCACCTACTATAGGGGAATACATAGGAAAATATTCAGTTAACTTACCACTATTAACCACAAACACACCATTTGTGAGAGGTTTGATCATTTCACCTTTAAGAAGGAGGCAAACGCCCCTTCCATCAAGTCATTACATTTGTTATGATAATGTGTTACATTGCATTTTATTTATCAAATATTTCATTTTAAACATTACAAAAACATGAACTTTGAAAATGCATATCTTATTGAGATTTTGTCCAAATGAAATGATTAAAGTTTAATTTAATTTTTTTTCAATGATATACATAATTACATTTATTTCCTTTTGAAAGTGTAAAATCATTTGAACAAATGTTTTTTTGAATATCAATATTCAATAACATTTCAATGACCATTCTTTTGAAAATGAAATTTTTTAATAAATGAATAATTTTTTTGCTAATATAATAATACCACCTACATTAGGTTACTTTAATTTATTATAAATTTATTTTTCATTGTTCTAAGTTATTTCACCCTACATTATTTACAATTATTTATGGCTATTTAAAATTATTTTTGGTTATTTTTAGCTATTTCATCTTAGGTTATTTTCAGTTATTCTAAATTACTTTTGGTTATTTTATGTCAGTTTTTAGCTATTTTAAACTATTTCACCTTAGGCTATTTTTTGCTATAGTAGGCTATTTCATTTTAGGTTATTGGTAACCATTATAAATTTTTTTTGTTATTGTAAGCTATTTCATGTTAGGCTATTTTCGACTATGTGAGGTTATTGTTCGTTATTTTTGGTTGTTGAACATTATTTCATCTGATGTTATTATTGATTATTTTAGGTTATATTACCATAAGCTATTTGTGGTTATTCTATTAGTGGCTATTAATGGCTATTTTATTGGTGGCTATTGGTTATTTTATTGGTGGTTATTGGTTATTCTTCTATTGATGGTTATTTTACTGGTGGCTATTCTATTAATAGTTATTAGTAGTTATTCTATTGGTGGCTATAGCTTACTTTTTAATTACTAGTTATTATATTGGTGATTATTTTACTAGTGGTTATTATATTAGTGGTTCTTAGTGGTTATTTTAAGTTAAATTATCATAGGATATTAGTGGTTCTTAGTGGTTATTTTAGGTTAAATTATCATAGGATATTAATGGTTTTTAGTGGTTATTTTAAGTTAAATTATCATAGGATATTGGTGGTTTTTAATGGCTATTTTAGGTTAATTTATCATAGGATATTGATGGTTTTTTGTGGCTATTTTAGGTTAAATTATCATAGGATATTGATGATTTTTAATGGTTATTTTATGTTAAATTATCATAGGATATTGGTGGTTATTAATGGCCATTTTAAGTTAAATTATCATAGGATATTACTGGTTATTAATGGTTATTTTATTAATGGCCATTGGTGGCTACTGTTGGGTATTCTATTGTAAGCCATCTGTGGTTATTTTATTGCTAGCTATTGATGGCTATTCTATTGGTGGTTACTACTGGTTATTGTATTAATGACTATTGGTGATTATTCTATTGGTGGCTATTTTTGGTTATTTTAGACTATATTTTGACTATTGGTGGCTATTATATTATAAATTATTGTTGGATATTCTAAGGTATATTATCATAGGCTATTAGTAGTTATTTTATTGTAGGTTATTCTAAATTAATTTTTATAGGTTATTTTGATTATTATAGGTTATTTTACTTTAGCTCATTATATTATATTCAATATTATTTGAAGTTTTTATACTTAAAATAAAATAATTTAAATAACATATATTAATTTTAAATAAAATAACATAAGGCATAGCCTAAGGTTAGTTGAATAATTTAATTAAAATAACTTAAAGTAAAAAAATTATAATAAGTTAATTAAGATACTTTAATATAAAATAACATATAATAATTTATAATAACCTATAATAACTTAGGGTATAAATTAAAATAATCAAGATAGCCAAAAATAATATAAAATATATCGTAAAATAACATAAGGTATGTAAAACAACAATATAAAAGTAAACCTATTTACCATAGTAAATAATAATAGTGAATTAATGAATTATGTCAACTAATAGTGAAACATGATGTTTACATAGTGATATTATAATGAAATAACTTTAATCAAGGTGAAATCACTAAAATGTAGTGAACTTATTTCCTTTTTAAGGTCCCATAGTGATTTAGGCCAGTGAACCGCACCCCACTTTTGTACTAGTGGTTGTTTTCCATGTCAACAATTTTGAAAAAAAATGTTCCTTTTCAAAGCGTCCACACATGGAGATGTTAATGTCTTTGATTTAATGCAACATATGTAATTTGTAGGCAACCTTCAAACATGTCAGATCATGTTTAATGATGTGAAGTGTGTTAATGGATGGACAACATTGACATGCCATGTGTAGGATCTGGTTTATTGTAAATTGATGATTATTGTAGTTTGCAACATGTAATTAAAAGACATAAATGTTTAATGTGTGATGTGGCAAAAATTAAACAAGGTGATGACGAAAAATGTTGTTTTTCATCCAAATTTCAAAGGTTTCATGGTTGATAGTGCTCAAGCCAATTAGAATGCCATTTACATTGTATATGGTTTAAATGACCCATGTGAACCTATGGTTGAAAAAGACCGTACTTGTTACTTTCATTAGATTCAATCCATGGACAAACACATAAAACAAATTGTGCCAAAACTATATATGTGAATGACATAAGGCATTGTGCTATGAATACAAGGTAGTTGCAATCTAGAAAGTTCACAAAATCATGTAGCAGGCAAATTTTTCTATACTTCTATGGGTTCAAATGTATGGTGCATGTATTTGTTATAATAATAATTTTAAATGGACTCAATTTAATGATTTTAACTACATTTTCTTTTGAAAAAATAAAATAAAATAAAAACAATATAAAACATTTCAAATGAGGGACTTTTAAATTTGACCCGTTGAAATGTAACAATACACAAAAGGTATGCATGTGGACTCACAATTTCCAAATTTTGCATTGATGGAATCATTTATAAGTCTCTGCCCCTTGTAAATAATGTCATGAGAAATTCAAAATAAGGGTTTCCAAAAAAATTTCAAGATGACATGGAAGTATAAGGACTTTATAGAAAAAAATTACGAAATAGCTTTAGAAGTTTTTTTGGACATGATTTTTGTGGAATTTATATTTATTTTTTAACAAACCTTAAATTTTAGGATGTTTAAAAGGTGCCCATGTAATTATTTTAAAGATAAAATGATTATGAAATAATGTTACATTTTGGTCACAATCAAAATACACTGCAAAAGTGTATTATTAAGGATTCCACATGTGCCATTTTTGGTCCACGTTAAAGTGTTTTTACCCAAGAATGCCACATTGTTGGGGGCAAGTCCATCCTTGGGTGGCACCATTAGGAATGTCACACCTTAATTTTTTTTAACCCATTGAACTTTGAAAAATCATAGGAAACACTTTAAAAAACATTTTCATAAATTCTTTTGAAATAAATTTATTAGGTTCCATACATTTTAAAAGTTCAATAATATCAAGAATATTATATATTTTGATATTTCTAATCATTACATTTAGAAAATGTTTTAGGAACATAATGTTGATATTTTCCCTTGAACTTTTTGGTCAGGAACACAAATTTGAAACATGATTTGAGATTTTTTTGTGAATTAAAAAAAATTGGGAGTCATTTTATTTTTAGGTTTTTATTTCGAAATTAATTAATTAAATGTAATTTACTTATGAATTTTCAAAGTTGAAGTTGTCAAATTTTTTAAGGGGCCACTTTAATTATGAATATATATTTTTTCAATTTTTAAAATTCCCATATAAACTTCAAGCCATTTATTAAAACATGCAATGGATAAACATGAAATAATAATAATTTATAGTTGGAAAACATTTAAAAAGAAAGGCCCAAAAAAATGATTTGGTTGTTTTTGGTTCTATAAGCATTCCTTGAAGTGGTTTCTAGTGATACCACCCAAAGGATGGGTTCGCCCTTGGAAAAGGTTGATGTTCAGGATGTGGCCATTTGTTCTTGGTGATATTCTTCAAGCGTTGTTGATGAAGGTGGATTTCAAGAGTTGGAAAATTAGTTTAATTTTTGGCACTTTCATGTATAGTAATGGGGAAGGTTTATGAAACATGTCAAGCTCTAAACATTCTTCCACATCCCTCATTACATCCCTTCTTGGTTACATTTTCACAAAATATTATCACATAGCTAAAAAAGAGGCTGACAAATATTCATGTTATTTTGCAGAAATTCTCTTCAGAAGATGTTGTAAACATGCTTGCATGCAACTTGTCAAAAATCGTGCATAATGTTTAGGTACAACAATTAGAAAAAAAGGGATCTTGTTTATATGTTGTGATAGCTGATGATTACACTCAAGTTTTCAAGTAAACGATGTTATACTACCTATTCCAAAAAGGTGGTCGTTCTAGCCAAATACTTGATTAAAGTGAACTTTTAGATCTTGCAAAGAGTGATCGTATTTGGTGATCCTATTCAACTTACATATGTCGTTTGGAAATATGCTCATGGGGTAACCTTGACAACTAGGGTCCTCCACTTGGAAGGTGACATTGGTAAAATTGGCTAAAATGTAAGTAGTCTATTTACAACTACATGCAATTATTAGTTTATTGTGACTATGTTTGGATAGTTTTGCAACTATTTCTTGTGTTGGTCATATTTGCGACTACACTACAATTAGTTTATGATCATTTTGGTTTTCATCCTTCCATGTGAACAACATTTAGTTTGGTTTTCAACCAAGAATAACAACTTATGTCCCATTAGTTACAAATGTGACCAATTTAGTTGTAGCCCTATGAATATACAAAGGTGTATTTTGTGTAATTTAAGGGGTATAGTTGGGTATTTTAAGATTTACAAATGTATATTTTGAATATATATGAATGATCATATTACATGTGTATTCAATAGCTTTGATATTATGGTTACATTAAGAGTATATTTTGAGTATGTTAAAGTTTTATGTAAGATATTTATTAAATACATTGTGACCATATTATAAGTTTATTCAAGCTATATTATCATATTTCCTAAGATTATTACAAATCACATTTTTTATTATTTTTGTTGTTACTATATTATATATTTTTATTGCCTTATAATAAACAAATTAATCTTCAACATTATCTTTGATTAAAATTTTAAAATAACATGATTTTATTAAATGATGATGATGATGATGATATTAATATATGATATATATATATAAACTAAAACCATTATGCATACTGAAATTATTATTCGATATTGATATTTATAATTTTACAAGAGCTATAAAAATTAACATATTAACAAAAATAACAAAATAGTTAACCTACATTAGTTAATATTTCCAATACTGATAATACAATAATATAATATTTATTCATTTATAATAATTACTGTAATAGTTAGCAAGGAAATATAGTAAAAGATTATACAAATGCAAAAACTATTTTCGAAGGACCAATATACTTATTTTTAATATATATTTTAATTTAAAATTATAATATATGTTATAATAATTCATAAATAGTTATAAAAGGTGAATAATAATATGAATAATAAAAATAAAAGTAGTTAACCTAGGCTAGCTGCTAGTTATGTTATTAGAGTTTTTTAAACTAATAGTTAATAACTTGGGCTCTGCACTACTTTGCACTACCAGTGAAGATAACTAAATTGACTCTATCGAAGTCATCACCACTGAAAAATTTCAACATGAAATGCAAAAAAGACAGATTTTGGTTATTCTTTCAAGTTGATTCAAGAAGACTAATGCTACCTACTTGCAAATTATGCTTAAGATTGCAAGTATGTTTGTAACTCTGACCAAACTATTAGTCACCATTCAACAACTGTGGCAGGATTGAAGATGCCATGTTGATTTTGCTATAAGGCATCCACCAAGGTGTGTGCTCAACTAGGTATATTAGGACACATGTTTTTTGCAAGTCAACTAGAGTTTTGGGTTTTCAGGATCTGAAGGAAGTAATTGAAAGAAAAGTCTTGTATAGTTTGCATTTCTGGATCCCCCAAAGAATATTTTGTTACTCCCATCCCTTGTTGATGAAATGAATTTCTTTGGACATGCTTCGTGTTGCCTTTGGATGCAGCCAACTCAGCTGCTGGAATCTTCCTTTGCAAAGCTTAATAAACCCTGTTTCATGCACCACAGTTTCCATGCAAATTACAGAGAAAAAACTTCCAAAATATATTGAGTTTCATACCAACACAACTTGATAGCTGCAAGCAGAAATATACATACAATAGTGTTGCCATGTCTTCTCAACTTGCACACAATTCAATCACAAGGTTTCACCATGAATACCCTAAACCCTAAACCCTAAACCCTTAAACCCCTAACCCTAGACCCTAGACACACTTTCAATACAGCTGAAAACCGGGAACAAAACAATACATACCTTGGCTTTCTTCACCTTCTAGCAACTTAATGACAAGGCTGCCTCCTGGCAGCAACATCCCACCATTCTTCCCTGGTAGTTCATCATCTGATTCTGGCTGCCCTAGTGCAAGGCACAAAGCTTGCAATCCCAATTCTCCTGAAAGTGTTGCATCTTTGGAGCCTATGCTTGAAACAGCTGGGCACATATCTGACATTATCACTTAGTACCTACATCCCTGCATACACACACACACACACACATCCAGGCATAACATAGCCAATTTCATACACAAAAAAACACATGTACCCAACAATGCCCTGGCAAGCAAAATGAGAATAATACCATCATTGCCATCATCATCATGTACCACTGATGAATGGTGTGGAACAAAGTCAGCAAGACATTTACCGAAGGAAATAAGGAAGATAGAGAAGTGGCTGAGATCTTAAGCACATCAGCACAATATGTCCGAACTCGCACATCATAATGATCAGCAGGTACCTTCACCTTCTGCTCCCACACAAAAACCAAACAACACTCAAAACTCAACAACTCTCTGCATACCAGACTACGTACCATCATTTGCCCACCCAGGTGATGAGACAGACAGACGTTCCACAATGCTAAAAATCTGACTTCCTGACATTAAAGAGGTTGGTATATACATACAGTGGTAATCATACCTTGACATCAACTCCAACCACTGCACCTCCTTTTTCTATCGGCCCCAAGAATTGACATGCCACCTTCAAGCAAGCAACCCCAAACAAAACCCAAAAAAACATGATGAGTATGCACGCACGCAAGTTTCCTCTAACTCGTTGTTACAACATCCATACAAAAAGATATGCATAAGGGTGAACAAGTGTTCGAAAGCGGCAGAATTTACAGAAAGAGAGAGAGAGAGAGAGAGAGAGAGAGAGTCTTGCGAGTCGTGATGAGTAGTGGGACGGCTGATTTCTTCTACCGTGAAGCGCGGCGACTGAAATTCGTCGCTCGATCTGCTTTCAAGGTGGTTGGATTTTGTAGAATCACTCTTCTTTTGAAGAAATTACATTCTCAACTCCTCTGATCTCCTCTTCTGCTCCTCGATTTAAGGGTTTGGCAGAGAAGAAGAAGAACTCGAGGGAAGAAAAAGTTTCAGACTCTCGGTCTCGTCTCTCCAGCAAAGAAAAAAAAACATTGATCACCAAGGGACTACTTGCTTGCTTTGTTGCAGTTACACTGGAGATTCAAGACAAGCACCGCATCATAAGACCAGGAGGAAGTGTGTTAGATTTGGGATGTGCCCTTGATATCTTTCTACAAGTGGGGTTCTGCCCCTTCTTCTCCCCATCACTACTGCTTGAGTGAATTTTCTACACTCTGATTCTGTCTCTCTCTTTGTTCAATAAACAGTGCAGTTGTGGGCAGGTACCTGTTAAAGCTCTAGCAGCTTCCATTTCCTTTTACTACGGAGCTCGGCTCCTCATTCATCTCGCGCTACTGCTTGAATGCCCATCACCTCCAACATTGCTTATTATGTCGCTACAACAAAACATGTGAAACGACCAAAACTAAAAACTAAAAAAACCAAGCGATTTCTATAATTTCATTTCCGTCGCTGCAACAAAACATGTAAAACGACAGACGATTCCAAATCGGAATTCCGTGCTATAACTGTCTATGTACGACAACTTATGGACCCTAAAACTGCCCTAACTAAACCAGATTCGATGAAAATCATCGGCACCGGAATTATTGATTAGTCAATATTTAATTTATTAATTTATTTTTGAACTATTAATTAGTAAATTATTAATAATTAGTTCATAGATCATTATAGTTAATATGTACTTAGTTTGTTTATTGAACTAGTAAATTTAATAGTATTTAACAATAATTAATAATGATTAATATTATGAATAATTAGTAAGTTGACTAGTTTATTAGTTAATTGATTAGCATTTTAATTGATTATTTATTTATTTTATAACTAATTCTTCTAGTAATCACTAATTTTATTATTGAATTAGTTAAATTATTAGTTAATTATTTGGTTAATTACGTAGTCATTTACTTGCCTAATTATATAATTAAAAAAATTTAAATGAGGATAAAAATATGGGATAAACTTTTTAGTTGCAACTAAAAAGTTTATCCCTTATGTTTTGACTTTCATTCTCATCTTGAAAAAGATATAAACAAGGTAATTTGTCTTATGTTTTCATATTAAAAATTATGGGCATTTGGAATGAGTCAATAAAAAAATATTTAACCCAAAATAAAATAACAATATTTCTTAACATACACCTAATTTACCTACCTTCCTTACCTACCTTCTTAACCTACCTACCTACATACTTCAATATTGATTTAAATTGATTTTGGATAAATTCAATGGATATTGTGGCAAATTTCTATTACACCACTTGTCATAATCTAAAACCATCCACACATAAAAATTAACATCTTAGATTATTTCAAAAATATAATTTTTTTTGAAATTATTAAAAATTGAAACACATGGCAACAAATCACTTGCTCCTGTTCATAAAAAAAATCTTATTTTAATTGCAAGCAATAATATGTATATGGTTAGTCAAAGGATGAAGGTGTATTTTTATTTATTTTTATTTCATTCAAAATTCCTTGTTGTTTGTGACTAATGTCACATGCAACTTATTCAACACAACTATTAATATTTTTGTTACAAATGTTGTAGGAGAATAAAAATTAGTCACAAGGATTAGTTGCAAAATGGCCATTTTTTACTAGTGTGAAGAGATATTTGGCTCCTACAATTAGAAGTCAAACTTGTTTCGTAGATCTAAAGGGGATTTTCATCAACGGGATTGTGTCAAATTTTCCCATCCACATGTTAACACATAGTCTAGCAATTCACATGTGCAATTGAAAGGGCTTCCTTTTAACTTTGATCAATATTCACACATAGGTCCTTTTAATGGATGTGTTGAGGTTTTGGAAGCGCCTTATGGGTATGGATTGTGACACATAGAACATTGCCCACCAATGTTGCACATGTAGTGCTCAACATTGTAAAACATCACAAAACATTCTTGCACTACAAGGATAATTTCTAAGATTATTATAGTCGGTATTCCTACCCCAACTTACTTTAGTTTCTAGTCTTAATTCCTAGGTGCACCACTCAAGCTTCATAAGTTTTGGTTTTTCGCTAACAACATGAATTGGTGCATGGGCAGTACCCATTGAAACCATGCTGCTAATAAACCAATCATACCCATTGTTTGCCTTTTGAAAATAAAAATCAACCTCATGCAAGATGAAATAATATCTCTCTCGAAGAAAGGTTTGTTTTCAACAAAATAATCACACATATTTCTTCAAAGTTTATTTGGCGAGGAAAGTTTTATTTTGGTAAGTCATTTGTTCGATGAGAAGGCATGGCCTACAACATGGAATGGTAAAATTGTTAAATAAATAATGCCATTTAAGATGTGTAAACCACACTATAATTGATAGGAAGCTAGTCAACTTCTTAAAGTGGTTGTGAACTCATCATTGGAGGTTCTTGCACTTGGATATGGATGAATCTATAAGATTTTTTTTGGTGCAACTCCAAACCAAAGGCAATATGAGATTACAATTGGGAACTTCCCAAACAACACTTGCTTGGATTTTGTAATTATGTTGTCATATTAATTGGGTCAACAAAGGAAGTGGGTGTTATGCAAACACATCTATTCTTTGTTGCAACATGTTATCTTTTTTGGGGAGTTCAAAAATTTCATCCATTTTCGCACTTGGAGTTATCAAAAAGTTATTTGTTCATTATATCATGCCATAATTTCAAAATAGTTAAAAGTGACATCAGAGCTTATAACTTCAAAAAATGTGAAATACATTACAGAGGATGAAGTCTTTTATTTCATTATAAGGGTAAAAATCGAAGACAATATAAATGATTTGATTTGGTAAAAGTTTTGGATATTGTTCATGTAGAGTTCTAATTATAGATGATGCATTATGCCAAAACTTGACATTTATGACTATGACAAACATGACTATTGACCATTTCTAATCATATCATCGTATATGCCTAATCATTTTTGTGCCTAGTCATATTTTTGTAACCATGGATATGATTACATGACGTAAAATCTTCATGGGTAGGAATACGTGACTAAAAATCTTTTTCATGAACACCATATAATTATTTAATAATATATAACTTCAAACATTAAAAAAAATTAAAAGGGAAAACATTTAAAAGGTAAACATATGTACCTAGTAAGCATATTAACTTGTACTAGATGATCAAAACACATAATTATTGCATAAGTAAATAACTAATACCTTATAATTTTTAGAAATTTTTCCTTAGAATCATTAATTATTTAATGTGAATTTTTAAATAGTGGCTAAAACAAATTTTGGGGATTTTTTTTCATTTAGAAAAAATGGAAAACAAATAAGTTGCCAAGGTTCTTAACACCATAAAATTAAACAAAAAAATTATGTTTAAAATATAATTGAAAAATTAAGTTGAAACTCTTGCTCAAAGGTTTATTTAAATGAATATATATTTTGGATTTGTTGACATTAAACAATGAAATATATTCTTATTATTGATCTCCAATGAATTTCAAAAGAAATCCACATGCCCCAAAATGACATTGTTTTTCATGTTTCCATTTGATGGGTAGCAAAATAATATAAAATTTGATCTTTAGTAATTTATCAAAATATTTGGTCATACAACTTGGAATTTTTTTAATATTATATATAATCACATTTAATGAATTGATTTTTTTTAAAAGATAAAAATTTACTACTCATAATAAAATTTGATAAAAATTATGAAATTAAAAAATGTGTGTGTAAATTTATAATTATGGCAGTTAAATAATTTTAATAGTTTGTATAAAGTTTTCAAATGTTGAAAATAATATTATATGTTTCATAGATAACATGTCTTATTTAAAAATATTTTTATAATTAAAAAAATATAACACAACATTTATACCATTTTTATTGATTCATTATATTTTTAGAAGGTGGCAAAATATTACACACACACACAAACATACCAAAAAAACCATGTTGATTTCAAATATGTTTGTTTACAAAAAAAAAATGAGAAAAAAGAAAAAAAAATCTTCAAGATATCATTCTTGTTCAACTGTATGAAATAGTGAATATTTAAATGCATATTTAGTCAAAACACTTGATATTTTTGTTAATTTTTTTTCATAGATGTGTAAATCTTGAAAAAATCTTTAAGAATGAAATTTATTTATTTTCATTTGGACAAAGTATGAAAAATATAATAATGGTCAGAGTTGGGTATTTTTGTATGCAATAAAGGATGATGTGAAATAATGTTATAAATTTATCCCATATCCTTTGTCAACAAGTTCAACTTTGGAAAATATATAATTAGGTGAAAAATTATTGGTCTACACACAATATATGCATCAAATATATTCAAAATGCAAATATTACATATGATGAGCCAATAAAAAAACTTGTCACCAAAAAGTAAATAGGGTCTTATTTACTTACCTACTTGAGCCTACCTACCTATGCCTACCTACATACCTATCAAATGGCTGGATTAAATTGAAATTAATATATAATATATATTCAATGACATTTACAACTAGGACAAAAATATAACTAGTGGATGAGCGACGTGTCCATATGGACTACATAGTCATGTAATCATGAATGGCATTTACAACTATGAACCCAATCATGGATGTAGTCATATTTGCCATGTTTTGGCATAGTATTGTAGAGTGCAATTATTTTTCCAACTATCATTGTGTGCCAACAATTTAACAATGTTTCAAAGTTAATGCCCTTCGATTTTTTTTGTTAATTCTAAAACATCCAAAACTTGTGTTCACTTCCTACCTTTTTCTCACTTACAATGTGGAATATGTTTCATTCACATGCATGAAATATTTCCACCAAAAAGAATATTTTGTCAAAGTGGATGAAATATTTAATTTACATGGCAAGAATATATCATCCATGTGGATTTTTTTAAAAATCTAGTTGACAAGAACATTTTAAAAAATATTGCTCAAAGAATGAAGCTCACAAGCTCATCATTCAACACTCACAAGTTCACAGTAAAAGAAAAATCTCGATTTGTAACTGTAGTTTGCAATTAAGTTATAACTAACATGTACAACTAAAATTCTATTAATTGCATAAGTGAAGTCACATGCAACATATAGTTGCAAATGATGACTTAACATAATGTCATCACATTCCACATGGATGATGTATATGGTCAACATATACACCTTCATTTGTTGACCATTTGTATAAAGTTTACAACTACTCACTATTATTTGCAACTATGTTATAACCCATTACAAAGTGCCATGTGACAACATAATTTTTTTGAAAATTATGTTTTTAAATTACATATTGGAACTTCATCATCTATTTTGGACGTTGTTACATCATGCAACATGGCATAATAATTTTTTTGCCACGTGGCATGTTAATTGAATTTTGGCCAATTTTAAGTTAATATTTAGGTAGGTTTATATGTAGGTAGGCAAATAGATAGGAAGGTAAGTAGGTAGGAAAAAACATAGGTAGGACTAACTAGGTAGGTGGGTAGGTAAACTAGGAAGTAAATATGTAAATAATTAATTTAATTTTAGGTTTAACCTTTAGGGCTAAGCCTTTTTCATTGGCTCATTCCAAATTACACATGTTTTAAATATAAAGATGTAAAGCAAAACAATATTTTTATATACTTTTACAGATGGAAATGGAAGACAAAATAGATGTGATAAACCTTTTAGTTGCAACTTAGTTTGCGATTAAGTTGAAATTAAGTTACAATTAAAAAGTTTATCTCCTATCCTTCATCTTTTTTTTCAAGTTTGTAAACTATATATTTAATACATAATTTGCTAACTAACTAACTAAATAACTAGAACTATTTGATTAATTCAACATTTGATAATTATTTACCAATTACCAACCTACCTATTATTTATTACCACCTATTAATTAAATAATAACTAGTAGTAGCATAAACTATTTAAATTATTACATAAATTACACAATTAATTAATATATTTAATAAATAATCTGATCTACATGAATTATAATAAGTATATTATTACTCGTAATAATAATAATAATAATAATAATTATTATTATTATTATTATTATTATTATTATTATTTATCTAGGGAAATTATTATTATTATTAATTGAGTAACTAACTAATAGTAGCACAAAATATTTAAATTATTGGATAATAATAAATTTCATTAATTAATAAATTTACTAAGTTATGTAATCTAATTATTACTTATTATTACTATGAACTAATTAATTAACTTGTAATTAATAATGACTATTTTTATATTAAATATAGTAAGTAGCTTTACCTATCTAATTATTTAACTATTTACTTATAAACTTGCCCAGCCTATATAGCCATCATATATGCAAAATGTATATTGAATATGCCCTAAAATAATATAATTAAATTCATGAATGTATAAATATACTTTTAATATATTTTAAAACACCTTTATATGTATATATATCAAAGATAAATGTACATCACATAAAAGTAACCAACTCGCGACTATTTTTGTAATGAATTGGACATAAAAGCCCCTTATTAGGTGAAAAGCCTAAAATATTAGTCATCATAAAAAGATGTAAAACCTAATAGTTCCAAATTAGTTACACCATAATCCCAAGAAAAATAATAGATTGAAATGGATAATGATTAGTTGTAGAATGACAAAACATAGTTACAAATGACATTTAATTACATATTATTGCAAATTGAATGGTTGCATAATACAAGATTTCTTCTAATGTCACATGTTTGTGATGTTGGCCTTTTGGGGTTTAATGTTGCACCATTGGTCTATGATTTTGAAGAAAAACCTATTAGATGGTTGACAATATATCAAAGGTTTAAAAGTGGGGATTGGTAAGCAATTTTGTACACATTTATTTTAACATGGTGTCAAATTTTTTTTTTTGTTATGATGGTAAGATTCAACTTATGATGAATTATGACATTTAATGTTAAGAAGATTGCGAAGTTTTTCCTTCATGGAAAAAATGTTAAGTGATGAAATTGTAGTGTAATTTATGGGTCTTGGTCATTGGAAAAGATTTGAATGTAATTTGTTGTTCTAAATGGCATTTAGATTGTAAATCATATTAATGAAACTTTTCATTCTATACGACTTGATGTGCTTGGACATGTAGATGGCTAAACTAAAACAACATTATCTTGCAAACATTCTTCCATGATTGTTGATATGGGAATTGTGTGGTCTACATTTTGATTTTCTTCCAATTGCTCCTTTACACCTCAAGTCATTGTGAACTATGATATAATAGTGTTGGCCTTGGATGCAACAAATTGAAACTGAGTCATGAATGTTCTTGTGATTCCTATTTTAACCCATCCTTTCATGATCATGCTCTTCATCTCCTTCATCGTTAACCATGCAACATGCAACCAACTACACATTTTTGGTTTGAAATAATTCATTTTGAAATTAATAGATGTTTCTTGTCCATTCTCAATCTGTTCTTTGATGGTTGTTTATTAATCCATGTATTAAATTCCACTTTGAAAACATGTTTTAATGGTTTTGCAAAGTTACATATATAGGTTGTAGTTCATTTGTGCAATTTCCTATTATAAAAATGACAAAAATGTTGGGGTGGTCTTTTTCATTCAATCTCAAAACTCTTTTTAATGTATAATTAATTAACAATTTGGCAACCAAATAACTTTTTGATGTTGTGGTGAACCCAATTGTTCAATTTGCAAATGCAAGTATGGCAACGAAATTTTGTGAACAAATCCTTTTGTGGTGTCCAAGGTTGACCAATGATTCTCACTAAAGGTGAAATCGCATACATTATTGACACAATTGGTTTTCCTTTAATTATTTAGAAGCATTGATTTATGTGTGGTACTTGTAAATGCAACGTGAAGGGAAAACAACAACTCATTTGTAAATGATGAAACGGTGAGTGTCACTTGTTTTTTATCTTCTCTCCTAATGCTTTGATGTGTTTGGTACCCTTATTTTCCCATGTGCGTTTTCCTATTATTAGCACAAGGTGCACTTCAATTTGATCATTATTGACCATTAAGGTTGCGTGAATGTTATAAATTTTTACAAGGTAAATAACCTTGTAACCTGGGTCTTTCCCATACTAATCTTAATCATTTGAAAATTTACTTGTTTATGATTCCCACTCTAAAAGTTCAATTCATGTGTTGCTTCAAGAACTAACACATCCATTCCCTTGTGACTTTGAAATCAAAATTTCAAATGCATCACATATGATTTCAAAAGCAAAAGATTCTATCATGCCCATCACATAGCTTATATTATAGAGGTTGCAAGTGGCCGACATGTTTCTTTCATTTTTTGGAGCATGGTAACCAAGGTATTTCTAAATTCCAGGTATTACTCAAGAATTGGCATGTTGTGTTTAATCTTCTTTGTCACAATCCTAAGGTGTTATAGATGAAAATAGTTTGGTTTTAGACTAATTTCATAAACTTTCCCTCCTTAGTTTTTCATATGGACTTGGGACTCTAGGCTTCTTATGAGTTGTTTTGAAAAAAATTAGGGCTTGTGAATTATTAATGTATTTCTTAATAGCAACTGTGATGGGTGGCCAAAAATGCAATAAAAACTAATTGGTGTATTCTCCCCTTCTTTTCTATTTTGATCTAATTTTTTCATGTTGTCCTCCCACTCCTTCATTTGCCTCTTATTTGATTTCTTGGTTTGATATTAGCTTTGTAACATATTTTTAGGCCTACCTATTAGCTCCTTCTCTTGAGGCTTCAAATTGGTTTTGTTTAAAAAATATGTGCACTGAGTAGGTCTATCTCATGTTGTAATGTGAGATCTCTTTTCTCACTTGTGACTTTCAAATAAATGTGTTTTGTTGCAACTTTTGATTTCACAGATCTTTCATCAAGGATTGGACAAAATCCTTGCAAAATCACTACTTATTTTAAACTATCATAATATTTTTGCAAAAATTGTTCGTAACACTCTACCTAAACCTTCATCATCATCATACTTTTGCAAAACACAATTTAACACAATTTGGTAGAAAAAGAAATGGGTTTGAAAATTCCAAAAAAGTCACAAAAAAGGATGAATACTTATTTTCAAAAAACAATGATGAAATATGCACCTATTTCTTTTCAAGAAACAATGACTTAATATTAAAATGGATGGATGTTATTTTCCATTGATGCATTACAAAATGATACGAATTTCAATATATTGAGAATTTTAAAAAGAAATATTTGTTTCAATTCAATTTTTTATGTCGAAATGAAAATTTCAAAATAAACTAAATGCTCGACACTAAATTGCTGAAATAACCAAGGTCCTATGAAACCATGTCAGATAATTTTCTGATTGAACGGTGAAGTACTACTCTAAGTAATGGGCCTATTTTCTGATAGAATGGTGGAGTACTCGTGTAAATAATGGGCCTTTTCCTTTGCATGCACTAAATAGGTTGATAGGTCTGGACAACTTCTCGTTCAATTAGCTAACGAACAACGTTATCATGGATGCAAGTGGACAGAAAATAAATATTGCAAATACGTATTTAGGACTAATTAGGTCAATGTTTTAGGTTAGGAATAAGTGATAATTTTAGGGCATGCTTAAGATTTTATACATTAATATTTTGAATATCGTCAAATTTTGTTAAATATACTTATGAACTAATGCCACTCATGCAACATCACAATATTAAAAAATAAAATTGAATTGAATTGTATATTATTTCATTTTATATAATCAGATCACTATTCAAATCATATATTGCTTCATTCAATCAATCACATTGTCATGATCCTTTGTAGTTACATTTCAATAACAAATTACAATTGTTATAAGTAAGGAGGCCTATTTAAGTTCTTTGGGTCAAATTGAGATGTCGAGTTTGCAATTTTGTAATAGGGTGAATAGCAAATTTCCTAATAGGAGTTATACTTTAGTCAATTTCTATTTTTAAGTTGTTTATAAAATTATTCCAAAATTGTCTATCATTTCAAGTGAAGGCTACAAGCGTAAATTTTTAATAAAAAAATTCAAAACATCATACAAATCTATATTTATAGATTGAGCAATCTAATTACATTTCATTTCAATATAGGTTTTACAACCTAACTATTTCATTTACTAGATTTGTTCTTTAAACATTAAATACAGGAAAATTATCATGATGATTAAAGAATAGTGCGATCACTGGAATCTTTTTCTTGCAAGGAGGTTATGATTATAAAATGCATACAAAATAAATATCAATAATATCAAAATGATATATTTAAATGAAATAAAAAAGAGTAATGCTAAAAAAATACTTGTTCTTAGGGCCTTAGCACTTTTGGTGATAATAATCATAATTTGGGGAAAGATAAGTTTATGGAAATTATCGTCATAATGTTATATTTTGCAAAGCGGGCTTTGAGGTTAGCTTTGAGCTTATATTACCTAGGAAAAGATGTAAAATCATTATTTATTTTGTTGTCATTATTCTATAACATTATCATACTTTGCGATTTTAACATTGTCATACTTTGTAGTTTTGTGTGCGGGCACCCTTCTTTATTTTTGTATTTTTCTTCATTTGAATTTGGTTGACTTCTGCATAGACCCCTTCTACAACTCTTATCTCCTCAAGTAAGGCTACATTTACCATTCTACATTTGTTCACTTGTATGTTGTTAGGGTTCATTTGAATCCCTTGGTTTTTAATATCATAGAGTGGCCCATGAACAAAGGATTTGTGTCAGGTGTGCCTTCATTAGACTCACCCAATGAGGGCTTACATGGTAGAATTTGTCATTTGTGGCCCATTTTCGAGTGTGCTATAGGTTAAACTAAATGTGTACAATTCAACTATTGGTCATTGTGAAAAAAATTATACATTGCCAAGTGGAATTTAGGTGTAGGATAATGCCTTAGGAGTAGACCATTACACTGTAGATCTTGGGCCCCACCCTGGATACGCAAGGTGTAACACATTTCTCTTTAAGGCGTTAACATAGTGGGCGCATTGGTAGTTCAAGCATTTTAGCCCTACCAACGCAAGGGCCCACCTTGCTGCAGATGTTGCGAGGTGGCTAAAATGCCCCTTGTCAATGTTATTACAATTGGTGGAAAAACCCCACACCCTTGGATTTGATCAAAGATATCAAAAATCATAAAAGTGTTTGAATATACTCTAAGGATGATGGATCAATGATATAACCTCCGTTTGAGACCCTGAGATTTAAAAATGTTCTTGAGTTCAAACCCACAAAAACGAAGGTGAAAATCCTGTTAGCCCTTTGCCATTGAGCTTGACTTGACCTGACTTGACAACTTTTCATCCCATGTCTATGATGTATTGCTTCATTCAATCAATCACATTGTCACTGTTGCATGTAATCTAATAATAGAATACAATAGCAAGCTGCTTAAGAATCAGTTACTCAAGTGTTCAAATATATTTCTGATTTTGACAATCACAATTAGTTAGTGAAATGTTTAAATATATTTCTGATTTTGATGATCACAGTCAGTTAGTGAAATATTTAAACTTATTTCTGATTGTGGCAATCACAATC
>Ga0116231_10005083_pt1 | contig 26159 bp, 19 predicted proteins | sample S1TSphgellanicum_2_FD_89695 | JGI IMG/M metagenome (GOLD analysis project Ga0116231, IMG submission 89695) | Host-associated microbial communities from peat moss isolated from Minnesota, USA - S1T2_Fd - Sphagnum magellanicum MG | ecosystem: Host-associated > Plants > Peat moss > Unclassified... | reverse complement strand
TCAAAAAAAAAAAAAAAAAAAAAAAAAAAAAAAAAAAACACCTTGCAATACTTTATGGGATACGTAATTGTCATGCAATACTTTACGGAATATGTAATTGTCATGTGTCATTGACTGCTTGGATTGCAGGGGCCAATTCCCCACCTCAACGTGTTCCTGCCCCTTGAGGGGTGGAAAAAGGAAAATTTGTGTGTGAGGTCGGAATTGGCTCTACATTCCAAGTAGTGACGAATCCCCAGACGACAATTACACCCAGATGACGATTACATAGCACATAATCTAGTGTAATCTGGTGACATAAAAACTGACCTTTGCATTCCAAGGAATACATGATCTCAAGATGACAATAATGGGGTGTATATCTAGTCAGTTATGAAAGGGCATTTTTCTTTACTTCCTAGATAAGGAAGGAAGAATTACATTGCGGAATGTAGGAAAGAGGGTTAACACATATGGAATGGAGGCCTTGAGAAAGGAACAATAGTCGAAAGCTGACATGTCGACAAGTTACCTCCATTATCATCTATAAGGTTTTTTCAAAATAAATTAAAAATAAATTAAGTTGGGATTTTACAAATTTTAAGTTAAAATCAGACATAATGATAAGTCCCATAGCATTAAGTAAATTAACATTTAAATAACATCATGTAAAAAAAGGAGTCGACATTAATTATTGATGAATTAAAAGTTAAATATTTTGTTAACTTTTGTTATTGACTTAAAATTCTCTCTTATGGGTTGTAATTTAATATTGTTATTTTATTTCAAGAACTATGTTTTTTTGACAATAAGTTGACATTCACATAACATCAACTTAACATTTATTATGATTATAGCTCTTAATAAAACATCATTCACATGTAATGTTTAAAAAATATTATTAAAATAGGTCTATCATGAAATTAGTTGTTGAATTTTTGAGAATTAGCATGTAGTGTTAGTAATTTTTGAAAGTTTATGGGAATAAGAATGTGTGCACATTCACACATGAGAACAATGTAAGGTGCCACAACTTGTATCCTTATTTTAACACCAAACCTAAAGATATCGCATTCACATCAATAATAATAAAAGGATGGGAAGTGAGAGGAATGGTGGGACAAGACTTCACATTCATTTTTATGTTTTTGTAACACTAAGTTAATTGAATTTTTTTTTCTTTTTTCTCTTCACAATAACATTGCATGAAAAGTTTTTAATTTAAATTGAAGACCAAATTGAATGCTAACTTACTACCACACATATTAACACTAAGTTAGCACCACTTGCTAATTGGGATTTCACATCGTCACCAATGCTACCACCCAACATTACATATGCGAATGCACTCCCAAAATAAATGAAAATTAACATTGACTTACCATTGATTTAACACTAGATGTGAATGATATTTAAGTAGATGGTACAACACATGGATTCACAATCCTTAAACCCTAAACCATAACGCAATGACGACAAAGTCTTCCCTAGTGTAATAAACAAGGACTCCTAATACTAATGAGAATGTGAAAATTCCAATAGTTCCTTAGTTTATAACTTGGGCCTTTATCATGTATTATAATAAGGTGCCAATCCAAAATGTAAACATTCAAGGTGGTCAAAAGCTCAAAGGGACATCCTTCAAAATCAAGGAAAGACATGGCCTCTTGTATCACAACTTTTGATACATTTGTTCAGTTTATAATTTGTTGCTCAATGACTAATAAAAAAATGTTTGAAACAATAAATAAAAAGGTTCAAAGGCTTATGTGAAGTTGAAACCTAATTATTCTTCAAATATATACAATTTTTTAAATCTCATATGACAACTCTTGTGCTCCAATTGATATTGCAATGGAAATATAAAAGTTTTCACTTCTATTTGAGGGCTAGAATTCACTTAAAGCAATACACAATTAGTGGAGGTTGAAATGATAAACACAAGTGCATCTATTAGAGAGATGTAAAGTGACTCTAGTTCGGAACCTACATGGCCAATTTGGTAGAAGTGTAGGTAGGTGACCTAGGTGAGTAGGTAGGTGCATCGGATAGATAGGTTGGTAACTTAGGTAATTTAATAAATAGCCTAAGTAAATAGGCATGTACACTAGGTAAGTGGGTTCGTAGCTTAAGTAGGTCCTTAATTGAGATAGGTAGACCCTCTTGGGGGGGCACAAGGTCTCTAGGTGTAATTTTAAAAATCAAAACATGATTAGGAATTTGGAATGCTCATCCCCATATTTGAATTTTGAATTTGAGGAACTTAAAAAATATCACCCCCAATTTAAAACCAACATAAAATGTAATCAACTCAAGAGATATTCATCCATTCGATTAATATATTAAAAATATTTGTAAAATTAGCCAAACATGGGACCAAACCCCCTAGTTTGGTTGAAATAGGGGGGAACATGATGCCAAAAATTTGAGAAAAGAGTACATTTGTTGTAAAATGAGAAGTGGAACTATTTATTACCATAAAAAACAATTTCATCCTATATTTCTCAAACTTCCCATGTGTGACAATTGTTCCTACATTAAATACTTAACAAATATTATGCATTTATTTGTTAAGTGTTTCATCATGCAATGAGTTTTGTAACAATGTTGGTAAATTCCTATCATATCACATGATGAATTTGTCATGAAGAAGATTTGATGATAAAGGGAATTAAGTTTACATTACTTGATGTTTGATTTACCAAAGACACATTTTAATATGGATCCAAAGTTGACCCCAAGAGATCACCATGAACAAGTCTACTTAATGTAGGTCAAAGATTTCTTGGGCTTTTAGTCTTTTAGTGTAAAATAGACTTTCAATACTGATGATGCAAAACTCCAAATCAAATGCACATGCCAATTTCCAAACCAACAATAGTTATATTGAAAAAAGGAAAGTAAATATATAAAAAAGGTATCATAGCACCTTTGATGTGGAACTAAAAAATAAGTAATGTCTTTGTAAAGTCAATAAAATAAATAAAAGATCAAATATGCTTGCCAAAATCAATTTGCTTTTATATCTTTCTCAATGAACCAATGATACCAAAAGTGCTAATTGCTGTGTTGTAAACAAATTAAATATTAAAATAATCATGTCTACACCATTTGCCATTTAGTGTGATGCTTGTGGACAACTTTTGTCATCATGCACCTACAAAGTTTTACAACATAACAATCCTTAAAACAATTCTAGTTGACAACATTTTAAAGGTTATAGATGAACCCATATCAACAAACAACCCTAAATGAACTCACAAAACATATTTAGTTTAAAAAGAAGACATTATTTGGATTTGTTTTAAATGAAGAGATACACTACTACAATCATTGTAATAAGAAAAATGATGCCCACTATTTTGGATGGTTATGGATGGACCTTCCAACCAAAAATATCTCATAGGGGGGTGAAAAAGTGGACTATCACTCATACACACATAAAAAGTCATCCAATTGTTCCTATTTATAAAAACAATCCATCCACAAAAGCATTAAACTTCTAGAGGGTGGGTGGGATCTTTAGGTCCCACATCTGGAGTACCAAAATACTCTTCCTTTTTTTCCTTTTAAAATAATATATATATATATAGAGAGAGAGAGATCTGACCATCCAATTCTAAGATCCAACAACACAAATAAATAAATAATTGAAGCTCCAATTTAATAAGCCTGATCCATGCCACATAGAGATATCAAACCATTAAATCTCCCAATATTAGGCCATTTCTTCATGACCCAATTTAATTTGAAATTTTTTTAAAATAAATTAATTTAATTTTTAAAAAAAAACCTGGTTAATCCATGCTGCCCCTGACCACCAGAATTTTTTTTCAAATAAAAAAGGAAAAAAAAAAAGAAATAGAGGAAAAAAAAGAGGAAGGAGGGGGGAGAAATGGGAAGTTAAGTGCCTGAAAAGAAATGAGTGGATTAATGGAAAAGATGAAGCCAGTAAATAATTTAAATAAATTAAATCTTTAAAATAGCTGTGGTGGTGGGGCCCACCGCAATGACGTAATTTCCTGACAAGTTCACAATGGCGGTTAAAAGGTTAATATAAGTTTTTAACCTTGATCAGTCAGTCGCGACCAATTACGAGAGAGAGAGAACGAGAGGAAAAAATTACCATCCCAGTAAAAAAGTAAAAAAACCCCAGCCTTGCCCTTTTCTCTTCCTCTGCTTCTGCTTCTTCTTCTTCTCTCGCGCGAGGACAAGACATCCTTGCGAGAGACTTGAGAGAGAGATCTTCTGAAACATTTGAGCTTATGGGTGGTCTCGGAATCGCAATTGAGAGTGAGGATCTTGTCACTGATGTACTCAGATTTTTGGATTTTTCTCTGGAATCGGTTTTTCTTTTTCTTGTTTTTTTTCTTGCTCTTAATTTTTTCTTTCTTTCTTTCTGGGTTTTGGGGTTGGGGATGGATGGGTTACAGAATTGCTGCTAATTTTTTGCTAGTCACGGAGATCTTTGCTCATAGAATTCATTGCTGAAGAACTGATTATTTCTTTCAAAGGTATGGTGTGGCCATGAAGTGTCCCTCACTGCAATTTTATTTTTTTGGGTGGGGTATAAACCCGGGTTGTTTTGTGTGATATGGGGTTTTGTATTTATCTTTCTCTTCTTGTTTCTGGACACCCAGAAAATAATAAGGAACCTGGAGTTTCAAGGAGAATCTGAATTTCTTGTTTGGTGATTTGAGGTTCAGCACCAGAAGGAAGTCATGGAATTTTCTTTCTTTTTTTCTTCGGTTACAGTACCACCTTTCCTCCTCCTCTCTCCACCCACATCCCCAGTCCAGTAATGTATAACAAGAGTGTTTGGAGGGGTTGATAGAATCCCATCTATGGGTAACAAACAAGAGAAGCTCAAAGTAGTGAATTTATGTTTTTGTTGCTGTGAATCTAGCATGCGAGATTCACTGCAACACACACACACATACATACATAGCTTTTTGGGAAACAATTTCTTGTGGAATCCAATTTTCGCCGACACATTTCTATGGATTTTTCTGCTAAACACACATGATGAGATTCTCATGTCAACCAAAGGCCGTCTGAAATTTCGATGGTGTGGGATGTTGGGTTATTGGATTTGCATCTCTGTTGATGATGCAAAGGAGATGGAGATGTAAACTTAGTAGCAGCTGCTGCTGCTACTGAATTCCCAACCGAGGACTTAAGGATTTTCACCTGTGAGGAACAACCCTAAATGGTATGGGTGTGTGTGTTTGCCAGCTTTGAGTGTTTCTGTATACTGACATACTTCTCTTTTGTATGTCATGTTATGTTCAGGAAAGGGCATAAAGATTGTGCACCCTGGATACCTACCAGGAACTCTGGAACCGCATTTCTAGGTTGGCCCAAGCCTTTCACATGGCAGGCCATGGAGGGCGTGGGAGCCTTTCACATGGCATGCTTCAGAGCAGCTCCAGCAACGAGAGTGCAAGTGGCAGCCATCGTGCTCGTCGCAGGACAAGAAGCAGGGCCAATTCACAGGATCCAATGGCAAGTAGCGAAGAAAGTGATGAAGATGACCCCGAGTATGTGGGTGACGAGGAAGAGTATGCTGATGATAACGATGACGACGAAGAGGAGATTGAGTTTTCTGTAGAGGAGGATGAATATGATGTCTCTCTTGGACCACTATCAGTGTCATCAGGAAGTGAAGGATCAGAGGTGTTACCAGTCCCATTGGACCATGATCTGACACATGCCACTGCATTGAGGAATGCAGCAAGTGCTGGTTCTGCAAGGTTGGCAAATGTAAAGCCCTGTGAATTGGTGAACACACAGACTATGCTTGCTGGGAGGGAATTCAATGTATCAAAGAATGGAAAGTTTTCAAGGGCAGAGTGCTGCCATGTAGCATCACGGTATTTGCCAACTGATGGTCCTTTAGTTGTGGAGCAGCTCAATAGCCGGGCATACATTGGCCAGTTTTCCAAAGATGGCACATTATTTGTAGCTGGATTTCAGGTCAGAATACATCTCCATTTTTTATATTGCCAGATGAATTTCCTTGAAGGACTTATCTTACTGGTGAACACCAGTTCTGTTTAGCAAAGGCCTAAAGCAAGGCTTTTGCAGAGCCAGACCTAACCATGGCACTGTAACCCTTGGAGACCTGGCAGCAGCCCATAGTTACCATAACCTCCTATCTTCTCCTTGTCAGGGACATTTAGAAACTGGTGTGGTGTCTCAGCTAAATGTTGGATTACGGTTTTTGGGGGGGGCTTGGGTAGGATCGACGCATAAGGATATACAATGTGGACCGTGGATGGACAGTCCAGAAGGATATTCTTGCCCGTAATTTGCGATGGACCGTGACTGATACTGCTCTTTCACCTGACCAGCGGTTCCTCGTTAGTTCATCCCCCCTCTTGCACATGCCTGGATGATTCATAGAACTAGACTCAACAAAACACCCCACCAGTTTAGGTTCAGATGTTGCAAGTCAATTGTGGTGATGACTGGTTTTGTGAATGAAATTCAGGAATGGGTTTCAGCAGCAGCAAGAATGCAATCTGGAAGTTGTATAGTGGCTGAGATTTCCTGATTGATGTAGGTATATGCGTCCATAACACCCATCGTACATTTGGTGAATGTTGGGAATGAAAGTGGTGGGGTTCAGTCTCTGGCAAACATCACAGTACATCTACTCTTCCCTCTCACTCACCATTACTGAGGAACACATAGATGTTTACATTTTATTTTATGTTTTGCTACTGTTTTGATAGGGTCATATCATGGTTGCTTTCTTTCTGAGTTTCAATATGAGATTTCAGTATTTTCCGAAGTGCATACAACATCAGCTCTTATTGTGTTGGGGAATTGGTGGGGTGTTGGATGTAGGATATTCATGAGGGTTTGAACTTCAGCACAGATGCTAGAGGTGAAAATGTTTTTGGGTTGTGGACACTGCAATTCTCGCATGATGGCCGTGAGCTTGTGGCGGGCAGCAGTGACAAAAGCATTTATGTTTATGACCTGGAAGCTAACAAACCTGTCCTTCGCATTGTTGCCCACAAGGTCTTTTCATCCTTCCAGCTTTTTCTCTTTTTTAACATGCATGAACCACAAAATTGAATTGGGTTGAAGAAATATTGTACTCATCAGCTACAATTGGGGTTGGGACAGGATGATGTTAATGCAGTCGTGTTTGCTGATGAGTCTTGTCACCTCATCTACTCAGGCAGCGATGACCACATTTGCAAGGTAGTTGGCAAAAAAAGTTTCTAAACCTTGCGCATAGTTTCTTTTGAGGTTCTCCTCTCAAGGAGTAGACCGTTTTTTTTTGTTTTTTTTTGTCTGTTTGATGTCTGCATCTACGTACAGGTGTTTAGTAGACTGTGTAGTGTGGGTGGGTTGCTACAGATTTGGGACCGGCGATGCTTTGCGCAAAGGAATAAACCAGCTGGACAACTTGTGGGTCACTTGGAGGGCATAACTTTCATTGACAGCCGTGGTGATGGCCGTTACTTTATATCAAACGGCAAGGATCAGACCATCAAGCTGTGGGATATTCGTAAGATGACCTCAGGATCTGCATCCTCAAGGTTTATTCCTTAGACCCAAGATTGAATCAATCCAGTATGGACTTTAAGGTTAGTCAATTGTAAGGAGCCAGAAGTTTATGAGGCAAAATTTGTGCTATTCGAATGCCAGGCTTGTTAGTTCAATCACAGGTAGCTTTGAGACCAGCAAAATTGTGCAAATGATAAGACACGTAAGAGTTGTTGGGCGGGTTCATGAACTCTTCTCTATTTCCTTTCTGAGCTAATATGTGAAAGCTGTTTTCTTTCTGTGCTGATATGGTGGGTGTAATAGGGGTTCGAAGCATCAGCAAAAGATTCCAATGTTCCGGTGGGACTACAGGTGGATGGACTATCCTGGCATGGGCCGTGATGTGCGGCATCCCTATGACCAATCGCTCATGACATATAAAGGTCATTTGGTGTTGCGGACTCTTATCCGATGCTACTTCTCTCCTCTTGCTAGGTGAGCTTTAAACCCACCAATCCCAACCTTAAAACTGCGTCTCGACCCCTGTGTATGTGACCAAAGTTTGAAACACCCAATTCAAATCCGGTCCATGCAAGTGACCATGATGATTGAAAATTTAGGGTGCTGGGGGGACTGTGTGTTTATTTTATTTTTCTTGTTCAACTTGTTTCTATGTGATGCAACTGTGTTCAAATATGATCAAGTTAATAAATTTGTTCACACTCAGGAAAGTGAAAAAGGATGCAGAGAAGAACATGTTAGGAAATATGATATACCTTACTCACTGATGATGCTTCATGGGTGCAGCACTGGACAAAAATACATTTACACTGGCTCACATGATGGCTGTGTATACATCTTTGACATGGTAAAATCTTTGTCCCTGGCCTTCCCTTTATTACCCATCTTGTCTGTCTTTCAAACCAATATGGTTTTTATTTGTTAAACCAATTGGGCCATTCTTATGCCTGCTGCAATAGGATTTTTGCTTTGTAATGAACAAACTACTTATTGTCATTGCTCTTATAGTTTGTGCCTGCTTGCACACATCTAGAATTTAGGCACCTACTTGTACCCATCTAGAATGTAGGTGCCTACTTGAACCCATGTAGAATCCAGGCGCCTTCTTGCACCCATCTAGAATGTAGGTGCATACTTCTGACTACTTCTATACTCTAGAATGTTTTGAAGTAGTTCTGTTTAAGTGGTTTTCTCCTAAATGACCATTTCTTGACATTGACCTTGGCACAATATTTTATTGCATTGACAGGTAACGGGTAAGCAAGTGGGAAGGCTTAGTTTTCACCGCGGAACTGTGAGAGACTGTAGTTGGCATCCAACACAGCCAATGCTAGTGAGCAGTTCTTGGGATGGGAATTTGGCAAAATGGGAGCACCTCCATGGTGACAAACCACAAGTGTCAAAATTGTGCTCTGCTCGATTTCCACAGTTCGAGGTGGACAATCAATTTGATAGTGAATGACAAATTTTGGACATTTTCTTTCTCCCATCTGTGTCTTTCTCAAGCACAGTGCCACATTCTTCATGTCATTACTTGATTTCTATTTCTGGCAATAGAGTGTTTGTGCGAACTTTGACCCAAGATACCCAAAAAAAGAAAAATATCCTTTTTGAAAGGCAAAACTGCTGAAATTTCGCACAAATAGAGAAGAAGGTTACATGAGACTCAAGATGATGATCACATGGTTGGTAGCTACAAAACTACAAACCATGAACCTTGTACACAATGAGTTGGGGTGGGTAGTTGTAGTAGGGTGCAAGTTGTTGAAGGGTTAAGGTTCCAAACTAGCCAAGTGAATGAGATTTTTTTCGGGTACAGATTTACACAAACATGAAAATACCATTGAATAGTTCCATAGTGCTTCAAACCCTAATGTTTTCTTGTTTTTGCCCCTATTGATAAACTTGTAACTTTGCACAATAAAGGAAGAGACATTTGGAGTTTCACCGAGTGTAACTTGAACTATGGGATTTGTTATTTTGGTCAAAATCTATAGAAATACACACACCTCTTATTAAATTCCCTTTTTGTATATATGAATGGATGTTCATTTCATTGGTCTACGAAAAGGGAATTGCAAACTTTTGGGATGTGAACAATATCACCCACATGTGGCAACACTAATAACCCATTATTATTAACGTTTACATGCTTGTAAGGCTATATGGCTTTTCTTATAAATTTAATTGGGTATGGATGGCACATATTGTAAGTGTTTTTCTTTTCCCCTTTGGTTGTACAAGAAGAAAATCTTTTCAATGGTGTGGTAATCAAACACATCGATGTAAATCTTCAAAGGGGGGAGGGGAAGAGGATGAAAGTTCATGTTGTTAATTTAATGTCATTACTTAGTCATTTGTCACATCTTCTTAAGGAGGTCATTTCCATTTTATTTCAAATGGTGTGCAAAAAAAAAAAAGGAATACAACTTATTTTCAAAAATATATCATTTATAATATATTTAAAAAGGTGCCTATAATTCAATATGAAAATATACTTTAAATATGTCATTATTTCATAAAAATTTTAAAAATCTCTTTTTATTTTAATATTTTCTAAAATATACAAGGAGTAATCTCCTCAAGCCCCATGTAAAGAATAATACTATATTTTTCCCCACCATTAAACATGAAATGAACATTATCATAAGCCTAAATATATGTAAATCTCAAAACAATAGGAATGCAAGGCGCCTTACTTTTATAAGAAACCATTGTAAGCATATGGTGCCTTTTATTTTGAAGGATGCATTGTTAAGGTGTTTAAGGTGCTTCTTATTTTTTATGAAGGATTATTAAAGTGCACAAGGAGTTTCCCTTCTTTGAAAAGGCATTATTAAGATGAATAGTGTGCTCTTCAAACACACTAGCAATTTTTTTCAAATTTTGTACAAGATGGTAAACTTGTTAGTGTTGATGATAACATGAAAGGTTGGGGCATTTTCAAAATAAGGGTGTGCTTGAGGTAGAGCTTAAAGATCTTTATTTTGAGTATAAACCTAGTTTAAAGATGTTACATGTCATAAAAACAAAGTTGATTTCTTTGCCGAGGCAAGTACTAGTAGATTGGAAGGGTAAGCAAGGAAGTGGAGCTTGGCAATAAAGTGCAAAGTGATGGATGGAAGGAAACATGAACATCAAAATGTTTCTCCTTAATAACCATTTGTACATAAATTTAGGGTGAATCAACACCTACCAACACACTCTCCACTCACAAACGCACCATCCACTAATACCAATTATGATTTGATTGTGAATTCAATTGAATTAGTATATGGTTTCATCTTGGTAACTCATTTTATAATAAATAGGTAAATAAGTTTTTCAAAAAGGTGATTATTAGGTAAGTAGATGGTTCATACCAATGTTGAGTGGTTCTTTAATCTAGACCAAACCACTTGTTAATTTTTTAATTAATTATATACACATATAATGGGCATTGGGTGGAAAGGAATTCTTTCCCATGACACAACAAAACAAAATTAAGTCAAGGAAAATAATGATAATAGTTTTACTTAGATTTTTAAATAAACAATTCAAACAACAAACAACACAATATTGTTAAAGTTAACAAGGTTGTACTCTACAAGTTCTAAGTTATGATTATAATAGGAGTTGGAGATCTATCCAAAGTACTATTAGAACCATGTCCAAACATTAACAAACATGAAATATCACTAATGGGTCCATTCACAATGGCTACAACTAGTGTCAGATAACAAATAAACAACAAATGAAAACAAATAAACTAAAAGTACTACAATAGTGGAAACTCTATTTTCACACCAAACAAGTCCATAACTAAAATTCCACCAAGTACATACATCTACATTCGTTAAACTACCAAACTACACACACACAATAGGGTTTTGCTACTATGACTTTAATAATTGTTTTTTACACTCTTACACATCTCCAAAATGATCTTTCTCTAAGTCTTTCCTTTCCCCTTGGTTACCCAACCACTACTAAATTAGGTGGCATCTACTTAACGATCAAATCCACTCTTTTCCCTACTCTCCATTTCTTACATTTATTTTTTAATTAATACAACAAAGGTTGATCTAATATCCCTCCTAGATCAAAGGGGGTGAGGTGAACAAAGTCAACCTTACCTAATAATTCCCTAATTAGTTATTGCTACAATAATTATCATAGGACTATTTTTCACCCATAGGTCCATTTGGAAAAGTCTTGTTCCTTGCTTTGAATAAAACAACACCTTGGATTTGTGACACTTGCCCTTGCTTTTGACTTGAAAAATAAATAAATCTTTGTACCTAAGCATGCCTCCACCTTGGCCCCAAAATTAATTAAAGTTATTTTTCTTGAAACCATTTTTAAAAATTTTAAAAATTGTTTTTCTTACTAGGGCTTAGGGTTTTTCAAGCATGTGTTCTAGTTTGAACATGATGGAGAAAGCAAGAGTCAACAATTGATAAGCATATGTTTGCACCTTTTTTCTTTGGATTTCTTTTTGAATGTGCCCTCATAATGTTGTGAAAGACAATTCTCTACTTCAATATCTTGCCTTTTACCTTTTATTGAAACATGGTATCTATAATACCATCAAAACTACCTTAGAAAATTACATCTAAAAAAAAACCCCAAACCTTTTTTGAAAAGTGTTCGTAATAAAAAAGAAGTTTAAGAAAGTAACCATCATGACATTCTTGAAACTTTTTTGAATGTTATGAATAGGAACATTGAAATTCAAACTATTTTTTATATCACTAAAGTTTCAATGTGTTTATAACCTAATTGATGTGTTTAAAAAAATCGACTAATTTTTTAAAAATGTTTATTATATTTTTCCAAAGTTTGAAAGCTCCAAAAAATATGAAGTTGTGATATTTCTAGTGGTACCACCCAATCATACTTTCACCATTTGTGTACTTCTTGTTGGTGCTTGGCTTCCATTGTTATTGGTCTTTGATTTGGAGTGAGTTTTGAATTCATTGGAAAAAAAAACATTTAAAGTTATCTTTTCAATGTGAGTTGTGAATTCATTAAAAGAAATCATCAAGAGTGATTGCAAGGAGGTTTTAGGTTCTTGTAAGTCTTTATTGTGTTAACTATCCATGGATTTGCTTATAACTAGCATGGTGGAACAAATTACAAATTATTTGGTTAAGAATTGTTTCATCTACCCAGTGAATTTTCTCTCAAAAAACTAGCATAAAAAATTACTTTCCTAAACTATCAAATCTTTATATTCGATTGGCTCTCAAAATTTTCAAAAAATGAAATATTCAAACTTGACCAATTTTTTAAAAATGTTTTCTTTTCAAGAACTAGTTTTGGATAGTCCTTCAAAAAAAAATAAAAAATAAAAATTGAACTAATATTTAAAATTTAAAAATCAAAATACCTATTTGACACTAGTTTAAACTAGTCTTTATTTGTTGTTTTTCTCATAATTAGTTGAACAAGCTATTTCTTATTTTAAGTTTTGGACCACATGTGATATTGATAAACCTATTCATTATTAATTTCACTATCAAATTAACACCCATGTTTACCAATTTATTTAATTGTTTTCATGATAATAATAATTTGTTATGCATAAGGGTTGATTATCAAATAACTACCTTTTAAAACTAAGTGTCAATTACATTACATAAGTAGGGTAGGTTTTAGGGGTTTTTTTTTTTAATTTTCTCATTTTTGGATCATAAGTAGGTTTAAGGTTTAAGGGTTGATAACCTACATGGATGAAGTTCCAATCATCCAAGTAGGTTATTAAAATTTGAAAATTCAATACTTGATTCATAAGGGTTTTGTTGATTTTTTAGATGGTACCTACAAGGCAATTAGGTTCTTTACCCAACTTTTAAAAAATTAATAATCACTAGCTAAGTCATTAATAATTTTATTAAGAATTGTGGGTGTTTTTTCAATAATCATCCAACATAGGTTTATACATAGGTAAGAATTGCTTTTACTAAATAGGGTGAACTAGCACTCACATTGTTACTTTTACTACAAAGAACCAACACCCATGTCAGTACCTTCATCTTTTTGATTGAAACCTCTTATTGACAATATCAAACCCAAAAATACCATACCCATATTCAGTGGATATATTGGATAAATGATATACTTGCACAACATTGGTTGGTACCAATGGTATTATTTCCAAATCTTACATATATCATAACCTTGGACATAATTTTTAAGTACCCGTACCCAAGCCTAGATATGTTTTCAAACTCGAGTAAATTTTATTAGGGTAAATTTCACCTAAAACGTAAATCTGCCCACCACTATTTCACTTAAATTTTTAAATTGCCACCATTATTCACATAAACCCTAAAACCACCACCATAATCTAATTTAAACCCTAACATTTGAAGGTGGTTGGGATTTGTTTATAAGTAAGTTCTATGTGTATTTGATTCCTTCTATTTTTTGTTTTAAAGGTTTTATGTATAGGTCTATTTAAATTTTGTGAAACTTTGTGTGTATATATGCCTTTTTTATGTTGTAATAAAAAACTTTAGAGGATGGGGGATTTTATAGGGGAATTTTGTGTGTGTGCATTTGCTTCCTTTACTACATATGTAGTAAGAGACTCTAAAGTATAAGGGAGTTTGCATTTTGTGTGTGTGCATTTGCCTCCTTTGCTATATTTGTTGTAAAAAACTTTAAAATACAAGAGAATTTGTAAGGGAATTTTGATTTCACTTGTTTTATCTATATTTTTATATGTGGGGAAGTTTCATGTGTTTGTGTCTCTTCTTTTGGATGCAAGTTCCAAATGTTGTAACTACCTAAAACATCAATTGTAGTCCACAACAACTACGGTAGTAGCCAACAACCCAGGGTGAAAGAACAATTAATTAACATCTACCCTGCAAGGGACAACACTAAACAAAGACGACATCCACAACATATTAGGTAAAGTTTTGTTTACCCTAACTAGTTTTGTGAATTTTCAAATCGCCAATGAATTTCCAAGTCATTTCTAGTTTTGTTGTTCCATGGCTAGTTTGTGAATTTTCATGTAACTAGGGAATTTTCAAATAATTTTTAGTTTTGTTGTTGGGTGTAAGCAAGATAAAATAAACAACTTAATTACCTTGTCAAAACTAAAACAAGTAGACTTAAAATAACCAAAACCCCATTATAAAATTGTGGAACATTAAATGCTTTCATTTCAATTATTAAAAATAATATATGTTTACACTAATGTGCATTGATTTTCATATTTGAAATTGTAAAAATAGGTTTGAAATAGGTTTTTCAAAATACAAGCAACTTTTGATGTCTACTTGTGGACTTTTGGTTTCAAGTAGGTGTCAAATAGGTTCTTACCAAAAAAAAAAGATTTTTTTTATGATACTTTAAAACATATGTTGATTTTCATTTCTTAACTTATTACATATCAATTTCATTAATTTTTTTGACCAAAAAGTAGGTTTGAACACATATTTTCAATCAATTTCAAATTTTTAAATTTTTTTTTTAATTTTAATTATTTTTTTTTAAGGATGAGATTCTTATAAGCTTAATAGAGCAAATTAATGCTACTTGACACATATTTTCACCTAATTTGATGTTATTTTATAGTAGTTATATTAGTGGCACAAGGCTGAAGTCGAGATGTTTATTTTTTCTACCTATTCTATATTGTTTTGACTATGTTCCTTGACCAAATTTGTGGGTGTGTGTGAAAGATTATTCTTTAGAAATAGAATTAGAGAGAGAGTTTAAAATTGTGTGTTTGTTATCCTTGCAACTTCCCCATGGCAAACGAAAACCCCAATTTTCTTGTTTTAATTTTAGATGGTGATGGCCACATTATTGTTGTTTATTCTTCCACTAGTAGATCTAATACCTTCGTTTTAAAATCAAATCAACAACTAGCTACATTGTTCCAATGAACAAAGTTTTGAGCTCCATGGGATCGAAAATCTATTCCTTAGGCATTTTTCAAACCAAATAATGATGAACCTATGTCCTTTAAAATAAAACATGTTTTTTGTTGTATTTTGTGTCATGTAGTTCCTTTGGATACTCATGTTTTGGGATCAAAGAATCAAGGTAGGAAAGGATTAATTTCTTATAAAATTGAAATGGAAGTTCAACCATGAAAAAACATTGTGAAGTTGAAGATTCCAACATTTAAAAAATTTATGTTAGTGAGATTATGCAACGACAATGTTTTATTGAAACAATGCCTATGAGAAACAAAGATCCAAGGTTCGAAAAGTTGTAACTCCAAGATCTATTTGTGCATTTTTCAATAATATTATAACATATAACAAATCAAATGAAGAAAAGAAAAAATTCATTGATGATCTTGTGTTGGTTGTTGTAAAAGGATTTTCCCTTTAAACACAATTGAAAACATATGGATGAAGCAATTTGGTTTATGAAGGGACCCACAATTGATGTTTCCATCATGTAGAACTTTAATTAAAGAAGTATTCCCTTGTATGGTGAAACAAACACTTGAAGAGTTTGTTTTGCTATATATCAATGTTGCAATTTCTATCACAACATTTGACCTTTGAATGAACAAAGGTGCACTTGATACTTTTGCCCTTTTGATTAATTTCTTAACATCAGATTGGGAACTAAAACATGTGACAATTGGTTTATTTAAGGCAAAAGACATTATTGGAATTAATCTTACTAATCAATTGCAAGTTTTGTTTGAAAAATACAACTTGATTAACAAAATTATTTGTTGTGTGAAAGATGAGGGCACAAATTTGTTTACAATGACAAATGTTCTTAAACAAATTGTTAGCTATGAAAGATTGGGGATATTGGCACCATGTGAAGGTGTTTGTTTTGGACATGCCCTTTCTAAAACTTGCCAATATGCCACTTCTAATGTGAAAGTAAGTTCAAGTTTGCAACCTATGAGCATCAAATTTGTATAATCTTCAATTCAAACTTGTATAACATGGCCAAAAAAATTAGAACAAAAGAATAGTAGATTGAAAAAAAGCTTGTTTGGTTGTGAGTTTGTAACCATGAAAGCTAAACACATTGGGGAATACAAGGTTTGCATCCAAAGTGGCAATGTTCTAGCAAGCCCTTGAATATAAGGCTATTATTCATGTTCGTTAGAACCAACAAACATTTGTTTCACAATGCAAAATTCCAACAACACAAATTTGGACTATTACAGAAATCATTGCTTCAACCTTGGCCCCAGTTGTATCAAGTTGTGTGTTGAACAAGAAATCCAATTGTCCATGACTTAGAAAGTTGGAATTCTGGTGATGAACGGAGGAAAATGGGATAACGGATGAACTTGAGGATTACATTTGACTGAGCTCCCTCAAGGAAATTGATGAATATGAAACCTACATAAGTGGTATAATGGATGAACTCGAAGAAGTTGAACAAATGATGAAACTTCTAAAAGGTTGAAGTTGGATGATGGTGAAATTGGGCAATGAGGATGGGGGAACAATGGATGAACTTGAGGTGAAATTGGGCAATGAGGGATGCGAGACAATGGATGAACTTGAAATATTTTTGGAAAGTTATAAGAGGTTGTTCAACTTTCCAAACTAATCAATTTTCATCCAATTTCAAACTTTTTAGAAAGTTCCTAAGCATTTGACAAAAGTTGGCATCCAAAAAGAGATTGACTTTTAGGGAAGACTAATAGGTAGGCCACATGGCAAAGCCCTTGAACCAAAATTGCTGACGTGGGTAGACTGCCCAATACGGGGTTGCTCAGGTTTCCACATGGGGACAGAATAAGGGCCCAGAGAAACAAGTCAATGGCCAATGAAAGTAAGTGCAGTGTGAAAGGGGAATAAGTCAAATGGCCAATGAAAGAATGTGCAGTGAGACTGGGGAACTTATGAGTCAATGGTCAGGTGGAAGCAAGGTCAGTGTGAATGGGGGAACAACTCAAATGGCCAATTGGAAGCAATTTCAGTGCAAGGGAACAGGGAACAAGTCAATTTGCCAGGTGTGGAAGCAAGTGCAGTGTGAAGGGGGAATAAATCATTTAGCCAATGAAAGAAATTGCAGTGTAAACAGAGACCAGAAGTCAATGGGGAAGGGAAGCAATTTCAATGTATGAACGGGGGTCAACAAATCGATGGCCAAATGGAAGCAATGGCCAGGTGGAAACAACTGCAGTGTGAGCGGGGAACAAGCCAATGGCCAATGGTAACAAGTGCCGTGTGAACGGGGCAACAGCAGGAGGAGAAACCCTAAATGTCGACCGAGAGAGAAAGACACACACACACACAAACACGAGCGATCGGGTCTCTTGCGAGAGACTTCTGTTTGGTTTTTCTGAGCGATCGCGAGCAAGATCGAGGCGCGCAGGATGTGTAGCAATCGCTACAGACAGGAGGATGCAGAAGAGTAGGATTCTTCACCTTCATTACCTTTTTTTTCCTGCTTGAAAACAGTGAAGAGAGCCTTGTTTTACTTAACCCTTTCTTTGTGCTGAAGAAGAAGAAGAAGAAGCTGTTGCTGCTGCAAACTACACATCCAGCAACGGTTGTTTCGTTTTCAGAAGCTCGCAGGAAACGAAAGGCTAAGTCCCTTGGACTCCTGATTCCTCCATAGCCGAGATCCATTTCTGAAGAAGTGTTTTGTTCTTTCTCCTCTTCATCACAGGTTTTGGCAACTATTATCGGCTCGGCTTTTCTTGTAGCAACCAGGTACGTTTGTGCTCTTTACTAAGACTTCTTCTCATTCGACTAGCTTGTTGAGGATGTAGGAGTTGAGAGAGAGACAGAGAGACAGCGAGTTGCACTGCGCCTTTCATGGCTTCAGTTTTGAAGTCGTCTTATAGTGACCAAGCTTCAGGGAGAGAAGAAAGGCTTCTCTGGTGGAGAGTGTTTACAAGCATGTCTTCCTTATCTTTTTACAGAAGTCTGTAGATCGGCATCACAGTTTGCACAAGGTGTCTTGCGATGTAGAAGTTTGTAAAAGTGCGTACTAGTCGATGTTCCTATGTGATTGCTGGCACACTGAATGCATGGAAACTCTTTCAGGCAATGTTTCAAAGCGCTGGTGATGTGACCGTCTCCACCAACGTTTCTACTGCAGGAAAAACACAGATCCATGGGTGAGTCAGGGCAAAGGGTGCTGCTGCCAGAAGTGCATGGCACAGAATTTGCTCTTTGAATCTGGAGAATTGTTTTGCAGGTTTGTTTTTTGCTCTCACAAGCTTTCTTTCTCTCATCTTTTTGTCAACTCATCTGCTTGATGGTACACTATGTAGATAGATACCTTTGGAGATGTACTGAAGCAGTAAAACGTGTGAAGCTTCAGTAGATGCATTAGGGCTTCTGTACAATTTTGGTGGGATAGGCAACAGCAACTTGCAAATGATCAAGTGCATGATGTTGGTTTTGTCCAGTGCAAAAGTCTTGGTTCTCTTTTTGAAGAAATGCAGCTAGCAATCTGTTTTTTTCCTTACAAGCACATCAAGGAGGTAGCCTTGAAAACTAGCAGAGTGTGTCTTTGTACCACAAACAGCGAAGAGAGGGGATAGGTGAGTGCAATGCATGGGACTGACAAAGTGTACTATTTTGATTGTCTTCTACAACAAGCTCTGCAGAGAGACAGAGACAAACTGCTGGTCCAGCATTCTAGCACAAGAGCGAGAGAATAACTGAGACAAACTGTGAGCTTGACTGTGCATGTTAGGCATCAGAATATATCGACGGCAGAACAATGAGTTTCTTGCGCTTTGCCTCCCCTAAAGATAACAGCATGCATGACAGTCCTCCTAGCAGTGGGGGTGGCCAGAGTGAGAATGAGAAGTTCAGCTATGGGTTTTCAAGCTTGCGTGGGAAAAGGGCTTCCATGGAGGACTTCCATGATGCCAAGATTGATGAAGTTGGTGGACAAGTGGTTGGGTTATTTGGAGTTTTTGATGGACATGGTGGTTCGCGGGCAGCAGAATATGTCAAGAAACACCTCTTTGATAACTTGTTGAAGCATCCTAAGTTTATTGATGACACCAAATTAGCCATAGCTGAGGCCTACAAGCAGACGGACCAAGATTATTTGAGAACTGAGAATGGTAATCAGAGGGATGCAGGGTCAACAGCATCTACAGCGGTCTTGGTGGGGGAACGTCTGCTGGTTGCCAATGTAGGTGATTCCAGGGCTGTGATATGCAGAGATGGAACTGCAGTTCCTCTGTCATCTGATCACAAACCCAATCGAACTGATGAGCGGCAGCGAATTGAGGATGCTGGAGGGGTTGTGATGTGGGTTGGCACTTGGCGAGTAGGAGGTGTTCTTGCTGTATCTCGTGCATTTGGTGACCGGCTGTTGAAGCGGTATGTAGTGGCTGAGCCTGAGATTCAGGAGGATACAATCAAGGAGGGAGTTGATTTTCTGGTTCTGGCCAGTGATGGACTATGGGATGTGGTGACAAATGATGAAGCTGTGTCAATGGTAGGGCCTGTTCCAGATCCTGAGTATGCTGCTAGAATGCTCACTGACGAAGCCTATCGCAGAGGAAGTGCCGATAACATCACTTGTGTGATTGTCCGTTTCAATCATGGCAATTAAGTGTCCCACCCACCTGTATGTGCAGGTTGGCAGAACCTGGCATTGTAAGAGATGGGCAGTTGAAATGTGGCAACTAAGCATTACTTTTGGAAGCCATTTCAAATAGACTCATTACAGTCTTCTCAGTGAAAGATTCTCATCATCTCCTGAAAATATTTTGTTTATTGGAGAGAATGACAAAGGTTAGCATTGTGAAATATGCCAGGTATCATTCAGCTAACTGGCAGTAATGGAGAAAAAATGTAGAACTTAATCAGAGACATTAGTTTGTGGTGCCACACAGATTTGCATCTAATCCTGTGTTTCGCACAGATGTCTTGACTGGCATTAGTTTTTAAGCCTTCAAAGCGATCTCTCATTTTCTTCTTCTCTTTGTCTCAATGGTTGATCATGAAACTTTCAGGGCATGAAGGTTTCATGTCAATGTCTTTTTTCTCTTTTGATCTTTTTTTTTGGAATGGGAATTGAGGAGTTCTCGATTCTTATATAGATAAATTCTTCTGGGTGTTCAGAGTAGGAAACTTTTGCGGGTTGGCCTTCCAAGGTGTGAAACAGCCAGCAGCTGTTACTATGAATTGACTTGGACCTGTCATTTGTCCAGGACTGGAACTTTGTGTTTTAATTTATAACAGGCAAAAGCTGTTTCCTGTTTCCAAGAATTTACGATGCGTACAAAAAGAAGGCCACCAACTTTTGCTTACTTTGTCCAGTAACTACAACATCAACCCTTCTCTCTCTCTCTCTCTCTCTCTCTCTCTCCCTCCCTCCACCCCCCCTTATGCTGCATCTGTTGTTTCTAGTATCCACACTATAGAAAGTGTAGAAACTGTCTGTTTAGTGATAGAAGATTACAGAATGTGAACTTCTCATTTTATTCTTTGAGCTCAACAGATGGAGGATTGATGAGTTTAGATTATCATTATCTCTGGATCTTTGGGATAGCACTAAGTATCTACTGCGATTATCTCGTCAATGGTGGCAGTGTGCAGAGATAAAGTCTGGTGTCCATCAGACCTATTGTGTATCTTCATCATCCAAACCACCACCCCAACATTTGGGTCACTAAGTTCGTGGAGTAACTCTGAACCTTCCTCACAGTCTGGCAGGAGCTGCCAAACTAAGTACACTTAAAGAGGAAAGGTAAATGGGCAAATGTTAGGGATGATGATGAAAAGCGAGATAGGTAGAGTGAAAGAAAAGGCGAGGTTTGGAAGAATGATATTTTGCAAAGTTTTTTTCATTGTGACCTTGTGAGCTCTTCTATGTTGCTTCCCTTTGTCTAAAGGTGTTTGCATGGGCATTTTGTTTTGTGTTGTTGAGTTATTGAGAACTCTAACAATGACTTATTTCAAGTGAGTTGCTTACTATTTATTCTTTACTCTTTCTTCATTTTCTTTCAAATTGTAATTATTTATGGAAGAATGAATATTTTGTAACATCATTTGTGTTATTTGAAAGGTCTTTTATATTTTCTTCATTATTGATCCCATATGACATACATTTAATGTATAAAGCTTGAGTCCACATCAAAAAATAAAACAAAAGTGGATACTAATTGTCACAATTTTGGATGTATGGAAATATGGGAGCCAAGAAATTCCCAAAATTAAATAATTAGAATGTAAATAAAGTCAAATACATGTTACTATGATTACATAGGTAAAAAACATTTAGTGTTAACTTCATCATCTTCAATGCCATGTATGATATGGTAAATAGTTGTAATTCACTGTGTTAAAACATGGTTTCCATGATTAAGACAACTTGCATCCAAGTATCCAAGTACAGTCATGTAGTCATATTTGGACTTCAGTCACTATCATTATTTTGATTACATGACTATAAATATGATTATATATAATTAATTTGACTATAAATTACGATTATAAAATTAATAATCATGTTGAATATAGTTGACATTGTTTGACCAACTATATATATATATATATATGAATGAAAATGTAACTAAGTTCAATACAAATTGGCTTACATTTAACTTAGATTTGGTTTTGGTTTAACCTACTTTAACCTTTAGATTTTATTTGATTGAATTTAAACCTTTAGGTTTAACGTTCTCAATTTAACTTCTAAAATGAACTTCCATTAAATTTACTTTATAAGTTTAGTTTAAGTAGCCTCATTTAGTCTATGTATAATTGTTTAACTGTATTTAACAAATGACTTAATCTTGTTCCAATTGTTTTTAGATAATGTAATCCAACCAAATTTAATTGAAATAGATTGAATTAACATACTTTAACCTAAATATCTTGAAGTGACCAAATTTAACCAAGTTTTGACTACTTTAGTTTAAATATCCAAAATTTGCCAATTTTTGTTTATTTTTATTTTTCCATTTTTTGCTTTAATATTTTAATTTTATCAAAATTTGCCAAGTTTAATTCAATTTATCTCAAATAACCTAGTTTAGCCAAGTATAGCCTAATTTAACCAAGTTTAATTAGATTATATGAAGTTTAGCCTAGTATAACCAAATTTAATCCAAATAACCTATTTCAGCTAAATTTAACCTAAATAATTTACGTTTGCCAAGTATAGCCTAGTATAACCAAGTTTAACCTAAATAAATTACTTTTGCCAAAGTTGATGTAGTATAGCCAACTTTATTCTAAATAACATACTTTAGTCAAGTTTAGTCTTATGTAATCAAATACCGTCAAATATAGCTATATAGTTTAACCTAAATAAATTTCTTTTGCCAAGTTTAGCCTAACATAACCAAGTTTAACATAAATAACCTATTTTAGCCAAATTTAGCTTAATATAACCTAATTTAACCAAGTATAACTAAGTTTAACCTAATAACCTACTTTTGCCAAGTTTAGCTTAATATAGCTTAATTTAACAAAGTATAGATTAATTTGGTAGAATTTAAATTAATGTAGCCAAGTTTAACCTAGATACCCTACTTTTGCCAAGTTTAACATAATATAGCCTACTTTAGCCAAATATAATTTAGTATAGCCAAGTATAACCTAGTATAACATGGTTTAATAAATGATTGTTTTGATGCCAAAGTTGATACCTACTGAACATTAGTATAAATCTATTATCTAATTTTAGTTGGTTATGGTCTAGTTCTTAGGAACTTTGACTACATGTTTTACACATGGGATTAAAACGAGAATTTTATTGGAAGGTGTTTAAAAGCTAAAATGACCCACCTTGCAATATCACCCAAAGTCCATTTGCTTTCTATTTCTTTTAGCCTTGGGAGGAATAAGTCATTAAGCAACAACAATTCATCAATTCCAAGTGATGTCTTTCGATTCATCTTTAACCCCACCTAAAGATATTTGTTTTGAATATGGATGCACAAATCCAATATAAAATGGATATTTTTTCATAGTGGTATGGACTCTTGAAAAACATGTGTTTTTAACACTAACAAAGAAAGACATTAACAACAATATACAATTGACATGCTCCAAAAAATTTAATACTTCATTTATTGATGCATTGTTTAATTAAAATTGAATCCTTGATAATCACAATATTAACCATTGGCTCATTTTGATGTCCATATATGAAACTTGTTGTAAATAAAAGTCCAAGAGTTTCATTTGAAAAGTTCATAGCTTTTTTAATTTTGTAAATTATCCATGTCAACCATTTACATCATATGCATACTCAAATTAGTAAAGTCTCTATTGACAAATTTTGACATGTAAAATATAAGTTAAACATTAAATTTACACTCATATCATACAAATTGCCATTGTACCACCAAACTTTTGCTTACACACACCTTGAAACTAAAACTAAAATTGAAACATGCATTAAGAAAGTGTGACATAAGGCTTTGTTTTTTGTTACATGATCGGGAGTTTTGCATTGTAGAGCTTCAACTGCATTGAAAATATGTAATTATCAATGTTAGGAATTATGAGAACACAATCCCTTAAAAAAACAAATGTCATTTTTGTGGTGAATCATAGTGTGACTCACAGCTCCTACATGTTCTTGATGTTTGGTTGGTAAAGCTGTGAAGTGATTGTAAGAACAGGTAACTGGAAAAAAATAATGGAAAATTGCTAGCATAATGGGAAGATGTCCTTAGTATATAGTGGTTTGGTATATAATTAATGGCTTCCAAATGTGGGGGGTTTTGGGGCCCACCATAAGGAGTTGTGAGGTTGTAATATCACAGTACAATGTATGCCCTACTTGATCAAGGAAAAGGCAAAACACACTGGTACCAAAATTTGTAACAAAAATTTTAAAAGCCTTTTGCTATTAGACTTAATTTTAATTAAGGCCATGTGGCCTACTGCCACCCAACTTGCCTCCATCCAAGCCAGAAACAAAAGTAAATTGGAGTGTCATAACGGTAGTGAACCTCTTGTTATAAATACTATTCATTTCTAATTCCCAATGTTAATGAATGTGTTAAACATTCATCAAAAGGATGAATAGTATTCACATCCTTATAGTAGTTAGGTTAAGTTAGGTTGAATAATGGTGGCTATGGTTTGGAAGTGAAGGCTACTTAGGGCTTGGCGGTGGTTAGGTGGCGGTTAGGTTAGGGTTTAGTGGCAACTACTTTAGGATTAGGAACTAGTATATATTGGAGTGGTTTTGAGTAGTCTTTCATTCTCTCCTTTCACGATTTTGAATGCACATAGAACGTTCAAGCCTTGTTAGTTGTTGTAAGCCATAGTTTTGTGATTATAGCATTTGAAGCATACAACCTTTGTGATTTCTTGTTAGTTAATAAGATTGTTCCATTTCATGAATCTTGAATGTTTCATTTCTTGTTTGTTTTCAAGTTGTTTCCAATACCTCTAAGAGCCCTACCTATCCATGTGTTTGTTTGATTGCCTTGGGTGGACTTTGGGACACACTTGACAAAGAGTCAAGCTCTCCAATGTACATGAGCATGAAGTAAAGGACATGACTTAGACATTAATAGGGATGTATTTGGATAGTACAACCATCCATATACATCTCCCTACCTAGTAGCCATCAAGTGTCTTGCTCACTTACATATTTTAACCACACTTGTTCCCTACCTATTTACCTACAATTCTTGCCCACTTAGGCAATTATCTATGTAGTTATGTAGATCATCTACTGTGAAGGGAAATAAAGGATCATAGCTTATCAAGGTGGAACCTTGGTGACTCAATTATAATTCATTGACAATTGAGACATAACATAGCAGCTTTCCAATGGATGGTGCACTGGTGGGCGCTGGCCACTGGGTCACATAATCTGTCTGGGTGGGGCTTTACAATCAACAGAACCATTTCACAAATCAGAATCTACAGTTCACAATGCCTAAGACTCTGATAAGTCTGTTTACCATAATCTTATGCATATCGACTGCTGTAGACACGAACATAATTTGATGAACTAAATGTGATAAAAAAATAATCCTAAGCAGACTTATAAGAATTTCATAAAAACCTCTGAGATTTTTTCTTAGTGTATTTAGAGGTATGCTTACACAGATAAAATCCTGCTGGGCATATTTCAAAAAACAGATTGGCCACACCTGCCAAATGCCCTGCCTTGTTTTTTTCCAGGATACCTGGTGGGTATATGACAGACACCTATCTGGTATAATGAAAAAATTCTTTCGATTTTTGCACTCAGTGACACCATCAGAGTGAATCTCATCCTAAGGGCGATTATTTTTCTTAAATTAAAAAACTCTTAACCATTGAAAAATAATGACTAGATTTCGATTGCCATCTGAACGGCCAAGTAGTTCTGGAAGTCAACGACCCTTGGCTCCACCTCGGGCAGGCTTAATTACTTCCGAGGCATTATACTGCACTAAACACTAGTTAAGAATTCCTAGTTTTTCTTTGTAGTGTCGTAGTTTTTTTTCTGGACTAGGGTACAAGAACTTGGCTATCATTTAAAGCCAATATGATGTACAGCAGCGGTTACGGGGCTAACATTGTACATGAGTTCAGCTTCTGTTCTACGGCAGTAAAAGTTTAATGCACCCTGCAGACACACGCGGAGAAGGAAACAAGCTCCAGGGCCCCACTCCCATCGGCACTCAGCTCGAGCAGGGTGTCAGAAAGTCAATAGCGGTGGCTGCTGCAGTACTACTTACTACAACCTAGTTTCATCCAGGCTGACAAGTTGAGAAGAAAAAAATC
>Ga0116231_10005082_pt1 | contig 26160 bp, 20 predicted proteins | sample S1TSphgellanicum_2_FD_89695 | JGI IMG/M metagenome (GOLD analysis project Ga0116231, IMG submission 89695) | Host-associated microbial communities from peat moss isolated from Minnesota, USA - S1T2_Fd - Sphagnum magellanicum MG | ecosystem: Host-associated > Plants > Peat moss > Unclassified... | reverse complement strand
TATTTATATTACTTACATTGCATATGCATCCTTTATACCTTAAGTATTATGTCATTGCCTAAATACAAAAATAAACAAGTTTGAAGATTATAACTTGATTTTATCAAAACATAAAGGGTGAAGAAAAATCTTTTAAATTTTGCATCTATGAATGGCCACAAGTCTATTTTACCTTTCTTACACATGTTTCCAATCCTTAGATAATAGCCATCATTGTTATTAAACATGCGCCCCTTTAAAACTAATACTTCTACATGTTATGAACAACTATGCTTTAAAATTAATATGTCAACAAACATAAATAGAAACACCAACCCAAAAGCATCCAAGCAACAACTTACAAGTGTTGTTCACACTTACATTGGATTATGTTTCAATTTCTAACCATAGTCTATTGCCAAAACAAACATTAAAGGAACATTTTGAACAATAACAAAGAATCATACAAAATATTAAAAAATGAATGCATTGACCACCTACCATGTAACATCCCATGTGAACTTCACTTGCTCACCTACAATCGGTGAAGGTCACTATCAAACCTAAACCCAACATGGGTAGTTTAAGTTACAAGACTTGCAATAACAAAATGCCAACCCTAAACTTGAAAATGAAAAGAAGAAGATTACCAAAATAAACACCAAAATAAATTTAGGGTTTCAGTCAAAGTTAGCTTCCTCTAAGGGTGTTTAGCTCAATGCCCAATTATAACTCAATGCCTTTTAAAGCTCTACCTTCCAAAATAGTTTCGTCATAACCTACAAAAGTGTAAGGATATTGCAAGAGAAGACTCTATGCACAATAACATACATTAATTATATTGGATTATAAGTTCCACCACATTGCAATTATATTTTTTTATACACCACTACATTACAATTACATTACATTACATTACATGTCATTAACATATATGCTAAAAGAAACATTAACTCGATTTTGTATACATACATATTAATGTAACATGTTTGGAAATGCTACATGCACTAAAACATGTGTCTTTAGTTTTTTTTACAAGGGGCATTAAATATTTTGACATTTGTTGTTCGATTTTGCATGGTTTGGCTAGGGGCCTTGGGTGTTTTACATGGGGTTATAGGGTTAGAAATTGTTGGGAGGGCAAGTCGCTTACTAGGTTTAGTGACCCTCTTGCCTTTTTTTGGAGTCTTTTCTAAACTGTTACCTTGATTTTTGTTCCGAATGTAATCCAAGATGGTTTATTGTGCTTCTACATCTGTTACAACAATTGTAGCACTAGGACCAAATTGTGTGTCCCCTACAAGCAGATTATTTGGAGGAGCATAATCCTTACTTTCATCTACAACACCAAGTTCATCAACAAAGTTGTGGATGATCATGCTCTTAATTTCCAATGTTGAGACTTGAGGCCATATCCCCTACAATGCACAACATCAAGCATTGTTATAGGAAAAACCTTCCTACTAAATGGTTCATGTTTATCACATATCGAATAACATAAGCAAGTTACAAAAAGGAAAAAAACATGGGGTTTTACATACTAATCGAAGGGCATAGGCATATGTAATTCACCAGCTATCTTAATAATGAAAAGTGTGTCCCACAGCTCTTCACATGGGTGGCAAAGTTTGCAATCACTTGATGCATGCATTCTTAGTCATTTGTTTAATTATGCACCTTGGGAATACAAAACTTCACCTTCATGAAGTCCTCAAAGTTCCCATCACATGGTCATAGGCCCTTAGAAATAGCCCATGTTCTTTGCACATTCTTTGAAAATTACAAAGTTGATGGGTTATCATGGTGCCCTAGTATCGAATCAAAGTGAATGGTCTTTTTCTCCTTAAGTATGTACAAGGACCAATTATGGTTCCAAGCCAAATAAGGGGCAATCACAGTATTACAATAATTTGTATGGTTCTTGAAAACTTTCTTCCCTTACTTTTAACATCATTCTTTAACAAGAAGAGGCTTGTGAAGTCAACAACAAATATCCACTCCTACTTGATGTTACATTCATTGCAAATGTGTGTACAGGCATGAAATCAAGCCATGTGTCACTTAATTGTGCCTAAAAATGAATGAGGTCCTCAACAACATTAAAACCAATGTCAATTTCCATGTTCTTCAAACCCTTGAAGAAAACAATGTGATTAGTTGACTCCAAGTTCACACCTTTCTTCAACTCATTCATATATCATCAACCCTACAAAGCAATTCAAGACAATAAACTACAATGTGAAATAATTGCATTATACAGTGGGAAACTAATTAGCAAATTACATAGTAAGTCATGTAACATGGTTACATTCAATGAATACATTACAAATAGGAGTTGTAACATGGAGGGATGATAATGGAAACATGATAGTTACAAAATTAGAACATATGCATATGCTAGGCACACATTCTGCTATAACATGATCAAACTTATTTCAACCTATGTTATAAACCACCTCAATAGTTCATGTAAGTAATTAACATATTAAAAAATATGCAAGTCAAATATACATATACTAGTTACACATTCTACTATGACATGATCATGATTATTTCAAACTATGTTACAAACCATCTCAATAGCTCATGTAACATGGGATACAATGAACAATTTGTAATTTAACATCCTTCTTAACTTGTGTAATTGATTTAAAAGACTTTTGCAACAATGTGTTTGATGACTCCTTAGCTTCTTTACACACATCCATGATGGTAGAAATTAGAGGCATCTCAATAGAGGATGGGGTAGATACCTTATGAGTGGGGGGAGTTGGTGCTTAAACATAGGGTGGAACTAGTACCTCAGCAAGTAGTGGTTCTAACACCTCTGTAGGGGTTGGTGTTGGTACATCAATACAAATTGGATATAAAATTTTGGCAAATGCTAACACTGGGATGTTACTATGGGGTTCCATGGCCACTTGTACAAGGGAAGAACTTGGCACTTCCAATGGGGGTGGTGTTTTGACCACAATAGGTGAATGAGTGGGGGGGGGTGGGATGCAACTGTTGTAGTTGGTGGCAGTGGTTGAGTGAAAAGCAACCCTCTTGAAACAAGAATTGACAGACTAAGAATAGGTGGAGATTTTGGTTCAATTGGGGTGGGTTTGGTAAAACCTATTTTTTTGTTGCAGCAAATTGATGAACAAGGTTTTTGGGGGGGTAGTCTACAAGGGTGGTGAACTCAGACACTTAAGATGGCATGTAACTTAGTTCAAATCTAGTTGGCTACAAGTTACCCCTCATCCTAATTGGTTAAAAGGTTGTATTTGGCTCAGGTTAAATTTTGGTGGGAGTTGGGATAATGGCAATATTGCTTCAAATGCAATAGATAAAATTAGGATAATCACCTTTGTTGTAGTTGTTGGGTTTAGAGAGGTAACATGTTCTATGAGTGATTTGTTGTAACACTGCTAGTGCCACATTTTGTCCCAATTTCCTCAAGTGTTTGATGGTCACCTCCTCCCATCCCCTTGCCAATAATAGGTTGATTATCATGTCCAAATGTCTTAACCTTGATTTGCACCTGTAGCCTAACTTGCAACACAAAGAGTGGAAAAAGGTTTTTTCGTTGCAAAATATTTCAACTGGTGGTAATTTTAGAGTTTCTTTTGGGCAGGCACCCTCACATCTTGTTTAGTTGCTTCAAACGTTTGAATACTTTTTAGAAAAAACAAACCTTATTAATAAATAACATTAAAAGTTTCTATCTACATTAACGTACAACATTTACCATGATGTAAGAAGTTTTGAGATGTTGTTTGATATGCCTGGTTAGAGAAGGTTTAAAATGCACAACATTTGCCATGTTACAGGAAATTTTGGAATGCACAAAATGATCATTGAAAAAAACATCCTATAGTTTTAATTACAATTATAGGTTGGGAATAATGCATATTTACATGTCCTAACAATAACCCAACCCAAATTGATGTTTTTTCTCCATATTAACCAAGTAGTGAAGGTTACATCAAAAGTAGAGCTTTTTGGGTTTTCATGGAAGTGTTGCCAAGCTGAAATAAATTCCTCCTGATTTTGCAAAGCAAAGTTTTGGATAGTTCACAATTGCACAAGATGCATCCATTATGTGAATTTTGTTTACCACTCATTAGAAGAAAATAACATTTCATATGCATGAATGGCATGGGTTTGCCAACCTTCTATGGCCAATGATCCCACCCCTTTGGCAAACAACAAGGGTCCCTCCTCTTCAATCATTCGAAGAATAGCCAACCATTACCTACTATGTGACCCTTTAGAAAACCATCTTGATGTGTTGCTTTGGGTAGCTTTGTGTAGTGGGTGCACCAATGTACTTTGTAACCCTTTTGAAAATAGGTATAATTTAAGAAACCTTGTAGACCATGGCATAGGGTCAAAGATTTGTAACCTCTTCATGTTGGACACATCATCATACAAGCTCATGGCTTCTTCTTGGTTATGTGCCCATGGAAAAATGGGAGTAAGACGTTAGAGTGCATGAATTGAAGTGAACAAATGGTAAAATGGGTGCCAACCCCATTTCCTTTCCTCAACTTCTATAGCATGCAAAATGTCAAAATCTTGCATTTGCTTGTCAACGTAGTCTTCCATTTTCTCTACATGTTCATTTGCCCATTGTGCTTCAAGCTTTTGGTTATCTTGTTCAAGTAACTTTGTCGTGACGTGTAGTGTTGTGATGTTTGGTGTTGTAAGGGTGTAAGTCCATAGCAAATTCTACTGAACAAAAAGACTAAAACTAATCAAAGGTAGAAACTAATCAACCAAAAAGAACTGCACGCACATATATATATAATGCGTAAGAGGAGGTTGAGATGAAATTATCATGTATAATTAAATTGAAAAGAAGGAAAGAAAACGTAGTGTATATAAATGGTGGCCATCCAATAGCCATCGTGAGCATCTAAAAATCCAGTCTAACTATGGAGGAAACTTTCCTTGACAAAAGAATTCTAGAAAAACTAATAAGAGGAAGGAAAAGCTTGGCCTTTTATACAACCGTCAACAAGTTGAAACCCTAAAACACCTAATAACATACAATAACTTTAAAATGTACATTAACTTTAAGAGGCATGATTAACATGCCCGTAACCGGTTGTCATGTATGAGGCCATGCATACAGGCATGGCAGTTGTCGTGACATGTAATGTTGTGACGTTTAGTATTGTAAGGGTGTAAATCCATAGCAAATTCTACTGAACAAAAAGACTAAAACCAGTCAAAGGTAGAAACTATTCAACCAAAAAAAGCTGCAAACACATATATATACAATGGACAAGAGGAGGCTGAGATGAAATTCTCATGTATCCCCCCTAGACTTGAGTCGGGAAAAGCGTGGCATGGTCTAAATAGAACTCAGGGTGTTGTAGGAAATCATGATGAACAATACCAAATGTCAACAAGAACTTGAATGACTTCCAGCTTGAAGCAGAATAGATGGTATCCACCATTACATTTATTGCAAAGTAGCATTTGATTAGCATCGTTTATCCTTTGACATACTTGACATGGATAGTCAAGTGGAGGAATTCATGTCGACGTGATGATGGTAGAATCTAAGTTCAGCAGGTGGCAGGGTGCATAGTTTTTAGAGTGATCCTGAATTGTGCATCCGTCAGCTCCTTACAACTCCAACACACCTGAAGGCTTGATCGCCTTAATCCTCAACATAGTGCGACCGAAAGAAGTGTCTAGAATATCATTAGGTTGCCGTTGGAGATACACAAAGTCACCAACATCAAATTATTTCACTTTAGGTTTGTAACTGCCACCTTGTGTGCGTGCATACTGTAATGTGTCTTGATGTTATGCAATGGACAAGTTCTCCATGGCCATGGGCATAACCCTCCTAAATAGAGCATCCTTCTTTGCAATGACCCTAGCCCAAGTGGCTAGGGAGTCCAAGTCCACAACTTAGTCCATTTGAGCAGCAATGGAAGAAGGTGGAATGGGATGTCTCCCAAAAAGTAGAAAGTAAGGAGAGAAATGAGACAAAGAGGCGTGTTTGGACATCCTATAATCCATGGCAATGTGAGGTAAGGCTAGGTCCCAATCCGCTTTGTTCCTAGTGAGGCAAATCTTCCAAAATCCCTTCTTGCATGTCTAAACCATCCTCTTTGCAAGGCCATCAGCTTGGGGATGATCCTTTGAATTCCGACGATGGTTAATGAGAACATGATCAAGTAGGTCTTGGAATTCTCCTTTGAATTCTAATCCTTGATCAATAAGGCATTCAACACAAGCTCCAAACCTACTTAGGACCTGTTGTAAGAAAACTTGGTTGGCGTTGTATGATGATTTGTCCAGCAATGCAACAAACTCGACCCACTTTGAAAAATGTTCAATCATAATCATGATATAGACATTACCTCTGGAAGTCTATGGTAATTTTCTAGTTAAATCACATGACCAACGATAGAACATGCCCTAAATAGGGAGTGGAGAAAGCGTGAGCTGTCGAGAAGAAAAGGAAGTTCTCATTCTATCACATTGTTCACACCTAGCAATGACGTCTCAGACGTGAGCATACATACCTCTCTAATGGTATTGAGGAGTGAAAAGGCTATAAGTACGATTAACTCCAAAGTGTCTAAGCTTCGAGTGTACCTTCTAAAGAAGACCAAATTGTTCATGTGGTGGAGGAATCATTCTATTGCCTTATGGTAAGCATCGAATGAGGTGATTGTCCCTCCATGAATAGCATTTGGACTATTGTTGTATGTAATCCCGTTGACTTGATGTAACTTGGGGAGGGTATTCCCCATGTTGAAGAAAACCTCAGAATGTGCAAGTCCTCCCATATATCCACATTAAGATGCTCAACCAGGTTACATTGCAGTAGTGCAAGATAACTAGATGCATAAGATACATTTACTGTTGGAATTTGGTCGAAGTTTTGCTTGGTTTCTAAAAAATCTTCAAAAGTAGTGAAGGGTTTCCGCGACATGGTATTTACATTCTGATGTGTAATACCAAGTCGGTGAATATAAGCGCCCAATGAGCTAACTTACCAGTAAGCTTGTCGTTGGTCATCAACCACTTGATAGAGTGGTGGTTGGTATACAAAATGAACTTGGTGCCATAAAGATAAAGACTAAAATGTATGATGGCCCATACAACAACAAGACATTCTGCCTCGTATGAAAGTAGTTATTCTCAACCTTGTTGCTTCAGGATGCATAGGCGATAACATATTCCTTGTTTCATCAAGTTGGCCAAAAATAACACCAATACCAAGATCACTCTAGTAAGTGTGTAGAATGAAGACCTTGTTGAAATCAGGTCTTCTTAGAATGGGGAACTCTGAAAGCTTTTCCTTGAATATGTTGAAAGCTTCCTAAGCCTCTTCACTCCATGTCCAAACATCTTTTTTTAACAATGCATAGAGAGGATGAACAATAGTACTAAAGTCTTGGACATAAATCATGTAGTAATTACATAGTCTGATGAAACTCTTCAAAGTGTGAACATTAGTAGGATTGGGCATCTCCAAAATGGCTACTACTTTGGCCCAATGAGCCATAATACCATTTGGCAAAATTCTGTGTCCAAGGTAGACTACTGAGGTGACAGAAAACTCACACTTTTTTAAATGGATCTTCATATTGACTTCATGGAGCCTTTTGAATAACTCCTCAAGATGAGCCAAGTGTTGCATGAGTCCCTTGCTATGCAGTAGGACGTCATCTATGTAACACTTCAAGAAATTTGCCCCTTCGAGAACCTAGTCCATGACTCATTGAAAAAAGACAGGTGCGTTCTTAAATCCAAGAGGCATCACAAGCCATTCCCACAACTTGTTGTTTCTGTGGAATGTCGTTTTCTTGTGATCCTTCACAACAATCACAATTTGGTTAAAACTTTGCTTTAGATCCATAATTGTGAAGATGTTTGAGTCTCCAATCCTATGAAACAGTTTTTTAGGGATGGGCATGGAATACATGTCCTGAGGTGTAACCAGGTTCAAAGCCCTATAATCCTCGCACATCCTTTTTTCAGTCCATAATCTAATTGAATCTTTCTTTGCTAACATTACTATAGCGGCTGCAAAATCAGAACTTGATGGCTAAATGAAACTAACCTCATGGAGCTCTTCATATCTTTCATCTACTAATTCCCACTCATACTTGCTCAACCTATGTTTCCTCTGATAAATGGGTGTTTCATTTGTAAGGTCTATAAAAAATTGCATGGTCTTACACCTACCTAAGTCTTTCATTGAGAATGTGAACACATTCTCATATTTAATTAGCAAGTCTATGACCTAGTCTTTCTCCTTCTTGGTGAGCCAGTTCCCCATAATGAAAGGGTAGTTGGAAACACATGGAATGGAGTTGGAAAGTGTGTTTGAAGAACCTAATATGTTGGGTTTTCCACTATCCAACTACGCAGATTCGTAAAAGGTTGTAATTGTTTTTCTAAAAGCTGATGTACCTCTAAGTGTATTAGAAACGACTTGAATCAAATTACATGGTACCTCCTCCTTCCCAACACTAAGAGTGAAGTGTAGAATGTTGAAGATACGCAAGTGTACTTGGTCGGGGTGCCATGTAATCGCATCGCCAAAACTGCAAGTAGATTGAATCAGTGTTAGTGTTGTGTACATTTGAAAGTGTACATAGGTTACCAATAACCATTTAAGGGAGTTCATGTCCATGCCTCTCCCTAGTAGAGCGTTACACTCCAATCTAGTCACCTTGGTGTGATTAGTAATGCTAGTTTGGAACCCCATAGCCCTTTCTATTTCTTCTAAGCTTGGTTCATCCCAAGTGTTTGAAACATGACGATGCACCAAGCTTGGTCCATCTCCTTGAAATGCATGTGCTCTTGGGAAGGAGACAAAGGTGGGCCAAACACCTCTTGGTTTTCCTATAGTGTTCGGAGGAAACCAATGAAGTTTCTTTAGCCTTATAACTGGTTGACAAGAGCTTTAATCATCCAATATGTGAGAGACTTGTAGGTAGGGGTCTCTAATGGTGTATCTCAGAACCAATTACAGAACTAAAAGTAGTGCAAGGTTAGTCCACAAATTGCGTAGCCGGTGCGCATAGGAACTGCATTGTGTCACATCAAATAGGAGTTACTTTCCAAGGTAATGTTTGATTAGTGTGTAGTGCTCCTGGACTTTCTCCCTTTAGTTAAGCTGAGAAAGGGTGTTCTCAATTACATAACCAAACATAGGAAAAATGGATTGAGCCCAGGTGATCAATCGTACCATGTCCGTGAAGAAATTGGATCTTGTGTCATTCAAGCATTCTCCAAATCTAGCTATTGAAAATCCTTGACACTCCCAACTTGAAATGATGAGGTCCATGGGGCCAAGTAATTCCATATGTTTATTCTAAATTAATTGTATGTCAAAGGGCAAGAAAGTGAAATTGGCCTTCCATGCGGTGGTTGCAAATTGTTGTGGAAATCTAACTGTGAACTCCATCATTTTTGATGCCGCCACTTGCCTTGCAATAGGATCAATGTCTACGTAGAAATATCTCCAAACCACCATCCTTGACTATAGTAGGGCTTCAAGACTTATACCAATACCACCAAAGAGTTCTAATAATGTAATCCCCTCCTTAGGCAGTGTCCAGGTCATTAGCTGATGAAGTATTAACTTAATTGGTTTGCCATGGCTCCCCATGTTCTCAAAATTAAAGGAAGCTTTGACCAAGGGCTTGTGGGTTGCTTTGAACCTCTGTAAAACCTCTGGTCCATGTTGAATGTCCATACGAACCACCCTCAAGCTTTTAGTAGCTTGGGCATAAAAGGTCTCCTTTTCATCACCTTCACTTGTGGTTAGTTTGTTGGATGTAGGAAATGGTGTGTGCTTCATTGAACATACAATGGTGAGCCATAGGACTATGGTTCCCATGTAAATCAAGGGTACGTATCCTAGGTGGTGGCCATTAGTTTCCCAATCCACTGGGTAGTATGCATGTTTGAACTAGTTGTCAATTGTGAAACCTGTTGGAAATAGGGCCTCTTGCCTAATGAGCACATCATAATTAGTGACATTGGTGACTAAACATTTGACCCGTAGGCAAAGCTCCTGATTTGTACCTTCATTAAAATTAAGTGTAATCAAATCCAAGCTTTCCCCAAGTACCTCTTTTATGTTCCCACTAGCGATGCGAATTTGCCATAGATTTTCGTAGTTTGGAGTTGAACATGCCCATCTTCTTAGCAAATTAAACTCCAAGAATCACTAGTTGGGCATTTGTATCAAGAAGTACCACTCTGGGTGTATGTCCTCCCACCTGGATTGTTGACTTAGTATTGTCGACAATGACAACTTTGGTGGTGATGGAAATTCTCTCACTAAGCACCACCTTCGGAAATGAGTGAGAGACTTTGTGGAGTGAATGGTTATCCAAAACGCCTTTACTAAGTTACAAATCCATAAGTGAAGTGTTCTTGGTTCTTTTCTTATATGTGAATGTAAAATCAAAAGTAGGAGAGCCCATTAGTTTAGCTATGCTGGAACTAGTGACCAGATTACGAACGCCATTTCCAACACGTGAGCCATTTGAGTGTCTCTCCAAGGTGTTGGATGGGACCCCTATAGCATGTGGCTCAGGGATTGGAAGAGGACATGATGTAGTGTTCATGGTATCCTTTAATATTACAATTATCACTAGAAAGAAAACCCCATTTTTCGACTTGTCTTAGGCAACTAAAAGTGTCTTTTGCAACTATTTTTATCAAAAAATAGTTGCAAAAGACACTTTTAGATAAAAATAGTTGTATAAGACACTTTTAGTCGCCTAAGACAAGTCGAAAAATGGGGTTTTTCTTCTAGTGTATGTCCTTGGTGCTTAGCTTCAAATCTTGAAAACTAAACAACGATGTATTCACAAGCTTTTGCGCCACTTCACACATTTGAAGTTGGCATTCCATAAGTTGATCAATGGAAAATTATTTGTTTTCTCGATGTACATGTATTTCTGGGACACGAGAATTTGATGCCCTAGCAGCTTGTGGTGTAGTAGTCTCCTCCCCCCTCGCCAACAAGGTGCGTTCTTCTTCCGTGTTGAGAGGACGAAAAGATTGTGGCATGATTGCTCGAGCTCCTCTAGCCCTGGTAATAGGACTTGAACCAGATATGAATCTATCAATCTAAATTACTTGTCTAGTGCTAAAAACTTTGGGTGCCACACTAGCCTTTTGTGCCATGAAGTAGGAAGGGCAAAAAGAAGTGGCAAATTATGGTGTGAGACTAGAATTGTGTGTACAATTGTGTGCATTGGAAAGAACATACTCCCCAACCATGGCATCGTGTGAGAGGCCATAAAATGACCTAAGAGGTCCCTCCCGTGATCTTGAACTTTGTACAAGTTGGGCATGACTGGCTAGTTGGGAAGACTTGCCCTTTAGATTAGCAAATTGGGCCCTCAATGATTTGAGTTCATTTTGTAGAGTTTGAAGTTGAGTGACATGGGCTGAAAACACCTCCCTCTTTTCACCATTGTGCTCTTTTTCTTAGCATTTTTATTGGAATTACCCTTGGTGGAGAAAGCCTGAGTAGAAGGTTGAGGTGCTTTGGCTTTTGGTTGAGGGCAGCAGAAGATGGTGGAAGATTTTGTCGTGGTAATCGGAGTTACTTATGTTCCAAGAACTTGGCAAAACAAATAGTTTCATGATGTCCTTCTTTCCCATAATAATCACAAAAGAGATCCTCGGAAGGAATGTTGCATTCAACTTTGGAAAAATTATATTTTTCTATCAAAATTCACAAAATATAGGTCATTTATATGTTATATTTTTTATTTGATAACCAATATATATGACATTGCATATGTGATACACATCAAGTGTGCTATGACCTCATGTGTATCAAATTACATGAACATATATGAAATCAAAAAACTTAGATTTGATGTTTTTACCTCCATACATATTTTCAAACATTTTAACAATAAAGAATAACTTGGATGATATTTGTTTGGTGGCTTGCAAATTGTTAAGTGATTAGCATTTTCAATTTTGTAATGGTTGTTGGTTGACAACTAAATAACTAAAACATATGACATTAAAATTCCTTACGTGTGTAAAAGATTAAGTTAATTGAAGTCATTAACTTGTTTGTTCATTTAGCTTTAATTTATAAGTAACATAGTAATTCCAAATGATGGTGGAAACTAAGTTTAAGAACTATTGATGTTTGAATCATAATCAAATATTGTGTGTAATAGTAATTTCCTTCAACCCTTCGGCAAACAAATTATATAAATACATCACAAAGTTATTGATTTTTAATCTCATTAATCATACATGTTTTAATGATGTTATGATTTTCCTTGCAAATATTTATATGGAATCGATTTGATGAAAGAAAAATTTAAAACCTATTTCTTGATGTTTGAAATCAATTAAATTTCCTTTCCATCAATAGTAATTCATGAAGCAAAGTTCATAAAACACATGACCCATTCACCACACTAATATATTCAAAAATATTAAGTCCTTGATCCTTGACAAGTTTTGACAATACAAAAAATGTTCAACTAATGAATTAAGTTGAATAACTTTCAATGTGGAGAAATGAAAATCTTACCCTATTTTCATTGAGTGGTAATGCTTCACCAAATGCATAAATGTTGAAGTCTTCATGAACAACATTTTCAAAATCCGTTGAAAGGTGCTCCATTTGTGTGTTGAAAGATTCTAATTTTTTTATAAAACTTGATTAGGTTACATATTTGCTCATGTATTGATTTGTTGATATTGTCAAATGAAATATTTTGATAAATATTGGGTACCACCAAAATGTGATACACCATAAAATACTACACCTTTGACATTGTTCAAAAATGTCTTACAACATTTTGTATTTCATCATCCAAACCATTTTTTGGCTTTTGATGTACATGTTTGCGAGCTTCAACCACCAAGCTTTTGAGTATGAGACCTCCAAAAATTTAAGCAACTAATGTCACTGGTCCATACCAAAGGGATTGATAATTACAAAATATTCAACAATGCACCAAAATTTGTTATCAATATTATATTAGCATGTACAAATTTATCTTATTGTATTTAGGGCAATTTTCCAATTCACACATGACCTAAGCCATAAGTTCATAATTGATTTGTTCGTCAATTGTCATTTTTCAATTATTGCAGCATTCTCTTGCTGGTTACCTAATCCTTAACCACCTAATACCTAGTATCCTAGGTAGTGTGAGGGGGAAGTAGGAAGGTTTAGAGACTTAGTTACCCAGGGAAACTTGGTAACTTAGCTCTGGTTTGATGTTTCAACTTGCTAGTCTACCCAATAACACGATAAGAGACAAGGGGATGATGTCTGACAGAAAGTGAATATGCAAACTCCAAATTGCCAAACAAAGTTCCATCACAGCTTTGTTCCATCATGCTGTGAACAACTAACTCACCATAGATATTAAGAGAGAAAGAGAGATGAGGAGAGAGAGAAAGAAAAAGAGAGATAGATGGCTTGGAAGGGGTCTCACTCACAACAAGCTTTCTTAGGAAGTCAGTGAACCGATGCTGACAATATGGCTGAACTGAACCAAACCCCCCCAGTGCAGCATGCAGGATGGATGATAGGTGAAGAACATCAAACACTTTTTCATTTGAGTCCTGTCCCACAGCTAACCACAGTGGTTAGCTATGAACTAACCATGCACATGTATTTATTTACCTTCCAAGGAGCCACCAAATGCCTTACCCACATACATAGTAACCACTTACATTCCCTCTACGTACTTACTTAATGATACTTAGCCACTTACATAGATATTAGGTAGTTTGGCCTACTTAAGGTGCGTTCACACGTTGTGTTAGGGACTCTAGTGCTGAGTCCCCTAACATCATGTTAATCATTGACGACTTAAACCTACTTATCATGAAGATTTTATGTTAGGCTAGCATTCACTTAACATTGAGCTATCGCCTATTTAACATTGCATGCCACCTAGATTTTCATTTAACACTGACTTAACGTCAAGTGTGAATGGATCATTAGTGTGAGATTGAAGTAGGAAGGTTTATAGGATAATTTACCAAGGTTTTGATAAAAAAAACCTTGGTGACTCAGTTGTGGTTCATCCAGGAACTGAGTCATAACAGGTTCCTACTGGGTGGTGTGAAGTGTGAACACTGGGGGAGTGGTTCACATAATCTCCCCACTGACAATATGAGAGGGGGACTGGCAAGCTGAAATAGGTGTAAATGTGAAATAGCTGTTGGGGAGGGAGAATGGCCTTTTGTTTTACAGTGCCAAAATCATGAGAATCCTGGAGGGAGAGTACCATGATGATACATGAGTGTCATTAGTGTGTGTGTAATAAAATCATTCATGGCTGCTGCCACAGCCAAATGCCATGATGATCAAATAGTACACAAGAGTAAATGACAAACACCCACAGCTCATCAAGTACTTCACTTTACTTCTTCTATCCCTTCTTCCTCCCTCAGCTAATAATGCTCATCACCCTCACCCTTGACAAAAACACAAAATGCTTCACACTTCACATAAAACACAAATTTTTTTGTAACTTTTTCTTAAAAAATGCAGTAAACCCATCAAAAAATTTCAGTAACTATATATCAAAGAGTTTAATCCTTACAGTTAGTCACCCTGTCTTTGGGACCTAGTTTGGCAGTGTAATTCCTGTTTCATCCTTAATCTGAGTTTAGGCTTCACGTGAGTGAAACTGGGGTGCTCTTAAATGAAACTGGGTATCAATGCACAAAGATTTACAGGATTGTATTCTGACAATAATTTGGATTTGAAGATGAATATAAGCAGAGCAATGAAGGTCCATATGATAAGGCAACTCCAAATCAGGAGTTTCAGTGAGGACCAATTTAGGCGAGAAAAACCAGTTTGGTCCCCTCTTTTTTTCAGTGTACTTTTATCACCCTGACTTTTAATTTCGTCCCCAGTTCTGTCCAAAACTGGAACCCACTACCCCTAGTTTAGGGTACTTTACAGATAGCTCTATTAACTTATCCGCTCGGAGCAACCGACTGCCCCAACATGAAAAATGTGCAGAGATTGTGTATATTAGAAGAACACCCATTTCTCTCTACAAAGATGAAAAGAAGTTACTTACCATCTGTTTCTAGAAGTTGTCCTTGGATTTTGAACCATAGGATAATCATAGTCATAAGGGATGAATGTGGAAGCTCATATGATCAATAACATATATTTTGTCTTGAAGGATCTCACCTTACAGTTGACACATTCAGAGACACAAGATTACACTCCCGACAATCTTGTTTCTAGAGGAGAAAGTCCCTTGAAGCTCTTGTACTCTATAATGATTTTCAACACTGCCTTCAGTAAATTAGGCTGGGCCAACAAACAAGTTGTTGGCTCATCCCCTGCCCTGCCTGCAGTGGCTCTGTCGTCTTGGTAGGTTTACATAAAATCATTATCAAAGCTGATAAAACTGGTTAAAATGGTCAGGTAATTTGAATGCAAAATGAATGTGATTTTGCAAAGCTGCCTAGAGGGTAGAGTACAACCAGGTCTTTAGCTCTTGTTTACAAATTGATTCTCAGCTCCAACCAAAATTTCAATTCTCAAAATCTTACACCAATGTGAAGCCTCTATTCCCTCTGTGTTAAGCCAACAAACACATAGTTTGGTACTTTTGTTTCTTCATGAAAGCATTTATGGTGTGTTCAGTGGTCATAGTTCTATCTACTATAGTCATATTGCAACCAAGGGTTTTCAAAATGATGACATTATGACATTGTGGGTTGTTAGGTTTAGGGTTTACACACTCACAACTCCCTATGGACCTTGTGGGAGGCAGATTTTTTATAACCCAGTAAGAGTGTTCAAACTTCAAGCCATCACAACCGCCTCTCCCTTGCACATACAAGCAAGCCAAATGCACTCATTGGATCTAGACTATCCTTTTTTGCACTTCAGAACTAATTCAAGCTCACCAAATCCTTGGTAACAACCTTCTTATGATTTTATATCAAACTTCATTATTTACAGCTTTTGCATAGCCCTCAATTAAGTCCAAATAGTTAGTCACAAAATTGCATGCATCATAGTTCCAAATATTATTCTTTTGACAAATCACACAACATTTGAAATTCTATAAAAAAAATTTGCAACACCAATATTAAGTATCATTAGACATTCAAGATGGTTTGTTGATGAATTTGTTGATGAACATTGTGTGTTAGATTTGGAGGAACTAAAAAAAACTTCAACTGTTGTGATGCACTGAACAATTCCAGATGTAATTATAGGACAAAATGATACAACATATGTCATTTCGAGATCATGAAAGACAAAAAGGAGCAAAAGAAATTCCTACATTTTCCAGAGAAGATGCAATGTGCAAGTTGCTGACTTGAAGAAATCAAATCTCATCAACTTCTTGGAAGAGAGAGATTGAACCACAACAGTGTTATCAAAATGCAAAAGAGATCATGAAGAACCCACAAAAGAGCAAAAGAATTTGCGTACATTATACAAGAGAAGTGGAGGTACAGTGCGAGATCTCAACTTCAAGAAATCAATATCTCATGGAACTTCCCTGACACAAATTCTGGACCACCACCTGCATGTGTTATCAAAATGCAAAAGAGATCATGAAAAACCAAGGAGCAGAAAAAGAATTGCCTACATTTTACAAATAAGTGAACATGTGTGAAAGATCTTGCCCAAAAGAATGTTACAGCTCTCATGGTTTGCAGAAAAACACACAGAGAGACAGAGAGAAAGAGAGTCAAGAGTCAAGAGACAGAGAAAGAGACAGAGTATGTAATTAGCATGAAGCTGTTGCTGCCACAGGCATTTGGAGATGGCAATCAGAACAATCTGCAAGCGGATGTTGTTGTTGTTGTTGCAGATCTTGAGGACAAGGAGGAGGAGTTGCAGCTGAATACACTAATCTTCTGTCACGGTGGCGACCCATGAGCCAATTCAGTGTGTACCTTTTGCTGCTGCTCAGCTTCATGGAGCTCGCAGGAGGCATTATGGAGATTGCAGTGTGATCTCCTTCTGTACTGCTGCTCACCTCCTTCATGTTCTTCTTATTCTTCCCCTCATGAGCTGCTGCTGCAGTAAACAGCAGCTCCTCACAATCCCACAACTCATGCTGGTTTTGCAAAGTAGAAGACACATGATCATCTACAACCTGCAAGCTTGATGATGATGTCTCTGACATTGATCTTCTGTAAATGCTCACACTGTTCTTGCTCTCTGGAAGACGGCTCAGAGATGAGGATCTTCTGGCAAGATCTTTGTTGTCATTGTTGTGGTGGTGTTTGTTGTTGTGATTCTTTGTGAGATTAGAGGTTGCAGCAGCTTCTGAAAATAAGAATTGTGCTCGCAATGCAGCTTGGATGCGAGCTCGGAACGATTGTCCTCGAGACTGAGGTTGTGAATCAGTTGTTGATGTTGTTGCTGCTGTTGCACCAGCTACTACTGCAGCCTCATCATCACCACCACCTTTTTCATCTAGCAGCTCGTCTTCTTCTTCTTCTTCTTGATACCGGAAGGAGTCAGAGCAAGCTTCAGAGTGGAGTTCATCCTCAGCTTCAAAGTAAAAGCTTCCAGAAGGAGCTTCAAAGTATAAGCTCCTGCCAGAATGAGCTTCGAAGTACAAGCTTCGCCCAGAAGCAGCTGGAGCTTCGCCAGCTACTGCAGCAACTGCAGATGGAGAAGAAGATGATCCATAGTCGACAGACGTGCAGGGTGCAGCAGCAGCAGGACTAGTAGAGAAGGCATTCCTTCCGGGACTGGGACTGAGAAGCTCGCGGACTGTGGACAAAGTCCGTGGCTGCGTGGTGTACAGACCTCTGGAAGCCCAAAACAGATCATCATTTGCAGCTGCTGCAGCAGCACTGCTGCTGCTGCTACAGGCAAGCTCAGGAATACTGTCAGAAAGCGCACTTCGATGCGTGGGTCTGGAGGGAGCCCAATTCTGAGGTCGACCAGGGAAAGGAGTGGGCGCGATCATAAGCTCTTGCAAATTGGAAGGATCGACAACGTACTCGTAGCTACCCATGGAGTATGATCTCGTTCGAACGCTTCCTGTGACCGCCGGAGTCCTTGAAGTTCTATTGGAAGAAGAAGAAGATCCTGCAGCTGCTGCGGCTGCAGTCGTCGTCGTCTTCGCAGTCGCAGCTCTCGTACTGCAACCCATTTTCACCTTCCCGAGCTCGACTGTAAGGATCCTGGACATGCCATTGGAGTCCATGACCGTGACTCTTGGAACCATAGGACTCATCGGCGTCTGCTCCAGCTCCACTTCTTGTATCTCACATTCTTCTTCTTCTTCTTCACGGATTCTGAAGCTGCTGGATTCGCGCAGACTTGATCCAGTACGGAAGCTAGATTTCTGGAAGCTTTGTGCTCGTAGAACTGGTGGAGCTTCATCTAGTGGATCAAGCGAAGAAGCTGCTGCTGCTGCTGCTGCTCCGGTGCTCTGTGCAGCAGGTGGCGGTCCTCCAGCTCCTCCTACAGCAACGAAGACTGCTGAGATGCTTCTTGAGGAGGAGCTGCTGGTACCTGCGGCCTGATGATCCAGCTGGTTCGCAGCTGCGGACGATGATGATGATGCTGCTGCCGGGGGATCGTCGGGCAGCAAACTGCGACGACAAAGGGGACAAGTCGAGTTGGAGAGCAGCCAAGTATCGATACAAGAGAGATGAAAGGCGTGATTGCACTTGGGGAGAAGACGGAGACGATCATCTTCACCGAATTCGTTCAAGCAAACGGCGCAATCCGCGCTATCTTTCAAGCCTCGGATAGAGCCGTAAGCGAAGACGGGAAGTGTGTCAATGAAAGCTTGTTCCACTCCTGCGTCGTGGAGATGGAAGAGCTGTTGCAATTGGCCATGGACAGCACTTACACTTGCAGCAGGACTAGTATGCGAAATGGAAGAAGAACCTGGCAGCAGCTCATGGCCGCTTCCTTGATACGCTGCATCACCACGACGTAGCCACGAGGAGCTTCTTCTCCTCCCTAGACAGCGAGCGAGAAGATGAAGAAAGCCTGAGAGGATGAACACTACACTCAGTATCACCACTATGACTACCACACTTGGGTTTATGTGCGCCGCCGCTGTTGCCGATGTGTTGGAACTTGATCTCGCTGCTGCTGCAGCTGATGATGCTGATGCTTGGGAACCAGCTGCCGCGACTACAACGACGGTTGCTGCTGCTGTTGCTGCTGCAACACTTTCCAAAACATCATCAGCACTAGAACTGCAGCTACTGATCATCACCATCGTCATCATCTTATGTACTACTTGCAACTGCAGGATGGAGGTACATATGAGAACAAACAAAACAACAATATTGCCGTTGCAAGCAGCAAGATGCTAATTTAGAGTATACTACAGATCTGAACTACTACTACTACAAGAGTTCATGATCATCAGCAGCTCGAGCTTGACAGTCACGTACTCTTGCAAATTGATCTACAAAGGACGGAGGGAGGGAGGGAGAGAAGGAGGCAGTAGCACACCCAGTAGCTGCTGTAGTACGCAAACCAACAAGAGCACTAGAATGCAGTCGAGCTTGGAAGACATTGTCCTGAAAGCTTTGTAGAGCAACTAACTACCCAGTACTTGATTTCTTGCAACTCCGAGCTCTTCTTATTATAGTCAACTTGTTCGAGTTCGCTTGCGACACTCGCAATATATCAAGCTGTGTTACACTACCGGAGGAGCTTCGTCCATCACCCAGCTGCTGTTGCTTCTTTTGCTGCTGCTTCCCTCCACAAGTACTGCTGCTTCTTTTCCAATGCCGTCTCATGACCATCACCATATTTCATGAGCTTCTTTCATCACAACAAAACTCTTCAAACCATGTCGAGCTCCACATCTTCGAAAAAGAAAAAAGAAAAAAAAAAGAGTCACAAAAAAGCTAACAAACTACCCAAAAAAACAAAGACAAAAACACACAGAAACACATACCGAGAGTGCGATAACAAGACAGATCAACGCACTAGACATGCAAACCACTCCAAAAAAACAAGAACAAAACGGCTAAAAAAAACACAAGACGAGTTTGTTTGCAATAGTTCGCGAGCTGAACAAAAGAAACAAAAAAAATAGATCCCGAGAGAAGATAAATACGAGCACTAGAGAACACACCCCATTGTGTTCTGAAAAACATACAAAGAGTTGATTTACTGGTAATTAATGTGAGGGATCTGACCCAAAAACAAAACAAAAATGAAAAAACAAACACGTAAATGGGTATGCGAGAGGCGGGTGTATTTAAAGTATAAATGTGAAGCATTAAGTTAATAAAGGTACAAGTTACATGTCGTGTAGTTGTTGGATACAATGTTCAAATTAGGGTACACTATTATGTAGGGTGAATAATAATAGGAATAAAGAGGGGGGGGGAGGGGGAAACACAAAAGTGGGACGTACCCAAGCTACCAATTTCGACAATCTCAAAGAGTTTTTTCTTCACATCTAGACATATGCCTATTCTAAGGCCCTCCATTCTTCTTTTGTATAATAATATATTATTACGTTCATATTACAACCAATGGGATTTTTTGATTTTTTGATTTGGGATGAATTTTCACAACTTGGAGATTTATTTTTTTAATTCCAGAAAACTCTTAGGAAGATGATTTTGAAGATGTTTTTTTTAATGCCATTTTTGAAAAGAAAATAGCAAAATTGTCGTATATAAACCTAGGGAGTACCTAGGAGGTTGGCAATTGTAGCAGGGTTTTTGGGGGCAAAAAATAGTGTCCCTCCATAAACTATTGCCATTTTTTTAATGAGCATTAGAAATATGATATGTATATAGTAGGTTCAATAAAATAAAATATTCTTCAATAAAATGTCAAATTTTAAAAACATATATAAGGTCAAATTGTCTAAATAAATAAATAAATACCTTGGTAAAATGTTGAAATAAAAGGAGATTCCTTGTTAATGTTTACAAGTGCTTCATCAACACCTTTGTTTCCACAACACCTTGCAAACCTTTGTTTTCAAGAAGAGAGGATAAGAGTCCAAGATAGGGCAATGTTGTACAAATTTGGCAAAGACAATGCCCAACCTTCACACAAGGTTTATAGTTCTCTTGAAGTCTCCATTACAATGAAATCATTCACCTGGAGGACTACTTAACAAGTGATCATTTAAACACCACTTAACTTTCATGATTTTCTATTTTGTTGATCTCAAATAGTTTCAAGGCCTTGAAATATTTCAAGTTATTTCATGTCCAACATATCCAACACAAATAAGTGACAAAAGTGAAGGGGTCAATCAATACGTGTAAGGAACCCTAACCTTCTTCATTGATGGCTTCATTGGCTCGATTTTAAACTTGAGCGGGCTACTTGTATTTCCTTCTTGTGCCTCATCACTAATCACTTGAAATTCTCATTCTAAGGGCATTCTTTGCGTCTTTTCCAATCTTTCGTCCAACCTTGCATAATCTTTTTTCACACTAATTTTCATCTTTTTTTCTTTGTCAATGGGATTGAAAACTGTACAAGCTAAATATTATTATTTTTAACCATTAAAACACTTTTCACAATACTAGTAAAAAAAAAAACCTACAAAAGACATAATAAGTAATATTAGGGTAAGTAATTAGGTTTTAAAAGGTCAACTCATCACAAATGAATGAAAAATGTTAAAGTTTTCACATGTGGATGAAAAACTTGAATTTGTTTTGGTGCATATGTTGATTTTTTTTCACAAAAATTTGTCTATTTTTTATTTTCATTTCAATGCCACACATTTTTTCTCAAAACTAAATAATTATACCAAAAGGAAACCCAAACCTGCTACATAGTTACAGTAGTCAAGTTGGGTGATGGCATAAGTGTTAGTGTAGAAACACTTGTGTTCAGCATTGGGTCACATTTAATCCATTTTTATACTCTTTGCACCCCACTTATATTCAAGATGTGGGTGGTGATCACAAACCAACATTGCACTTATACAAACGAGCTATGCACTCATCTGTGAGTGGCAAACCACTGATTTTTAAAAAATCATTCAATTTATCAAACAGAAGTGTTTGGTAATGGGGGTTTAGGGGTGCATTTTTTATAAAAAAATTGTCCCATTGATGGAACCAAGTAATTGGTCTAGGGTGTACAGCAGCCCTACAAACAAGGTTATTTCGGCCCACTTTACAAGGAACAATTGTTTGCTGGTGGGTCATTTAAAGCAATATTTCAAAGATTTAGGCTTTTAGAGTACAAACAATCTTTCAAGTGCCCCCAACAAGGTCTCAACACTTAATACAAAACAAAATCTTTGCATCCCAAATAATAATAAATAAATGACTCTAAAAACTCATGTACATTTTGCACAAGGGCATTGGATTCCTGCCAAAATTAGAAATTACAAACTCTCTAAATTGTATTAAAAGGATACACTTCAGAAATCAAAAGGCTTTTCAATTTCTCTAAGCATCATTGCAAGAATGTCCTCATTATCCAAGGTTGTAAAGATGAAGTCCAAAGTTTCATAGAGCTTATGTTTCCTAGTTTTAAAACATCTAGAGGTAGCAGAGATGAAAGTGAAGCTACTCTAGAATCAGAACAAGGCCTAAAATATGTGAAAGAAGGGAATAGCTTATTAAATTGCTACATATAAACAAGTGTCCAAGATCATCCCACATGAACATCATCATCCGAAATAGGTGCAAGGATAGGAACATATGATGTAGATAAGCTCTACCAAGAAAATTTCAACAAATATTTATACTATTGTTAGATCCAACAATCTACAATTCCTAAAGTAATAAGATCAAGTAATCCAATTCTCACAAATTTCAACAAATTGCAAGGCATCATTATGCCAAGTACACACCAACAACCTACATAGCAACCATAGCTAACAATTTAGAGTGGGGTGACTTTGAAAATTTCTATGCAATAATTTCTTTTAACCCATCTTCGCAAAATCACGCCCTTGAACATTATGTAGATCTAACCCATTTTTTACAGTCTTGGGATTCATACATGAGGTTCAAATATATACTTCTTACAGAACTAAATTAAACCCCCCCCAACTTGTTAAAGGCTAGGACCAAAAGACAAGGGACTAACATCATGATGTCCATTGTACTTTGCAAGAGATGAAATAACCTGCATGACCAATAATCCACCAATAAGGAAAACATTCCACCAACAGTTCTAGCACAAGTAGAAAAACTAACAAGAATAAACATGGTTGCTAATTCGACACACGAAAAAAATGGACATTCAATGCACTAGAAGCTACAATGGATCTAGTGGAAAAAGGATAACTATATTTGAGAATAGCTAACTAGTTTTGGCACATATTAGCCATATCCTTTTTAAATCACTTGAATGGGAAGACAAGATCAAAAAAGTAAAGGCCATAAAGTGTGCTCACAAACTAAGAAGATGAAGCACTTGTGGTTTGGATTTTAGGGATGCAAGAATGTGGACTTTCAATCACCTAGCATCAGTTCAAAATGAAAGTAGCAAAATTGACATAGAGTAGGCCCATCTTTTTCAAGAATGGAATTATAGGGAATTATTGGTGGTACTAGTTCAAGCGTTACATTTAGAATTAATTATTTGACTTGCTGAAAGATTGAATGTTTACAAGGCACAAGGTCTCACAAGTCAATCATGTAACATTTTTTACCAAAATCTACAAACATTTTATACACAACATAAATATAACCTTAATCACATTTGGAATTAAAATGAGGCAAGAATCCAATTTGGATGATAATCAAGGGCAAGAATATTAACAAGAAGAGGTTCCAATCAAGTTTACAACACCATTCCAAGGTCTAGGGAATGGTTAGTGGTGAACTATGTTGTTAATGTGGCATGAGACTACCTATCAAGTTACTACATCTTCAAAGGTGAATAGATCAGGCATGATTACATCAGACTATGCAAGGGAGGTACATGTATGGCAATGCAAACCAAGGCATGGATGACATCATTTTTTTTCAAAAAAAAAAATCATTTTTCAATAAGTCAATTCTTGGTGATATTTTTTAATCCAATCAACATTTCTTAATTGTAAACAGGCATGGATCACATGTTACACTAAAAACAATTGCACAAGCATAGGAATTTGGTTTATATATGGTCACCTTATTAGCTCACACATCTCATGTTCTACAACTATTAGATGTAAGTTACTTCAAGCCATTCAAAATTAATTTCAAGAAAGAAAAAGACAATGCAATGGTTAAGAATAATCATTGTGAGTTAGACAAGTGCACATTAGCTAGTTCGGTAGACAAGAGCTTGGACCAATCATAATCCAAAAAATATATCAAAAGTGGGTTTAAGGTTACAAAAATTTGGCCTTTGAATCCAAAGGCAATGGATCACAAAACTAAGCCATCTAAAGTCTACACAACAACACCTACAAACATCTCAAATGAAGACATTGATGGTTTTGATAATACAATTAATGAGCAAGAATAATGGGGAGAAAATGGAACTACGACACAACTAATGAACATAGCACCAACGTTACAAAAGCTTGAAATTTCATGAATAATCAAATGTGAAGTACTACATGGAAGAACCTGATAACCAAACTACTATTATAGATGTAAATGGGCAAACAAAAATGACCTCTGATCTAACTGTTGATGTAGATGGACCTACAATTGAAATGCAACAAGTTCATCATTTTGTAGTAACAACCTAGGACCTAGTTTTTGCAAATTTATTCTCCTTGCCAACAGATGTGGCAAGGAAAACAAGAGGGAAATAACCGTTAATAGATTATAACTAATCATATGTAGTAACAACAAGTGAGTACTCTAGCATTTTGCAACAAAAAACTTTAACCAAGGAATTATCAAAAATAATCAGACATCAAAAAATGAAAGAGAAAGAGGATAAAAGGGCCCAGTGAGTTGTTGATTCCTTTACTATGGTTGAGAAAATAACTCAAAGGCTATTAGATAGGCATGCAAAAGAAATGTTCAATGCAAACTAATCTATAATTGTTGTAAAAGAAGCTAGAGATAAGTTTCATAGGAACTTTACAATTAGGTTAAAAACACATCCTTTACTATATAGAGGGGTTAACCTTGGCTATGGAACTAAAATTCAAAGGGAGGCAAGAACAAGGGTAGTAACTTGAATGAAAGTTAAAAGGCATGTTGTAGTAAGGGTCTAACAACCTTTTCCCTAATGACTAAAATTGCCATCGAGGAAGGAGGGTGGGTGGTGGGGAAACAAACAAGAATAGGAAAGGGGAGTCAAAGCTCAAGGATAATCACTAAGAAGAAAATGATTAGGTGTCGGGAGGAAGGGGATAAACAAGACTAGGAAGAAGGTGGCAAAGCTCAATGTGCTGGATCACCATGAAGAAGATGATTACTACCAAGAAAAGGATGACCAAAATCAAGAAGAAGGTGATAGAATTCAAGGCAAAGGATCACCAAGAAGGGGATGACTAGAAAGGGGGGAAAAGGTGACAAAGTTCAAGGAGGAGGATCACAAGGAAAATGACAACCAAAGGAGGGGGTGGGGGGGAAGAAGCTGGTAAAATTCATGTCAAAGACACATAAGAACAAAGGCTAAAAGGAAAGGTTTAAATCTAACTTTCAAACAATGAACCAAATAAAATTATCTAATTCAAAAATAAGAACACAAAAACTACGAACAAAAATAAGAACACGAAATGTGCAAAACAAACATGAAAATAAATCTTTATTATGCTAACATATGAAAACATGAACCTGAAAAGAACATGACAAAGCTATGGTGTAAGATCATGTTTAAAACTGATGTTGAATAAATTGAAGGAAATGAAAGGTCCTACTTCTATTTATAACCCTTTGGGGACCTAGTTCAAAAAAGTTTTTAAAGAGGTTTCTATGTGTGCATTGAATAAAAAAGTTTCTTGAAAGCCTTCATAATTAAAAGTCAATTATGAGTTAATTGAAAGTTAATTAAAAATTAACTAAGATTCAATTGGCAACTAATTATGACTTAACCAATAATTAATTATAACTTAATTAAATTTCAAACTAAGATTTAACTAAAAATGAACTAAGAAAGAACTGGAAACAAACTATGAGTCAAGTGGAAATGAACCAAAACTTAACTAAAAGTGAATTTAAATTAAATTAAAAGTTAGGTACAAGTTTATTACAAGTCATGGATGAACATTCAAATGAATGACTCCATGGCATTAACATCCATAACAACTCAAGGAAGCTGACCATTAAGAAGAGGAC
>Ga0116231_10005080_pt1 | contig 26166 bp, 25 predicted proteins | sample S1TSphgellanicum_2_FD_89695 | JGI IMG/M metagenome (GOLD analysis project Ga0116231, IMG submission 89695) | Host-associated microbial communities from peat moss isolated from Minnesota, USA - S1T2_Fd - Sphagnum magellanicum MG | ecosystem: Host-associated > Plants > Peat moss > Unclassified... | reverse complement strand
TTTTGGACATCTACACTTCAAGACCTTTCCATTGACATAAAGAGCGCAACAAGCCATGGAGTTTTGACCCCTCAAAACGCTCTCTGAAGTTCTGGGAGTCCTTTTGGGACTCCAACTCTCACCAACTCCCAACGTGGGAGTTCACTTGGGAATGTGAGGGTTCACTCCCTCACACTCTTTGGACTGTTTGCACTCCTGGGAGCATGTGATGTGACTCCCGGGTCTACTACTAAGCCCGCAACCTTGCAACCCCCCCCCCTTGCCTTGGTCGCAAGCCAAGGCTAGGGTTGCGACACTTTCACTTTAAAACTTGATACTTTCAAAAACTTGGAGAACGAGTTTTTCACACTTGAAAAATTTATAACACCTTGAAGAAATCTCTTCCACACTTCCCACTCACTTGGAAATGGACTCCTATTCTCTTTGCAACCTTGCAAATTAAAAGCCTTCTTTCAAAAGGATTCCTCTTTTCTATGTTATACAAACTAAACCTTTGACTACTTTTTGTTCTAACACAATGTCCTTTCTTTTGTTTGGTGTGGGCCCATAACCTATTAGAAATAACTTGAAAACAAGCAAGAAATGAAACACTCAAGGTTCATGAAATGGAAGAATTGTATTAACTAACGAAAAGATTACAAAGGTTATATGCTTCAAATGCCACAATCATAAAATTATGGCTCACAACAACTAACAAGGCTTGAAGCTTCTATGTGCATTCAAAACCATGAAAGAAAATAATGAAAGACAATTCAAAACCACTCCATTATATACTATCTCCTAACCCTAAAATAGCAGCCACTTAACCCTAACCTAACTGCCGCCTAACCCTAGCCGCCACCAAACCCTAACCCTAGCCATCGCCAAACCTTAAATAGCCTCCACTTCCAAACCCTAACTTAATTACTATAAGGATGTGAATACTATTCATCCTTTTGATGAATGTTAATCACATTCACCAACTTTGGGGATTAGAATCGAATAATATTTCTAACAATTACAACATGGAACAATTGAAGTAAAATTTATGTGACATGTAAATTATGGAACCTGGGTGGATTGTATGTGGGGTATGAATGGCACCAATGTTGAAATATATTGTAGTTTATAAAATTATGTTTTATGGGGGTCTAGGTGGAACAAGTTTGGGAATAACATGAAACCACAATGGGATGGAAATGGTGCCAAAGTGGATTCTAGGTGGTGTGTACGTGGAACCCTAATGGACTATAAGTGGGGTGTAAGTGCCACCAACCTTTGGCACACTTGGGGAAATGAACCCTACATATAAAATTTAGGATTACCACCTAGCCAAAGTGGATTCAAAGTGTTGCATTTGGGTGGAGTTGAAGTGGAATGTATAGTCCACAGTTGAATTGAAGCGTTGTGTAAAATGTTGGGAACTTGGATGGGGTATGGGTGGAATCTATGTGAATTCATAATGGATCCATACTATTACAAATGGTGCCAAGTCTAGTACTAGGTGCCTAATACACTTGTAAAATGACATTGGAATTATGTAATTCCATATAGTGTACTTCATGGTGCCGATGCTTGACACCTTATGGGGTGGGACAATGGTGGTTGTCATTAAGAAGTTAGGCCACCTATTTGGTATCATGATGTAACATTTTGTGTCTCTTGTTATTTCATGGCCATCTCAATTGGTATGTCCTTTTAGTTGGGACTAGCTTAAAACTATGGACATGTGTTGTTTTAACATGGAGATTTTTGAAATGTCATACCCCAAGTTTGGAAATTTACTAAACTTTTAATAGAATGTAATGGACATAAGGTGACTGGAAATTATAATGCATATGGAATGAAAGGGGGGTATGTGAGCCATACTGACACAACCATGTGTGGTAGTCTTAATTTTTAAGAATTACATCAGGGGTATTCAAGTGTGATAAAATTATTAGGGATTTTTTGTAACTTCAAGTTATAATAAGGAATGATGAATGCGCATGGTTACATGGAGGGTGTTTTTTTTTCCAAAGTACGATATTGGTGAATAAGATGTTGGGTTAGTTCTTTTCTTCAATAAAAAGCTGATAACCATAGTTTTAAAACCTCAATTGCGTAATTAGGGATGAAAAATCTCTAAAAGGTTGGGGGTAGAAGCAGACACCAAAATTTGTGGTGTTCAACAAAACATTGGTCTTGTTTTAACATTTAGTGAATAGCAAGGATGTTTGAAATTTATGAAGTCGTTGAAGGATCTCAATGAAAGGTCCAATAGAAATAGAACAATATTCAAGCCTTTTAAGCATGAGATTATTTCAAGACAAAGTAACGGTTAAATAAATAATGTGATAGTGTGGCAATGGCAACAAAAGTTTCATAATGAATGAAACATTTATTCAAATTATGGATAAGCTCAACAAGGAGCTGCAATGACATGTTGAATCCTAGGCTATGCCATAGTGATGGTTCATAACTGCAGGAAATCTAGAAGGCGTTGAATGGTGCGAACTAGGTAGTCCGCCTTGTTGTTAGGAGGTAGTTGACAAATCAGATTGTGTAACCAATGATAGTGTTCAATGCTAAGAACTAAAGACCATGCGAAGATAGAAGTGTCTTTAATTTTGTAACAACCTTCACAGATGGTTTCAAATTCATCACCAGAAGCGAGGTCGATTTGCAACAAGATCATTAGGGTGCGAAAGTTTGAAAAAATATGAGAGTACCAAGTTCAAGGGCATTCAACTTCAAGACGAGGGCGCACCTCGAGAGGTTCGAGATCTTCATCACAAGGACGCTACGTCAATGTCAAATCTAGAGATGTTTCTAGAGCTAGTTCTTCATTCATTTATGTTTCTCCTTCTCTTTCCATTGGCCACCAAACAATGGAACCTTCCAAGGGCCACCAATCATTGGAACCTTCCATTGGCCATCGAGTTGAGATTTTTTTCACCTCCTTCCTTTTTCTTTTTTTTAAGAAGGTGAATTCGGATCATTGAGGCTTTCTTTCCCCAAACATAATTTTCAATTCAAATCTTGAAAATACTTATTTTCACAAGCTTGTCGAGGAAGAAAATAATGATTAGTCTTGGTAGATGGTAGGGAAAAGGAAAGTAAAATGGACATTTGTAATAGTTTTGAAAGAATGGAAATGAGTAGAAATAGTGTTGGGAAGTTGAAATCTCAAAGAAATCTCATAAACCCTCTCGAGTTTGATAGCATAACTTCTTACTAGTCTAGTTATAGAGCTTAGGATTTGGTAGCAAGATGTGCTTTGTAGTTAGCTTTCTAATGAACTAAGGTAAACCAAATTTGAATAACATATGTGTTAGGAATAATATTTCAAATGATTGATGGTCTATAGCCAAATTGAATTTACTACCTTCATAAAACCCTCTTGGGTTTGGTGGCATAACTTCTTATTAGTTTAGCTGCAGAGCTTAGGATTTGGTAACAATGTGCGCCTTGTAATTAGCTTTCTAATGAGTTAACGCAAGCTAGATTTGAATGACATATGTGTTAGGAATAATATTTCAAGTGGCTGGTGGTCTACAACTAGGTTGAACATGGTGTTGAACCTTTAAAGGTTGGTTTAAATGAATGACAATTGGACATAAAATTCTAGGATTTGAGGTGTTTGAGCTTGGAAAATAAATCTATCAATTCTAAACTGTAAATGATACATAAGAGGCAAGTTACTTGGTTTCAACTACAAACATAATTTAACGTTTAAAAATACATTTGCATTTTTCCTTCACCGATAGCATATGTACTTTCAAGTATAGTCACCTCATAGAATCGGGAGTAGAGTGACAAAAAGTCACCTCACAAGGTACACATTGTAAATGATGTGAAAATGGAACCAAAGTTGAAGACACTCGATCAATGTTGGATTTTACATGAATTTTGAATGGAATGAAAGTGCACTTGGAGCAGATCCAAGTGATCCAAGTGGAACGAAAGTAAAACATAGGTGGAATTTCAATGAAATAAAAGTGGAAATTAGGTGGGGCTATAAGTGTAAGCAATATTATTTTACTAAGATAGTTGTTGGTAACTAAGCATGGTACTACACATCTAGTTGACGTCTTCATTCATTGGTTAATGTGTGTTTGTTGATTGATCATTTCATTTTATTCTTGATATGTTTATAGGTCTAATCAAGACTAATGTAAAGTGATTTTCATTGGCTTCAATTTACATTATTATTGTTTAAGTGTTTAGAATTTGTGTCATTTTGATGTAGGTTTGGGGGGGCTATAAATGAACCTTGAGTGGATCTAAACTGGGATGTAGGTTAATCCAAAGTGAAATATAAGTGGGTTGTAAGGTTCACCAAAGTAGAAAGTAATTGGGTTTTCAACAAAATCAATGTGTTGCATTTGATGGGCAATTATCACCAAGAAGGCAAGGATGTTGAATTGTTATGGTAATGTTGATGAATTAGTGGGTCTTTATAATGTTGGGTGCTTTAGACACATCAATTACTTGTTTATGTTTTTTTTAAAGGAAAATTGCCACCTACATCCAAAGGTGGGGTGGAGGATGGGGGCCATATAGACACCAACATAGGGAAGGGACAAGGCCATAACACAAAGAAGTCTTTGTCCATATTGGGGCTAAATTTGATAGCAGGAGTGACCCAGTGACACCTAGAGACACGAAGGTGCTCTTTACATATGTCGCACATCCAAATGACAACCATGAGTGAGATACCCAATTGGTGGAATATACCACTATTGATGTGGGGGTTATTGTGCTTGATAATCAACCTCAACTTAGTCTACAATGAAGGAAGATTAGGTTGGCAACCAAAACCAAATCAACATCAAGCTTTGGTGGTGCGTGACATTTGGCCCCACCAACAAAAAACCAAATTGTAATCAATTAGTAATTTAAATCCAATAGGAAACATATTGCTAATTTTTGGTGGGTCTAAGTATCTCACTAGTGGTATTATAATTGAATTGATAGTGGCTACATCCCACTTTCAAGAAAGAAGCCACTACTATTCAAAGATGATAAGGAGAAGCGGAAAAAGTTAGTTGGAGTAAGTATACATGGAGATAGTTAGGCATCAAGCCCCCTTGCTGGCATTTCAACTCACCAAGGAACCAACAAAGGGGTGTTGAAGCCAAGTTGGGATGTTTACAAATAATTGCCCAAGGGAAAACTCTTGGCTAATACTAATGTGCCATGAGTTGATGATGTGAGTACTTGGACCATCTATTTCCAACTTACTGGGGGCTAAGTTGTGGTGTTAAAGTGTTGTGTTCATAACATAACTTGCAAATGTGCCTTTTCTTGGGTGTGTAGTTATAGGCTCCATTGAAGGTTGGCACAAAATGCAGCATCTTCCACCCCAAGTTTAAGGGGAAGGTGGTTGGAAAAGGCCTTGCAAGTGTCAACAATGCATCCAAGGGGTCTAGCCGAAGCTCTTTTGCTCGATTGTGTGGGCTAGGTAGGAATTATTTAATATTAATAATAAATAAAAAATTGTGGCACATTCCACTATAAACGTTCCACTTGGGGCTAACGTGACTTATTCCACTGTCACATTCCATTCAAAATGCCCCATTCCGCTTTGGATCTTCCACTATAGTGGAATTGGCACATTCCACTAAAAAATGAATAGAATGTAAAGTGGAATAGGGTGTGATTCGTTATAGTGGTGTGAATGTAGAAACAAAAATATCAAGAGAAACATGTGTGAATAAACAACAAAAAATGAATCTTGAATTATACATAATAAAACCAAAACAATAACTTTTGGAATCTCAAGCAAAATAACGTAAAGTACAAAACATAGGTGACATGTAAAAAGAAATGGTTTTTGGAAAAGAAACAGTGCCTGTGTAGAACCAACATTTTTTGATGATCATCATCATGCTAAAAGTTTGTTATTCTATCATCTTGATTAGGTCTACACACAAGGACAAAAGAAATTAGATGAGTTAATTTAACTTAATTTTCATGTTAGTTTAAGACTAAATGTAGACATGTGTCATTTTTTGTATTATTAATGTTAACAATTTTTTAGCTTATTAGAAGTTAGTACAAGAAACCTAAATTAAATTTGTATTAATGTCTAACATTTTTTAACGATTAACACTAGGTGTGGCTATACTATTAATGAATTTGATTAACTATTGGTAAATTCAATTAGCCATTAATGATTTTGACTTATTATTAGTAAATTCAATGAACTATTAATGAATTCACCTATTCGTAACTATAGGACGTTCAATAAAAGATTGATCATTTTCATTATGATAAATTTGTCCAATTTCATTGAAAATCTAATGAAACACAAAATGAATTTGGACAAATATTGATGTAATGTTTCCCAAATACCCAATCCCTAAACCCAACTAATGTAATCACTAAATTAAGGTAGTTCACATAAATTATTTAAATTAAAAATTTATCCCCATATCATGTTAGATAAAGGATTTCATCATTTGTTGGTCTGACTTTAAGGATGCCTAAAATAATGGATGAAAAAATAAATAAGGGCCAAACTAGGCTACATATAGGTATTATTTTAATGGTAACTTTATTATTCCAAAACTTTGCTTTTGTACTTCCTAGAATCCATTTGCTAAAAAGCTACACTCTCATAAATTATTAAAAATTTAAATTAATCCCCATTTATCCTAGCTTGAAATTTTCATCCCTCGTTGGGTTGACTTTAAGGAGACCTAGAATAATGGATGAAATAATAAATAAGGGTCAAATTAAGTTAATTAAAACAAAAGGTGTCCCTATATGCCAAATGATTTCACTAGATTTTGAGTGAATTCATTGGTTTTAGTAAACATGGACTAGTTGGAAAATAATGAATTCATTGGTCTTAATAAATAGGGACTAGTTGGAAAGTAATGAATTCACGGGTCTAATGAATGGGGACTAGTGAACTACACTCACATTTTGTAATAGTGCACATTGCATGTAAATATTACTTTAATGATAACTTTATTATTTCAAAATTTTGATTTCTTTTTTCCTAATTCCTTAATGGGTATTACTTTTATGTGTAGTCCATTTGCCTAAGGGCTACTAACATGCCCTTTCGCTTAAAAGATGTCTTAAACGGATGCATGCCTCATATCGAAACCACTTTAGTGGGGCACTAAGGTGATATGAAAGTTAGGCCAAAAATGGCTTTGTGAGGTTCAATTCTTCTAGGAGTTGAGAAACTTCTAAACCTCAAGGTCTGGATGGGCTAAAACAAAGCTTGGGCTTTGTCGACCAAAGGGGACGACTAGGGGTTTTATTCAAGATTATGATGTGGGGAACCACCCCTTTAAAACCTTCAACAAACGATTAAGTGTTGTCTTGGGTCACCCCCAAGGGAGCAAGCCCCTTAATGTATTTAGGACAATTAAAAGTTGTCCATTTAAAGTTTCAAAGCCCAAATCTTGAGAAAAGGTTCGCCCATAAACAACTTGGGTCATTTCAACTCTAGGAGTTGGTCTCGAAAGGCCCCCGAATCAACCTGGGGCTAATTCGGCTTATGACCATGTGATTTACTTTGGGAATTGGTCCTACTAAACCAGCTCCAAGTTAGACTAAGACTTAGTTTTGATAATAGGGTTTAACGAGTCTAAGTAGTGAATTTAAGTAATGATTTTGAGTTCATCCTGAATGGTCAAGACTTTGGGACTAACCAAGTGTGCCATGGGGTGCACAAGTAGTTAGGAATTAAAAAAGTTGATAGGAAAGGAATTTGGCGAGGCCTGGGGAGCGCAAGGTGGCAAACACGAAAGGGCGTGTCATATGGTATCAAAGTTAAATCTTGTTTTTAAAGAGCGTGAAGATGGGAGAAAAGGTAGTACTTGGGTCCCTCATCACAAAATGGAAATGGCAATAGTCAAGGTAGAAAATGTTATCTCAAAGGAAGTTTGTGAGGCCAAGAAGTTGGCCAAGCAAATGGTGGCAGTGAGTTAGGCTCTACCAAAAAGCTTCCCAAAACATCGAAAGGTGAAAAGGAAGAGATCTATAGGCCCCTCAACCTAAAAAGTGGGGAAGGAGGGGCATCAACAAAAAAAGAGTCTTCCAAGGGAGAAGCCTCCAAGGATAGTGTCCAAGTGATGGAACAACTTGGTTCCACCTTCAATTTTTCGAAATCAAACGAAAAAAAAAACTTGGAAGCAATTAACATCTTGAAGAAGCCAATCAAGGCTTCAAATCGAATGGAAGAGTCCAAAAGAGCCCAAAAGGTTCAAGCAGCCCAAGAAGCACAAGTAGCAAAAGAGGACCGAGAGGTGAGGCTACGGCTTGAGGTTAAAGGGATCTTCCAAGTCGCAAAAGAGGCGGCTTGGGTGGAGTTGGAAGTAAAATGGGCTAAGGTTAGGGCCCAACAAGTAGAGGAACCCCTTTCTGTGTTGTCCGTGAATGCCATGGCAAAAGCCTTAAGGTCCTATAGGACTTGGTGGTGAGAGAAAGGGAAACCAACATGCAACTTTCTTTGGAGTTAAAAAAGGTTCACTATGAAAAGGGGGGTAGGGCCAAGCGAGGAGGTTACAAAGGACATGAAGACCTAGACGCTAAATCTTTTCATGGGAAAGGATACCAAGGCAAAAAAAGTTAGGCAGTGGGTTCCAAGTGGAAGCCTATTTTGAATCCCAATTGATCAACACAGATGTTGATCGACTTAGGTTGGCACAATCTCTTCTAAGAAATCAAACCTTGGAGTGGTGGATGGCACAAAAGGATGCCAAGCCAAACCTAATGGGGAATTTGCCTTAGAATGCATTCAAGGCCAAGTTGAATGAGAGGTTTACACTTCACAACCAGATGCTAAAGGATGGGCAAGAACTTTGAAGCTTGCGCTGATCCGATGGACTTGGAGCAATGGGAAGGTATGTTTAAACCTTTGCATCATTATTGAGCTTCAGTCCAATGAAAAAGGAGTACGTGCAAAAAGTGGCTTTCCTACATGGCTTGCAACCTTGGGCTCGTAATGCCATATTGCAAAGAAGCGAGGTCCCCACAACCTATCAAGAGATGATGAAGGTTGTGGAGTGCATGGAAGATGACTCCATGCATAAGAAGGTGGGAACGCCATGAGTTTCACAACTCACCATGAGGGTGAATATCGGAAGTGCACCACAAGCTATAAGTGGCACAAAGAGGGGCCAAAAAAGGAAGTGGGATAAAAACCCACCCAAGAACAAAGGAATTTCGGTGGAAAAGCCGAAAAATGTTACCAAAGTCAAATGTTTTAACTACGAAGAGTTGGGACACTTTGCCAAGGACTATGAAAAGGTAAGGATTAGGTGCAAGGGGGGTTTGTTACAAAGGCAAGTGTGGCCAAGTTGGGCCCCAATTTAATCGTGCTTAGGTTCAAGGTAAGAACTAATGGGGTGTTGTGTCTTTTGGATTTAGGAACCATGCATTTGTTTGTGAGCGTAAGTGTAGTAAAACGACTCGAATGGGTGGCCACAAACATGGCCAAACCCATCAAGGTCCACTTAGCACAAAAAGTTCTAACACTAGCAGATGACGTGGTGTTGGGGGCCATTTTGGAATGTGACAAAGTGAAGTTTGTAGAGAACTTCACGATTCACACTTTAGATAGCATAGAAGCCATCTTAGGGAACACCTTTTTAGACATTTACCATGCAGATGTTTTGAGAGGAGGTTTTAAGTTTAAAATCATTACTAGGCTAGTAGATGAGTCTATTAGTTTAGAAGCTAAATACCAAGCTAATTTAGCTAAGGTAGGTATTCATTTTGTCTCCTTGTAAGGATTACAAGAGACCTCATTTTTAATTGTTATGCATGTGGATGAATCTAATGCCAAGTCTAAAGCCAAAGGGGCTAAGTCTTAGCCTATTTGTATTTCCAACATAATTTATAAATTTTCAAACATTCTAATAGTTGACCTCCCCAAACATCTACCTCTTTCTTGCAACGTGGACCACAAAATTGAAGTGGTGCTTAGATCAACACCACCTTCTAAATCACCTTACCGACTTAATATACAAGAATTATAAAAACTCAAGGCTTAAATAAATGACTTAATGGATTGGGGATACATTAGGCTGAACAAATCGCCTTATTAATCACCCGTTTTGTTTGTAGATAAAAGGGATGGGAAATTATACTTATGCATAGATTAACACACCTTGAACAAAATCACCATTAAAAACAATTACCCCTCGCTCGAAATTGATGATCTATTTGATCGTCTAAATGGGGTTTCTTATTTTCATTGGATTGATTTAAAGTTAGGTTATTATCAAATTCGCGTGGAAGATGCAAATGTGAAAAAGACAACCATGATGACAAGGTATGGCTTTTATGAATTCTTGGTCATGCCGTTTGGGTTGTGTAACACCTTGTCAACTTTCACAACCTTGATGAATTCGATATTTGATAAAAAGTTAGACGAGTTCATAATCATTTATAAATGATATCTTGGTGTATTCCAAGTTTGTGGAAAAACATGTGACACATTTGCAAAAGTTCAAAGAAAACAAATTATATGTTAATAGGGCAAAAAGCGAATTTGCAATCCAAAGATGGATTTCTTGGGACATCTGTTGTCTTGGGAAGGGAAAGGCCTGACCTAAAGAAAATTAAATCAATTAAGGAATGGCGAAGCCCAATTTCGGCAAAAGGGGTTAGGTCACTCTTAGCATTAACCAATTTTTACAAAAAGTTCATAATGGACTTTTCTACATTAGCAAAACCATTCATTAACCTTTTGAAGAAAAAGGGTTCATTCAAGTGGGAAACAAACAACAAAGTGCTTTCAACCTCTTAAAAGGGAAGTTGTCGTCAACACCGGTTGATGCACCCCCAAACTCTTTGAAAGATTCAAATGTGAATCTAAAAGTGGAAATAATCGAAGAAGAAGGAGTTGGGGTACATTCCCTAACCTATAACACTTTGAGAGTAAGAGGGGCATGTTAGAGCTCCAAAATGGGGACTAGGATGAATGACAAACATGTCAATTATTCTTATGGACCTGCACAAACCAAACAACAAGTTAGTTAGTGCACAGACAAGCCATGGGCACACATGGATTCATAAGACTCACCATGGTTCGAATTCAGGGGAAGTCACCACCTTCCCCCTTATTATATACTTTGTGACTGGCCATGGGGGCTGCACATAAATGTCATTTTTTTCGAGACTCCCAAATCGAGAGTCTTAAAATTAGAACTTTCGCCATTTTGGACACCTATAATTTTTTTGTACAAACTTTCGATTGAGGTGAAGTTTAAAGCACAATTATAGCCCTCATCAAAAGCTTTTCAAGGATATGTTGCACACCCCTTGCATGCACGTAATTTAGGGCGATTCCTGATTTTTAATGGTTAAAAATCTAATTAACACTTTGATTCTTGACCCTTCTTTTGGCCATACTTTATGTTGTAAGTATTCAAATGGATCATGCAAAGCCATTGTGAGTAATGGATTATAATATCATAAATTATTATGTTTTAGTTCCATAGTTTTCCTTAGTATTAATGATTTAGATCCTGATAAACCTCCAAGTAATAATTCTTAAGAGTTCAATTAGCCTTTGGATATTTCAGCGTAGAAGATTTTTTTATTTAAATTGATGCAAAGCTTAGTTAATTTTAGGACCTAGTAAACCTTTTTAAGTGCATTATCCTTTTATGTTATAGAGAAGGGAAAGGGGATGTAAAATTAGATGTGATTTATTAATATATTGAGAATACAAGCCCATAATTAGTAATAACATTTTGCCATGACAATATTAAGTTAGTTTGTAGAATAATCTTCAGGCACAAATGATGTATTTGAAAGATTTCTAAAATGTAGTCCTAATACATCTTTATTTAGTTTTCACTTCTATTAGATTTTTAAATAGAATCAAAATTAAATTTAAGTATTAACATTTCCACCTAAGTGGCCTCAGGTGAATTACAACTTAGTAAACAACTGTAAGGGGATAAATCACAATTGCAAAAACTCCAAAATGCGACGAATGGTGCGAGCTAGGTATTTGGTTCGATGCTCCATGGAAAGGGGATTGATTGGGCCTTATAGCCAACAATAATGGCCATTGCCGGGAACCCAAGTTCGACAATGAAGACAAACATCGCCGTCTTCACATTGACACTCTTCAAACCTTTTTGGTGCGGTTCCACAAGCATGAACAAATTTTAAATAGATTGTTAAAACATGTGGGTTAGGAGATAATTGACGATCCCATGCCAAACGATTGACTCGAGTGCGCACCATTCTTTTAGACAATTCTTCTTCGCACGACCATTGAGAGACATTCATGTCAAGCGGTGCTTCTTTAAGATCTTCCTTTTCTACTAATGAAACTGGAGGATTCAAGGGCGTAGCGACATCATCCGCCATGACTAAATTGTCACTTGCATCAACAAAAAACCAAGAGGGTAGCAGAGATAATGTGGTACTTGCGTTCAGAAGGGGTCGAAGTTCTTTTATTTAACAAATTAGGGTAGGCATAAGGTGTGGGAGTGATGGCGGAACCTCATGGAAACTCGAACATCCTAAATCTAATGGATTCATCGAACCCTAATTTCGATAGTGGATCTAAAAGTATGTGGGGGTTTTTGTGATGCAAATTTTAATTTTAATTTATTATGTAATACATAGTTAATTAGTGCATGGAAGAAAAAATAAGTAGGGGATATCAAAAAAGTAAATGGTACGCGGGGATGTTACTTTAACCATTGAATTGATTTAGTCAAGTAAGGACTCAAGGATGTTTACTTGTTACTACCAATAAATTGTCCTAATAGTTAGTTATTTGAAATAATTAAGATGAAAAAGTAGGATGTGAGGGTAGATGGACGGAAAGGATAAGGATCAAGTTCAAGAACTTCATCAAGATATCTAAGATAAGGGGAAGGATGAGTCCTCCAATCCCATTAATCATGAGGATTGTCATCCTATTTGATTGGAGGATGGAATATTTTTTGTGTTTCATTGGGCCTAAGAATTTTCATTTAAAAATTAATTGGAAGGCAAATCATTCTTAATTTTCATTGGCTCTTGAAGGATGAAGAGGCCATTGATTGGAGGGAAGGATTTCGAAGCTTCCATTGGACAAAGGGAACAACTCAAAAAAAGGTCATGTAGACTTACCAAGGGAGAGAGGAGTATCTTGTGTTAGGGAAAGGGGAAAGGAGGAGAATGAATGTGAGGAAAATATTAGTTTTTATGTGTGGAAAGGTGTTGTTCATGGAAAACATGTGTGCAAGAAATAAGCATGGAAGGAATTCCATGACAAAACCTCTGGAGTTTTATTTCAAATAATTGTTCCTCCCAAATCCACCGTTGGATTTATGTCAAACTTAAGACAGTTTTTGTTTAGGAGGTGTAAAAGGTTGTTTCCAATTTTCAACATCATTAGGGTTATTGTAAGGGAGTTACGCTTGCTGGAAGTAGAGGGTGTTTGTAGTGGAGTTCATGGAAGGATTTTCATGACAAGGCCTATGGAGTTTTATTTCAAATAATTTTTCCTTCCAAGTCCACTGTTGGATTTGTTTCAAATTTAAAAAAGTTCTTGTGTAAGAGGTGTAGAAGGTTCTCTCCAAATTTCAACATCATCGGGTTTGTTGTAAGGGCGCTACACTTGCCGGAAGTAGAGGGGGTTAAAATTGTTTGTTTATTTTCCTTAATTTAAATAAAGTGATTTTTAGTCCCAAGGTTTAACTCTTGATCAAAAAAATAAAAACTTATAAGATTTTGTAACATGGCTCCTTTTTAAATTAATTTTTCAAAAATTCAATGCATGTTAGATTAAGAGGTTATATGTAAATGTTATGATGAATGGAACAAAAGGGGTTCAACCATCAAGCGTGACATTGAATGAACATCAACATAATGCCCCTTCACATTCCATCATGGTGAGTTACGATTCTCCCATAATGTTTTTATATCTTCCAAGTGGACATAACACATTAGATTTTTTGTGAATTTCATTGCATTACATTGAACCACCTTACTTGTTAGATTACAACTACATAGTAGTTCCACTTTTAAGCGAGTTTGTGAGTGCATATCTTCATGTTGAGGGTGTGCAAGAATGTCTCATAGCCATTGTAGACATCTACATCTTAAAAAATTTCCAATGATATAAGAAATTTTTTAGTCCAATGAGTTTTGACCCCCCAAATCTCTTTCTAAAAATTCAATATTTCACAAGGATTCTAACTCCCAAAGTGGGAGCCCACTTGGGAGTGTGTGGGTTCATTCCTTCACATTTTCCCGCATTCCTAGGATTGTGAATGTGACTCTCGGGTTGCACTTTCGACCTTCACCTTTCCAAGCCCCTTGTTTTGGTTATGAACCCAAGGCTAAGGTCATGACACCAATGCTATGATTCCTAAATTTTGCAAAGCCTTTTGAAGTGCACATGAATTTAAGTGGCTTTGTAATAGGCAAGGTCTTGATGCAAGGACGCCTAATCACCTTTGAAATTAAAAATTGGTGAAAGCCTAGTTGAGATGGCCAACTCAAGAAAAAGAGTTGTTTATAGTAATGAACTACTTAAAGGCATGGAAACACTACATGGGTTCTCATAAGACTAAAATATTCATGGATAATGTATCCTTGAGGTATTTTGAAACCTAACCAAGGGTCACAATGAAATAATTGCAATGGCATGACACCTTGGCCATTATGGACACCGAGTTGATCCATAAACCTGACAATGACAATGTAATGTCAAATGCGTTAAATTGTAAAGAAGAATACCAAAGGGAGATGCCTTGTGAGAGTACTCAAATCCTCCAAACCATGTTCGTTGGAGAAAGTGATTTAAAAAGGAAGACACAAGAAGTGTATACAAAAGATTGTTTGGCACAAAGTTATTTTAATGACTTGTCCTATAAAAAGAAGGTGAAAGGGATCACCTTCCTAGACGGATTGCTAAGATGGAAATAATCATGAATCTGTGTGCCAGAAGGAAAATTGTGCATGAAGGTTATGAAAAAATGCATGATGCGCCCATGGTGGGACATCATGGTGAAAAAACAACAAGGGAGTTATTGGGGAAAAAAAATTATTGACCCAAAATGAAGGAAGACATAGAATACTATGTACGTGCATGTGTAAAATGCCAAAGTACCAAACTGGTACATAATAAAAAGTTTGGGTTATATAACCCTTCCCAATCCCATCGGGTCCATTTGAAAATGTCTTAACGGACTTTATGACATGTTTTCCCGGAGTGGCAAGGGATAGATGGCACCTTTGTGGTGGTAAATAGGTTTTCAAAATTAGCAAAGTTTGCACTGAGCTAAACAAATGCCACGACAACAGGGATGGCAAAACTATTTTTCAACATGTGGGTTTGGCATAATGGGATGCTGGAGGTCATAATGAATGATTGGGATGTAATTCATGTCAGTATTTTGGACATTGTTAATGAATAAAGCAAGGATGAACCTAAAATTTTGCACCGCTTTCCATCCACAACCAATGGCCAAATAGAAAGAATGAACGGGATATTGAATCAATATATTTGTAATTATATTGTTGACAATCATAAGGATTGGGGCGACCATTTAGGTTTTGTAAAATTTTGCTACATCTCCACAAAACATTCAGCCACAAAAATGAGTCCTTTTGAATTGGCCCTAGGAATTGAAGTAAAACAACCCATGGATTTAACCATTGTTAGAACAAGAGGCACTCTCCATGAGGGTGGTAAGGAGGCTTAAAAGATGGCTAAGGAACATGAAAAAAAAGAAATCATGAGCCATCAAGTTCTTAGAAAAGGTGTTAACAAGTTATGAAAAATAAACCAACAAATCATGAAGGCACATATAATTCGAGGTGGGGGACCTAGTGTGGTTAAACATAAAAGACTTTAAGATGCCCAAAACTTTAATGAATAGGTTCGTTCCAGAGTACACATGCCCTTATAAAAATATTTTCTAACCCCACCTCGATGTGTATACTTTGCAGTTGCCAACGACATTGGTAGCCCACTCAACCCTCCATGTGTCCAAGTTGAAGTCAGTTCATGAAGATAAAAAAAGGAAAGACTAGAAATAGGCCTATCACCTAAGATTCGACCTCATCGAACATAAGCTTGTAGGGGAAGTGGAGTGCATCCAAGCCACAAGATAAATAAAGTGAATTAGTAAGCAATACATAGTCAAGTGGAAAGGATGTCACTCCAAAGAGTCGTAATGGGTGAAGCCCATTCATTTAAATCATTTGCCGAAAATGGTCAAAAAGTTTTGAGTGTAAACATGGGCATGAAATGGGCAATAGAAAAGTGCATAAAGATAAATCCAATACATCAACATAACATTGATGAAGACATCAACCTCCAAAAGGCCATCAAACAAAAGTTTAAAAAATGGGTGTATATCTAGATTGAAATTAGGGCAAGATGATAATCGATTGGAGGTCAAGATATATGAAATGGGGTAGGCCATGGAAGAAATAAATGAGGGTTGAGTTGAAGTGACAATAACCAATAGAAATGGACTTAAGGAGTTGAACTTGAAAGAAGAGTCTCTAAGGGTTCAATCGGGCAAGATTGGGGTAGTGATGTGTGCACATTAAATGGCATGCCCTCGAATTAAAAATAAGCTTGTGGGAGTAAGGTTTCTAATGCATGGAGTCACAAACCATGTCCATCTAAAACAAAGGGGGCCTGACTTGGCTAAGCCCAAGTCGACACTATTTATTGGTGCGTTTTATAGTCATATTTTGGTGTGGTTACCCATGGTCATCAAAAGAACATGCCTAGGCATAAGATTTAACCTTCGAGTGTGTTTTGAGGGGGCCCAAATAAGGGGACTATTGCTTGGTAAGATAAGTGAGCCCAAGAAGGGTGTATGGTGCAATTTAAAGGATTGACATACAAATAGACAAAAAAATTGTCCAAGATTCCTCCTACATCTAAACGAAAATGAACCTTGGATGCGATTGATACCTAAGTCAAAAACTAACTATTTTCCTAAAAGCTTGAGGTAAAAAATGCGACAAAAGGTGTGGTTTACAATAACAAAGGCGGCATGTGCATTATGTCTACAAAGGCATAGACCTTTCGAAGGTGGGGTGAATGACGTACCCTTTTGCTTAAGATATGTTTTAAACAAATACATGCCTCGTATTGAAATCACCTTAGTGGGACATTAATGTGATATGAGAGTTAGGCTAGAAATGGTTTCACGAGGTTCGACTCCTCTAGGAGTCGGGAGATGTCCAAACCTCGGGGTCCAATGGGTTAAGGCAAAGCTTGGGCTTTGTTAGCCAAAGGGAATGACTGGGGGTTGTCTTTGGGATTATGGTGTGGGGCACCATCCCTTTAAAACCCTCAATAGATGATTAAGCGTTGTCCTAGGTTGCCCCTAATGGAGCGAGCCCTTTAAAACGTTTGGGACAATTAGGAGTTGTCCCTTTAAAGCTTCAAGGCCCAAATCTTGAAAGAGGGTTGGCCCCAAGATGACTCGGGTCATCTTGGCTTAATTCCTTTGGACCAACTCTGGGAGTTGGTCCCAAAAGGCGCCTGAATTCACCTGGGGTTGATTCAACTTATCCCCATGTGATCTGACTCTGGAAGTTGAGCTTGGGTCAACTCCAAGTTAAACTTAAACTTAGCTTTGAAAACAAGGTTTAATGAGTCTAAGTCCATCCTAAGTGGTCTAGACTTTGGGACTAACCAAGTGTGTTGTGGGGTGCACATGTAGCTAGGAGCTAAAGGAGTTGACACAAGAAGAGCTTGACGAAGCATGAGTGCAAGGTGACCAACAAGAAAGGATGTGTTAGTTACATTCTTCTTCCTTCATTATATGTGCTTCAAATTGCCCTCATTTTGTAGCTACATGGCTTTCACTTTGTCCATACAATCTGGTATTTTCCTATTCATTATGTCTCTTTCCTCAATGTTATTATTGGCATAATAGTTGCAAAATTATTGATTTCATCTAGTATTTTGAGACCATAGTTGATTTGACATCAAGTCCATGTTGCCTTGTCTAGGTGTTATAATATTCAACCCCTAAAAACAAATTCACTGCTTTGAGTTTTGTCCGGGTTTTTGATTGGCCTAAGTGTTAGCAGTAAAAGAGTCTGCTCTACCTCACACTTCACCAGCTTGCAAATGGATGTCAAAATCCCCCCGCCCCCCCATATTGAGCTACGTCCTTGGGGGAAATCCTATGTTAAGGTTCAGTGTAGTAATTATGTTGGGGCTTCTGAGTAATTTGGGAAAATATAGGCTAGTGCATTGGTGGATAGTAGGTGTAATGACATAATGACCTGTCAGAGAGTTTGTAATTTAGTTGCAGAGTACCTTAAATCCATAAAATTCACTACTATGTTAGGAGGTGATCTTACATCTCTGGCAGGGCTCTTGCATTTTGTAAGGGCCTGCGGTGTTTTTTCTTTGTCTGACAGGGTCATTATGTGCGATAAGCCCTTGGATGGGTGCAGTATCAGAATTTGGTGATACCCTCAGCTGCCACCTCGGTGAGCAGTTTATTCTGGTAACAACCACATCCAAGGGACTTACCACTTAATAGAAAGTTATTGTACTAACTCTGGAATTGATTTTTTTTTTTAAAGTGAAAAAGAAGATTTTGGGGACTAACCACTAACCAGAGATTAATCAATAGTTAATCACTAGTTCCAGTCTGAGTTACTCACTGGAACTACGTTTGGAACTTGAACAATAATTTATTTTTTAAAGAACTGAAACTGATCTAAATTATTTTTAAGAACCAGAACTGGAGGTTCTTCACAAAAGCAAAGAACTGCCCAACGCTGGTTTTGTGGGGTTCTTTTATTTTGTCCTCTGGTTCTGGGTCTTTTAAATTTTAGAAATCAAGAAACCTGAGAAACTTCCAGTTTTGGTTTTTTGAAAATTTTCAGAATTGCTGTACCTCCAATTCTAGTTTTTTGAATATTTTCAGAAATGAAGAACCAGAAAAGAGCCAGCAGTTTAGGGTAAGTTCTTTGGCCGAGTTCATTGAGTTTTGAAACCCTAGTTAGGGGTCAAGTCTGGTTCTACGATTTGTTTAGAACCACTGGTCTAGGGTCAAAACTGGTTTTTAAATTTTTGAGAACGGTCAGTCAAAACCCTACCCTTACTTGCTACCCTTTACCTGCTGGTTCCAGGTTCCAAGAACCTCCCAACACTGAATTGTTTTACAATGGTACCAGTGTAGGTGCTGGTACCAGTTTACCCAAATGCCCCTTTGTCAAATTCCAATGGTTTAGCCCTCACAGGTCACTGGAACACTAAGGCATTGCTCAGTTGGCATCCTTCTGCATTTCATTCTTCCCTCCAGTTGCCAGTTTCAGTAAGAAGTTCCGCCACTTTAGTAGCAACGATGCAACAAGGACAAAGTGTAACCCTGAATACACCACACTGATAAGGTTGGTGCTCTGGTGGTTCATCGTGGTTCATCTTTTCATAATCAGTTGCAGTTCTATGACAATCGTGATTATTGGATAGTGCTGCATGTGCAGCAAAGTTGCAGTACTATATTACAATCGTGATTATTGGATATTGCTGCATGTGCAGCATTCATGGCAGAATCACAGGTGGGCGGGCGGGGTGCTCCCATTAAAAGGCTCCTTTTTGGCCAAACATGTTTGCCAAGGAAAACTGTTAAACGTTTTGTGCTCCCTGAATCTAGTGTATCCCATGACAAATTCCCATGTTGTGTGATACCATAATATCTTGGCTATTTCAACACATGTCTGTCAAATAATATTTTGAAAAATTCATTTCAACAACTGGAATTCCTAAATATTCACTATTATCCTTCAAAATATTTTTGGATTTGGAAGAAATAATTTTTGAAAATTTCAACAATTCTGAAAATAATATAATTATTGTGGAATTGGCCAAGGTACTAGGGTATTCACTCCTTTTCAGAGTCACCTTGGCCAGAGTGAACTATCACCCCACCAGCACACACCATGAAGCATAGATAGGAAGTGGTCAGGAAACAGTTTTCTGTTGGGTTCCAGTTTCCTATCTAACCATGGTGGTTAGCTCAGTTGCTTTTTTTCCTACCTACTTAACAACAACTCACATGGAGGGTTCCTAGTAGGTAGGTAGTGGAAACAGCTCTCAACCCTTTGACATTTGATCAAAACAGTCTCAAGTGAGAGGAGGGAGCTGCAATTACATAAATGCCCAACAGTAATGCAAATTGTTGAAATTTTACTGAAGTTGTAGCGGGGGCTTCATGCTGAATCTTCTAGTTACAACCTGAATTTGGTTGAGAAATGGAAAATTCTCACCATATATAGTGCAATTCTACTAGTTATGGGCAGCTTTCAAATTTTCATATTTTCGTAGAATTCAACTGAGCTGCCATGATTCATTGATGGTAAAAGATTTAGATTAAATAGAAGGCATCCATATGAGGCTCGTGGAAAAAAATTGTGCCATTTGGACTTGGGATGAGGAGAAATGAATGGTCAAAAACTCTCATCCAATGAGAATCTACACTGTAAGGCAATCTTTGTGATAATTTTCAAGCATTTACATTCCATTGTTTGTAGCATTGGTATCAGATTTACATAGACAAAGGTACACTTTGATAAATACCCAAGATAGATAAATTAATGGTAAAATAAGGCTATCTCTCTCAAGATTTTAGTCAATATCATTTTATCAAGAATTGCTTTGCTCGGCGATGCTCTGATTTCCACCTAATAAACTACACCCCCCCCCCCCCTACAAGTCAATGTGGGAAAACAAAAATTGACAATGGGAGGGCGCCAACTATAGGTCCTAACTTTTTTTTAAACAATCGCCTAACATTGTGTCAAAGAACATCGAGCCTTCGACTTCAGGAACGATCATAACCACCCTGAGAGACTTGCCTAAAAAGGTCACAAGTCACACTAGTTGATGAAATGACATTAAACATTGGTAGCATCATGCATGAATTAAATTGGGCACCCTTTCACAATTATTGAGCTATGGCACATTTTTTAATTCTTTATTTTAAACTTGTTAGAAAGCCTGAATAATGGCAGAGCAGGATATTGATGCATAATTTTGCACATGCTTTATTTGATTAAATGCAAGAAATCACATGAACAAACAATATTATGCTTTGAGCCTACTAGCAACTAAGAACGCTAAAGGAAACTCCAATTTATTTTTATTTTTTTAATGCTAATAGATTACCTTCGCCAACCATAACCCATAAATCGAAATGAACATGGATATATTAAAAGTTGTAACTATTGTGCAGAAGGTTATTGTAAGGTTCAAGAAGCTATTGACTCGGTTGAGGTTCATTGACAACTGGGTTATGACGGACAGGCATCCAATGGATGGTGTCTTGATGGGTGCTGATGTACTCTGGTTGTTTCATGCGTAGGGACTTGTTATGTATTGGGAAAATGTGTGAGGGGGTGCATTTTACTTATTATTGAAATACCATGGCAACCTTGACTTGAGGGACTCATTCCTTAGATTAAAGAACGTGAACAAAATTTTCATTGTTATTAGAAGCTACCTTAAAGCATCTCCAGTTATTCACTGGAAAATGGCTTGCACACCAGTTTTGGATGAAGCAATACACCAAAGTGGTCTAAAAGTAGGTGTGGGTACACCAAATTGGTGTTTGATACTGGGGTTTCAAGAAACACCCCAAAACAAAAAAAATTTATTGCTAGTTAAGTGTTTGCATCTACTGCCTTCACACTTTCTACTACTGACTGGCTGGTCACACTAATTGGCTCACTTGTGGGCTTTACATGATTCCTTAGTGATTAATGTTTGGTATGTATAGTTCATGGGTGGGGAGGGAAAAACTTTTAACACAACACTTGGATGTGAAAACATGGCGTGCAAGCCATTTTCTAATGAACCCATGGAGATGGTCTTATACAAGGTAATTTTCCTTTTGGCAACAGAAGGGCATTATTTTGGTTCTAATTGTGCTTTTACACTTTTAAATGGATTCTTTTTGTTGTGTTTTTGTAATGTTCTTTTCTCACATCTTGTCATTTTAAGGTTTCATTGAAAATTTTCTTCACAATATTTACATCTCATAACATCGTTGGTTGAGGGTGTTAACAAATACAGATCTTTTTTCAACTTTTGCTTCATGTGAATCCTTATTATGATAATAGTCTTGTCTTGGGGTTTTATCTAACACATAAAGGTCCATGGGTAAGGCCAAAGTGAACCAATACCTACCAATGCACCATCCACTAGATGCTCATTATGACTTAATTGTGGATGAACTTCAATTGAATTAATTTGGTTTTATAGAAATAACCCATTTTGTAAAAAGTAAGCCCTATATATAGGGTATACACCTAAATTAGGTGACTATTAGGTGAGTAGATGGGCAAGAAATTCGGTGACTATTTATGAATGCAAGCAATGTGAAGATCAAGATTATCAACGGACTTTTTGGGCCATGTGATGTAAGCTTGAAATGATGCATACGCATATTTGATGTTAATTGTCCCTAAGTGCGTAGAAACCTTGTCTTTAATGGTCACATATTGAACTACTTTGTTCATTGCATGCCAAAAGCATACCCCATTGAATGGAATAGGCAAGTTCAATGCCTCCCATGAAATAACTGATTTCAAGGTTATGGTCATGGTACCCAAGTTGGTTCCTTCATCCTTAACACAACACAAAACCTTTAATGTGAAACCAAACTTTTCCAACAAAACTTTCAATTGTTTTGCTAACTTGGCACTAGTAGTGTCATTGGCCTCAAAAAGTCTTATCATGACATGCCAAGGCTTCCAATTAACAAACAAAATGTGATGACAAAAGCAAAAGTGTCTTGTTGGCCCCTACTCATCCATAGATCAAATGTAATTGCGGTTGTAAATGTTACATCAAATAAATGTTATAGACACAAGTTTAAACACTTTGCAACCATGGTTGAAAGAATATTTTTTAACAATGTACTCAAGGGAAAATATCTTTGAACTATGAACAACATCAAGTCCTCCAAAAACAATTTATGCATCTCATCTTGTTTTTTATAAGGGGGTTTGCTTCCAAAGAAAAATGAAATTGCACCTAGTGTTTTTTGGGGCATTTTTTGGCTAGTTGTATACACCTAGTGCTTTCATTAATCATGGATTATGTGACCCCCCCCTACCCCCCCTTTGCTTTCAATGGTAGAAATTTCAACAACATATGTAACCAAAAGTTCAAAATGTTGTTACATAGAACCTATCCCAAAAGACTTGTTGTATGAAATTACCTTTTTTCCTTTTTTGTGTTTTTTTCAATCAAAGTAGGAGGGATAACATGAAGGAAACAAATAATGCATTTGAATTGTTGAACTTGGTTAGAATGTGGAATGTTTCCATTTTGTACAAGAAAGAAAGCCCATGGAATAAACTTGCAACTATAAGTAGCCCAAAACTTGGCTTGTTGATGTAAAGTTAATAAATATGTTGTTCAATCCAGTTCCATGTTAATAAAAATTTGGGTATTCATACTAACACCCATAAATGAAGACATTGTTCCTTTAAATTGAATACTACATGGACTAACTTGCACCACATGGACAACATTTGCATCATCCAACAATGGGGTTGAAGCGTCCAACCCTACATTAAATTTGACACACTCCCAACTCTTTGAAGGATTCAAATGTGAGTCCAAGTAGAAGACAACGGAAGAGTTAGGAATCGGGGCATGTTCCCTAGCTCACAACACTTTGAGGGGTAGAAGGGCATGTTAGAACTCCAGGATGGGACTAAGAAGAGTTGACAAGCTTCACTCACTCACACGCCTTTGGTGCTAGGACAAGCCACGGGCAACACAGACACACTAGACTCACCATGGCCCGGACTTGGGGGAAGCCACCACCTTCCCCCTTATAATATATTCTATGGCTAGCCACGGAACCTACATCCAAATGGCTTTTCTTTCCTAGGACTCCCAAGTGGGAGTCCCAAAATCACACCAATTGGGACTCTCACGACTTTGGAGCCCCATAACTTTGCAAATAGACCTCGGATCGAGATGTGGTTTGAAACAAAGTTATAGTTCTTGTCGAGATCTTTTCAATGGTATGTTGCAAACCCTCTACAGCCAAGTAAATCAGGTCGATTCTTGACTTTTTCTAGTCGGAAGTCAAATTGACAGTTTGACCCCCGGCCTTTCTTTTGGCCATAACTTGTGTTTTAGATGTCCAAATGAGCAATGAGAGCCCATTTTAGACATTTACGTTCCAAGATCTTTCCAATGATATAAAAAACGCCATAAGACATTGAATTTTGACCCCTGAAATCACCATCTGAAGTTTCGGGGGTCCACTGGGACTCCATCTCCCAAAATGGGAGTTCCCTTGGGAATGTGAGGGTTCACTCCCTCATACTCCCTCACACTTTTTTACACTCTTGGGAGTATGTGATGTGACTCATGGGCTTCTTTTTGGCCCGCACCTTTGCAACCTCTTTGTCTTGATTCCCGGGCTTCCTCTTGGCCCGCAACCTTGTAACCCATTTTGCCTTGGTTACGAGCCCAAAGCTAGGGTTGCGACAAAATTCCTTTTCTCTTGCCATTGTTTAAGCCTTAAACATTACAAAATAAATATTTAAAGTCTTAATTATAGTTATCTTTTAAATAGAAGTGTGCAAGTTTAAAGTAAAAGTTTAAAAAACTCATTTGGATTTGTTGTAACTTCTATCTAATAAAATTTTTGTTTGTTGAATGTGTTGGAGCTTTTGTTTATTATTCCTAAAAACTTGAAATACGTTGTTGTTATTGAAGAATTTGTGTGTTAGAATTTTGTTAGAAATTTTTTGTCGGAGATTTTACCATTGATGGAAAGCACAACTATTGGCATTCCCATCCCTTGCACAAATGAAAGAAAGGGAATACGATGACTTTGGTGCACACCACACAACACACATATAAGAACACAAGAAAAAATGAACAAGGTGATGAGGGGAGAATGAATATGAGTGTTTTATTCACTTGAAATTGATGATGAACTAATTTGGGCAATGGCACTTCTACTTGTATTCCCGCCTCCTACTTTTGTAAACAAACAAGAACAAAAAGGGAATAAGAAAACAAGGCACATAATGTGTTGTAACCTTAGCTTTGGGCTTGCAACCAAGGCAGGGGTTGGCAAAATGCGGGCCAAGAATGGAACCTGGGAGTCACATTTCACGCTCCTAAGAATGTAGGAAAATGTGAAGGAATGAACCCTCACACTCCCAAGTGAGGTCCCATTTTGAAAGTTATAATTGGGACTCCTGAGTTTTTAGAAGGCGATTGCATGGGTCAAAACTCATTGGATTGAAAAGATCTTTAAACCGTTGAAAAGCTCTTAGAACATAGATGTTTAAAATGGGTTCACATGACCAAAAGAAAGAACCCATTTTAAACATCTATTTTAAACATCCAAGTTATGCCCAAAAGAAAGGTCGGGAGTCAAATTAGCAATTTGACTCCCAACTACTAAAAGTAAGGAATTGCTCCTATTTCCTTACGTGTAGGTGGCGTGCCACATATCATTACAAAGTTGTTGACGAAGGATACAACTTTGCTTTAAACCTCACCTCAATCAGAGATTTGCACACAAAGTTATGGGCCTCCAAAATCGCGAGAATCTCAATTTTGAGAATTTTGGGACTCCCATTTGAGAATCTTGAGACAATATGGCATTTGGGTGTTAGTCTTGTGGCCAAACACATAGTATATTATAAGGGGGAAGGTGGTGGTTTCCCCCAAATTTGGGTTGTGGTGAGTCTTGTGAGTTTGTGTTTGCCCATGGTTCGTCCATGCACCAAAGGTGCTTCAATTATGCACTAACCAACTTCTTGTTTGGTTTGTGCAGGTCTATGTGAGTAATTGAATTGCTCGTCACTCTTCCTAGTCCTCATCCTGAAACTCCAACACGCCCCTCTATCCTAAAAGTGTTACGAGTTAAGGAACGTGCCCCAACTCCTGAACCTTCCACTGTTTTCACCTTAGACTCACATTTGAGTGTATCTAGGAGCTTGGGAGCACGTCATAATGACACTAAAAAGGCAATTGAAATTAAAAATAAACAATCAAGAACCAAAATGAAGGGGGGAGTGAATGCACTTAGAATTCCAAATAGATGAACAACATCAGTTAGCTTAATAAAAACAACAAATAATCAAACAAAGTGATTGGGGGGGGGGGGGGGGGGGGAAATACAAAAAGGTTTTTTTCCCCTAAAGAAAAATTTTAATTTTTAGTGGTTAAAATTGGTTTATTTCTCCTCA
>Ga0116231_10005076_pt1 | contig 26174 bp, 24 predicted proteins | sample S1TSphgellanicum_2_FD_89695 | JGI IMG/M metagenome (GOLD analysis project Ga0116231, IMG submission 89695) | Host-associated microbial communities from peat moss isolated from Minnesota, USA - S1T2_Fd - Sphagnum magellanicum MG | ecosystem: Host-associated > Plants > Peat moss > Unclassified... | reverse complement strand
TGTTAACAAATAGGAGATCTACTCAAGTGCAAACATAAATCTTTATTGAAAGGAAACTACAACATAATGCTCACAACACAAAACACAACATGAAGAACTCTCCAAGGTTCTTGTCACATGAAAATACACAAACTTGTGTAATGAAGAAAAGAGAAGCAAACCATCAACAACAAGGTATTTAAGTACAAGACCAAACCACAAATAACCAAACTAAAATAAGTAATGAAAGTAATTCAACCTTGAGAAAGTAACCTAGTTACTTTCCTACTCCAGTAACTAATGAAACCTAACTAATTGAGCTTGAATTCTCAACATACTATACTTGTCATACAACTACAATAGAAGAATAATCAAACTTCCACTATCACCAATTATAGGAGGATTTTTTGAATTCTTAAAACATTTTACTTCACCCAAACTTAGAGGCTAAAACGCATGTTAATTTTCAAATAGCAATGCACAAATATTTGTTATGACTATATTGTTTAATGGGACAATTTATCAATAGATTTGTGTCATTGGGTATTAAAACTTCCATGATGTCTACTATGAGGTTTGTGTGGGCATTATTGCAAGAAAATAACTTTCAAAGTTGTGGAACATCCCTTTAATTTGGCAAAAATGGTTGGACATAATAAAGGTCATGATCTGTGGGGATGCGTGCAAACACATTACAAAAGGAACCAATCACACCAAGGATTAAATCCTTAAAAGCAAAATATCCAATTTAAAATTGTGATATTTACAAATCAACATAAAAAAAATTTGGAATTCTTGTGACCCAAAAATATGTTGTACTATATTATTTTGTAAAGGCGTACATTAAAAAAATCATATAAATTTCAATTTCAATACATTTCAAGTACTTAAATTAAAGTCATTTAAGTAAGAATAAGCATTGGATACATTATTTTAACATGTTTTTAGGTACTCCATATTCATTAGATTAATTTCAAATTTGTTTAAATGTTCCCATAATACATTAGGAATATTGTTGTGCATGTTCATTCAAAAATTTCAACATTAACTTTAGTTACCACTTACCACAAGGAAATCATGTAGTGGTTATAAGCCATATAATAGTAGTTCCTTATACCCCATTTGGACTTGGATGAATGATGAATGTTGAAAATTCAAGTTCAACTAGTTAGGTTTTCATTAGTTACTAGAGTAGGAAAGTAACCAAGGGTTGAATTACTTTCTTTACTTTGTTTTTGTTTATTTGTTTTAGTTTGGTCTCTTAGTTAAACACCTTAGTGTTGATGGTTTGGTTTTCTTTTCTTCATTGCACAAGTTTGTGTCTTTGATGTGATAAGAACTTTGAAAAGTTCTTGATGTTATGTTCCATGTTGTGAGCATCATGTTTTAGTTCCTTTCAATAAATATTTATGTTTGCACTTGACTAAATTTCCTATTTGTTAATAATGAATATATTTCATTTTTAAAATGAAAATTCACAAGTCTTTCAAAAATAAATTCCAAGTTCCAACATAGCCAAATGGGTGTGGCACCTTTTTTAACGGTGTCGTTATTTGGTGTTGCATCCAATCATGATGGTGAATTATTGGCCATGGAACATGTTAGAACATTTTCAATGTTTTTTCCATAATTAAAAGATATTTTCCCAAAACCCAATATGTCATGACCCTATCCTTGGGTTCACTCATGAATTGTGACATGTTGAGTTTAAAATGTGAATAGAGTTAAGTACATGATGGTGGACTTGACCTCATCAAAATTTATTCAATTTATAATGTAAAAGTATGTAAATGAACACCATAATGACTAATACAATTTCAAACATATTTGTTAACTATTTTTATTATACTATTTATTTTTTGTATTATTGTATTCAACTTACCATATTTATTCAATGAATGAATTTTTTCCAACTTTGGAAAATCAAAGCCCTTCTCACTCATGAATGTTGGGGGGAATGCGAGTGGAGTGCATAGAGGAGTGGGAACATGATTTGTAATAGTGACCATTGTTGGCATTTCACTACCTATTTACATTTTGTATAAATAAGATAACAAATGTGAGACAAAACAACATTTTGTAGTTAGGCAAACAAAATGTAATGTTTAGTTGTTTATCGACCAATGCTTTAATATGATGCCACATCAAGTGAAGGGAATTGGGACTGGTTAACAAAGCATTCACCTTTTGATTCGAAACTCGTGGAAAAGTATTTGAAAACTGAGCAATGACATATGCTAAATGTCACATACATATATTTAATCATAATTTTAGTTTTCTTCCTTATCTTCCCTTCACATCAATTTGTAGATATACCCATAATTTTTTAAATATTAGATCTCACATTTTTTTGTTATCATATGTGTGTGATTGCATAGTAGCAAATAATTAAAAATGATGAGATCTTTTAGTTTGATATCAACCAATTGAAAAGAAAATATCATTTCAATGTAGATGTGTGAAAAAAAGGTTCAACCTTTGTGAAATTTGCACAATATGAATGTTGAAAGATTTGGTATTCAAAGTTGAAAAAATTAATGTTAATGCCCATTGCCAAAGAGCACAAAATGAAGCTGAAAAGACATAACAAGCACTAAAAGTCATGCAAACAACTCTACCACAATTGGAAAGTAGAATCCATCCAAAAAGGAAGAGTTTTGTGTTATTTTCACAAAAAGATGGATCATTCACAAATTGCATTCTTAATTAAGCTCCAAGTGAAAAAAAAAAAGATTGTGGGATTGATTAAATTATTGATTATAAATTTGATCAAAATGATTGTTCACAAGCACAAAGATGAAACATTGTTTCAATATTACAACAAATCCTAGCCAAATTATCCAAATTTCACCATTGGATTTTCTTTACATATGCTAAAAGTTTTGGGGAAGGAACTACTTCATGAATTGCAAAAGTTATTTGATCATGTGTTCCAAAATGAAATTCTTTGAACAACCAATGCAAGGAGTTCTTAATGTGTGAAGGCATTGAAAGCACTTGACCAATTTGTTGGTCCAAAACCTTTGCCTAAAAAAATGTTGTTTTAAATGGACAATTGTGTGAAAGACAGTAAAAACAAACACTTGCTTTCTTGTTATTATTAGTTAAGAAGGTCTTTAAAGGGGTGTAGTTGGGCTCCCTTGTTATTGGTCATACCCACAAAAACATGACGTGCATGATTACTGGGGATCTTGTAATGCATGTCAAAGAACGAAAGGGTTGGCAACTGAAAGTCTTGCAAAGCTGATCACAAGTCTTCCAAAAGAACCATTTATGAAATGGGGATTTGATTTTGTGGGGCCAATTAAGCTAACAAGAAGATATACACGAAACAAATATATTATTATTGCCATAGATTATGTTACTAAATGGGTGGAAGCAAGAGCATTGAAAACTAATACAACAATGGTTACAATAAATTTTTTGTATGAATGCATATTAGCCAAGTTTAGATGTCTTTTGATTATAGTCACAGATCAAGGAATTCATTTCATTAATGATGCCATCAAGTATTTGACATATCATTTTCTAATGAAACATGTGAGTTCTACAACTTATTATCCTTAGGGGAATGGGCAAGTTGAGTTTACTATTAAGGTACTTGGGACATTATTGACCAAGTTAATTAGTGAAAATAAAACAAATTGGGATGACGATTTGTTTATAGTGTTATTTTCATATAGAACTACGTACAAAGTAGCAACTAGGTATACACCATATTAATTAATGTATGGATTGCATCCATTAATGCCCACAAAATACATCATTATAGTTACTGGTGGAAATGAAGAGATAATACTCCAATGAGCATTTTAATTAGCAGAATTATAAAGTTTGAGAAGTTATAGAAAACTAAAATGCAAGCTGTAAAAACTGCATGAATTCAATAGTGGAATAGAGCATTATGGAATTAACAAAAGAATTTGAAAAAAGAATTTAGTTTTAGTGATTATGTTCAGTGGTTTCCAAAGGGCAATAAATCACACCTAAGGAAGTTTATTAGGAAATGGTTTGGATCGTATAGAGTACATATGTGTTTCCAAATAACATTGTGTTATTGGTGACCATTGAGAAGTTTAAAGCTAACCCTATGTTGGTCAATGTGAATAAGCTTAAACCTTATAAATACATGGAATCTAAAGTTCAGAAAAAAGAACAATAGATGCCAATATATTGGGAACAAAGTGCAAGTGGAGTTCAAAAGGTGAATTCTAACACAAAGGAGGACAATGAAGGATGTGAAATATAGAAACCAGATATGAAGGATGTTGAAGATAAAAAACAAATCATAGATTCAATGGTGAACATAGTATTTATTTTCGATTTGGAAATGAACAATAATTGCAAAAGTGCGCAATTTGGGATGCAAAGATGTAAAGATGATATGTCAAGCGTATCGGTTGAATCAATAGCAGTATTCACTCAATCATTAAGAGTATTAGCACAATCATCAGAATTGTGGGCACAATCAACAAAAAAATTGGTATAGTCACCATATGTGTTATCACAATCCATAGATAAATGGGCACAATCAACAAAAGGTGTACATGGCAAACAAAGTGGAGTTAGTAAAGATAATGTAAGGAGATTACGGATGTGGAGTAATCAAAAGATGAAATCTGCAACATTCACTCATATTAATAATGTTAAGTGCTTCCATGTGGTTATACAAGGGACACATAAACTTGTAGTGATGGGTCGTATTAGTTTGAGGATCATGTGTTAATTAAAAAATAATGGGTAGATGAAAAAATGAATGTGACGGATGAGATGTTCAAGGAGGAGAAAAAATAGAGTAACCGTTGAAAACAGTTTGTGTTTGTTGTTGGAAGTTGTGCACATGTTCAAAGTTTGGAATTCACAATAGTATGAGTGCAAAGAATGCAATTGAAAAACTACAACGAATAGTAAAGGAAAAGGAAGTGTAAAAGAGTGAGCACAAATGAAGGCAGGAGGAGGAAGCAAAATTGTTGAAAAGAATAGAAGTAGAAAAGGAGTTGAGAAGAGCAAAGAAAGGAGGAATGTTAAGTATTCAACTATCGGTTGTAAGCTCATTGTCACATTCATCATCATTTTCAGAATGTGTTAAAGGGAAGGCATATAATGAGAAGATACAATTTACACATAGAATAATTCAAGACATAATACAATTGGAGCATATGTAGTTGAGTTTTTGCGCAGAAGTAGATGACGTTGGCATGCAAGAGAGTAGATAAGACCAAGAGTTGCGTTAGTAGATCCAATGTGCATTGAAGAATCAAAAGAAGACAAAGTTGAGGAGTAACATTTTGTGGATGCACAAATAGTGCAGAAGATGCAAAGGAAAAGAATAATGTTGCAAAGGAATAATAGTTATCCACAAAAGTGTAGTTGAAAGTACAGCAAGCCACAAAAGTGTAGACAGTGGTAGAAGCACAATGAAGGGCAATGAAGATGGAGTAGTGTGAAGCGGAAATAGTAGTGAAAAAAAGACGCACAATCTTAGACAAAGTTACACTTCTGGAGAAAGGTATTAAAATTCCAGACCCTGAACGATTCGTGTGGACACAAACAAAACAAAATTATTACAAACGTGTAGAGCGAATGGAACATTAGAAGGATATTCATGAGGAAGAAGACTAGGCTTCTAAAATAGGGCTTATTCCTTTGTTTCTAATGGGGCGGGAAGCATTAATGCCTGATGTAATGTTGGAATTTTCTAACACATTCTTGATCAAGGGTGTAGATATCTACTTTGGGCATAAGGATAAGGTGTATGTAATCAACAAAAATTTGATTATAAATGTTTTTGGAATATATGTGGAAAGGTATGTAGAAGAACTAAAAGGATAGGTTAGTAAGTCACTAGTAGTTCAAACATTACAAAGTTGTAGACTTGCACTTACAAAATCTTCTACAAATCAATGGAATGCAAAAAGTTTAGGTCTACCATACTCTATCAAATATATTGCCATTATATTTGTCATTTATTAGAGGGAGAAGGTACAATATTTTAGTAACAAGGATGATGTTACATTGGTGAAAATAGAGAAGGGGCAATAAGTAGATCGGGCATAGATTATATTCAATAGTTTGTTTAATGAATTAGATAGGTGGTATAAGTATGTTAAGGAGAATAAAGGGGATAAGAAAGATACCTATCAATTTGTTTTAATATTAGCAAAAATCTTTTAATATTTGTTTATGCATCACAAGGACAATCCACAGAAATCATTGGGCCAAGGTTAAAAAAACTAGGGAAGAGATGTAAATAGCACTGGAAAACAGAAAGAAAGCCGCAACAGACTCACTAAGAAATGTTTTCAAGAATAAAAACAAAGTCGAAGAAGGAGAAACCTTAGGTTCAAGAATGAAGAGGGAATAGGAGAGCACATATTTGAAGGCACAAAAAATGATGAGGGGTAGAATGAAACCATCTACAATGCCAATAGTGGTAAGAGCAATGCCAACAATGGTACATGTAGTTAGATAGACTACAATAGTACCACATATGACATCTCCACAAGAGAGACAACCAAGGGAGCAAAGGCATGAAATACCACATATGACATCGCTAGAAGAGGGACATTTGAGGGAGCAGAACCAGGGAGTTAAGAGGGAACATGACATAAGGTTTCCAAAGGGTGAGGAACATCTACACTTTGAAGGGGATGTATGTGAAGATTGGATGGAGACTACTACAAGTTCGAAAAAAATCAACATTTACAAGAACATTTGTAGCAACAACAACAGTGGACACATGAAGGTCTACATGCTATTAAACTACAAACATAGAGAGTGACAACACAACCTACTTTTGAAAAGTTCAGACTAGCAAAATTATAAGTACCACTTAGTAGGCCATAATTTGTAAAGTGATTCCCATTTGAATTTGAACTAAGGAGAAGAATGGTACAGGAGTTGGGAACATATGTAGAAGGATGTGGAGATCCTTCAACACAGATAAGTACACCAAAGTTTGTGGAAGAGGCAACTACAAAAGTAATGAAAGCATATAAGGCAATTGAGTTATTTCATACCATGGCAATTATGAATCTAAATATGGGGAATTTGACTTTAAAGGTAAACATTCTAAAAAATAGATTGGCTATGGGGGCGAAAGAAAAGGCAATGTTACATGAAGAATTGGATAAGGAAAGAGATTTCCAGAAGGGGTATAAACATAATGTCGAAATATGGAGGAAAAACAGGGTTGAGGCTGAATAAAAAAATAATGTTTTTAAAGAAACTATAGGACAAGAATGAGGAGCTCAAGGGTAGCATAGCACACTAAACTCGGAAGATGAAAAACTACAAAATTTAAAACATAAGGTTGACATTTAAAAAACCATAAAGAGGAAGTGGATAGAGGCATTATTTCTTCATAAAAAACAACATGATGCTTTGGATACTTAGGTGAAAGCATTGACTAAAGGGCTGAAGGAGAAGGAGAATGTTCTAACAAATTTGGAATTGATAAATCTAAATAACGTATCTTTGTTGCTGTCGCAACCCCACTTTGAGGGAAGTGTGAGGTCACCACTCACACTCCCGAAAATGGGATTTGAGAATCCTCCGGGACTCTCGAAAACTTAGAACATGATTACAGGGGTCAAAACACCTTGCATTGAGGTGTTATTTATACCATTGGAAAGGTCTTGAATTGTAGATGTCCAAAACGACCTCGTATGAACCATTTGGACATTTGCAGCATGAGTTATGGTCAAAAGAAGGGCCAGGAGTCAAACTGGCAGTTTGACTCCTGACCATTAAAAGTTAGGAATCGATTCGATCCTGATGTGTGCAGGTGGAGTGCGACACACCGTTGGAAAGATCTCAAGGAGAGCTACAATTTTGCTTTAGACCTCGTCCCAATCAAAGGTCGAAGCGAGAAGTTATGAACGCCCAAAGTCCCGGGAGTCCAAACCGGGATAGTTTCGGGACTCCACTTTGGGAGTCTTGGGAAAAAGTGCCATTTGGATGTAAGTGCGATGGTGAAACACAGATAATACTATATGGGGGAAGGTGGTGGCTTCCCCCAAGTCTGGGTTGTGGTGAGTCAAATGAGTCCAAGGTTACTCATGACTTATCTTAGCACCAAGGGAGCTCCAGAATGCGAACTAACCAACTTGTTAGTTGGTTTGATGCAGGTTCGAGTGAGTGAATAGCTTGTCCCTCGTCCTAGTCCAATCTCGGAGCTTCAGCATGCCCCTCTACCCCTTTTAGTGCTGAGAGCTGGGAGTGTGCCCCAAGTCCTTCATAATTTCGCAACTTGAGTAAGTTAGTCCCAACTTGGGACTAACCAAGGACTTAGGAGCACGTCAGTTGCAGTCATAAGAACTTAAAAAAAAGACAAAAAAACTAGAAAAAGAAAAGTTAATGGAAGACAAAAAGGACTATCAACGAACTTTGCAACACTTACAAACACATTTCGAAAGGGCACATGAACAAAGGAAGCATCTAGATCCAACTGGTACCAAGAAAATACTAGAGGATTATGAACAAATGTTGTAGAACTATACCCCAATGAGGACAAAGAACAAGATGAAGGACTCTGAAGCAAAATTTGAGGAATGATGGGAGGTTGTAGAAGAATATTTTATAAAGGAGTTGGAGAATAATCTGGCTCAACATAGAACTGATGAAAAAATTTTGAGGTACAAGTTGGAAGCTTATTAAAAAAAAATTCCAAATTTCATTTGTGGTAATCCAATAACAATAGAGGAATTAAACCAGGATGAAGAGCCATAAACAAGGCCTAGTCGAACAACTCAAAAGGAGGAAGTATAGACTAAGGAACCACATGACTTTAGAAATGGAGTAGCTCGAGAGGAGAAGGTACAACCAGAAATACCATAGGACCTTAGAGGAGGGGGTTAAGAAGAAAAATATTCAAAGGGAATTTAAGAACAAGAAAAGGTGGAGGCTATTGCAACAATAAGTTAAAAGATATCCAAAATACAACGTCTGGAAATAGAACCACAAATTGAATTAATGGGGGAGGAGATTGAAATTGCAAAACAAAACATAGATATAAAACCACCGATTTCTATGTAGGTTGGGTGTCACAACCCTAACTTTGGGCTCGCGACCAAGGCAAACAGGTTACAAGGTTGCGAGCCAAGAGGAAGCCTGGGAGTCAAGGCAAGAAGAAGCCCGGGAGTCACATCACATACTCCCAAGAGTGTAAGAAAATGTGAGGGAGTATGAGGGAGTGAACCCTCCCACTCCCAAGGCAACTCCCACTTTGGGAGATGGAATCCCAGTGGATTTCCGAAACTTCAAAGAGCAATTCAGGGGGTCAAAACTCAATGGCTTGTGGCATTCTTTATATCATTGGAAATCTTTTTGAATGTAGATGTGTAAAATGGGCTTGCATTGCTCATTTGGACATCTGAAACACAAGTTATGACCAAAAGAAAGGTGCTAGTTTGATTCCCGACCAGAAAATGTCAGGAATTGATTCGATTTACTTGGTTATAGAGGGCGTGCAACATAACATTGGAAAGCTCTCGACAAGAGCTACAACTTTGCTTTAGACCTCACCTCAATCCGAGGTCTTCTCGTAAAATTATGGGGCTCCAAAGTTGCGGGAGTCCCAACTAGCGCAATTTTGGGACTCCCACTCGGGAGTCCTGGGAGAGAAAAACCATTTGGATGTAGGCTCCGTGGCCAGCCATAGAATATATTATAAGGGGGAAGGTGGTGGCTTCCCCCAAGTCCGGGTCGTGGCGAGTCTAATGTGTCCGTGTTACCTATGGTTCGTCCTAGCACCAAAGGTGCTCCAACTATGCATTAACCATTTTGTGTGGGTTATGTGTAGGCCCGTGTGAATGAGTAAAGCTTGTCAACTCTTTCTAATCCCATCCTGGAGCTCCAACACGCCCCTTTACCCCTCAAAGTGTTATGAGCTAAGGAGCATGCCCCGACTCCTCTCTCTTCTGCTGTCTTCTACTTGGACTCACATTTGAGTCCTTTGAGGAGTTGGGAGTGCGTCATTGGGATTACAAAACTATAATAGGGGAACCAAATGTTTAAAAGGATATAGAATACTTTCATTTCATTTGTGTCATTTTACAAGGATTTCAATGACATAATATAAAGTACAGAGGGGGTAATGTTAAAGGGGTAGGATGAGTATGTGATTTTGGATGAACAAAGCAGTTAGGATAGGGACTAATTAGGGAACTTTGTTAGTTTGAATTTTGAATTTTTGTCGTTTTGATCATGATGATGTGACTTGGGATAATTCAAAAAATGAGAGTTCTAAAGAACATGAAGGAAAAGATGAAACACGGAGTTTAGAAAAGAGGAGGAGTTATAGGTACTTGCAATAGAAAACCAAAGATTTTGTTTTGATATAACACATATTTTAATTTGTTGTTTTGGATTTTTTTCAACAAAACATGGAATTATGTTATAATTTGGATTCATGTTTTTAGAAATACAAAAAAACACAGACTTCTACAATGAATTCTATATTCATTTTTTGTGTGAATTTTTTGTAGTATTAAATTATGATGAAACGAATATTATTTCTAGAGTTTTTTTTTACAATGTATTCTGAATGCAGATTCTGGTTATATGCAATAACCATGAATTTGATGTTAAAATGAATGGTAGTGTAAATGTTTTTGAGATTAAGATAGGAATAGTGAATATATGCATGTGAAATGCAAATTTGTTGTTACAGTAGTGTGAAATACTGTATAGGAAATTAAATTTCATTTATACCAAATATTGAAAAGGTATTTCAAAGTTATTATCTTGTTGGAAAGCTTTTGGCCATTTAACAATTGGAAAGCTAGTCATATGTGATTTTATTTTCAAACTCCACAAGTCTTTGAGGATAAGGAAGATCCAAATATCCTCCCCTATTATGACCCCAAAAAACATTAAACCTTCCTCAAGGACATCAACTTACATTCATTTTAGAGATTTACACAATGAAAATTTGATTCATTCATAGACATTGTCCAATCCCCAAGTGCACCCAATATGGACAAGAGGAATGCATAGTCATGTTGTCAAGGATGTGAACAATAAGCATTATAAAATGGTGCATGTTCAATCGTGGGTGCACTTGGAAGAAAGGAGCACACAATGATGCAAAGTTGTACAAAGACCTTTGGCAAGGAAGGTGGAAATGCAACTCAATAGACCCCATGCAATGGATGAACATTGATTTTGTTACATTTTCATTTCATGTTAGGAAAAATACCAACACAAATAACACTATAACAATTAGTGATGTGTATGGTAATTGGGTTAAAACAAACATTGATGTGGTTAATGAAGTTAACCACACATAATACATTAAGTGCTAGTCATCATGACAATTAATATGATTTATTACTTGATTAATACATTAGTCTTGTGGAATGTAGTGACTATTATGTCATACTTTAAGTGTGGATTCCTTAATATGTGTTTCAACTCTTCCTAACGAATGTTTGATTTGTTCTCAATGATCTAGTAATATATTCCCACAATGACTTGAATAAATTAATTTTAATAAATTAATTTCAATATATTTGAATTAAAGTGTATAATACTAGCATTTGGTGGCCACCATGTACTAGTGTCATACCACAATTATTTGAATTATCAATATTTTTAATATTAAAAAAAATTAGTTTCAATATTTTTAATTTAAATTTATAATATTGGCATATGGTGGCCATTAGGTATTAGTGGAATACCATAATAACTCTATGTATTAGTTCTTTAAAATCAAGTTTAATCAATTAATTTCAATATCTTTGAATTAAATTTGATATAATGTGAACAACACTCAACAATGCTTTGAATTCTTAGATTTAAAATACAATAAGCCTATCAAGAAGTAATATAATGTTGATTGTCTTAAATGCTCAAAATAAAGACTTGTTGGTCACTAAATTTATTATAAATGCCATTATGTGTGGGAATTGTGTGTAACAATGATAATTTTGGTCAATATTTGCTAATCAACATTCACTTTTGTAATAAGTTACTTCAAAAGAAAGGAAAAAAATAGCAATTTTGTTTAAAACTTGTGAAAATCCACAAATATGTGGTGGTTATCATAAGGGTTTAAGGGCACCCAATGAGTTGAGATAAGTTCAAAAATAGCATTTAAGTCCATAATTAATTACATAAGTGTATTTCTACTTAATACATACCTATTTAGCTACCTACCAACTTTTTATTAGCTACCTACAATCTATTTAGTAACAACATTAAAACAAACTTATTTATTATAGTGAATTATTTTAGTTAATAGTGAAACATGATGACTACATAGTGACCCCATAATGACATAACTTTAATCAAAGTGAAATGATTAGGGCAAGGTGAATTTATTTCATTTAAAAAGTTCCATAGTGATTGAAACTAATGAATTACACCCCACTTTTGTATTAGTGTTAATTTACCTAGTCTACTTATTTACCTACCTATAATCTAGCCTAAGCCTAGCCTAACTATTAAGCTAGGTTAGGATAGCCTATCTACTTACCTACCAATATCTACATAGGTAAACAATATGTAGGTAAGTAATAATATATAACATAAACTAATAGTTAATTCTAAGCTACCTAGCTAGCCTAGTAGCTAATAGCTAGCTTACTATTTCATGTAATTAACAAGCCAAACTATATAGTCTAGCTCCTAACTTACCCTATGGGAAGTAATCCATGTTTTTCAAATGATGTGCAAAAAAAGTACAATTCAACTTAATGGAAAAAATAAATATTATAATTCACTTCAATGTAAATAGGGTGCCAGAAATTGGACTATGAAAATATACCTTTTGTATACCTAAAATATTTCCAATTTTAGTAAAATATTCCATTAATAGAATATTATTTCATGACATTAAAAAAAAACCCTTATCTCACATGCTTTGTAAAATATACAAATAATAACATCCTTGAAAACCTACATACTTAGCATAGCCTAGTCTAGCCTAGCTTCTCTACCTAAGTACCTACCTAAATATACCAACCCCCACCTATATGTACTACCAAATACCAACCTACCTATTCCCTCTCACCAACCAACCTACCTACTAATTAGGTCTACATATTACCTACATACATATTACATAATACCTATTACCAACCCATACTTACTTACAACCTACCTACCTACAACTTAGGTCCATTATTTTCCTATATTAATTCCTAGCCCCCAACCAATACCTATAATTCTAAACAATATACCCCAAATATGTACCTATAAGAGCTCTAGGTTTACATCATATTTGTTACCAATTTCATTGGTTATTGTTGCAACTAATGAGCTATAAAATGTTGTTATTGGATGAAAATCATCCCATTGGAAGGATGAAAAAAAAGGAGTTGCAACCTAGTCACAAAGATGACAAAAAGGTGTCAAGGTTTCAACATAGTTGCAAAATGAAAATGGATAGTTGTTGTCATAGATTTAATTGTTACAAACAACAAGATTTTTTGTCATAATAATATTTGAAAAAATATAATTGAATGAAAATCAATTTGCATATTATTAAATATGTGGGGATTTATATTTTTAGTACATAGAGTCAAAAATTAGGCATTCAAAAAAAATTCAATAATTTAATTGACATAAATTGTGAACAAAATCTATTTTAGGTCTTCATTTAATCAAATGTCAAAGTATCAAAATTGAAAATGGACTTTCATGGTTTGATCAATGGCACATGAAAATTTATTTGCATATTTAATGTGTTATGATGTTAGGTAACAAAAATAATGATTTCATTTAGATTAACACATTAAATTTTTTTTGACCCAAGTGAAAAAGAAAATATATAAATAATGAATCAAGTAATATAATTACATCAAATTAATATATGTGGATGCACTTGTAATTCAACCAAAAGTAAGATCATAAAGTTGAAAACTATGTGATTCTCACGAATCATAAATAAATGGTCAATTGTGGAATATTATGTATAACTAAAATAAATATGAATTCAAAGTTCATTTTAATAAAGAAAGTTTTAATATTATCCCCAAGAAATAAAATTTTCTTTTTCATTAAATTAAAATTTATATTTGACATGATTTGAAGGAATAACAATGTGTTTAATTTGCAAACCATATTTTCATTCCCAAATATGTCCCAATAAACAATTTACATTTTTGTGAAGTATGTAAAATTTTATTCATGGATCCTATAATTTTCTTTTAAAATAAGCATTCATTTGTTTTATGTGAAAATGGTATTGAAATGAAAATTTCAAAGTTTGGATATACATAAGAAGGTTTGAAAAGGACTCTTATCTATAGGTAAAAGTTGTCACAATTTGTTGCAATTTAATGTTGTAAAGGGTTGGATAAGGACTTGGCTTGTGGCCATGGAGGTCTTCAATTCCTTCATGCAACATAATATTCATGCTTACACATGATTTTCATGCCTTAACAATTTCATTGGCTAGTTATATTTTTTAAATAAATAATTTCTAATGTATATACATAACCTATAAATGTTCATATTGACTATAGTCATGAAAATGGACATAATCATGAATGCCATGGTCACTACATGTCCATATAAACTACATAGTCATGTAGTCACATGCGTTACATATGATTACAAACATATAAACCATATATGTAATCCTAAAACTAAGTTTTGGCATAATGTTGACCATCAAAACAATTTTGTGAATTAGTGATGATATTTACACCAATATTGATATATTAAAAGGGTGAAAAGAATGTTGCAACTTGAATCTTGACAAACTTTTTAAACCTTCACAAAACTATAGCCATTGATGATGAAACCTATGAAGATTTTGATGAGGTTTGAACGTATGAACCACACAAAATATTATTTCCTATTAAATTTTTTCCAAAACTAGTGAAAAATTAAAATCTCCTTGCATATGCTTGTGTTCAAACTTTACACATTTTAGTGACAAGAAATTTCAAGGTATATGGGTGATTTTTTGGAATATATTCTATGATCTTTCTTGGACACTTCCAAAGACATTTCCTATTGTATGGTCATCCTTGGACATTTTCAAAAACAATTCCCAAGACAACTACCTTATTTCCAAATTTAACTACTTCATTTCTTTCCTAATAAATACCTCCAACCTTATAACTATGTAACAACCTTGGAAAAAATCTCTAGTGCATTTGGAAGGAGGATTATTTTGTATAATCAAGCTTATGAAATGTTCTGTAAAGTAAATAATGTCATTTTGTAAGATCCTTAAGGTGGAAGATGTAATCTAATCAGATTTCAAAAATGGAGGGAATTATTTCATAAGGCATTGATTACCTCGATTGTTACACAATGTAAGTCCATGTTGTTAGGGAATTATTATGTGGACCTCAAGCTTCGCCCTTAGTGCTCACACAATAAATCCTTGACATCATGGACTTACCTTATATTTCACTATTTTTCCCTAGTCACCAATATGGATATGAAAAGGCAAAATAACATGTGTCTTTTCATGTTCATCATGATATTTAAATTAATTCAAATTGAATTTGACATTGATATAAATAATGATGAATTATTTGAAACATGTATGGAAACGTTTTTAAAAATTGATCGCCATTGATAGTGTGCAACCATGCAAAGACCAAATGGTACCATCTTATAAAAGTGCTTCTTGTATGCAAGTATAATTGATTAATATACAAACCTAGTTGTGAGCTTTTAGCATGAGATGTTCTAGTATTGCAAATTCAAGCATGTTTCTAAGGTGGAGATTAAGGAAACCTTACAATCTAGAAGGTGGACTTTGAACTTTACAACCCTCTTGGTCTTGTATGTTTTGAGGGGTCAATTTTTCAATTCTTCCTTTAAAACATACTTGTGAAATGATTTCTTGCTACTTTACAAATTTTCATTAAGGTAAAGGCATGGATGCATCATGAGAACTTTGAAGCTCCTTGTTGTAAGATGCATGGAGTGTATTCAAGTATGTAGGTGATTATGGAAATCAACATAGAGCTTGTTGTATGTGAGGATGTTTGTAACATCTACACCACAAGGGAGTGAGCACCAAGGCAATATCACAATTGATTCCTTCTATCCATATGTAATTCTAAAATGGCTTCTAAACAAGCCATTAGATGCATTTTGTGATATGCAAAAGCTTCTTATCCAAATTGATGAAGAAGGAATGGAGCTTAAAGTCACAACTGGACTTCCTAACCTCTAAGTAGTAAGGGCTCAAGAGTTAGACATATCAATTGTTGCAATAATTTGAATCGATCTATCCAAAAGTGAGGTTGTAACTTGTAAGTCGTGAGCCTTATTGCATAGGTTCTATAAGCTTCTTATTGAGGCCCTATGTAACCAAATATACTCCCTTGGCAATCATACCTTAGCCAAATGTACTCCCGTGGCAACAACCCATGTCTCCAATGTTTTCAATCAGAAATCTAATAGCTTTAGCTAATGTGCAAACATTTGCAAGGGACAAACTCACCATCATAGCCGCTCTTCAACAAATATATAAAGTTGCCCACCAAGCCCCCTCACACAGAATTTAGCCAGATTGACATCTGATGAGCTGTGTAGCCAGATCGGCAACTAGCCAGTTTAGGGCGAAAATGGCTGATAGGAAGGAATTCTTGCACTCTCTGGCAAAAGTAGTATTCGCTGGCAATAATTATTTTGAAGCAGTTGAGCATTCAAAACCTGGGGCCAAGCCTAGTTGTAAGTGAAGATCAGAGATATGGATGCTTTGTAAATTGGGGTTGTCCTGAACCCAATCTTAATATCTGTCAGAAATAGCATCACCTAGTATGTGTTACACTACCTAAAAGGCTATAAACTACCGGGAGAAATGAACTATATAAACTAAAGGTAGACAGGTTTCTGACATTGCTAGAAGGTCCAGTTAGATTTAATGCATGTGTAAGTGATCTTACTAGAGCTCTTCGTTTCACTACTTCTACCAGATGTAAGGCAACTATTTTGCATCTGCATCTTCCTCTTCTTTCTCCCTGGAAATTGAAAAAGTACTCTCCAGACGTATTTGTGTATGCCTACATAGTTCTCATAACAAATGACCAGAGGGATTCTGAACTAAGGGATGTTACTTAGAACGAAGGGATATTTCATCTTCACATCTCTGAGTAAAATGCTTGGATATGATTACCATGAATAATTGCAAAACATGGTTTTTCCTTTGCAAAATGATTATCATTGTCCCTAGTAGATGTTCTGCTGAGACTGTCTCATGTCTGACAGGGTTTAGTGCAAGTTGTAGCTTAATTTACTCTGATGGCATTTGCAAACTGTTCACAACCTTAGGCATCTTGGAGGGGGTCAGAGCTGTCACCTAGACTGCAGACCATGCACATCAAGGATCATGAAAAACTCATGGAAAGTTGGCTGCTCCCAGCCTGTAGCCTTTGTCTGAAAATCAGCTGAGTGTCAATATCTCCCTGCCTGTGAGATGTGGCCCAATGGGTGGGGATGGAAATTAAAATTACGAGAGAGAGAGAGAGAGAGAGAGAGATTGAGTCTTAGAGTTGAAAATTCCAGACAATGCACATCAAGCTCCAAATTCATCAACAAGCCCTTTGCAGCCATGGTCTACAAGATGACCATCCTTCCCACCCAAGCCTCCTTCATATTTTCTTAAAAAACTTGCACCATTTTTGTAGTGTTGTTACACATAGCTGTTCTGAGCGTAATATGCCAGCAGGCTTTTCAAAAACATAATTTCCCACCTCTACAGGCATTATGTTTTCAAAAAGTCTGTCAGCTTTTTTTTATGTGATACCGAAGGGTATCTAGTGGGTGCCTTCTGCCTATCACAGGAATTTTTTTAAAAAGGAAAAGAACACGATTAATTTCATGTAAAGTCCTTGGCGGCAGGCTATATGAGAATTGAGGCCACACTCCACTGTGCCTTAGGGGGCCCTTATTCCTGTAAAGCCCACCCTCTAAAGACCCTCCCCTTCGGCTTTACCCTCCACTATATTTTTGGTGCCCAAGTGATCTCTATCAGTGGCACCAAGATTGAGGTCCTTTTTGCTCTCAAGCTTTATCTCTTCTTCACAAAGTGATAATGTATACAAGCCACTTTGCCACCCAAACAGAAGTATTGTCCCCATTTTTCAAACGGCAATTTGGAAGGACCATTGAAGGTGGTGGGCCAATTTTGTATACCAGATTATCCATTAAACCAGCCTCAAGCAGAAATTCAAATTGGAGAATGCGGTACCCATTGAGCTATTTGCAAGGTCTTGTGCAGGATAAGAGCAATGGGATTGTACCCAGTTCATGTTTGGGGGTATTTGCACAGGATCAGAAGAGAGATCAGTGGTGGGATGAATATGTGACAGATATTAGGGATGCCAAACATTAACTGCTGGGGCTCAATAATATATGTGAACTTCAAACCTTATGAGCACCAACTGGAATGAGTAGCAATCAGCCCTCAAAGTTGAAGGCTCCTCTTGCCCTTTTGCATTGAAAGGCAACATGAACACTTGCACTTTATACCCAACCAAAATCTAAAATGTGGAAGACAATCTAAAACTTTATCCCAGAGGTGAAAGGCAAAAGACAAAGGCACTAAAGGCATGAGATTCCAAAACCTGGTTGGGATGAGTACATTTTTTTAGCTTTTTTGTTTGGGCAGGCTATGCAAGAGTGGTGTCTGGTGGGGTGGATGCCTCATCCAACAGCTATCTTTCCAGTCTCCGCATACATTTATTTACCTACATATTAAAGCTTTCCAGCTCCATAATATGGGAGAGGGTTTTACCAGGCATAAAACTGTGACAGTAGTGTTACTAAAAAAATTTACTGTCATATCCGGTGGGTACCAGACGGGAATTAAAATTGTATATCCAGCAGGCATCCTTCTGATACCCTCCGGGTATGACAGTAAGAAAATTAAGTTTCACAAAAAATAATGCAGGCTTTTGAAAACCAAATGTCCACCCCCCAAAAATGGAAAGTGCCTCCTCTCAGCAGAGGAGTTATCACGCTTGGTAATGTGCCCTCCCAATACACTGGGAAATTCATGCCAGGTTTTTACGCTGCCTGTATGTGCGTGGACAAAAGTGATCCATATTCATTCTGTGTATGGATGAAAAATCTGCATCCACTGGGTGAGCATATGTGGATGTAAAATGCTGTTTATGTCCAGTAATTGTTTTGAGGCTGCTGATTTGAACTAGCCTCGCCTCTGTGCACACCAATCCCTGGGCCAATTTCAATAACCAGTGGCCTCTCGCTGGTTACCTAGTCCTTTCATCCACAACCAGGCAGAGAGGTAAGGAACCAGCAGCACCCCAAAAACTGCAGCAACTACAACTAAGCATCAACTATCATGGTGTATGTATATATATCATACCCAATATAGTCGAAAATATATAGAGAAGAATGCCAAATAGGTTCCAGAATCTACTCTAAGCACTCACCTGGTGTAAGCTAAATCATTGGGGTCAAGGAAATAGCAAAATAATCTTTGTGTTAATGCATCCACTAATCCTAATTAAATTACAGAACAAATGAACTACTATCATTCTTCTTATTTTTGCCTACACTCTGAAAACCAAATATAGGAATCTAATGATTTTTTTACTTCTCATTTTTCTCACTTATGACGATTGAAATCCTTCAAGTCCGCTTCATTTTCGAATTTCTAATTTGGGCGAAATTTCGCCAAGTTAAAAAAAAATTCTGCCAAAAAACTAAGAGTTAAAGAGCGTTGTTACGTGTGTATAAAAAAGGGCTTTATTTTGAGTTTCCAGTCTCCTTCACAAGGAAATGTGTACCTACATTTTCTGTACATGCTATTGTACTTAAGGTATTTAATGGACTTCGAGGAAGAGGAGGAGGCTGATGAGGTTGTAAACTTAAAATATTATTCCAGCCTCCTCGAGTACAGTGATCGGGGACCGACCTACAAAGTAGAAAACTCAATAGAATATTTTTTTTTTGCAAAATCAATTAACAAAAGGAAGTGTAGTAACTTGACCTTATAGTTTCCTGGCAATATTGAAACAACAAGTACAAATTAAGAAGTAGTGGGTTTTATTTAGTAGTGTTGTTGGGTTGGAAATCAAAAATGTTACAGTTACAAGTTGAGTAGCTTGTCAGTACAATTACTGACTTTGTGTGTGTGTGTGTGTACCTGAGCTTCGGAAGGTGGAATTTTGAGCTGGCGCCACTTGCGGCTTGCATACGACAAAAGGGATCTTTGAAAAGCGAGCCCAACCTCTCTTTGAAATCACAAGATGACACAGCATGAAAACCCAGATATGTGCACCTCGCTCTTTTAGCTTCTCACCTTGAATGCCTTGGAATGTGGCACCCAATTGCCTATGCCTCTAGTATAGGCTAGGGCCCTAGGGTGGGCCTTCTTGAGATAACCGGCCCTCAACTCCCTGAAATCACTCAACTCATTTTTTACTTATAAAAAGCCAAATGCCCCTCCTTGCTGACACTCCATTGTGGCCTATAAGGTGCCTCCATTTACAGTGTCACAAAGTGCAGAGGGTTTTAGGTTGAATTTCCTTTACTATGAGCTATATATTTTTAAGTTTGATTTTCCAGTTAAGTAGCTTCCCAGGATGGAACCAAATGAATGGTGGGGGAAGCTTGAGAAAACCATCCTCCTAAATGCTGTAATAGTATTTAGGAGACTCATTTTCTAAGTATATATTGGGCAGCCTTGCTCCCCATTCGTTTCATTGGCACTTTTTTCTAACTAATAGTAGGTATGAGTAGGGAAGACAAAGGAAACGGCTTGAATGATCCTCTCTCCAGTCTCCGCCTCTCTCTGTCTCTCTATTTGACCTCAATGACATTTTCCATTGCCATGTATCGCCTGTTGTTGGAGATGAACACGGGAATCTGTTTTCCTTCGTCTGACTCCACATGAAATAGGCCCAACTTAAAGGGAGGGGCCAGATCACTCTTGCTTCTGTGCTCTCATTATTTGTATAAATCCATTGGACGAGTGTCAGGCAGCAAGTCTTCTCTTTTCTCCTCCTCTCTCTCCCTCCGGCCTACCCCTTCCCAAGTCTCTCATGTGATGTCTTTCTTGCTGGTCCTTTGTGCTCTCATGCTATCAAGCTCTCCGCACCTCCTAACTCCTAACACATCCCACAACATAGAGTTAGCACCAAGTCTCCCAACTCATTTGGAATTGTCTTGCTATCTAAATCTAGATTCACTAAGACGAGGCTAGAACTTAATCTAAATTGTGAACTTTTTGAAGTCCAGGGCCTTGACACCCATTGACCCCCATTGTAGCTTGTGGCCCAACCACACAAAGTCACTGCATGGATAACTTCAAGTTGTCTTGAGACTTCTCAAGAGACAACATTAAGTTGTCCCAAGGAAAATGTGGGGTGACACTAAGTGTTGTCCTAAAACAAGCCCCACTTGGTTCAAGTCCTAATCCCAAAATCTCATGGTCCAGTTCATAAGATGAATTGTGAAGTCAAACCCTAGTCTACCAACTTAGATTCATGTGGTGCCCCACCATGATGATCCCAATGGAAGTCCCACTTCATGTGAGTCCCAAAGGGGGTACACCAAGTTCTAGCAATATGCCTATAGACTTGCCAATAGAAGGTAACATCTATCTTGATCTAGAGGATGGGCCATTCAATATGACTCCTAAATTGAATAGAAACATTGTGCCCGTGCACATCTACTTAAGTACCCATGGTTTGTGAGTTTTTTCTAAGGAATATCATGAGTTTGAACTTGCAATGCATCCAAATTATTTTCATTATTACTCCAATTTCCATGATTTCCTATGTAGATTGTGAAAACATTGCTAGCTAGGAAACATGGGTCCAATTCATTAACCCATTTCACTACAAGGCTTTAAAAGTGAAATGGGTTCACTAGCTAATGTTTTAGCCTAGTACAATTTCACTATGGGTAAAATCATTTGCACCTAAGTCATTAAAGTGGATTTTCTTGTTATTCAAATTATTTATGAATTAATACTAATAGAGTGACAGATATGTAAATATATAATGTAAATATTTACTAAATGTGTGCATTTATTAATTTACTAAGAGATTTGGTATTCATACAACCTCAAAAACATGTTAAATTTTGCATTAAATTTATTTTCATGAATACCTTCCCAAGAAATTAGATGAAAATATTATTCAAAATAAAACTTAATTAAAATTTTTAAAATAAAAAAAAGATGTGTATAAAATAATAATTAAAATCTTTACATATAATGTTAGTACTTTACATAATGTTAATATTACATGATAAAATCATTTACCCCTAAATCAAAATAATCCCCTTTAACATTCATTTTTGTGTTATTCAAATTATTAAAAAAAAAATTTTTTCAAATTTTTAATTTATGAATTTATTAAACATTTATGTTTATTTATTGATCAAAACATTTAGTCATACAACTTGAAAAAATCTTATAATTTATTTATTTTTAATTTATAAGAATATTTTTAGTTGAAAAATTACAATTCATAATTTAAAATTTTTAATAAAAATGATATTTAAAATTTATATAAACTAGTAATTATTTAAATATTTTAAATATTTTTTATAACATAGTAAATTAATTTTTAAATTAATATGATATTATATGTTCAATCAATTAAATAATTAAAATAATATTATAATATTAATTATGATTAAATATATGCTTAAGATGTGGGGAGATATAAGACAATATAATATAACATAATATAACATAATAAAAAATCAATGTTGTTTTTAAATGTGTTTATTCACAAATTATCATGTTTGAAATATTGTTATTTTTCCTCAAAACATATTGTTGAAATGGATTGAATAAAAAAACTCAAATGCATTTTTAGTTTATTTATATATTTTTCTTCTTTTAAAATTGTTATATGTGAAAATCTTGGGAAATTTATATAGAATGAAATTCAATTTTTTTCATTTGGAAAAAGTATGACAAAGATAATAATGGTTAAAAAAAAAAAAAAAATTCAAGACACCATTGTTGAAATTTATTAAACTACAAGATTCACAGTCAAATTAAGAAGTTTCTTTACCTTAAAAATTGCATCTTGAAAAAATCTTCTAAAATGAAATTAATTTTTTTAAATTTTGACATACTTAATAAACACAGTAATTGTTAAATAAATAAAAAATCTTCAAGACATCATTGTTGAAATGTATTAAATTGCAAGATTCAAATGCATTTTCAGTCAAATTAAATAATTTTTAAACTTTTAAAAATATTAAAGATGTGTACATCTTGGAAAAAAATTCTAAAATGATTTTTTTTTTCATTTGAACATTCTTGAGAAATATAATAATAGTTAAAGTTGGCTTTTGCAAAAAAATTGGAACAAATAAATAATAAATTCAATCATCACCCCACTTGTTTCATATCAAATGAGGTCGTTTGGTATAAAACTTCCAAACCATCAATATATCTCGATAAAACTTCCATGTTGATTGCATGTATGTAAAATGAATTTTAATTAAGTACAACATTAAAACTTTGAACTAATATAAAATATAAATATAAATACTAATTCAAACAAATAATTTAAAGAATAAATATTGTGTGGCAATTTCTAATTTGATTAATTCTTAATGAATTCACTTACTTGTATCAACCCATCGGCAATCATTAAAAGATGTGATGAATTCATTAGATTTATAATCTAATCAATTATTGATATTTCACCTAAATGACAAATGAAACTCCTAGTGAATTAGGGACATGTCCTTATTAAATGTGAAAAGAAATGAAACTAAAAAACGAAGTTGGAAATCCAACATAACAAATCTATACATAATTAGAGGTATCCAAACAAGAGTTGGCCCTTGAATCAAAGGATCCACCCCTAAGCTCTAAGAAAAGACCAAAAGAAATAGAAAACTCTAGTTCACTACAAAGCTTCATGATCATTGTATTGAAAAATACCAATGACATATTTAGGTGAAACACTAGATGAAGGTGTTGAAGCTATGGAGGCAAAAGTGGGTTAGAAAAGGGGCCAAGGAGGAAGTCAATTCGTGCAAAGAATGGCAATTTTTTCGGTCTTGCTGAAAACATGCCTTTGTCAATGGAAAAAAGAAAAAATAAGTATAGAACATGAAAGCTAAGCATAAATAGATGAGTCCAATCAATTGCAAAAAAGGAAAACTTACTCACAATCCAAAACAATCTTTGTTTGCTTCTTGACTAAAAAGTTGATATCAAAAGTGTGTTCATAAGTGTCATCCTGTTAGAAGACATCATGTTCATAAAGAGGTTCAAATAGTTTGTTGAAGGCTTCATTGTCGCCCTCAAGAACTAAAATGTGGTGGCCAAGATTGTGGCATGCTTTCACACTGTTACTTGCAACAATGACATTAGTGAGGGATTTTATATTGAATCAAAACCAAAAGGAAAATAAGAAGCCAAGTGATATAGATACTAATGGATGCAAACAAATCCACAACAAAGGAGTCTAATTTGGAATAGGCTTCAATGAGAGCTTAAAATATGACCACATGGAACTCCTTGGTCGACATAAAAGGCATCCCAGTCCTTGACTTGGTCATTGAACTCTTGTTTGTCTAATTGCACATGACATCCTCATTAACAATGTTGATTCCCATTTTCAAAATATATATGGAAGGTGTGCAAAATGAAAATGTTTAGGGGCTTCTCACAAGAAGAATCACCCTAGTCAAAAAAGTCTACAAAGATTGTGAAGGTTTGTTGAATACGTCAGGGGATCAATGGAAGGATTGAGACCTAAGGTGGAGATTACCTTGATTAAAGAATCCTTGTGATTATAATTGTGTTAGACAATGGGGAAGCTTCATATTACATGTAATTTTTTTGGCCAACAATGTCTACATTTAATTATGCATAACTCATATGACATGTGATTTATTAATCTTATTTCACATGCTTGCAAAAGTTCTCAATTGAAGAGCTCAAAGACATGTCAACTTATAAGTTGTTGAAAATGATCCACAACATTTGGTTGCAACAATCCAAGAAAAGGGGTTCATGTTTATAGATTGCCAATTCTAATGATTATGTGTGATCTTTTAGGTAGAACTCATTGTATAATAAATATTTGAGGGGTGGTCCATTTGGACAAGGATCAGATATTTGTTTGTATAGAGCTAGTGCCTTTGGCGACCCATTGCAAATGGTAACCAATGTCACAAAATATGCCCCGACACTACTAAAAATCATGTAGTTAAACCACTAAGCATTACTACCCATTTTGATTTGGGTGGTCCTGTGTTGTTCCAAACCACCAAGTTTAATGGGTGAATGGTTCTAGTCATGTGACATACCACTACAATGGGAATTTTAGTGGAAGCCACCGCTAGTTATTTTTTATGGCTAATAAATATTTGAAAATTTGTGGGTTAGTATTTTGGGCAAGGGCCTTTTTTTTTTGTTTCATATTCATGCCCGATAAACTACTATCCATCATAGTTGGGGTTTTGATAGTAACATGCATTGGTTTTAATGGTGGTGTTATATTTGAGTTTTGGGTGGTAATTTTCCACTTTTGCTGGGTTTTGAATTCCAGTTTTTTGGATTTTGGGAGGTCTAAAATGGTCTCCGCTTGGGGACCATTGGAACATGTTTAACAATGGCCATTGTTGTATGTGTTCATTCCATTAAAAAATTTGGAACCAAAAAAAAATGTTTAATCATTCTACACATTTTTGAATTGCCACATTTTGCATACATGTTAACCAAGTTACTTCCAACAACATATGAATCCTATTTGTTGTCAATGAACTTGTTAAGGGTGGAAACTTTTCCTAGGCTAACCAACACTATGAACATTTTAATAACTAGTTAGTTACTAGTGGTAGATTTATTTGCCATCCTCTATTTAGTTAGGGGATGAAGCTAATGGGGTGGTTAGTCTTTGAAAATAAGGACTGGTATTTGTTAACCAATCAACTAATGGGATGTGTGGAAAAGATTAGATTAAAGAAAGGAAGATAAAAAATACCCACATGTGTGGTGGGAATCCTTGTTTGGATTTTTATTTATCTTTTGAGGGGGAAGAAGGGGGATCATTCTCATAGATAACATGGTAGGAGGATATATAGAGAAGTTGGGAGAGAGTTGGGAGGAGAATCATGTTGTACTTCATTGTGTAAAAAATATATGGAATGAAGGTTGTGGACCTTGAGGATGTACTTTTAATTTTTAAAATTATGCTTTAACTTATTGGATGCATGAATGTAAGTACAAATATCCATAAAATATTGTAGTTTTTTTTTTTTTTTTT
>Ga0116231_10005075_pt1 | contig 26183 bp, 24 predicted proteins | sample S1TSphgellanicum_2_FD_89695 | JGI IMG/M metagenome (GOLD analysis project Ga0116231, IMG submission 89695) | Host-associated microbial communities from peat moss isolated from Minnesota, USA - S1T2_Fd - Sphagnum magellanicum MG | ecosystem: Host-associated > Plants > Peat moss > Unclassified... | reverse complement strand
GCGTAAAGCGAAGTTTTAAAATTCTCTGCTTCGGAAAAACGAAAGAACTCGTAACTGCGCACGACGTTGGTGCATTTTTTCGCGGCGATCAGCCCAATTTGCGCCAAAACAGTGCCCGTAAAAACGGTACCTTGCGAAGATGGCAATGCCGGATCCACACATGGGCAGCGACGGGCAGCACGCATGACGAACGCGCCTGTCCTGTTGCGTAGGCGCCTCACCACGGTCTCAGCGGCCTTGTTCGGGCTCTCGTATATCTGCCCGACCGTGGTGATCAGCACCTTCGGCCTGCTCGCGACCACGACGCACGGCGCGACCGCCGCGGCCTACATCGTCGCAACGATTGCCGTGCTGTTGACCGCCGTCAGTTACGGTCGGATGGCGGCGCGCCATCCACAAGCCGGTTCCGCCTATACCTATGTAGCACGCACGACGAACACGGCCGCAGGCTTCGTCGTCGGTTGGGTCTTGATCCTGGATTACCTATTCATTCCCATGGTGATCTGCCTATTCACGGCCAAGGCATTCGAGGTCGTGCTGCCGGGAATCTCGTTTCGCGTCTGGGTCTTGTTGGTCGCGACCTGCACCAGCGTAATCAACATTCTCGGCATCCAAATCGCCGATCGCGTGAATCTCACGATCATGACGGCGCAACTTCTGGTCATGGCGGTCTTCGCCGGACTCTGCGTCGCCTTTCTCGGTGCCGGCGACCACCCAGTGGGCGCATGGTCGCTCGCTCCGTTCGTCAACCCCGCAACCAGCATGAGCGCGATTGCGGCCGGCGCTGCGATCGCGGCGTATTCCTTCCTCGGCTTCGATGCCGTTACGACCCTGTCCGAGGAGACCCACAATCCCACGCAGAGCATTCCGCGCGCGACCGTGCTCGCAGCCGCGGCCGGGGGCGCGATCTTTCTCGTCATCAGTTTCTTGATGTCGCTCGTGCATCCGGGAAGCTCGTTCAAAGATCTCGACAACGCCGGCTTCGAGGTGATCGCGGCCGCGGGAGGACCTTTGTTCCTGCGTATTTTCACGATCGTGCTAATCGTGTCGTTCATCGCGGCGGTCATGTGCGCGCAGGCGGGTTCTTCGCGGTTGCTCTATGTGATGGGCCGCGACGGGGTCATGCCCCTGCGGCAATTCGCCTATCTGCACCCGCGCTGGCGCACGCCCGCGTTCAACATCGTTCTAATGGGAGTCGTGATGCTCGGCGGCGAATTCGTCGACGTCGATACCGCGGCCTCATGCGTGAATTTCGGCGCCTTCATCGCGTTCCTGGCGGTCAACGTGTGCGTGCTCGTTGATCACTTCTGTGCGCGGCGCGAACTTGCGGGGGGCGGCTGGAAACTGCTGGGGTCGGGCGCCGGCGCGCTCGCGTCCCTTTGGCTGCTCGTGAGCCTGCAGCGAACGGCGCTGACCGTCGGCTGCCTGTGGCTGGCCGCTGGACTCGTCTACCTAGGCTATCGGACCCAGGGATTTCGACGCACCTGGATCAGCGCCGGCGACCGACGCACCGGCGACGGACGCACCCGTGGCGGGCATGAACCGCTCGGCCAGTGAATGGTACAGGGCGCGCCGGCACACGATCGCACTCGCGCCGCGACCGAGAAACACGGCGGCCATCAGGGGCAAGGTCAGACTGCGATTGCCGGTCATCTCGGTCACGATCACGAGCGCGGTCAGCGGCGCTTGCACGACGCCCGCGAAGTAGGCGCCCATCGAGAAGAACACCATCGCGCCCAGCGGCGCAACCGGCCACCAGTTGTGCAGCTCGGCGCCGATACCGGCACCCACGGCCAGGGACGGCGCAAAGATGCCGCCTGGAATCCCGCTCACGTAGGAGACGAGCGTCGCCACCGCCTTGAACAGCGCGAAGCCATGCGTCGACAGCCCCTCGTTCTCCAGCAGTTCACGCGCCTCGGCGTAGCCCGTGCCATAGCTCGTGCCGAACGAGAGCGCGCCGAGCGCGGCAAGTACGAGACCGCAGACGGCCGCGAACACGACCGGCCGGTCGCGACGAAATTCCTGGAGCGGCGGCGGCAGGCGTTGTCCGAGACTCACCATCGCGCGCGAGAACAGACCGCCGCAGAGGCCGCCGACGATCCCGCAGACCGGCACGGAGAACCACATATGCGGATCGCTCATGAGCGCGTTGGTCGAACCGAAGTACGTGTAGTCGCCGACCAGGGCGAGCGAAGTGATGCCCGACACGATGACCGCGGCCAGGATCGTCGCGCTCGTGCGCGGGTCGAACGCACGCCACAACTCCTCGATCGCGAAGACGACCCCCGCGAGCGGCGTATTGAATGCCGCCGCCACGCCGGCCGCGCCACCGGCGAGAATGAGGCCACGATCGACATCGGCCGCCGGGAAACGCGCATAGCGACGCAAGGAATGCATGATCGAAGCGCTGATTTGCACCGTGGGACCCTCGCGGCCGATCGAGGCGCCGGAACCCAAAGCGATCAAGGTCAACAAGATCTTGCCGATGGCGATTTTCATCGAGAGCAGACGCCCTCGCGCCTCCTCGGTGGGCAAGGCGAGCGCGGCAATCAATTGCGGGATGCCGCTCCCCTCGGCGCCCACGAAAACGCGTTGGGTGAGCCAGGCGCAGACTGCGAGCCCAAGGGGTGCGGCCAGCAGCGGCCACCAATGCCAGTGCACGCGAAGCTGCGTGAACCACCCTATCGCGACATCGCTCGCTTTGGCGAACAGCACGGCGACGGCGCCGGTCGCGATCGCGCCACCCCAAAACACCAGTCTGCGACGCCATTCCTCGAAGGCCAGCGTACGGTCAAGGAGGGAGTTCACCGCGACAATCGCCTAGGAAAACGGGTTTTGCCGGATGATCGTCTGGTCGCGGTCGGGACCCGTCGAGATGATCGTGATCGGAACGCCGACCAAGGTCTGCAATCTTTCCAAGTACCGCTGCGCATTGACCGGCAAATCGTCATAGCGCGTGATCGCGGACGTCGACTGCTTCCACCCCGGAAGCTCTTCGTAGACGGCTGCACACTCGGCAAAATGGCCGGTCAGCAAGGGCGGCGTGTCGGAGACGCGGCCGTCGATTTCATAGCCGACGCAGACACGAATCGTATCGAGCTCATCCAAGACGTCGAGCTTGGTCACGCACAGCGCGGAGCAGCTGCTGTGCACGACTGAGCGCCGCAGCGCGACCGCGTCGAACCAGCCGCAGCGCCGGCGTCGCCCCGTGATCGATCCGAATTCGTGCCCGACGCGCGAGAGATGCTCGCCGTACTCGTCGAAGAGCTCGGTTGGAAACGGTCCCGCGCCGACGCGCGTCGTATAGGCTTTGACGATGCCGAGCACCTCGTGCAAGCGGCGCGGGCCGATGCCCGTCCCCGAGGCGGCGCCGCCCGCCGTGGTCGTCGACGAGGTAACGAACGGATAAGTGCCGAGATCGACGTCCAACATCGCACCCTGGGCGCCCTCGAACAGCACGTTGCTGCCCTCGACGCTCAAGCGCTCGAGAATGCCCGTGACGTCGGCCACCAAGGGCTTGAGTCGTTCGCCGAGTTCCAGATTCGATTCCAGGACTTGCTGGAAATCGATCGGGGCGGTCTGAAAGTATTTCTGCAGGATGAAGTTGTGGTAATCGAGCACTTCGCCCAATTTCGCGGCGAAGCGCTCGCGATGAAACAGATCGCTGACGCGCAAGGCGCGCCGCGCGACCTTGTCCTCGTAGGCAGGGCCGATGCCGCGACCAGTCGTGCCGATCGCGTTCGCGCCTTGCGCCTTCTCGCGTGCCCGGTCGAGCGCGACATGACTGCTGAGGATCAGGGGGCACAGCGGGCTCACGCGCAGGCGCTCGAGCACCGGCACGCCCTGCGCAGTCAACATGTCGGCCTCTTTGAACAGCGCTTCGAGCGATAGGACCACGCCGTTGCCGATCAGGCACTGCACATTAGGGTGCAGGATTCCGGACGGTATCAGCGAAAGAATCGTCTTCTTGCCGCCGATCACCAGGGTATGCCCGGCATTGTGGCCGCCTTGAAATCGCGCCACGGCCTGGGCGGAATCGGTCAGCAGGTCGACGACTTTGCCCTTGCCCTCGTCGCCCCATTGCAGACCGATTACGACGACGTTCTTACCCATTGCGTGCCACCCAGAGCAAAGCCAGACCCGCGACCATACTGATCAGACCGCCCCAACGCAATTGCGCTGTCTCGGTTTGCGCCAGTCGCGTCATCAAACGCTGCATGGCGGCCGGATTCACGAATGGCAAAATGCCCTCGAGAATCAAATAAAGCGCGAAAGCGCCCCCAAGATACCGCAGCAGTTCGCTCCAGCCGATGTCCATGGTGACCGATCCCTAGGAGCGTGTTACTTCTGGACTTGGGGTTGCTTGAAGTACTTGAAGTATGCCCCGTCCGGCGCGACCACGATCACATCGCTCTGGGTGCCGATGGCCTCGCGGTACGACTGCATGCTGCGATAGAAACTGTAGAACTCGGCGTTCTTCGAATAGGAGTGCGCGTAGATTTCGCTGGCCGAGGCATCGCCTTCGCCGCGAATCTGACCGGCCTGGCGTGCGGCATCGGCAAGGATCTCGGTTTGCGCCTTGTCGGCCTCGGCACGCGTGGTCTCCGAGACCTCGACGCCCTCGGCGCGCAACTTCGCCGCCTGCGCCTTGAAGGTCGCGCGCATGCGGTCGTAAACGGAATCCCGGACCTGCGGCGGCAGATCGATCTTCGTGATGCGCACATCGACGAGATCGACCCCGAGCTGCTCGGCCGCGGGGCGCGCGTTCTTCATCGTCGCATCCGTGAAATCCGCGCGCTCCGCGGTGATCACTTGCTGCAGGGTGCGCTGGGTCACGACCGTCTTGATGCTGTCCTTGATCGTCTCGCCGAGCCGGTCATTGGCCACCTCTTCGGCGCCGCCGGTCGACTCGTAGAACTTGCGCAAATTGCCGATGCGCCACTTGATGTAGAAGTCCACGACCAGCTGCTCCTGCTCGCGCGTCAGGAAGCGCTCCTGCGAGTAGGGGTAGGTGATGATGCGCTTATCGAACTTGGTCACTTCGTTGACGATCGGAATCTTGAAATGCAGACCGGGGTCGTAGTCCGAATCGACGATTTCGCCGCCGATCGACTTGATCGCGAGCTGCCCCTCGCTGACCGTGAAGACGCTGGCGCGACCGATCAGAATGACCGCGACCAGGGCCACGAGGATATAGAGAATTTTATTCTGCATTAGCGCACTCCCCGCGCGCGCGACGGATCTTCGATCGGCGTCACCTGGACTTCCGGGATCTTGGCGGGCGCGACGGTCATTGTGTCGTTCGGCAACGTGATCGACTGCGGGGGCGCCGACATGAGCTTGTCGAGCGGCAGATAGATCATATTGTTGTTGCCGGCCTTGGAGTCCATGAACACTTTACGCGAGCTCTTGTAGATGTTCTCCATGGTCTCCAGGTACATGCGTTCGCGCGTGACGGCCGGTGCCTTCTCGTACTGCGCGAGCACCTGGTCGAAGCGTGCCGTCTCGCCCTGGGCCAAGGCGATGACCTGTAGTTTGTAGGCTTGCGCGTCCTGCAGCTCCTTGGCCGCGGCGCCGCGCGAGCGCGGCAATACGTCGTTGCGATAGATCTCCGCTTCCTGCTGGTAGCGTTGGCGATCCTTGTCGGCCTTGATCGCATCGCGCTGCGCATCTTGGACGGCTTCCGGCACGCCCACCTCGTTGAGCTTCACGCCGACGACGCTGATGCCCATCTCATAGCTGTCCAATGTCTTCTGCAGCAGCGCGCGTGCGCGGTCGGTGATCGACGGATCGAAGGCTAGCGCCTTGTCGAGCGACGCCTGGCCCACGGCCTCGCGCATCGCGCTTTCGAACACCTGATGCAGGGTTTCCTCGACGCCGCGGACCCGGAACAGCACCTTCTTCGGATCGGGCTGCGTGTATTGGACGGCGGAACGCACCTCGACCAAATTGGTGTCGGCCGTCAGCATGCTCGCGTCCTCGACGATGCTGTACACCTGCGAGACATTGACGATGGTCGCGGTTTCGATCGGCCAAGGCAGGTGCCAGTTATAGCCAGGCCCCGTGGTCGCCACGTATTTGCCGAAGCGCAGAATGACCGCACGCTCCTGCGCATCGACACGGTAGGCGCCGCTGGCGATCCAGACGGCGAGGATCACCACGAAAAAGCCTAGGAACCCCTTGCCGACGTTCGAGGAATTTTGACCCCCGCTACCGACACCGGTCTTGCCGAAGAACGCCGAAAAACGGCGTTGAATATTGCGCAACACATCGTCCAGATCGTTTTGCGATTGTTGCGGGCGGTTCCAGGGATTGCGTTTTTCACCGCCGGGTTCGTTCCAAGCCATGCGTAATGCCTAATGTAAGTTACTGATTATTCGGGTACTCGGTACCGAGCCGAGCATCTTAAGCAGCCGGCGAGCCAGCCACAAGCGCCTTATGCCACGCGCTTCTCTTTATTATCCACCAGATTGACGCCGGGACCGCCCAGCAGTTTGGCAATCTCGCTCGCATCCAGCTCAACGTCCAGGTCCCAGCTGCCGTCGTCATGTTGCCGTTCCGCGCGCACGGCATTGCGTCCATACAGGGAGGAACGCACCGCGGCGGCGGCCAGTCCCAAATGCAGGGTGCGCTTCACTTGATTGGGCCTGACGGTCTGTGCAATCGCGGTGCGCAAGGCATCCAGACCTGCCCCCGTCGTGGCCGAACACCAGACTTGGGCGGGCAGTCCATCCTCACCGACCGCGATGCGCGCGGCCTCATCGGTAAGATCGATCTTGTTGAATACCAACAGCTCGCGTACGTCGCCGGCGCCGATACCGGCGAGTACACTGCGCACTTGGGCAATACGTTCATTGCGTGCCGGATCGCCGGCATCGACGACATGCAAGAGCACGTCGGCGTCGCGCGCCTCTTGCAGTGTCGAACGGAACGCGGCGACGAGCTCGTGCGGCAGTTCGCGCACGAAACCGACCGTGTCGGCCAGGACCACCGTACCGACGCCATCGAGCTTCATTTGCCGCACCGTGGGATCCAGAGTCGCAAACAACTGGTCGGCGACATAGGTCGCCGAACCGGTCAGCGCATTGAAGAGCGTCGACTTACCGGCGTTGGTGTAACCGACCAGCGCCACGGTCGGCACCGGTACTTCGCGGCGCACATGGCGACCGGTCTCGCGCTGGCGCGCGAGTTTCTCCAGCCGGGAACGTAAAGTCCGAATCCGCTTGGCAATCAAACGACGGTCGGTTTCCAGCTGCGTTTCGCCGGGACCGCGCAAGCCGATGCCGCCCTTCTGGCGCTCCAAGTGAGTCCAACCCCGCACCAAGCGCGTCGCCAGATGCGACAGCTGCGCGAGTTCCACCTGCAATTTGCCCTCGAAGCTGCGCGCGCGCTGCGCGAAGATATCGAGAATCAGGCCGTTCCGATCGAGCACGCGACGATTGGTGAGCTTCTCGAGGTTACGCTCCTGGCTCGGGCTCAAGGTCTGATCGACCAGCACGAGATCGGCGTCGTTGGCATCCGCGCAGGCACGGATTTCCTCGGCCTTACCGGAGCCGACAAAGTATTTGGGGTCGGGACGCGAACGGGAGGCCAGCACGAGGCCCACACCCTGCGTACCCGCCGAGGCGGCTAGCGCCTGAAACTCAGCCGTATCGCTGGGATCGACCGCATGACCGATGCCCACGCCAACCAAGATGGCCCGCTCGCCACCGCGCGGGCGTTCAAACAACTGCGACGCGCCTGCGAATCACTCGACGATCGCCGGTTCCGTGACTTCGCCGTCTTCGCCGGTCGGCAGACGCACATTGCGCGCCGGTACCACGGTCGATATCGCGTGCTTGTAGACCATCTGGCTCACACTGTTACGGAGCAACACGACGAATTGGTCGAAAGAATCGATCTGTCCTTGCAGCTTGATGCCGTTGACGAGGTAGATCGAGACTGGGACCCGCTCTTTGCGCAAGGCGTTCAGAAAGGGGTCTTGAAGTGACTGGCCACGCGCCATGAGTTGAGCTCCTTATTTTTAGTTTCATCGAATCCGAATCGCGACGGTCTGCTTCCGTGCCCCGCCAAGAATGTCCAAATAGATGCTAGCACAGCGTCAATGCATCGCGATAAAGCTATGTCCACCCTGCAAATATGCTCCTCGACAGTGCGTCAACAAGGCCTTGCGCCACATTCGGATGCGCCGCCTCGAGCAAGCGCGCCCGCGGCCTGCGCCGCAGCCACGTCAGCTGTCGTTTCGCCAATTGCCGCGTCGCCACAATTGCCTTGGTCTCGGCATCGGCGAGACTGCTGCTGCCCTCCAAATAGGACCATATCTGCCGGTATCCGACCGCGCGCATCGACGGATGTTCCCGGGTCAGGTCCCCGCGCGCAAAAAGACCTCGCACCTCATCGAGCAAGCCTGCGGCGAGCATTGCGCGAAACCGCGCGGCAATGTTCGCGTGCAAAACGGCGCGGTCCGGCACGAGCGCAATCTCCTGCACCTCGGTCTCTGCGAACACCGACGCACGCAAGCTTTGCAGCTGCGTAATGGTCCGCCCGGTGAGCCTGAACACCTCGAGCGCCCTCTGTATACGTTGGGAATCGTTCGCATGGATGCGCAGCCCCGCCTCCGGGTCGATGCGCGCCAAATCCGCGTGCACCGCAGGCCACCCGCGAGCGACGGCGTCCCGGTCGATGTCGGCGCGGACCCGTACGTCGCCCGCCGGCAACTCGGCGATGCCCTCGGTCAGGGCATGGAAATAAAGCATCGTGCCGCCGACCAGCAAGGGCTGACGGCCACGCGACCAAATCTGCTCCATGGCGAGGCCGGCATCGCGCACGAATTCCCCAGCCGAATACGTGGTGACGGGATCGCGAATATCAATGAGGTGGTGCGGGATCCGCGCGCGAATCGCGGCGGACGGCTTCGCCGTACCGATATCCATGCCGCGGTAGACGAGCGCCGAATCGACGCTGATGATCTCGAACGGCAGGCGCTCGGCAAGGGTCAGCGCGAGGTCGGACTTGCCGGCGCCGGTCGGCCCCATGAGCAGCACCGCGGCTCGGCGCATCAGCGGCCGCGAAGAAACAGGCGATCGAGATCCGCCAGCGACAGGCGCGTCCAAGTCGGGCGGCCGTGATTACACTGATCGGCCCTCGCCGTGCCTTCCATCTCGCGCAAGAGTGCGTTCATTTCGGGCAGGCTGAGCTGCCGATGCGCGCGGACCGACGCGTGGCAGGCCATGGTCGCCAAGAGGTGATCAATGACCGTCTCGACGCGTCGCGAACCGCCATGCGCGACCAGATCGCAAAGCACGTCGCGCACGATGCCGGCCGGGTCCCGATCCGCCAGCAAGGCAGGCACGCCGCGCAGCACGAGCTCCCCCGGTGCGAGTCGGCCGAGCTCGAACCCCAGCGCCGCGAACTCCGACGCATGGGCCTCGGCCTGATCGCCTTGTGCCGGGCTCACCGGAATCACCTCCGGCACCAGCAGTCGCTGCTGTGCATTGCCGCCCTGCAGGAGTCTCTTCAGGCGCTCATACAGAACGCGCTCGTGGGCGGCGTGCATGTCGACGAGGACCAGCCCATCCTGGGACTGCGCGAGGATATACACACCGTGCAGCTGCGCGATCGCATAGCCGAGGGGCGCGGAGCCGGGAACCGCATCGTTGGCGGCGATCGAGACCGCCCGCGGTGCAGCGCTGCCGGCCGCAGCCAGGTCGGCGCCAAACTGACCACCGCTCGTGCCGTCGCGAACCGCGCCGACGAACTCGCGATAGCGATCGACGGGCGCACCCGGGCTCGCGGCCTCGGGCAAGGTCAGCCGCGCCTGTGAGTACGCGTGGCCGGCACGGGCGCCGAACGCGCTTTGTGCAAACGACGCGCTCGCGCTCAGCCAATCGGCGGCCGCACTGCCGGTCGAGGCCTCGCTGGGCCGCGTCGTCGCGAGCGCGCGCTCGACCGTGCGAAACACGAACTCATGGACCTGGCGCGAATCGCGAAACCGCACCTCGAGCTTTTGCGGATGTGCGTTGACGTCGACGAGCGCGGGCGCCATCTGCAGGTACAGCAGATAGGCGGGAAAGCGGCCGTGGAACAGCACGTCCTGATAGCCCAGGCGCACAGCGCCCGCAAGCAGCTTGTCGCGCACGAACCGGCCGTTCAGATAGGTGAACTGCAAGTCCGCCTGACTGCGTGAGAACGTCGGCAACCCGAGCCAACCGGACAAGCGCAGCGTCTCGGTCTCATGCTTGAGTTCGAGCACATGCGCCGCGAACTCCTCGCCGCAGATGTCGGCGACGCGCTTCAAGCGTTCCGGCGCGGAGACCGCGGGCGGCAGCGACAGCGTCGACTTGCCGTTGTGGGTCAAGCTGAACCCCACGTCGAAGCGTGACAGGGCCAATCGCTCCAGCATGCGCAGAATGTGCTGATACTCGGTCTGTTCTGCTCGCAGGAACTTACGGCGCGCCGGCACATTGAAAAACAGATCCCGCACTTCGACACTCGTGCCGAACGGATGCGAGGCCGGCCGCGGCGCCGCGACGCTGCCGTGCTCGGCGACCACCGCATGCGCATGCGCGGCATCCTCGGTAACGCCCGCGGTTGGCCGCCGCCGAGAGGTGAGCGACAAGCGCGACACCGACGCAATGCTCGGCAGCGCTTCGCCGCGAAACCCCAGGCTGGCCACGTTCTCCAGATCCGCGAGTGAGGCGATCTTGCTGGTCGCATGGCGCGTGAGCGCAAGCGCCAGTTCGCCCGCATCGATGCCGAACCCGTCATCGCGGACGCGAATCAGCGCGGCGCCGCCCCGCTCGATCTCGACTTCGATGCGCAACGCCCCGGCGTCGAGCGCGTTTTCGACCAATTCCTTGACCACGGAAGCCGGGCGCTCGATCACCTCGCCGGCGGCGATTTGATTGATGAGCTCTTCGGGTAGGACTTGAATGGACAAAGGCAACCTCGCGGGTCGCCTATGTTCGCATATTGCGGCCCCGACTTAACGACCGGTCGAGTCGCTCACGGGGCTGGAGGCGGTGCGGGACCCTGCAGCGGCCGCGAGTTCAGATACGCGCGTACCGGCCGGCGGATTGGCATAGAAATAATCATGGACGCCCTGATGAATCGCCGCAGCAAGCTTCGCCTGATGAGCCGGGGAGCGTAGGCGCTGCTCTTCTTCAGGGTTCGAGATGTAAGCGGTCTCGACCAGCATCGACGGGATGTCGGGCGACTTCAACACCATGAACCTCGCCTGTTGCACCTGATGCTTACGCACCTCGCCGACCTGTGTGAGTTCCCGCAGCACGCTCTCCGCAGCGGTCTCGCTCGCCATCAGCGCCGCCGATTGCGACAGATCGAGCAACACCGAGGCCAGCACGCCGTCCTTGTCGTCCAAGGAGACCCCGCCGATCAAATCCGAGGCGTTCTCGCGCTCGGCGAGCCAGCGCGCCGCCTCGTCGCTCGCGCCGCGTTGGGACAGAATATAGACCGAAGAACCGTCGACATGCCGGTCGACGACCGAGTCAGCGTGCACGGAGACGAATAGGTCCGCCTGCTGCGCGCGCGCGCGTTGCATGCGCTCGCGCAGCGGCACGAAATAATCGCCACTGCGCGTCAGCACCGCCCGCATGCCGGGCTCGGCGTTGATCTGCTGCGCGAGCGCCTTCGCGATCGCGAGCACAACGTCCTTCTCGCGCGTACCGTTCTTGCCGATCGCGCCCGGGTCATCCCCGCCGTGACCCGCATCGACGGCGATGATCAGGTCGCGGGCCTCGGCGGGCGCATGCTCGACCTTGACCGGCGTCGTGGCCACCGCCTGCGTGCCCGACGACAGATCGACGACGAGTCGATAGCCGTAACGATTGTTGGGAGCCGTGAGGAAGCTATTGGCGTGCACGGACTTGGCGAGGTCGAGCACGATGCGCACCGCCCCCTGCGGCCGGCTCGCGACGCGAACCTGCTTGACGGCCCCCGCACCGGGAGGCGCCGTGTGCCCGCCACGCCAGTGCAGTCCCGGGATGTCCAGCACCAAGCGATCCGGATTCTTGAGTAAAGAGACATGGTGCTGCACGCTCGCCGAGAGATCCAAGACGACTCGCGTGTTCTCCGGACTCGCCCAGAGACGGATATCGCGAAGTTCGGCCGCATGCACGGGCAAAGCGAAGACTGTCGCCAGCAGCAAACCCCAAGTGAACGATGGTGGCAAGGACCTCATGGCGCGTTAAGTTAACGCCCATAAGCCATATTTTTCAAGTTAAATTAGATAGATAGGGCATTAATCTACTGTCGATCCGCAGGTCCTGAGACCAGGCGCGCCCCAAATTGCTGCCCGCGCGTAGGACGGCCTGACGCCCGCCACCCGTGCCAGAACCCTCGTTCGCGTAGCGCAGCTCGAGGTCGAGATCCGGCCCGGGCAGCGCCGCCCCGCCCCGCTCCGGCCACTCGATCAGGATGATATGGTCGGCGCCAAGGTACTCGCGCAGGCCGAGCGCCTCGAGATCCGATGGGCCACTCAAGCGATACAGGTCGACGTGCACGGCGCAGCGGTTCCCAAGCTCATAGGTTTCGACCAGGGTGTAGGTGGGGCTGCGCACGAGACCCGCGACACCAAGTGCGCGCAGAAAGCTGCGCGTGCAGGTCGTCTTGCCCGCCCCCAACTCACCGCGCAAGAACACGACGAGCGCGGCGTCCGCTTTCGGCAGGGTAGCCGCCAAGGCAGCGCCGAGGGCATCGGTCGCGTCGGGTTCGGGCAGTTGCAAGCTAAAGGCGGACTCGACCATGCGGTCCTTGAGGAAAGCGCGCGGCGGGCGGCCACGGTGTTGCCGGATTATACTGGCCTACGATTTATGTTGCCCTGCCGCTCTCCCGCCCCGCTGACATGCCCGCCGCCGCCCTAGACTCCACCGCCTTGCTGGCCGAGATTCGAACCTGGAGCGAGCAACTCGGCTTCGCGCGGCTCGGAGTCGCGAACCTCGCGCTCGGCACCGACGAAGCGCAGTTTCGCGACTGGCTCAACGCAGGCTTTCATGGCGAGATGGCCTACATGAGCCGCCATGGAGCCAAGCGCACGCGCCCGGCCGAACTCGTGCCCGGCACCGTGAGCTGCATCAGCGTGCGCATGAACTACTGGTCCGCAGAAGCCGCAGGAGCGGACTCGGTCTTGGCCAATCCGCGCCAGGCTTATGTATCCCGCTATGCGCTGGGCCGGGACTACCACAAGCTCATGCGCAATCGCCTGCAAACGCTCTGCGACCGCATCGCCGCTGTCGTGGGTCCCTTCGGCCATCGCGTGTTCACCGACAGCGCACCCGTGCTCGAGAAGGCGCTGGCCCGCAACGCAGGCCTCGGCTGGATCGGCAAGCACACGAATCTGATCGACCGCGACGCCGGTTCCTATTTCTTTCTTGGCGAGATCTACCTGGATATCGATCTGCCCACCGATGCGCCCAGCAGCGCACACTGCGGCACCTGCAGCGCGTGTATGCCGGCCTGCCCCACGGGCGCGATCGTCGCGCCCTATCGCCTGGATGCGCGGCGCTGTATTTCCTATCTGACGATCGAACTCGCCGGGCCGATTCCCCTTGAATTCCGTCGGGCCATCGGCAATCGCATCTACGGCTGCGACGATTGCCAGCTCGTCTGCCCCTGGAACAAATTCGCGCGACCGACGCACGAGGCCGACTTCGCACCCCGGCATGGACTCGATCACGCCGATCTCGTGGACTTGTTCGCCTGGAGCGCCGCGGACTTCGATGCAAAGACCCGCGGCAGCGCGATTCGGCGCATCGGCCATGAGCGTTGGCTGCGCAACATCGCCGTCGCACTAGGCAATGCGCCGAGCTCAGAGGCGATCCGCAGCGCGCTACAATCGCGCGCCGAGCATCCCAGCGAGTTAGTGCGCGAGCACGTGCACTGGGCGCTCGCACAGCACGCCTCGCCCGCCCAGCTGTCCTAGCTCGCAGGCAGCAGACTGCTGCCGGCCGGGTTGAAGAAATGGCGTCCGCGACGCGTGCGGTTGATTTCCGCAAACAGCTGCTGATAGTCGGCTTCGTTGTTCACGGGATCGATCGATGCGGCATTGACGATCAGCAGCGGTGCGGCGTCGTAGCTGTGGAAAAACCGCGCATAAGCCTGCGTGAGCTTGTCCAGGTAAGCCCGCTCGATGTATTGCTCGTAGCGAATGCCGCGCTTGGCGATGCGATCGACGAGCACGTCGACCGGCGCCTGCAGATAGACGACGAGATCCGGTTTGGGCGCATCGACGACGACGCGCTCATAAACCCGCTCGTACAGCGAGTACTCCGAATCGTCGAGCGTCACCCGCGCGAACAGGCGGTCTTTCTCGAGCAGATAATCCGCAATGCGCACGGCGCCGAACAAATCGGCCTGGCGCACCTCCTCCAATTGGCGCGCGCGCTGAAATAAGAAGAACAATTGCGCCTGAAAGGCCGCCGCCTTGGGGTTGCGATAAAAGCGCTCGAGAAACGGGTTCTCGTCCGCTTGCTCGAGCACGAGCTGGGCACCCAAGGACTTCGCCAAGCGACGCGTCAAACTGGTCTTGCCGACGCCGATCGGCCCCTCGATGACGATGAATTTGTGCGGACTTGCGCTCAAAATAGTCTGCTCGCTCTATCCTTAGGACTCTAACCCGTTGGCGATGCCGCACCCGCTGGCGATGCCACACCCGTTGGTGACGCCCCGTCCGCAATGAGCGCTAGGCCCGCAGCGCCGGCCCGCTCCTTGAGCACGGTCACGTCGCCGTGCCCAGGTATGCGCAAATGCGGCGCAACATCCGCCAGAGGATACAGCACGAAGTTGCGCTCAGACACTGCTGGGTGCGGTACCGAAAGACCGGGTTCCTCGATGCGCTCGCCCAGCAACCAGATGAGATCCAAATCGATCACGCGCGGGCCCCAACGAGTACCCCGATCGCGCCCCATGGCGCGTTCGATCGCGAGCAAGGCATCGAGCAACTCGCGCGCCGAGAGCTGCGTGAGCAGACCGGCGGCGGTGTTGACGAAATCCGGCTGGTCCTGAGGTCCCAGCGGCGTCGAGCGATAAAGCCGCGCACGCGCCTCGAGACGGACCGATGGCACGCAGGCCAGACGCTCGAAGGCTTCGAGGACCCGCGCGCGAGGATCATTGAGGTTACTGCCGAGGGCGACGTAGGCCGGTCGCCAGATCGCCGTCCCGCTCGGCGGCAGAGCGCTCAAGTCGCTGCGGAACCACCGCGTCTGCGACGGCGGCGACGGCGCCCCGCCGCAGGCGCCGGGCTCGCGCCATCGGGCAAGTTCTCGGCCGGGCGCGCTTGGACCATCTTGACGCGCTCCTCCTGCGGCAGCGACTGGACTTGCGTCCACCACTCCGCCAATTCCGGATCGGCCGCACCGGCCTGCGCGCGCACCTGCAAGAAATCATACGCCGCGCGAAAGCGCGGGTGCTGCAACAGACTCAGAGACTTGACGCCACTGCGGCGGTTGAAGCGAGGCTGCAGCATCAGGAGTTCGCGCATCGGGATCCCGAAGCGGCGCGGAATCGCAACGCGTGACTGCTGCGCTTTTAGAACCGTATCGCAAGCCTGCAATAACTGCGCAAGGTCCGGCGCGGGACCCGCCTGCTGCTCGTTCATCTCGCGCAACACCGCGCCCCAGAGCAGCAGCGCAAACAGGAACGTCGGCGTGACCGGCTTGTCTTCCGCGATACGCGCGTCAGTGTTGGCAAGACCGATCGCAAGCATGTCTTCGGCGTAAGCGTACGGCGGCAAGGCAAACGCCGCCGCCGTGCGCGGAAACAAATGTTCGAACAAACCGTACCGACGCAATAACTGATAAGACCGCGCGCCGAATCCGGACAAAAAGAGCTTCAGCGACTCATCGAACAGACGCGCCGCCGGCACCCCATCGAGCAGATAGGCCAAGCGTCGAATCGGTTCCTCGGTCGCCGCGTCGAGGCTGAAATTGAGCTTCGCCGCGAAGCGAACCGCACGCAACATACGCACGGGATCCTCCCGATAACGCGCGTCCGGATCGCCGATCATCTTCAAGCGCCGCGCACGCACATCCTCGACGCCGCCGACGAAGTCCCAGACCGAAAAGTCCTCGACGTTGTAATAGAGCCCGTTGGCCGTGAAATCACGGCGCCAGACGTCGTCTTCGATCGAACCGTACATGTTGTCGCGCAGAATGCGCCCCGTCTCATCGATCGCCCGGTGCTCCGTGTCCAGGTCGGCGGGGAACTCGGTATCACGGTCAGACTGCAGGTCGTCCTCGCTCTCCGGGGCATCCTCGCGTTCCGGGGCAGCGGCCGCTCGAAACGTCGCCACTTCGATGATTTCGCTGCCGAAATGCACATGAGCCAGGCGAAAGCGCCGCCCGATCAGACGGCAGTTGCGGAAGATCCGCCGCACTTCCTCCGGAAGCGCATTGGTCGCCACATCGAAATCCTTGGGTCGGATGCCGAGCAACAAGTCCCGCACCGCACCGCCCACCAGAAACGCCTGAAAACCCGCCTCATGGAGGCGATAAAGGACCTTCAGGGCGTTCGGCGAGATCGCCGAGCGCGAAATCGGATGCTCGGATCGGGGAATGACGAGGGCTTGGGTCGGGTTCGCGAGGTCGTTCAAAAAGAGGAGTTCCGCTTGAGTCCAAAAAATTGGTCCGTATACTACCAGCCCTCTTAGGTTCGGGGCGGTTCTGATCCCGCCCGACCGCCATCGTTAGGCTCCCTTCGTCTAGAGGCCTAGGACACGGCCCTCTCAAGGCCGGTACATGGGTTCGAATCCCATAGGGAGCGCCATTAAATCAATGGCTTAGGAGCGTCAATATCCGTTGGGGTTGACCACTACAGCTAATCTACGGCTGATTCTTACCGCATCTTAGGAACCGGCAACTACTTCGGCAGTGAGCTGAATTAGACAACTAAATAGCTGGTCTAAGTAACCGATCTTTATATGGTCCATCATCTGACCGTATTGGAGGCCACCAGCAGGTTTGTCGTCTCGGGGCCCTTGCCAATTACCGCTTCGATAACCGCTCCCTCGAATTACTCGGCGCACGCCAGAGTAAGCATTTGTTAGCATTTGCGCGGGCATCCGGGACGCCCCGCGCCCCTGCGGTACCCACCTAATTTTCCACAGAATCACAAACTAAGAGATTGTTTATTCCCGCGGCGGCACGCCGGCGACCAAAAGTCCGCCCGCGGCGAACTGAAGCTGCTGCGCCGGGAGTCGATAAGGGCGACCCCGGCGTAGCGGCATTTCACCCGAAGGCTGGAAGCTAACTCGTTCCTTGCTGCGTATTCTGTGCAGGCAGCGCCTTAATTTCCTTTTGCGCGTCAATCTTGATTTGCTTGATTCTCTGCGTGAGTGGGCGCATGAACGCCTGTATCTCGTCCAGCATGTTCTGCGTCAGAAGCGGCCCCTTGTTGACCAAGGCTTGCCCAGCTGGCGTCTTGTAAAAGGCTATCAGTCCATCAATTTCGTCTTGCGTGTAGGTTTCTTGGTAAACCCGTACATGCAGGCGCTGCATGGCATCGGCACTAAAATATTCGTCGATAGCCGCCAGCATTTTCGCGTGCATCTGATCGAGGATCGCTTGTCGTTCCGGCGTGATGACCTCCCCCTGCGACGCTTCCTTCAGAGAGGAAGAAACCATCGCATCGATCCGCACCTTCACGGCGTTGTATAGCTCCTGCCTATGGGTCAGTGCGCTCAACTCCTCGATCGATGCGTCACTCGGTGGCGCATCATTCGCGAAAGCCGGGTATGCAATCGCGAGTACTGTGAATACTAGATAGTGTTGAATGGTTTTCATAAAGGCCTCCCGACGTTACCACCGCCCTGAGTAGCATTTCGCTTTAGAGTCTAACTCCGGCAAGAGCGACCTTCGGGTCAACGACGTGCTCTGCCCAAGATCGGCATCGATTACCACATCGATACCCGGTCCTCCGGCGCGCGGTACATCTTGTCGCCCGGCTTGACGCCGAAGGCGGCATCGAACGGCTCCAAGTTCATCTCGGGCAAGAGCCCGCGAAACTGATCGGGCGAATGCGGGTCGATCTTGATGGCCTCGATCGCGGCTGCATCCCGCGTCTTGTCGCGCCACGCTCGAGCGAAGCCGAGGAAGAAGCGCTGCTCACCCGTAAATCCATCGATGACCGGAGACGGCTTCCCCCCTAGCGACAATTCATAGGCCTTATAGGCAATCGCGAGCCCGGAATTGTCCGCGATGTTCTCGCCCAAGGTCAGCTCGCCATTGATTGGATATCCCGGCAGCGGCGCGTGCGCGGCGTACTGCGCAACCAGCGCATGGGCCTTGGCCTGAAAGCGCGCGAGATCGTCCGCGGTGAACCAGCCGGGTGCATCCAGCAAGTTGCCGTCACCGTCGAACTGACTGCCCTGATCATCGAAGCCGTGGCTGATCTCGTGCCCGATAATGGATCCAATTGCGCCGTAGTTGACCGCGTCATCCGCATCGACATCGAAGAAGGGGGGCTGCAAGATTGCGGCCGGAAAGGTGATGTCGTTCTGCTCGGGGTTGTATTGCGCGTTGACCTCCTGCGGATACATGCCCCACTCCTCGCGGTCGATCGGACGGCCAAGCTTGTTCACGTTGCGTAGATATTCGAACTCGTTCGCGCGCGTGACGTTACCGACCAGGTCGTCCTTCGCGATCCGCAGCGCCGAGTAATCGCGCCAGCGCGACGGATAGCCGATCTTGGTCACCATCTTGGAGAGTTTCAGCTCCGCCTTCTCCTTGGTTTGCGGCCCCATCCAATCGAGCGTGCGAATATCATCGCGGTAGGCCGCAAGCAGATTCTTGACGAGCTGCTCCATACGCGCCTTGGCCTCGGGTGGAAAATATCGGGCTACATAGAGTTTCCCCAGCGCCTCGCTCATCGAGTCATCAAGAAGCCAAATGCCGCGCCTCCATCGGTCTCGCTGCTTGATCTTGCCCGTCAGCGTCTTGCCGTAAAACGCGAAATCTTCGTCCTCCAGGGCCTTCGAAAGGTAGGGCGCATAGGCGTGCAGAACTTTCCAACGAAAGTAGGCTCGCCAGACCGGGAGCGGCGTTCGCTCGATCAATTGACCGAGGCTGGTGATATACGTAGGTTGCCCGACAATCACATAATCAGTCTTGCCGGTCACTCCCGCTGCCTCGAGATAGTCCTTCCAGTCATAGTGCGGCGTGAGCGTCGCGAGCGCTGCGAACGCGTACTTGTTGTAGGCCTTGACCGGATCACGCAGTTCGACCTTGGTCCACTGGATCTTGGCGAGGGCCTTCTCGAGCGCCACAATCGAACGCGCATCGGTCGCCGCTTGCGCCGCGGGCTCGCCCGCTAAGCCGAGCATCTTCTCGACATGCACCAGGTATTTTGCGCGGGTTTCCTTGAGCTGCGACTCGTTACCGAGGTAGTAATCGCGGTCGGGCAGGCCGATGCCGCTCTGACCAATATCGAAGACGTACTTGGTCGCATCCTTGTTGTCCTGGTGGATCTGCGGCGTATAGGGGGCATCGACGCCGATCCGGTTCAAATGCGCGATCAATTGAGGAATCTCACCCCGCGTATCCAGGGCGGCAATGCGCGCGAATTCGTTGGCGAGAGGCTTAAGTCCCGCCCTTTCGATGGTCGCTTGATCCATGAAGCTCGCGTACAGGTCGGCAAGCTTGCGCTGCTCTGGATCCGCAGGATCAGTGGATTTCTGAAGTCCGTCAATGATCGCGCGCAGCTGCTCATCGGTCCGATCACTGACGAGAGTAAACGAGTCGTAGGTGCTCTTGTCCGCGGGGATCTCCGTTTCCGCGAGCCACTTGCCATTCGTATAGCGGTACAAATCGTCCTGGGGACGCACCGACCGATCCATGCTGCCAAGCTCGATGCCCGACTTCAGCGTGTTGGTTGTTTGCGCAACACTCAACAAAGGCGCGGCCCCTACGGCTGCAATGCAAACAATGATGGTGGCCATATTTCTCGGCACGCGGATGCTCCTTATCCAGGATTGGGGCTAGAACCAAGCTCTCCATTCTAGCAGCGCAGCCGCAAGCAAGCAGGTCCTCCTCGATGCCGCACCCAAACGCGCAGATATCGCGTTCCGGATCCATGTCATTGCCATGCCCGCAGCGACAGGTAAGACTGTGCACATAGGCAAGACCCTGGTGGGGCCGAACCATGACCATGACATCCGTTCCGAACGCCAACGTAAAGCAGGCAGTACCCTTCTTCGGCGTGACCAACATGGAAGCCTAGCTGCGGTTCTATATGGATGGCCTCGGATTCCAAATGACGCGCTGGTGGATTCCCGAAGGACCAGATGAATACGAGCCGAACGGCAGGATTCGTTGGTGCAGGCTTGAGCTTGGTGATGCCGCCCTGATGCTGCCGGAGTTTATGCCGTCACGGCGACCAAAGGACGCTCTCGGGACCGGAGCATCGGTTAGTTTCGCCTGCGAGGACGCGCTCGCCCTTTATCGCGAATTCAAATCACGCGGCATAGCGCCGCGCAACCGCCCTTTCGTCGGCAACGGCCTCTGGGTGGCCCCACTCACCGATCCGGACGGCTATCGCATCGATTTCTCGAGTCCAACCGATGCCCCGGAGGAAACCGAATTGGCCGAATAGCCCTGCCGGCCTACTTAGTGCGCCGCCGGCACCGATGCCGCAGCGATCCCATCCAATTCCTTCAATATTTGCGGCGATAGCGTGATCTGACCCGCGGCAAGGTTCTCGCGAAGGTGGGCAAGCGACGCAGTGCCAGGGATCAGAAGAATATTGGGGGCGCGGTGTAGCAACCAAGCAAGCGCGACCTGCATCGGCGTAGCGTCAAGTCGGGCCGCCACATCGTTGAGAGTGGATGACTGCAGCGGCGTGAATCCGCCGAGCGGGAAAAACGGCACATACGCAATCCCCTCGCCCGCCAGCGCATCGATCAAGGCATCGTCCGCACGATGCGCGAGGTTGTAATAGTTTTGCACGCAGACGATCTCGCAGATCCGACGGCCCTCGGCAATCTGCGCGGGCGTGACATTGCTGAGTCCAATGTGCCGCACGAGGCCTTTGCGCTGCAGATCCGCCAGGACCGACAGCGGCGCCTCGATCGATCCCTCCGCGGGGTGATGCACGTTATACATGCTGCGCAAGTTGACGACCTGCAGCACATCCAGACCTAGGTGACGCAGATTGTCGTGGACTGCCTGAGTCAGTTCTTCAACTGACATCGCCGGGATCCAAGATCCGTCCGCGCCGCGCCTGGCGCTGACCTTGGTCACAATGACCAGATTCTCCGGATACGGCGCGAGAGCTTCCCGGATGATCTGGTTCGTGATGTGTGGACCGTAGAAGTCGGCGGTGTCGATGTGGGTCACGCCGCTCGCGACGGCCTCGCGAAGGACCGCCAAGGCCGCCTCACGATCCTTGGGCGGACCGAACACCCCGGGTCCGGACAGCTGCATTGCGCCATACCCCAAGCGATTGACCTTGTGACTCCCGAGCTTGAACGCCCCTACTTGATGGATGCTTGACATGACTGCCATTCCTCGCTGTTACTGAAGGGCGCCATGCTAGGCCCACCCCAAACGTTCTACAATTAGATGTAATTGGCACGGGCTGTGCGGGATTTCGAACAATGGAGATCGACCTCGGTGATTTGAATGCGTTCCTGGCCGTTGCGCGCGCCAAGGGCTTTCGTGACGGCGCACGAGCGAGCGGCGCGAGCGCCTCAGGGCTCAGCGAGGCCGTCCGCCGGCTCGAGACCGCGCTGGGAGTCCGATTACTCAACCGCACGACGCGCAGCGTGGTCCCGACGGAGGCCGGACAGCGTTTGCTCGACCGGCTTGAACCCGCCTTGAATGAGGTGCACGCCGCCCTCGATGTCGTGAATAGCTTTCGCGCCAGGCCGGCCGGCACTTTGCGGCTCAACGTCCCGGTGAGCGCAGCGCGATTGACGCTGCCGGCGATCGTGCCGCCCTTTCTTGCCGCTTATCCCGACATCCGGCTGGAGGTGCTCGCCGACGATAGTTTTGTCGATGTGCTCGCGGCCGGTTGCGACGCCGGCATTCGCTATGGCGAGCGCTTGGAAAAAGACATGATCGCAGTCCCGATCGGGCCGCACCGGCAACGTTTCGCGACCGCTGCGTCCCCCGCGTATCTTGAGCGTTACGGTCACCCGCAGCATCCCCGCGACCTGCTACAACATGCCTGCCTGCGCGGCCGCTTCACGAGCGGCGCGATGACGCCCTGGGAATTTGAGCGCGACGGCGAGATCGTGCAGGTCGATCCGTCGGGGCCGCTCATCGTACGCATCGGCGCGGCTGCCGATCTCGCGGTCGAGGCGGCGCTCGCGGGCACGGGCATCATTCATCTTTTTGAGGATTGGCTACGTCCTTATCTTGCCAGCGGTGCACTCGGGCCTATCCTCGAGTCATGGTGGCAGTCGTTTCCGGGGCCATTTCTCTATTACCCTGGTCGGCGCCTATTGCCGGCCCCGCTGCGTGCGTTCGTCGATTTCATTCAACCGTTAAGCAAGAGGGAGAGTTAGTTGCGCACAACACGCGTCAACCGAATCAAGACTGAAGCGCTGCACTTACGCACGCTTCGCCACGGCCTTACCGTTGCCATCCTCATGTCCCTGCTATCGGCTTGCGCCACGATCGTCGCTCCGGATGCCACGCGAGCACAAATCAGCGCGTCGCTCGCGGAAATGGGAGCCGCCGCCAATGCCCACGATATCGACCGCCACGTCGGGTTCTATGCGCGCGATTCATCGACCGAACTCATCTTTAATGGAGAGCCGATCGTCGGTTGGGATGCCATTTATGCGAAGCAGCGCGAGTGGTGGCAAAACGGCAAGACGGATGTGGTTTACGCCCCGCGAGGCCGGCCGGATGTCCGTCTCCTGTCGCCGGACCTCGCGGTCACGACACTGCTCATGAAATCGACGCGCACGATGCCCGATGAGACGATCAAGGAAGGTAACTTTGCCGTCTCCGCAATCTGGAAGAAGCTACCCGAGGGCTGGCGAATCATCTATGCCCACGAGTCCACCACGCACTAGCGATGGCCTCCAATCCGGCCAAGATGAGCCGCTTACCTGCCCAATGACGCGAACCCGACCGCAGAGCGCGATTCACCGGAATCCAGCGTCCCTATAACACTATCTTCCTCCCCCACCCCGGGCAGCCGTCAAGCAACGAAACTCGCGTATTTCTACAGAAATTCAAGTCTCGATCACGCGCAGCACGGGATAGAGGTTGTAGCGCAGATCCCACGACGCGTGGCGTCGCAGGAAAAATTCCAGGCGCGCGACCGGGTTCGCAGCGAAGGCGGCATCGGCGGCAAGCTGGCGCGCGAACTCGTCCGCGAGCTGCGGCTCGGCCGCGAGCATCTCGCGCGCGATTTGCTCGGCAACATAAGGCTCCATGTGTTCCTTCTGTTCGAAGCAAGCATTGAAGAATCCCCAAGCGGCCAGCGAATCCGGCGCCTGCGGCTCGAGTAGCGCCATGATTAAACGGGATTTCGCCTGCGCGATGGGCACGAACAAACTGCCTGCGAGCAGGTCCTGCGATTCACGCTGCCAGGCTCCGAGCAGCCGTGCACGCATGCGTCCTTCAAACGGCAGCGACGAAAATTCCACACGGCTCGCCCGGAATGCCTCGACCGCATGCGCCGCCCGATCGCTGGGGATCGCCTGCACGGCGATGCCATGCAGGGCGAGCTTCGCGCCGACGAGATCCGCAAATCCCGGCGGGACGAGGTATCCCCCGCGCGGCGCCGTGACGATGAGCGCGGGCTCGACCGCGTGTCGATAGGGGACCCGCCAGATTTGCGGTGTCGCCGGATCGTAAACGGTGACGAGATCGCCGGAGATCGGCGACGGCTCGCGCGTGTAAGCGAAGCCGCGAAACTCGATGAGATCGGCATCCGGCGAATCGCGTCCCTCGACGGCGCCGCCGGCCTGCGCCGGCTCGCGCCAACCGGCTGCATAGTCGAGGATCACATCGGTCCCGCCAATCCGCGCAGCCTCCAGATCCGCTTTGTGCGCTTGCGCCAGCCACTCGCGACCGTGCAGCGCCACGAGCTCCGCAAGGCCGACGACCGTGTTGCGCATGACCCGAACCCGGTGCGCATAAGGCTTCCAGGAATGCGTTTCGACCAACATCGTGAAGCGATTGCGCTGCGGGAAATACCCGGTCGAGAAGCGCGGCGAGTAGACGGTCAGCTGAAAACCCGACGCGGGCTCGTCCGTGCGCGCAAGATCGGGGTAGAACGGCAAGGGCAGCGAGCCCTGCGCCGCGAGCTTCGCGATCAGCTCGTCGCGCAGGCGCACACCGCTCGGTCGCAGGGTTGCCGCACCCTGGTTGATGGGTTCGACTTGAATGGACACATCCGGTTCGAAGTCCGCGCCATCGGTCACGTGCAGGTCTGCGCAAATGAGCGGATCCCACTCGTTCAAGAGACGCAGCATCGCCTGCATCTCCGGCGCCTCCGCCTTCATATGATCGCGATTGAGATTGAGATTTTGCGCGGTCGTGCGCCAACCGGTCTCCTCGGGACCCACTTGGTTGGGCCGATTCCATCGCCCGAATCGCTCATGTCCATCGACGTTGAACGCCGGCACGAATAGGATCGCGAGGCGCTCGAGCAGGTCCCCGCCCACCGCCCCCTCGAGCAGTTCTCGGAGTGCAATGAACCCACCGTCCTTGCCATCGCTCTCGCCGGGATGGATGCCACCCTGGATCATCAGCAGCGGCACGCCTTGCCGCTTGAGCTCGGCGGCGGAAAGCACACCCGAGCGCGACACCAGCATCGCCCCCATCGCGCGCCCCTCGCAGGAGCGACCGTATTCGAATGCGTGCACGGCCGACGGCCAGTGCTTCGCAAACTCGCCGACCAAACGATCCACTTCTTGGCTGCGCCCCGTCTGGCGAAAATTCGATTGCTCGGCATATGTCAGCAAACTCATGGCGTTCTTCTTTTCCTATGCGTCGTGATTCTGGGAATCTTGCGCCAGTATATTGCTAACCGAGTCACGGTACCGGAGCGCCGGACCTAGCGCCGTGCTAACACGGATTGCCGCGCCGCCGCTTGCCGTTATACTTCTCGCAACGCTGACGTGCCTCATCAAAGGATTTGCGATGCCCGATAGCAGCCCTGTCAATTGGTCGATTCAGGGATGAATGACGCCCCGCTAGCGCTGGCCGTCCGCGATTTGCGCAAGAGTTTCGGCCGACCCGCCGTCGACGGTATCGATCTGTCAATACGACCGGGCGAGTTCTACGGCCTGCTCGGACCGAATGGTGCGGGTAAGACGACGACGCTACGCATGGTCGCGGGCCTGCTCAAACCGGATGTCGGCCGCATCGAGGTTTTCGGAGTCGACGTACAGCGCGAGCCGATCGCGGCGAAGCGGCTGATCGCGTGGCTGCCGGACGAACCGCTGCTATACAACAAGCTTACGGTCGCGGAGTACTTGGAGTTCATCGCCGGCCTATGGGGCATGGAGCCCGCCCGGGCCGAGCGCAACGCCCGCGAGCTATTGAAGCGCCTCGAGCTATGGGCCCACCGTGACGAGCGTTGCGAGGGTTTTTCGCGCGGTATGAAGCAGAAAGCGGTGCTTGCAGGCGCTCTGATTCACGAGCCAAAGCTGTTGATACTCGACGAGCCACTGACCGGACTCGATGCCGGGATCGCGAGGCAGGTCAAGGATTTGCTGCTCGAGCGCGCCCGCAGCGGCTGCACGATCATTCTGACCACCCACATCTTAGAGGTGGCCGAGCGGCTCGCCGACCGCATCGGCATCATTGCCTCCGGCAAGCTACTCGCCGAAGGCACGCTCGCCGAATTGCGCACGACGGCCGGCGATGCGGGCGGCACGCTCGAGGACGTGTTTCTGCGCCTGGTTGGCGCGGGCACGGGATCGGCGATCGAGCCTGCATCACCGCTCGCGACGCCGCAGGCGCTTCCGCCGTGACGCTTGTGCCGGGGTCAACCCCCTGGCTGCTGCGCCACGAGGCCCTGCTGTACTGGCGGGAACGGCCGAAGGGTCTTGGCAGCAACACGGCACTCGTGCTGTTCCTCGTACTACTCCATCTGGTAGGGCTTCTGCTTGCCTGGACTTGGAGCCACGCTTCCCCGCTGCCAGACAGTGCAGCCCCGGCCGCTCTAACAAGTGCAGCATTAGGCCTGCTGTTCTTGATGATTGCCCG
>Ga0116231_10005074_pt1 | contig 26192 bp, 12 predicted proteins | sample S1TSphgellanicum_2_FD_89695 | JGI IMG/M metagenome (GOLD analysis project Ga0116231, IMG submission 89695) | Host-associated microbial communities from peat moss isolated from Minnesota, USA - S1T2_Fd - Sphagnum magellanicum MG | ecosystem: Host-associated > Plants > Peat moss > Unclassified... | reverse complement strand
TATATATATATATATATATATAAACTGTAATAATCAATCAACCAATTTAATTAACTAATAATTGGCTAATATCGAAGTAACTAGCTAATTATTAATAACTAATAAATTATTATTTTGTAACCAAATAAAATAAAATAATAACTGGAATATTCAGTATTTAATAATTATTCACTATTAATTATAAATATTGCATGCTATTATATATATATATAATTAAAACTTATCCTAAGATAACTATTTTATTTTATTATTCATATTATTACTTCACTCATAAAAGTTATTTATGAATTATTACAATAAATATTTTATAGTTTTAATAAGTATATTTTTCCTTCAAAAATAATTTCTGCATTTGTATAATACTTTATTAGATTTTCATTCTAATTAATGCAGTATTCATTATAAAATAATAAAACTGAAAATAAAAAAATATATCATGAATTTATTATAATAATTAGTAAATATCAATTATAAATTTGAAATATAAAACTTTAAAACTATATATTAATATTTCCTAGTAGTTATTATATAATATAATAATACTTCATAATTGATTATTTATTATAAAATAATAATAATAATGTAATTTGTAACTAGCATAGGGTACTTATTTTTATATTATTATTATTATTATATAATTTTATATCATTTGTTAGAGCTATTATGATTTATTTTAATTAATTTCTCATGTTTTAGTAAATAAAAATTAATTCTTAATAAGTACATTAGTCATTTGTAATAATTTAAAGAAATATAATAAGATGGTTTGGATAAAATTTTAATATGGGCATAACATATTTAACAAATATCTTACATAAAATTTTAATATACTCAAAATATACACTATTTAATGTAACCATATTATAAGGCCATTTATGCTAATAATAATATTTGAATAGACATCTAATATGGTTGTTCATGTAAATTCAAAATGTACATTCATAAATCCTAATACACTCAACTATATTCCTTAGAATTCACAAAATACGCCTTGTATACTCATAACGTTACAATTAAATTGGTTACATTTGCAACTAATGGGACATAGATTGTTCTTCTTGGATGAAAATAAAACTAAATGTTGTTCACATGGAAGGATGAACACCAAAATAGTCGCAAACTAGTTGCATTGTAGTTGCAAATATGACCGACACAAGAAATAGTTACAAAAATGTCCAAATGTAGTTACAAATAACTAATAGTCGCATGTAGTCGCAAATATAATGGTTACATTTTTGCCAACTTCTACTAATGGGTTCATTTTAAAACATTTAAAAGTTCATATTTTCTTTTGGGTTAAGTCTTTTCTAACAAATTTTTAGCATCTATGTTCATTTTGTTTTAATCTATCCTAGATTGAATCTTTATAAAATAACCCAAAAAAATTTCATAAACAAAAATGTATTTTGATAAAGCCATAGACAAAAAACCAATCTATATTTTCAACTTTATATTTGGAGAATATATGTTATAATTTTTTATGTAGATGTATTCTTCTTCAAGTTGAGAATTTTAAAGGCATAATGATGATTTTATGGCATGTTAATGTATGATATTCTGCAAAAGCTTGTAGTGTGATGCAAAAAAATGGTCCACATTATCTTGCACCTGCCTTTTAAGTGCACCTTTGTTTAGACCTTAATTGTCAAACTTTGGGAAAAATTGGATGTGGATGGGTTTAGCATTCTAAAATGAGATTTTGGGATGCGAATTTCATCTACCACATGACTAGGCTTAACATTTTGTGATGAGGTTTCAAGATGTAAGTTTTAAATACCACATGGATAGTTTGTATTTCATGATGAATTTTTGATGAGCATGGTAGATAAAGGTGTGACAATGAGGAAGCTTTCATTTTTTTAGGTAGTTCATTTGGTTTATTTTGTTCATTCATTTAGCTTGAAATTTTTTCTTGGAAAAGTTGTAGCTTAGTTTTTCAAGATAATATTTGGGAAAAGATTTGAAAAAGATAATAAATACATAATTCCTTTCACAAGTTCAAAATTTATCCATGATATCTAGTTGGTTAATCCAATTTGATCACTTTCGAATGAAAATAATAAAAAAAGACAAACTAGTTGCAACCAATTCATTCTTGGATGAAAGAAAAAAATTGAATGTCTATCATTAGATCATGTTAGACACAATTGGCCCTCTAGCCCAATCATTTTTAATCGGTTGCCCCAAAAAGAAACTTGAATTACCATAATCAACTATAATTAACCTTGGACGAATCAAATGAAATCTGATCATATGTAGTCAACCTATCCAACCAAGTTACTTTCAATCAATTGCCCAAAAGGAAAATAAAAATAAAAATGGCCACAATTAATTACAGTCAACTTTGATAGGTCAAATTAAATCTAGTTAGATTTAGTCAACATGTCCACTTAGTTGCTTGTAGTTGGTCATTTGAAAAAAATTCAAACAACTAAAATCAATTATAATTAACCTTGAGTGGGCCAAATCAAATCTAGCTAGATGTAGTTGACTTGTCTAGCCTACTCATTTTTTATTAATTTCATAAAAGAATCAAACAACCAAAATCAATTATTGTCAACCTTGAATGGGTCAAATAACATTTAGTTAGATCTAGTTGACATGTCCAACTTAATCAAGTTTTAGTTGGTTGGCCTTGAATGTCCCATATCAAATCCAAACACCTTCATATCAAACATGGAGTAGTTGTAATAGGGTTGGACTAGTGATTGGAACATTGATGGATGATAGTCCACATTGGATAATTTTGTTAACAAATCTTTTATACCAGTTGAAAATGAATTATATCTAGACCAATATGGTTGGTCGAACTACTCCTTGTCGCAACTTGTCATCATTGATTTTTTTAGTATGGAGTTGCAAATTTTTTGAGAAGTTGCAAGTTGTTATTTGCAATTGTAAAGAAAGTGTGAATAAGTTGTATCACTATTATGGGTAGAAAATATGCTTAGATTAGCTAGTACTATGGGCTTCCTAGTAACTAGATAGTTACTAATGGTATACTACTTATCGTATTTTAGTTTATCTTGAGGATGAAGCCATTAAGTTAGTTAGCCTAGGGAAATGAGTCATTGTATTTGTTTACCAATCAACTAGGAGGGATTTGAAAAAAGAGTAGGATAAAGGGGCCCACTTTTGTGAATGGAATGTGAAACTTGTGCGGTTTATGGAAGAAAAGGATTAGGAGATGGATCCCCATCATTTTTGTTTGGAGAATTCTTGGAGCAATGGAAGGGAAAGAGATTTTGTATGAAGAAAAATAAAATAATGCAAAAGGATGTGTGAAGATTGTGGGACTTGTGTTTTCTTTATATATATATATATATATTGACTTACTTTCTTTCTAGAATGATAACAATTTATTGGAGTTTGATGTGGACTATTATAACTTTCATATTAGTTTATTTTATTTGTGTTATTTTTAAAAAATGATCTCTATAATGTTGTAGCTTGTTGGAAAGTAGTTGTAAAAAAATCCAAATTTTGGTGACAAATTCAACACTAATTACAAGAATTTGGAATAGGACATTAAATATAATTTGTAGGCAATTCAATGGAAGGCAACAAGTCAACAAAGGTAAGGCAACATGATTTGGAAAGTACTAGTCTATTGGACCAACAACTTTTAAAGGTATAAATACTTGGGCTAAAAGGTAGTTATTTTAATCCTACCCTTTCCATCGACAATTGGAAATTTGGTGAAAACACATTAAAGGTGAACCACTTTTCACCAAAACAAATTGGAAATTAGGTGAAAGCACATTAAATGTGAGCCATTTTTCACCCAAAAAAATGATGTATAACAAACATCATGATTTGTGGTAAGTTGAAATTTTAATAACATCATTTGCCTATCTTAAACATAAGCAAAAAACTTAACAATTTGTATGACAACATTTTGGGATTCAAAGTTAATTTTGATCCAATAGTAAGATGAAAATGATTAAATAAAATTAATGTACAAAGAATATATAGCTTACATTTTTTCAACAACCATAAGGCTTCATGTTTGTGGTTCATGAAACATTACCAAATAAAAGAAAATTGAAAAAATAATGCAAATCCCACGTATAAAATCTCCTCTTCTTTCATATGGTAGTGGTCTTTTCCTTTAATAAATAAATAAATTATGCATTTATTACTAAACAAGTGTAAAAAACACATTTTTTGAATAGATTTTCAACCAAAAACTGAAAAATCCTAAATGGTTTTGACTTTAATTGATGTGTATCAATACCATTCATCACAAAAAAATTCAACAAAAAATTCCACCCACGACTTTACTTTTGAAGTATATATGTAATTTTTCATACTTTGCGACATGTATTATTTCATCGTATGTATATATTCCATACGTTGAAGTTCTTCAAGGTTTGTTGTTTTTTACAAAAAAATTGATTAATTTTACATAAAACAAACAAAAACAATCCTATATGTGATCTCCATATGTTGCCAAAAAAAACTAAATGTAAAAAATTGTATTTGTGACAATAATTTTTGGGGGCTTAGTGTGCTTATGCCCAATTCCAATCTACTTCCATTTTCACTTTACTCTCTTGATTTTTTGTTGGAAGGTAGACCTACTTTCCCCATGGTAGTCCTTGAAGATTACCCTCTCCATTGTGATCTTTGAGGATTTTACCTAGTAGTCCTTATCTAAGTGTTATTTTTTTGGACTACTAGGTTTATAGTCTTATAAACATCCAATTGCAAAATCACAAATTTGTTTTAATGAAACATATATACAATTGTGAACATGATTAGGTGACATAACATACAATTACAAACATGACATGTGGCTTCCATTTAACCTAGCCTAACTACCCTACCTACCTATGTGTACTTACTTAGCTTAATTAGCTATCCTACCTACCTTGTTTACTTTAGCTACCAAATTTAAACAAAAAATTAACTTAGCATATATGGCCCTCTAGGCATGTAAATAATTAGTTAAAATATAAAAAATTAAACCTTACGCATGCATAATGAAAAACCAAGTCCTTAACCAATGTATCACACATTCATAATATAATAACATATGTCCACATATTACTATATTCACATGTTTATTTCACATGTTCTTATAATATTTACATATGAAAAAAAATTATATAATGTTATTTTCTCCCAAGAACTATGCATTAGACAATGAATTGATTGTAGAGGAAAGTGTTTTTCTTGTTCTTCATTTTGTCATATTTAAATTCGATCAAGCCTTGTGCTTGCAGGTCCTTTACATGCATTAGAGTATTATTAATGGTTTTCTCCCCCTAGGTTCAATAACATTCTAATCATCCTCATTGTATTGTTTTGGCAAATGGAATTTGTTGTGTTCTTTCATGGCATTGAAGTCCCAATAAGAGATGTTCTGGTTACCACCTTGTGGTAATAAAATTTTTCTTGTTTTGCACACCTTGCCATTGCTTGATGCCTTCAATCATGTTGTTGATGAGAAGTCCTTTGATAGTTTGTTCCACTTTTGTTTAACGGGAACCATGTTTGTTCTTGGATCAACAAGATGTTTGAAATAAATGTGCTCTTTGTTTTATTACTTAGTTGATCAATGCAAACACTTACTCTTGATTCTAATTGGTGTTATGTTGCTTGGAGGGGCCTCTATTTCTTTTACATTTGCCTCCTTTGCCTTTTTTTGCATTGTCTATTCAATTGTACATCATATCCACAACATCCATTTGTAACTATTGTAATTTGTGAACTTGTAAAACAAGACATTATAGAAAAGATGTCGCATGACGCAAAAAGATTTCAAAATAGATTTTATAAAGGAAGCCTTACTAATCCCAAACTTAACCCCTTCTTGTATTTGTGATGTTATAACACTTTAACAATGTGTTCAAAGTTAAGTGTTGATACAATCATTGATATGATATTGTGATGACATTGTAACACAATGTTTGGATCAAAACATTATTTTACAATGCCATCACAACATCATTTAATGATTATATCAACATTTAATTTTGAACACATTGTTAAAGTGTTATAAAAACACAGATTCATGGAAGGGGCAAGTTTGTGAGTAAAAGAGATGCAACAAAAAAAACATTATATGCAAAAATTGTCACAAACAAAATGTTTGTGAATCCAAACAAAATCATAAAAATCACTTGTTTCAAGAATGAATCTTTTAAAATAAACTATTTTGCAAAATATTTTAAAATCACGATTTACAAATCAATTTTAATTCAAATTTTTTTTTCTTAAAAGCCAAAAAGATGTTGCATTATACTATTATGTCAAATTTTATTTTTAAAAATTCCCATTAAAATGTTATTTTCAATGCATTTCAATTTTTAAAAACAAATCATTTAAACATAATTTTTGTTACATTGTATTAATTTAAGTGTTCTTAAATATTTTATATTCGTTAGATTCATTTCAAACTTATTCAAATGTTTTGATAATATATTCAGAATATTATTGTACAAGTTCATTCAAAAAATTCAACATCAACGTAAGTTTCATGAACACAATGAAAAATTATACAATGGTTACATTCCAAAGTGGGTCCTATTACCTTGTTTGGACCTTTGCTAAAAATGATGCTACAATGACAAGATGAATCATACTTGTGCAATGACAAGATGCAAGAAAACATAAAAAGAATACACTATTTACAACTTATTAATTGAGAATTAGATATAATAATTTATTTGCAATCTTAAGCATTGAAATCTTGATTTTTCAAAAAATATTACCATAGTGACAACAAATGAACACCTTCAGTAACACTACAAGTTTGTGTAGTGATAATACTACTACATCATCAGCTAGGGTAGTTATTTACAAATAAGTTTGGGCAAGTTTGAACAAAAAATACGTACCCACACGTCATAGTTTTCAATGTAGGGAACGACTTTGGGAATTTTTGGAGAACAATATATCAATATATCAAATATATCAATATTGTTCTCCGAAAATGTAAACAAGGAATTTAGAGGGTGTAAATTAGGAGCATCAATATGGACTTTATAGGGATTTTTTGTTTCATGGGAACAAGATTGCAAAAAAAATGCAAAAAAATAAAATTATTTTGTGATTTTCTTAAACAGGAGTGTGAATCTTGATAACAATGATGGAAAAATATTTAGGGATGTGAATTTGGGGAATATGAGCTAGATACATAAAAGGTTTGGCTTATCTCTCCCCAACGGATTCAAGTCATAAGGTTGTCACATTTGGGCTAATATTAAAATAAACTACACTAGTGTACTTCAACAATGTCGGTGGGAATAGTACTCATATGTGACACAACCAAGACATCCATATTTTGACTACGCCCACAAAATGCTCATCTTAACAGTGTGGGTAAAGATTAGATTTACTAGCCCGCTCCCCTAAGACATCCATTATTTTGGCCCCACTCACACAATGGTCAAGTGTGTGGCCACCCCATCTTTGTTAATAGAATTCAAAGTGCACTCTCTTTTCAACCTACTTGACACAGCTTGCAATTTTGTGACAATTGTAACCAACAAATTTAGAATCCCTATGAAGGATCAATAGTTTGGTCACAAGAAAGTAGCATTGGATTTAGTGTTCTTGTTCGCCCACACTTTATGTTCTATGAGGTGTTAGTTCCATCACTATACCTGGGTAAGTAAGAACACAATGGGGCCCCCATCCTCTTGAATGTCAGATCTGACTTTGGCCTTTTCCTCCGGTAGTACATTCATCATCACTTTGTTTTGATTTAGATTGCTCGAGCAAACAACAACAGTTGTTTTGGAAATCTCATTTGACCCTCAAGAGTTTGGGTCAATAAAGTTATCCATAAAGTCAGGCGATTAGGGGGTGAGAAGGCCCAGTTTCGACATAATAATAGGGCATTGTGAGTTTCAGCATTTCATACTGAGATTTAATAAAATCTTCTTACTTTGTGGAAACCACTGAAAGAGGGGATAAGTGGTGAAAGGCCCAGTTGCGACATAATAGGGCATTATGAGTTTCAGCATTTCATACTGAGATTTAATAAAATCTTCTTACTTTGTGGAAACCACTGAAAGAGGGGATAAGGGGTGAAAGCAGAGGGGATAGGGGGCTGAAAGAGAGGGTGACTTTGGGATCTGGTTTGAATTTTGTTGTAAAGGATAGATATATACTGGATTAAATTACGGTTGCCAGTTTATTGCTCACCCTTGCAAGGAAACTTTGCTATCTTGCCTTTGACTTCTTTATTCTTATTTTCAAGAAGTATTATAAAATGTTCCATTTATCAGGTCAATACAAAATGTTGGACACAAAATTATCTCACCAAACTATACATTAAAAAATTGAAAAAAAAATGAAAATCCCATCATATTCAAGAAAATAAAAATAGAATATTTAATCACTACTTTTTCAAAGTTTTATATACCTTACCACCCTAAGGTCAGTTTCATCATTAAATAATCCTCAAAATAGTGAAATGAAAATTTGTGAAAATATGAAGTTGACATGTTGAAAGTCATCATAGGCTACAATAATCACTACTCATATCACACAATATTATAGTCAATGATGAATTTTTTTTTATAATTTCAGAATTTAAAAAAAGAATTCATTTTTTGAAAAAAAAAAATTATTCGTTTTGTCAATGTGGAAACTGACCCTAGGCTATATGGTACATCCCCATCTTTCAAACAAGAGTGATTGAGTGAGAATCAAGAGAAGATGTACATGGGTACTTGAGTGAAGTCGAGCGTTTAAGGAAAGGGCGATAAGCATGCAAGTAAAAGGTTGCAACTGGAGCTAGTAGTATCTAAAGGAGAGAGAGAAAATTACATAGAAAATCAAAACTAATTGAGGGATCCCAAGTTGTCAAAATATTTTTCAATTTTGATTTTATACCAATAAATCATGATTTTATAATGTATGTGGCATGTGGGTAGTTCCCCCTCCCCTCCCCCCCCCATTGAGTAAACAACTTCCACAAAATTTCCTAATTTTGGGCATATTTATATTCTGAGATATCCTAATATTTGACTTCAAATGGCATATTTCATATTCTGAAATAACCTAATTTGACTTCTCATGTGCTTATTATATCTGGAATGTCCTAACCTGACTTCTAATGCGCTTATTATATTCTGGAATGTCTTAATTTGACTTCTAATTTGCTTACTATATTCTGGAATGTCCTCATTTGACTTCTAATGGGCTTATTATATTCTGGAATGTCCTAATCTGACTTCTAATGGGCATAATATATTCTGGAATGTCCTGAAATGGTGCAGTTCCAGTTCAGTAGATTGAAACAGGGCCAAGTCTACAGCTTTGAGCTTAACTTCAAAACTCCCATGTCAGAAAAATACAGAATCTTGAAACTTCCAAAAGATTCTTCATTTTCTTTCAATTCATTCATTTTTTATTTAAAAAATTTTTGGCCCCACAAATCTTCAGCATTCAACTAAAAGTAATATATAATTAGAATTGAAGCTGTCGTCAAGGTACTAGTGTTGTGGGCTTTTATAATGTGATCACAGTTGCAATACACATGATGTAAGCAAAGCAAAGGTGAAATCAACATGAGCCAAAAGTCATGACAATTTGACAAAACTCGGTTGGGTTTTTCTCCACTTTCTAAGAAAAGATAGAGGATGGGTTCATCATGGTTCATACCTCTGGGGTGAGAGATTTTGCATCTCTCTGCCAGGAGGTATGAACCATGAAGGCAAACACTAAACAGAAGCAACTAATTAAATATGTTGGGGGTAGGTAACATTTAAGTTCAACTTGGGATCACTAACATGTGTGACAGGTTTGCTCTCTAGTCAGCAGTTTAAGAAGTCAAGTGCATGTTGCACTTCAAATTACCTTAACCATGTTTCATCATTTTCTGCGACCTTGTTCAAACATTGAACCTGTCATTCTGTGATCATGAGTTTGTTTGTTGTTTCTTCCTCTCTCTCTCTCTTTTGCAAGAACCTTTCATGAGGTAAATTAACTTCACACCCCCACTCTTGGCTGACCTAGCATCTGCACTGGTTGCATGGAAAAATACCCCAACTTAGTTTGAGTTTGTTTGTAAACATTAAAGTCACCCTCTCTTTCACCCCCTATCCCCTCTGCTTTCACCCCTAATCCCCTCTTTCAGCAGTTACTGCAAAGTAAATTTTTTTTATTAAATCTCAGTTTGAAATGCTGAAACTCAGCATTTAATGCACAGGGTTGGAGAGTAATTATAGTAGTTATACAGGTAGGAGCAGTGAAAATATATGTAGCAGCAGTGGAGGCGCTCAGGAAAAAGGAAAGAGGGGATGAAACTCAATTTACCTCCAAAATTGGTGAAAAAACTAGTTTGGGTCCCAGTTATTTCGTTTTGTAAAATTTCATTCCTAGTTACGCATTTTGATGCCCCATTATTATCTAAACTGGCTGTTCTCGCCCCCTAATCGCCTGAGTTTAGGGATAACTTTATTGTAAATATAATGTCCTAAAACTCGACTAAATCAGGGTCTCCAAATTTAACATTTCTAGGGTTCAACATTTCAAGGAGGCCTTCTTCAAGAACTTCTTCAAGAAGGTAAAGATTTATGAAATAGTACTATAAATAATTTTGAAAATGAAGTCCTTTGCATGTGTTGTGGGCTTTGCTGCATAAACCATAAACCTGCCTGGAGGTCTGTCATCATGTGTCCACAAGAGTATGTTGCACTCCTTAGTGGTTAGACACCCTTCTTCTTCTCAAAATTCTTTATCTTCGCAAGGAACCTCCAACCTTTGGGGCTCCACATGTTTGAGCTCTTGTCCATCCTCATTCAAAGGCTTCAGACTTGTACTAAAAGGGTGTTACCATTGGCCATAACCCCTAAATATGGAATATTCCTATGGCACAAGATAAGAAGCACATGTTTTCTTTGAATATTCTTCCAAACCCATGGTTAGGAGGAACATTTGTAAATAGCCCAGGCTGCTTATCCCTTACCATAAGAATAATATTGAGAAAACCCCTGGGTTCTCTTGACCTTGGCCATGAGAATATTCACATGGCAAGGGTTGAGATAGCCCGAACTTTTAGGATCCTTGATTATGAAGAATATTCTCAAAATCTTGAACTATCTTGCACCGAATAACATAATATCCTCATTACCAAGGTTAAGAGAGGCTAGGGGTTTGAGAATATGTCATACCATAGTTTGTGACAAGTGATAATAGATTTTTTTGCTATTCCATGAAACATATTGGAGTTCGCAATTCACCTTTGCCCCCAAGCAAAAGCCTAGATTCTTGTTGCTGCTTTTGGTGAACTAGCACCTACAATGGCACCACAGTAAAAACCTCAAATTTATAGGGTTATTACTAAACATTTAAATACCTTGTTCTTCTTAAGAAGATACCAAGGTCTCAAAGTTCAAATTTTACATTTCCCAGGCGAGAAATTTTCAAGTGTATTTGGAAGGTACCTCGTTTGTGTGAATACCTAGGATCATATGTCTACCATTTAGGAATGGAGGAGACCCCTATAAGTAGGGGTAATTTCACTCCACTCCTAAATAGTATGCTACAATTGGACATGGCTAAATGTTATTTGTACGTGATATGAAATCTTCTACTCCCACTAAAAAAAAAACCACAAACAAATATTAATTGTTATAAAATTTGCACTCCTTTTTTCATCAAAATGAATTCATATAAATGTTAAGGTTGAGAATAAAAAATTAGGAATTTAATAGGACTTACATGAAATACATTATGATGTAATCAATAATAATCCATGTATCATCTTATCAAATGCAAATCCTTAGCCTAATATTGACGTGTTCATAGTTTGTGTTTTAAAACCAATTTTCACCATGAATTTCAATTTTGGCTCTTAATGAGCACTTCCACAAACTTAACTTTAACCAAAACCATTGTGAATTGTGATGAATGAGAAATCTTCATATGATTTAAGCTGGGAGTATGAAAGTGCATTGAATGGATGTGTGTTTAGGTTTAAAGTGTGATGATGAAAAACAAAAAAATAAATAGTGAAAACCTATGAGGGATAAGTGTTAAATTTTAAAACTACCTATGTCAAACAAGGACCGTTGAGAAGTATGAGGTGAGAAAAATTTGTTTATCTAAATTTTTAATATGCACATATTTTTCAACTACCCTTTCTCTCTCTCTCTCTCTCTCTCTCTCTCTCTCTCTCTCTTTATTTATATATATATATATAGTGTGCAAACCATTTCAATATTATATATTTAATCTTTTTTTTATTAAAAAAGCTTGGAGTTGATTTTTTATTTTTATTTTGGAGACAAGTCATTTGCATAGTGAATTAGAACATGCACATTCAATCTTTAGTTAGTTTTTAATTTACACAAATGGAACAATAAAAATAAAACAAGAAATTTATTTTTAAAACAATTCCTATGATCTTGCAATACAACATGTTTAACAACTCACATAATCATAATAAAATATAAATTAATTATTCCTAAGCCATTGTATATGATGAGAATGATGATTTATTATAATGTTATTAACTTTGCACATCATGTTAATGATATTGATGATTTCTTGTGGCCTGATATCATTAAACATCACAAAACATGTGAAAAAAGTTCACAAACATATTTGAATTTGATATCAATTGTTTAGTAAGTTAAACAATAGACTATATCTAAGTTATGAATGAAAGATGAAAATGAAAAAAAGGCACATAAATAAATTACAATGATCATTCTTTGACAAGGTCAAAAACAATTTGTTTTCAAATGCAACAAGACTTCCATTGATAATAAGTCGTAGTGATTTCTTTTTGAAGGAATTTGAGTACACAAATTTTTTTGAGATGTCATAAAAAATAATTAATTGAAAAAATTGTCAAATTGTTTTTTTTTGTTGTTGTTGAGCGTGTTGCCACATTCATGTTTATTAGTTACACATTTAAAGGTTCTTTAGAAAAGAGTTGCCAATTAAATCAAAATTTGTTTAAGGACATTTGCCATCTTATCTCCATGAAGAAATTGAAAGAAAAAAAAAAAACATTCATAAGTAGAAGATGCATGATTTCACAAACAAATGAAAAACAATACAAAACTCATGAGTTCAGAACTCTTAATCTAATTAAATAGATTAACAACTACTATTTAAAATGTTTAGTACATATATTATATATTATTAATTTTTTTAATATTATGAATTAACATACACCTTAAATTAATTATATTTTGATTTTGAAAATAAACATAACCTCATGATAAGATTAATTATATTATATTTTTCTCAATAACCATTACATGGGACCTTATATTTTTACTCAAATATTTTGTAAATGTAAGAAATGTGCCCCTAGAATGAAAGGTTTTGGTTGTGATTGGAAAACAAGAGCCTCAAATATTTGAAAGAGATTCATTGTGAGGCTTAAGGAAATGAAAGAAACTACAATACTAATCAATCCATTATTTTTATAACTGTTATTTTTTAAAAATATGAAGATTCATACTCATTACTTTTTCATTTGTTATAAATCATCAATGTCAAACTTTCTAATCATTATAATGTTAATATTGTTGATATGTTACATGCTTTCATACCCCCAATCCCTAGCACTTACCCAAGTTCAATTTGTAAGATCCTTTCCCACTCACAAATAGGTGTAATTTCCCTTTTGCTCCTAAATATTAGGCAAGGTGTTTCTTTCCACACACAAATAAACCTAACTCCTCATTAGAAGATGCTCCTCTTTTCCACCAGGATATTCCAAAAAAAAAAAAAGTGCTCTCCAAACACATTATAAATTTTCTTATGATACTAAGGCAAAATTTCCAATCTACTCTTAAATAGTAGGTGTAAGATCTTCCACCTCATGATTCACACATCTTTGGGTGGATGATGAGGTTCATCTGGCTCCTAAGTAATAGGCACAAGATCCCAACTCATACCAACTCACGATTCACATTATATCTTTAGGCTAATGATAAGGTTCATACTAGGCTCCTAAATAGTACTAGCTGTAAGAGCCCTACTATTCCTACGACCTCATGATTCACATATCTTTAAGCTTACCACAAAGGTAGGTGGACCAAAGATCATCCACAAGAGGATTTTGCCAATTTTGGCTAGAGATCAGAGACAAAAGTAGAATTGCTTTCAGACTCCACTATGTATATTGGCAACATATAAGAACCTATGCTCTAAATATGGGGAGTTCCACTCTTTTTTTCCCTCTTGATATGGTGACTTTGGAAAGGTTGTAGTCCCTTTTCCTTTTGTCACCAAGTCACACACACACACACACACACACACACACACACACACACAAAACCCTCCTAACAAGCTCTGTCTGGGTGTAAAGGCTACCTATCAATGGGACCAGGCAAAAATTTTATATTCTTATAACTTATCACTTTTCCTCTTTCTCGACAATTTTATAATTTTATAATTCGTTTATTTCTCGATCAGTTATGGTGGAAATAGCTAGTGATAGGCCTCTGTTTAAGACTATTTTGTTTTTCACCCTTTTTCTCTGCCAAAGACAGGTTGCCTTGATGATCAAAAATGCAAAGAAAATGAGAAAAAAGAGCAGCCCGCAGCTTTTGAACCCTGCACCTCACAATTCCAAACTCTCCCATAACTTATAACCTCTCAAACTTTATCACTGGCTGCCAGTCCCTAGGTGATAAAATTATAGAGGTTCTACTGTAGTTTATATACATAGCTAAATGCTGCTTTTACTACCTACCTACTAACAACAACAGGTCTGCTTTACGGGTCGTTAGTAAGTAGGTAGTAAAAATAAAAGCAATTACTGAGCTAATCACCATGGTTTGCCAGGGAACAGGAACCCAACAAATAACTGTTTCCTGAGACCATTACCATCCATCCTTCTTGGTGCACTGGTGGGTGCTGGTAGACTAGGGTAGACTGAAAACACAGCAACAGCAGCAGCTGCTAATATTGTCATGTTAGTTTGAGTTGTCCATAATATATATATATATCCTTCCAAACTTTTAAAGGTGCATTCACACTTGGTGTTAGGGACTCTAGTGTTGAGTCCCCTAATACCATGCTAGTCATTTAGACTTAGACCTACTTGGCATTAACATTCTATGTTAAGTTAACATTTGCTTAACATTGAGGTATCAGCCATTTAACATTGGGTGCCACCTAGGGTGCCACCTAGGGTGCCACCTAGATTTTCATTTAACACAGACTTAATATCAAGTGTGAATGCACCACCACTAGTGTCAATAACAATATTGGCGAGTACAGAAGTGGGTGGGAACGAACGGTCTAATATTGTCACAAACTACTAGTTGACTGGACAAGCTTGCCACTCATCATCTAATTTTGTCAACTAGGATTGAAATTTGCTCTTGGGTTGCTCGCTTGATGACAACACTGATCACGACAGACTGAAATATCACTGACACACAAGTAATAAAGCTGTACAATTACAATTCAATCATGAGCTGCTGCAGCAGCTGCTGGGAAACAAGTCTAAGACTCTAGAACTCATGCATCTCCTGCTGCAATTGATATTCTAGTCTAATCTCCAGCAGCCAGTCTCACTGATCTATCTCTAGAAGTCATGCATGCAGTTCTAGTCATGCAGCAGGAGGTTCAGCTAGCTATAGTAGTCATAATTAAGCAGCTTTCCGTCATGTGGCAAGTAGCAGTAGGTCCTTGAAAATTATATATATATATAGCCCCAAAAAAAAAAAAGGTGTTTGGATCTGATCTTGGACTATCTATCACACAAAGTTTGAAAGAACTTGCTATACTGATCTCGATCAATATGCATGGGCCCAGTTTAGAGATGAAATTTCGGTGATCTAGCTAGCAGTTCTTGTGCAGCAACTGGGGGCTTGCTTGCCATCTTTTGCAGACGGTTGAATTCAACGACACATATAATACAGAATTTTATTGTTGTTTCTGTGTATATATAAAGCTGAGCATGTCTGCAATGTCTGTCAAACCCACATCAAGCTTTTCTTCTTGTTCGCAGCGGCTGGTTAGGATTCAGGAATCGTGCAGTGTGCAGGGAAGCATCAGCTGGTGGAGTTTATAAGTGTAGATCAGCTCGAGCTGTATATATTACTTCTTCATGTTCGCTCCTGCGCCGCTACAGTAGCTAAGTAGTCCCTGTAGTTCAAACTTGCATTGTTGGTCTAATTTTCAAGGCTTTGGTACTGTCAGCTGTTGTTGCACGAGCGATCAGGGTGCAAAAGACTAGTGTTGGTACTCATCTTGAGCGAATATGGCTGCTAGTTCTAATGCACGTAGCTGCGGTAATATCAAATCGAAAGCAGCAGCTGGCCGGAAGGATTCTGTGACCGCTGCGCCATATGGCACTAGCCTTTTACTGCCGCTTCTCTTTGTGATTGCTTTACTATGTGTGCAGTCTACTGTCCATGCTAGTGCCACCTGCAACGCTGGCGACAGGGCAGCTCTACTGCAATTCAAGAGTGGTATGTCTCTGGAGAATATATATATTCAAAGCTTTAGCTACTAACCATATTTCAACAATTGGTGAAGTACTGGAGTGCTGATTTGCCCAATGTCCTCGTTTGTGTTGCAGAGCTGGTGGACCAGTTCAACTTGTTGTCAGATTGGAGCAGCAACAACCCAAACTGCTGCACCTGGGCCGAGCAATACATGGGAACGGCCGTAACATGCAACAGCCAAGGGAGAGTGACATCTTTAATTCTAAGTGGCCAAGTAGCTACCAGCAGCGGCAACACCGCTACCCTCTTCCGCAACACTAGCTATAACGCAGCTCCGTTCGCTGCATCTCTCGGTTCCCTCACGGATTTGCAGAAGATCGAAATCGACTTCGTCGGCTTCAACGGAGTGGGCATCCCGTCAAGCTGGTCCAATCTTAAGAAACTGACGTACTTGGACCTGACGTTTGCCAACGTGGTGGGAGGTCTCTCTAGCTCCTTGGTGTCCAATTGGAACCTCCTGCAGACCTTGGACTTCCAGGGCGATGGATTCTCTGGTCCTCTGCCTGCAGATCTGTGCACTTCCCAGGGCACCACCACCATCACCAGCTTTCAGATCAACGAGAACAATTTCTCCGGCCCCATCCCGCCGTGCCTCAGCAAGTTTTCGTCCTCAGCTTTCCAGCCAGGAAACACTGGCCTCTGTGGAGCTCCTCTAGCTGCGTGCACTTAGGGTTTTTTCCCCAAAGGCACAACCTGCTAGTCATCCACCCACCTGAATGCTTCAGGGCTGGATCCACCATGAAACCATCCCATCCCATCCAATCCAAAAATAACTTCATCCACCAATCCCACTAGCCACCACACATCTAGGCAATTTGCGCCTATTCCAAAGTTGATGGTCAACAATACAACCTACCTATACACAATCTTCCTATCACCCTTGTTTATTGTTTTCTAGACAGGGTTAATTAATTAATAAATCTTACATGACACATATTATTATGATCCAGCTTTCCATGTGGAAGATATATATACATATATATATATATATTCCAAAATATTTTAAAGGAAGTATATAAAACAGGGGAAAGTAGACTGAGATTATTAGCAACAACTATTAATTATGCTATGTTTATTTGTTTGTTTGGTTGTTAGGGAACTTGAGAGACTTTGCACTGGTGTTGGATTGGACATTTGGATTGAATTTGACCCAATAAAGTTATCTTTAAAGTAACCCTATGTTTGGAGTCTCTCTTTTTATTCTTATTTTTTTCATTTTAAATATTGGTTATCCACAAAAGAAAGTGGATTCTAATGCAAAAAATAAGTAAAAAATGAACATTTTTTTCATAATGGAAGGTAGCATTTTTGTTTTCATGAAGGGGCATTTATTTCATAACATTCATAGCAGTGACAACAAAAATCAAAACAAAATCAAAAGTCGAGCTGAAACTTGTTTCACTACCAACCCATGAAAAATTCAAACCATGTTTATTATCAATGTTTTTCTAGTTTTTTTCGATTAGAGCTTCTCTAGCGGTGCTCAGTATGTGACCCTGCCAAAATCTTGTTTACATTCAAGTTTAGTTTTTTGCCCTTTTTGCCCTTTTTGCAACCCCACCTAAACAGGGACAGCAAATAGGTGAGGGACTACTAATAGCAAACCACCTGGACCAATCATAATGACGGGCCAATCAGAAACACTGATAAGAAGTAAGATCAGATTTATTACACTCTTTTCTGCAGGTGCACACAGGTGCTGGGCCCTTCACCAGCCACAGCAAACTGTGCAATTATGCAAAGCCAAAACCATTTTCCGGAGCCAAACCTTCTTATTTTGACTTTTCTTCATCCAATTTTACTCTATAGGGTGACATAATACTGAGCACCGCTGGAGATGCTCTTGGATGTTGATCTCACCCCTAGCTCACCCCTTAATGAAAAAAACTAAGCTACTTTTCACCCTGTGTCCTCTTCCTTTTATGGATTATCTTCAATGTGTGAGTGACACCTGAACTATGTATGATGGATGGGCATGCTCCACAAAAGAGCATACATTCACTTAAGGGAAGTTTTTAGTGTCAGGTAAAGCCTGGGGCAGCAACATTTACCAGAAGTGGAGCCAAGGGTTAACTCAATTCTGGTAAAACGCGCTGCGGAGGGGCTTTACCAGGCATGAAGTTGGTTGATTTTATTTTATTTCCTATTGATATGTGGCAGGTACCCAGTGGTACCCATCAGGTATCACAAGGGAAAAAAAAAAGAGACAATGAGCATTCCGAGTGGGGATGCTCTAATATGAAGTTCAAAAGCTGGATGTAAAGCACTCCCCATTTTTTTTCTTTGTATTTTTTGGTGCCTCTCTTGCCTGAAGTGGAAACCTCCCCGGGCTAGAAGGTACCCACCAGGCTGTTATTTTAATTTGAAAATTTTTTAAATTTTTTTATTCTAACTTTTTAATTTTTTAATTAACTTTTAATTTTTTATAATTAATTTTAATCATTTTCATTTTCATTTTCTCTATTTCTTTCCATCTTTTTTTACTTAATTAAAATTAGCTTCTTTGAACCAGTATCATTTTCATTTTTTTCTCAATAAATTTTTCAAATTTTATTTCATTATTTATGCTCTTAAAATACTTTTCAAAGGCAACAAACAACAAACTTACAAGGCAAAACACCCAAAAAAATCAGATTTTCTTTATTTATAAAAATGGCAAAGATTACAAGATTAAACAAAAACCAAGATCACAAGATCAAAATTTTCAATAGTACTCCTTACATGTTGAATTCACAAGAACAAAGGAAATTCAAAACAGGGAAGGCCATTGATCAGCTCTCTCAATATTCATTCGTCTAGATTCCACTCACCCATCAACATTTATGAAAACAAATCAAAGGTATCAACTCCTAGCAAAAAACCTCCCAACCCTCCCTTCATGAAAAAACACTAGAAACAATGGAATAACCCAAATCCCATTGGCATCCCCAACTCGCAACAACCCAACCAAAGAATTTGGGCATCCTTGTGAAATCCAAAACGTTTACCTAGATTTTGCATCCTTTCCACAGCTCCCACCTTAATCATTTATTATGCATGTGTTACAAAACAAGGTACTTATGAAGTCTATAAACAATATGAAGAATCTAGAATGAAGCAAACTCCCAATTTGTCCCCTCCACTTGGTACTCTTAAGGTGGGCAAAGACTTAGGATCAACTACATATGTAATGTTAATGGGGCAATTGTGCAAATGACTAAAGACATATCTAGAAGTAGTGTTAACATTGATTGTTTCAAAGGGGTGACAAGGAAAAATCACATCCAAGCAATCCTTGTACTTGGGCAATTTTTTCTCAAACATCTCATTCCAAAATGCACCGTTAGCATCCATTTCAAATCCAGATCTGCCAATGCCAAACTCTAGAACTTGCACCACATTCTTTTGTGGATGCATAGAACTAGTAGGAGGAACTTGAATAATTGTTTTTTGCTAATTTACAAAAGCAACAAGAACATTATAATTAAAAGACGTAACCCCAATAAGGATGTTAGAAGGACCTCCAAAAACACCAAAAGCATTGGCAATGATAGAATCATGAACCATAGGAATAATGGCAACGCTTATTGCACCATCAAACACACCAACTCCAACATCCACATTTTTTTCTCCAACAAAATCAACACTAGCTTGCACACAAAATAGAACAAGAATGAGGAAAGCAAATACATAAGATAACAAAATCACTTACTTTAATTCTCATACCTTAGTCTTGTCATAGGTAGCCTCTCCTCATCAAAAACCTCTTCAAAACGCAATAGTCAATCACATCTAAATTCACCAAAGATAATTCATTACATAACTCTATCACATAGGTGTTTGTCAATATGATTATACCTACAAAACCAGCAAACCACAGCTTTAAAAAAAACTTATACAAACTCAAACACAAAAAAACCAAACTAAAAATTGAATTTTAAAACAAAAAACAAGTTTACAAACTTACTTGCCATATGAAATAAGGTCCATGTGGCTTGTTACCTCCATACCATATTCTCAAAATACAAGTGCCTCCTTCATATGTGTAATTCTAACACCTTGGCCCATCTTACTTGATAAGACTTTTTTGCATAAACCATGGAAATTAGAGGTCAACTTGTCTACAATGAAAGGAAGCTGATTATGACTAATGGGAGTAGACATAAACCATACCTCATTAGAAGCCTTCCACTTAGGCTTAGGGCATAAAAACAAAAGATTTGGCCTTGGTTTATCAACTGGCCATACAATTGGGTGATGATGAGCAAGTTCCTTATAAATCTCAATCACATAAAACATTAGGCAATCAATTGTAGGTCAATGCCGATCTACAAATCATTGAGTTATGTTTATCCTCCAATTTTTGAAAATGCCTTAATAAAACCTCAAAATTATGCTAGTAGGTAAAGACAACAAAATGAATTCATCAAAGTCCATAGCACAAAATTTATAACACCCTTTTATAAAAAAGAATTCGCATGTAGAAGTATGCAAATCTTAGGTTCAAGCCAAATGGGGAGGTATGTTGACACATTGATTATGCCAACATTTTGCACTCATATTCAATAGATAACACATCTAACTTTTTAATAATTTTGCCAAAACCAATTGTTGAAAATTGCAACATTGCTTCATTACCAATAACTTTCACGCAATGATACCTTGCATCAGTAAAGATTTTAGGGAACTACAAGTGCTTTACTTGATTCCACAATACGTTGTTGCTACCTTTACCTTATCAACTGTCCAATACCTTGTATAAGAAATTAAATGCTGCAAAAACCAAAGATAATCAACAAGCAAACAATAAAATTCCTGCAAAACAAAATATGAACTAATGACAATAATAAACAAGTAATGAAAAGTTAGAAATCCATAAAAAATCAAATAGGTTTAAGGTTTTAGATTCAAGTCCCATATCATAACGGCTATAACATAAAAGGATGTTGTACGCCTTGTATAGCCCACAAAATTTCAAAAAAAATGAAAAAGAAAAAAATTGTTTTGTTTTATGTGGAAGAACACCTTGCTAGCTTCCAAAAAAGACTACAAGGCAAAAAAAGAAAATCAACAAACAAAAGAAAACAAATTGAAACCTTTGAATAATTTGAATGTTTGAAAAATTTGAATGTTAAACTTTTAAAAAATTGAACCTTAAACCCTAATTTTTTTTGACAAAACAAACATAATAATCAAATTGAAAACATGCAAAGGTAGAAGTTATTTGGTTGGGAGATACAAGCTACCATCCTTTTTTGCAACTTGTAAAACAAAAGATGAAAGCATATCCACCATATCCTTAACTGAAAATTCATCTTCTAAAATATCAATAATTGATTTTCTTATATTAAAATCGCGAAAAACTCTCCACTCATCAAGCGCATTTTTCGCCTAAAGTTCAACATGCTTGTTGATTTTTTGACTACCTTTATTAACATTTTTAACTTCTTTCTCATTAAAATCCAAAAAACGACTCTTCGGAACATCTTTGATAAGAGACTTAGGGTTTGTCCCCTCTCCAAATTTAGATCCAAACCATAAGATCACAAGTAATGGAAATAGAAGTCAATTGGCAATCAAAAGAAAAAACACATAGATTAGTTATAAGAAACAACATATAATCATATGCACATGAAGCATTAACAAAAATAAAGACACATAGTAAAATATGTTGTAGAAGACATAACAATAACTGCAAGAAACAACAGATAGTCACATCCACATGAAGCACTAATAGAAGATGTAAAACATAGAACATAAGGTGATGTAGAAAACAAAGCAACAATTGCAGAAGGGTGAACAATAGGATCCAATGAAGAATATGGACTTATAGGTATATAAAATTCTTCAAGGTTCAAAGAGATGTAGGGATTAAAAAATGGTCAAACAAGTTAAGATTACATTCAAGAGGAGGAACTTAGAAATTCACTAATAGAAGAATAACCATTGAACAACTCATCACTTCTAGAACAATCAACAAATATATCAAACCCATTAGTAGCATAGACTAAATTGGTGCCACTAGAAATAAAACTGAAAGAAAAGCTTATAGAGAACCACTAGACATTATAAAAAAACAAAAAAAACAAACAAAAAATTGACAAAACCTACAAACAACACAATTTTTTTTTTCTAAATGACGTAGATTATAGAACACAAAAAAACAACAAAAACAACAAAATTTCTAAAACATATCAATAATGATTTCATCACCAATAGCCATGGCATAGAATAATCAGTGATGCAAAAGTAGCCGCAATGTAAGAATAACTATAATGCAGAAGAAGTTACGTTTTAATTGAAGCCATGGAGATCACAATGAAGCTCAAACATAGCCATGACAATGAATCAACAATAACAAAACAATGAAATGCTAAGAATTGCATTGATAAAACGATAACAACAATGCAATGGAATGATAAGAACTGTAGTAGCATCAATAGTTGTAACCTATGAAGCAAAAATAGTTGTAGTTTGATGAAGCACAAATAATAACAACCTAATCACACAAAAAACCAAGAACTTAGCGATGAAGCAATAGTTGCAACCCGATGAAACCAAAAAAACAAAATGAAACACAAACTATAATAACCTAATTACAACATAAAAGAAAAGATTGACTTAGCAATAAGTGATATAATAGCAATCACAACTCGTTGAAAAAGTGCAATGAAACAACACCACAAATAATGCAATGAAACACAAATAACACCAACCTGGTCACATGAAAAAATGGACCGACAATGAAGCAATAATTGTAGCACAATGAAGAACATCATCATGCACAATCAAACAACATCGATAATGTGATGAATCACCACTCACAACGACACAACACAAAAACATCACAAATATTCAAATGAAATAAACAGACAACGTCAATCTTCTTTTGGCAAAAGTTCCAAAACACAACTACCATTTCGATAAAAACAAGGAATGAAAATGTTGGCGTTCAAAAAATGATGGCATCATAGCACTCACTTTCAACAAAAAAGCGAAATGCACGAACGTTGTAAAATGACGGCATAAAAAAATCGGACAGTGTTTTACATAGGTGAAGGTCTTCGTAGTGGATCCTTTCGAATTTTCAAAAGTAGTCACAATTTCATGAAGCACAAATATTAGCAACCTAATCACACCACAAAAATAAGAACAACTTAGCAATGAAACAATAATCACAGCTCAATGAAACAACACAACAAAAAACAATGAAACACAAACAACAATAACATAATCGCACAAAGAAAAAAAAGGATTGATTTAATGATGAAACAACAACAATTGTAACCTAATCAAACAACACCACCAAAAATGCGATGTAGTAGCAATTGCAGTTTGTTGAAGCAAGTACAATGAAACAACACCAGCATGCAATGAAACAAAAACAACACCAACTTGGTCACATGAAAAAACACAGACCAGCGATGAAGTAGCAATTATAGCCCCCTGAAGAAATAGCGTTGTGCATGATCAAACAACGCCTATAATGCAATGAAACAACACACAACAAAACAACACAAAAAATCACAAATGCTCAAATGAGCTCAAGCAAGCTCTCTTACCTCAAAACATGACAACATCACAACGTTCTACCTTCAGCAAAAGCTCCAAAAGACAATGGCCTTTCGACAAAAGCAAGCAACAGAAATGCTAATGTCAAAGAAATGATGGCATCGTAGTATCCACTTTCAACAAAAAAAAAGCAAGCTGCATGAACGCCGTATGATGACGAAAGAAAAAAAATCAAATGATGCTTTACGAAGGTGAAGGTCCAAGTAGGAGGACCTTCTAGATTTTCAATCCCGACCCTTGGCCTACCAGCCTCTGACAGGGTCTCAAATCCGGAAGGTCCAACTACCAGGACCTTCTCCTATACCAACATGTTTGGAACTTTAGAAGCCCCTTGAAAATAGATCTCACTGGTTTTCTTGTTTTTTGTTTTTATTAAAATTCACTCCACAAAATCCAAATGTAGAACTGGTTTTCAAATCTATTACCAGTTCAGGATTTATGAAAATGAGCTCACCGACCTACCTACCTACAATGGTGATTTTGTGTAGGGTAAAGCCCTAGGCAAATAAATGGGGGCATTCTCAAAATAAGGGGCCTAGGATGATGAGGCGATAGCCAAGTCCAACCTCACATTTTGGGAATGTCCCCGACCCTAGGGCTTTACCTATTGCAAAAGCACAAAGCAAATTTTATCATTAACCAAACCTACCAAACCTATGTCAATCATGAGGTGTAGGAGTGAGAGGGATATTATGCCTACTCCCCAATAGGTAGTGGGAGGGAAATTATGCCTACTTATAGGTGTAAGAACCCTCTCACTACTGAGGAGTAGGCTATAATATCCCTCCCATTTTCTCTAGGAGGGAAATTGATGGATATAATGTGCCCTCCAAATACACTACAAAATTTTCTCTCCGAGTGCTTTAGGACTATATTAGTGATGATGATATTGAAATGATTTTTTTTAATTATTTAATTTTGTGAATTCTTAAGTTTCATTTCAAATGCAAAATATTGAATGACATTGCATTGCATGCAACTTGAATGGAATTGAATTTAATCGACATATATTAAATTTAATTGAAATTCCTAAATTAGGATGAAAAACATTGAATTGAAGAGAAAATAGGATGCAAATTGGTGGCAGAGCCGCTTGCCCTTTTGTGGCTGAGCAGAGGAAGAGGAGGAGAGTGTGTGTGAGTGTGTGTGTGCAGGCTGCCTGAGATCCAAGTGTCGACTCTCAACTTCGCTGAGCGCTCTTGTTTGACACGTATCGCCAGCACAATCCAAATTTTCCACAAAAAAGAAAGAAAGAAAGCACACTCAAAGCAAACCGCATTCATTCGTCGTAAACAAACAATGGAACAAAATGGAACAATTCGCAAACAAAACGGAACAAAATATAAACACCAACAAGAGCAACAAGAACAAGATGATGATGATGAGCAAGATGGTGTTGCGAAGAGTTTGATAGTGTTTTTGGGAAGTTGAAGATACACAAGAAGAAAAGAGCTTGTTCCGGGTAAACAAGACAGTGCGTTTGGTTGGTGGGTGTGTGCTGAGGTTGGGGGAAGAAGGGGGTTGCCAAGCAGGATGAGTAGTACATGCAGTATCTTGTGTACTGGTTCTTTTCAGGGAGATTGCAAGCTTGTTTGCCTGCATGAGGAACAACGGCGCTTCCTCGTTGCTGCTGCCAGGTATAATAGTGTGTCCCACTCTTTTGGCAATGAGAGATTGAAATTGGCGCACACCTTTAGACCCAATACGCTACTTATTGTGAGGTCATCAGTCCAGGAGCCTGCTGGAGGAGTTGCTGCTGTCAAATCTCAAATGGCCACGCCTGCCGTTGGCGAGGAGCCGATGGCAGACGGATTCACTGCAGAAATGGGGGAGGAGGAAGAAGATGAGGAACACGATGAAATGGAAATTGGTGTGCAGAACGGTGGTGAGTATCTGCTCAAGAAGAAGAAAGCAGCAACGGTGGCGGCCGAAGAAGAGAAGGTCATCAAAGCGGAGAAGAAAGGGGGTTTACTAGGGCAACTGCAAACCCTAGCAACATGGTTCAGTGTGTGGCCTCAAATCCCCAACAAGGTTCATCATACCCAGTGAACCTCTTCTTCTTTACTCCTCCCAATCCATGTCTCTTGCCACTGCTGGTGCAACAGTATAATGGGAATTGGATGTAGCAGAATTCATGAAAAATTGTCATCTCCATTTGCGGTACAAGCAAGTGTGAAGGGTTTAGGGTTTACTGGCAAT
>Ga0116231_10005073_pt1 | contig 26193 bp, 28 predicted proteins | sample S1TSphgellanicum_2_FD_89695 | JGI IMG/M metagenome (GOLD analysis project Ga0116231, IMG submission 89695) | Host-associated microbial communities from peat moss isolated from Minnesota, USA - S1T2_Fd - Sphagnum magellanicum MG | ecosystem: Host-associated > Plants > Peat moss > Unclassified... | reverse complement strand
ATTATAAAAAAAAAAAAAAAAAAAACAAAAAAAAAAAACAACTAAAAAAAACACAAAAAATTTATTAAAAAAAAAAAAAAAAAGTTGAACGAACATACCTTTGTGAAGTGAAGCTTGTTATCTTACAAGAAGTTGTAGCAACATGAATAGGACACATCACAAATGCAACTTGCACAACAAAAACTAAAGGGGTGGTACTTAAGGTGTCAATTGGAAGATGGGAGAACAATGGCATGAGTAGAAACAAGTAATGCCATGAATCCTCTTTAAAAAATTAAAATTGGGAGTGAGTTATTCTTATAACCTAATCGGTGTTCAATTTTGTGATGGATCTTAAGGGAACTTGGTTTTGTGTACCAATTGCCTAATAATCCAATGAGTCGATTATCAACTCGGGTATCACTTGGTTGATATTCGTCATTTCTTTATGAAAAAACCAAGCTAAACCCTTGCTTGGTTCTAAAATAGTTTTTTTAATAACCGCCCAACATCAAACTCGTCCACTCCACTATTGGGCAATTATTGACTCTTTTTATAAAAAAATAATAATGTAGAAGCTTTGATTTGGGTTCTAAAAAATAATTTAGAAATGTATATCAATTCCGGTTTCACACACACATAAGTGGAATCGGGAATCCAACTCCACACATAAAATGCGGAATTGACAAATCCCACTAATTCTTCAAAAATAATAATTTATGATTTCATTTCCGATTCGTGTTTTGAAAATTCAGACTTGGTTGCTCGGTTTCTAGTCCAATTCTTACTAACCCAAATTGGAACCAGCGGTTAACTGTTGGTTAACCTTGTACTAACCTCGGTTTACTCTTTTTTAATTTTCAAATTCGTGTAAGGCATCCATTTGTTGTGGTTCCACGTATGAATAGAACCGAGAAACCGGTTCTCGTTCCGGTTCTCAAAAAAACATAAATTAAAAAATCCGATCCCGTACCAGTTGTGCAAACCAAACCCAGTTCCGGTTCGGATCCAACTAACCGGAACCGGCGCTTCTTATCCTGTACAGACCCCGAGGCTGGCCTCGTCCGCGGCCGGGGTCCGGTTCTTTAAAACCAATAACCCGAATCGTATCCGGTTCTTTAAAACCAATAATCCGAATCGGATCCGGTTCTGAAATTCGGCTCCGGTTCCGGTTCGCGTCTTCGGAACCGGAACCCGCCGAGCCGTACCCCGGTCTGGTCTCGTCCGTAGTGGGCTTCCCTCACTCCCTTGCTGCGTCGTCGAGTTCGGTTTCTCTCTCGCGCGCGCGTTCGTTGTCGTCTCCTTCCGTGGAAATTTGTTTCGGGGGCAATTCTCCCAAATTGCAGTCGCATTGCAACCACATTCTTGCTTCAAATTGCAATCAACGGCAGCAGCAGCAGAAAAACAACAACAACGACAAAATCAAGCTTACTCATACCCAAGTAAGCAGAGCCTGTCGACAATTTTTTCCTCCCCGGCCCCGCCCCTTTGCCGCCCACACCGCCGCCAGATTTGGAGAGCTCTGAAAGATACATATCTCCAAAACTTCCGGCTTCTTCTTCTTCTGCTGTTGCTGTTGTTGTTTCTCCGGTTTTGATTTCTTTTTCTCTTTGTGCGGTGCTTGCCTCCTCCCCTCGATCCATCCATCCGTCCCCACTGGAATAACAATCTTGGGTTATTGGTTCTCTAAGTCCTCACTACTACTTTTACTACTACGACTTCTTCTTCTTCTACTACTACTTCTACTCCAGCTGCTGACTTGCAAAATTCCAAATGGTGAAGAAGCTCTTCTTGTACCTGCCTGATTTCGAGCTTTTTAGGGCTCCTGATCTCATCATCCCTCGGCGCGGGATTGCGTAGTGTTTTTGTGTTGTGGGTTTGTACAATTTTGTTGTAGTTGAGTTTAGGGGAAGAAGAAGAAGAAGATGATGATGATGATGATGATGACTGGGTCTGTGAAGCGAGCACATGAAGGTTTCGAGCTTTTTAGGGTTCCTGATCTCATCATCCCTCAGTGCGGGATTGTGTAGTGTTTTTGTGTTGTAGGTTTGTACAATTTTGTTTTTGTTGTTCAGTTTAGGGGAAGAAGAAGATGATGATGAATGGGTCTGTGAAGCGAGCACATGAGGAAACCAAAGTGATGGAGAACAAGCACCTCCTGCAACAACAGCAACAGCAACAGCAGCAGCAGGTGATGGTGGTGGATGCAGGGGTAGAAAATGTGGCTGCAGAGACAACAACAACAATGAGGCCAAGCAAAGTGGCACGCCATGAGAGAGAAGTGGATGTGAAACAAGGGGGGCATCATCATCATCATCATCATCATCATGAGCAGCTTCCTCCTCTTCTCCCTGTTTTTCACCACAAGCGGGAGATACCATCTTTGGAGACAATGACAGGGGGAGGAGTTCGGGAGGCCACAACAACAACTCTGCAACAGCAGCAGCTGCAGGGGCGGGAATCCAAGCAGCAAATCAAGTTTGTACAGCAGGAGCACCAGGTCAGGGAGTTTTTGGAAGAGAGAACAGATGAGAGAAGAATAGAGAGAGATGCTCAAGGTAGTAGTATGCCAGACTCCAGTAATCGAGGGTTAGGGCAAGAAGCAACAACAACAGGGGGCAGCAGCAATGGAGAAACCCTAATTCCTGATCTTCACCCAACTAGGAAAAGTCCTCCTGTGGAGCAAGAGGGTAAGAAGCAGCTCTGGGAGCTGCAAGAAGCTTCAGGAGAGAATCGGGTTGAAAGCAGTTTTTTCAAGGAGGAAAAAGAGAAAGAAGCAGCAAAGGAGAGGGAGAAGAAAGATGAAACAGTGGTGGCGGCAGCAGCAGTGAGGGACAGGAATGATAGAAAAGAGGAGAACACCCATGTGGTGCTGCATCATCCCCCCAGTCTGCTGCCAGAGCAAAAGGGAGCTGAACGAGATCAGAGGGAGAGGGAGAAGGCAGCAGCAGCAGAGAAAGAAAAGGAAAAGGACAAAGTGCGTGGCAACAAGGATTGGGGAAGGGACAAGGGCAAGGCCATGAGTAGGGACAAAAGAGAGAAGAGGGACAAAGAAGAGCTGAAAGATCATCAAGGGAGATTTGTGGATCAGGAACACACACATGAGAAGAAAGAGGACATCAATGTGGCTGTAATCAAAGAGCAGGAGCTCAGTAGAACACAACAACCAGCAGGAGAACGCATTGAGAGCCAAAAGGCCTCTGTTGGAAAGGAAGGGCAGGAGGGTGAGGGAGAAAGAGAAGGAGAGAAGAGGGAAGATGACTGGGACAGAGAGAACAAAAGAAAACAGATGTGGGAGTCTGAGAAGGATAATAATCGGCAGTTGGGAGAAGGAGGAAGAGGAGGGAGCCCTGAGGGAGGAGGAGGGGGAACTGGAGGAGAGAGACACAGGGACAACAGAGACACAGTTGTGAATCATAATGTCCAACAACGTGCACGATTGCTGCGGCCCCAACGACACTCCAGTCCTGCTGCACCCAGAGACCTCCTTCGCACATACCCACGAGTCAAGGAGAATGAAGTGTGAGTGTCAGATCATTTCCTCTCAATCCACTTACTGTTTTTCATGCACTCAGGAGTTGGCATTCTGCTGGTTTCCAAGCACCCTGATGAAGCTGATGGAGTTTTTTTTGAACCCTTCTCTATCTCCCTGATAGTATGGCTAGCAGATGTATGCAGATTGATTGTTCCTCTGTCTTCACAGAATGCTGAACTGGAGCTTGTGGTTTCTGTTGTTTCTGTGTTGCAGGACCCATGGTTGGTGACAAAATTCTTTGCTTCTTGATCTTACGTTGTGAGAAACTGCAGTTTTCCAGAAACAAAAGAGATAGAGATGTCGTTTTCCAATTGGGGAGAGCATGATGAGCAACATGTTACTACTGTGGATTCTTGAACCCACCATGTTTTGGATTTCTGAGCAGTTGCATCAGGAATTTATCTTCAAGAAGTAGATCCAATGCTAGAATTTCAATCAGTTTACGTCTAGAGTTCCTGTTTCTATGGAGAACACTTTGATTAGGTCAAGGATATTTATGGCAGTCATGCTTGTGAAGCCTTTGATGGCATCTATATCTATGATAGTTTCAGTTGTGGTCTCTTGATGGACTAGTGCTTTGCTTAGTCTGTGCAGGTGAAAGTATTTTCCAGATTGGATTCTCATAAGTTATTGGCATTGGGCTGTTGACAATGCAGGACCATTGGAGAGCTCAGCTTTACTGTATCGCATTGGAGAGGGGATGCCTGAGCTGTCAATGCTTCAGAAGGACTATGAAGCAAATGCAGCTACAGTAGCAACAGAGAGTAAGACAATTCCAAGCCAGGCTGGTTTCACTGTTGAAATTCGGATTCCTGCAGACTTGGCCACCACTTCCAATCGCCAGGTTCTTTCTGTGTGCTTCTTCAAATGAATGTTTCTGGCTTATGCAACTTGTGATTGTTCATGAAGGTATTATTCTAACTGTTTTGAAATTGGTAAGAGTAATCTCTACTCTCTACTGTCTCAGATCCGAGGACGGCAGCTGTGGGGCACAGATATCTACACAGATGACTCTGACATTGTAGCGGGTAAGAAGAGATGAAGGAAGTTGTTAAGACTCCTAGGTTTTATTTTCCTGTTTCCAAATGTTTACAATAAGAGGTTTGTGTCAGAGTCTATTACTCTTGTTCAAGGGGATCTTCAAAAGGATTCTCAATTAGGGTTTTGGCTCATTGGCAAAATTTACAGATATTTGTCACCCACAAGTCTGGGGTCTGGTGGAATGCAGTTTTGATGCACACAGGTTACTACACGCCCATGATCATTCCTCCACCACGGTCTGTTTCTGAGCTTCAGGCAACAATCCGGATCCTTCCGCCTCAAGAAAGTGTGGTTCTAACCTCACCAGCCCATCTTATCTTGTTACATTTTAGTCAATACAGTGTTGCCAAACCTGTGTGGTCAAGTGTTACCCATGATAAAATACATTGTGAGCTGCTGCCCTCTTGTGCATACTACTTACTAGTCTTTCTGTTGTCTGCAGGTTACAGCAATGTCATATTGGAAGAAGTCTCAGTTTTGACTAAATTAGAGAGATTGGCTTGTTTTACTACTGTGTTTGTGCAGCATACACATCAATGCTGAGGAACAGTCTCAGGTCTCGTGCCTGGGGAGGGGGAAGTGGGTGCAGCTACAGAGTAGAACGGTGCCAGATCATCAAGGCCTGTGTCTTAATCCCTTTCTTTGGCATATTCAAAACTAGAACCCAAAAAAGTCAGGAGAATTTGGTAACAGTAGTATGTGATGCACAGGGGGCTTTGATGTTTGTTGCATTGTGAGGAGGGCACACAGTTCATATGTGTAAATATACAGACCCTCATCACTTATTTAAGTGTCGTGAATTTGTTGCTTGAGGGTCAGGTTCAGAGCAGTCTGCATACAGTTGTATATCTACAGTAGAGTTTGAGCCTACATTTTTGAAGATTCTGCATGAGAGTTTATTATGTTGATGTTATGACATAGCAATGAATTCATTTGATTCCAGGTAGGAGGCAGCAGCATAGAGCTTGAGCCTTGTTTGACACGCACACCTGCAGTTGCACCAACCCTTGCACCTACTGCCTCGGAATGCACTGTTACCACCAGAGCTGCATGTTCAGTGAGTAACCCATCTTTTAGACAGTTTATCTGCAGGAACATTTTGGGCCAGTGGAGTTAAGTTCCCAGTTGATTCCTGGGAATGGGATGAAAAAAGCATGACACACTTCAAGACTTTAACTTTGATGGCCATGACCTTGATTTTATTTTGTACACAGAATGGTTGTGATTATTACTATGTTTCCTAGGTAGGGTATAGAGTGGTTGGGTCCTTAAATAGTTGAATGGAGGGTTTTTGAATTTTGACTGACTTTAAGTGCCATAATCTGCAGAATGCATACTTACAGCAACGACTTGTTCGTGAAGTCACAATTCAGTATAATCTTTGCAATGAGCCCTGGTGCACTCTCTCTCTCTGCCCTTTCCACACCAATAATTTCCTTTTAACATCTTCCACAGTAGTCTTGCTGTAAGTTTGGTGTCACTTGTTGAGTATGTAATTCCCAGTATTGTAAATCATGCATTATTCTCTCAAACTTACATTCTTGGATTGAATCTCAGATTTTTTTTGTTCCCCCCCAACCATGTCTTCTTCACTTGTACAGGTTGAAGTACAGTATGAGCATTGTTGCTGATCGTGGGTTGAAAAAGTCACAATATACCTCTGCCCGACTGAAAAAGGGTGATGTTCTGTACATGGAGACTCATAGGCACCGGTATGTAGAGTGTTATTTCTTTGCAATTTGAGGCCTGTAGTTGAAGGCATGAAGTGTAGAAATTAACTCATAAGAATGCATGCATCGAAAAACACTTTTTTGTCACTCATCAAATTTTCCTCCCAAGAGCAGTACACCCTGTTTAAAGCAAGCAACATTGGGCAGGTATGAATTGGCCTATTCGGCTAATGGAGCAACATGCAATGGTACATTGAGTGTGGCAACTGTGACATCTGCACCTCCTCAACCCTCAGCCACTCCAGAGAAAGCGTGGTCTTCAGAGAGAGCCCAAGGCAAGGGATATGGTGTCCATAATGGAGAGAGAGTGTATCCAGATAGCCATCCTCCCAATGCAGAGAAAAACGGTCAAGGCCACAGTACCAGAACTCATAATGGAGATTCACATGAACGATACAGATGGTCAAGGTGCCTCCGGCCTTTGCCACTGTCTGCTATGCGCATCAAAGGTGTCCCTTCACCACCAGATAATGTTGAGGTTGGCTTGCTTTCTTCTCCAGTTTTACCCTACTAGTAGTGTCATTTATGTTAATCATCTTGTTGGGTAAACAAAAAATGGGATTAGTCCATCAGTTGCAAAGCACCTCAAATCTTTCAGAACTCAGAAATTAGGGGCACAGACTCACAGTCTACTTACCACAATGGTAGTAGGCATGTGTGCTTAAGCTTGATGAAAATGCAGCTTTGGATTGCTTTTGGATGCAGGTTCTACAGGATGGGTTGGCATGGGAGGAGGTGAAATGGTCCCCAACAAGTGTGTGGGTGCGGGGTGTAGAGTATCTCCTTGCAAGAGCACAGTTTCTATCTCCCCATGTGGAGGACTCAGATGATTAGTGGGTGCATTGGAACTGGTGCTCTGTCATGTACCCCTAAACCCTAAACCCAGTCCCTTCCAGTTTAGAGTCAAAATTGGAACACATGTTGAGAGTCTTAAGTGTGTTTCAATTGATGCAAAAGCTTGCAGTCATCCATCCATACATGATCCAGTCAATTGAATCCTAGCACCCAAGTGATCTGAACCACTGCAGATCTTCAAATTTGTTCATGTCTTGGTGCTTGGAGATATAGCCCTACTAGTTCTGTTGTTTTGAAGGACCTGAAAAAATGGAGACTTCATATTAGTTAGAGCATCTGAATACAAAGTCAACGCAATGGAGTTAAATATATTTGATCGCTTGTTTGAAACAAGTTTAATGCAAATTGAGAACTCCAACCTTGAATGCTGATCTGTGATTGGTTCTCTGGCTTCGGGTTGGACAATTTTTCCCATGTCCCTTGATTCTGTCAATTCATGCTTGCTCTAGTCTTCATGATTTTGCTTCAGGTCTTGTAAGTGGGGAGCTTCTTGTAACCCCCACTTGTTCATAGTCTTTCCCTGTTCTCCTTTCCTTTAGTTTTCCTTGCTCTTTCTGTCAGTCTGTTTGTTTCTTGTCCTTCTTGTTGAGGTCTGTTGCTAGCCAGTAGTATGGCTGAGTCTTCCCGTTGCTTCCGGAATTGCAGCAGAAACTCAGTTCGCAGGTTGATGCTTGTCACCGGCCTTTACCCATTTACCCACTGTAGGGAGCTGATGAAAGTCTGTGGGGAAGTTGTGGTAGTTAAGTCACTATCATACATACTACTGTTGATGGTCCCTGAACAGATGTGAGACTGGCACTTTTGTTCATACCGGTGACTGTTTTTTGTTTTTTGTTTGTTCTGTCTTTCCTTGTTTGGTTCTTTCTATGGCTTCCTGAGGAACTGTTAACCTTGCTCTTTTTTTCTTCAGCGTGAGAATGGAGATTTCTTTATTCTTATGAAAGATATTCATGCTTGCTCTAGATGTGCAAATCTTTTTCCCTAGTATAATTTTCAATTGATGGGGAACATTATTTTGGGTTGATTCAACCATTGCTTTCACTTCACAGGCCTTGACTTTAAAAGGAAAAAAGGTCATATTGTAATCTGTTCGAATGCAAAGTGGGTACCTTGGGAAACAATTTTGCATTCATTCAACCCTTGCTTTTGCTTCATGGGTTTCGACTTTTTATTTAAGGTCAAATTGTAATCCAATTTGAATGCAAAGCACCTTCACTATTTTAAGCTTGTAGAGCCTCATGTTTTCCCATGGTCTATCAAAGTCCCCCTTCTGTTTAAAAAACCTCTAATTCACTTGTCCATTTCAAATTGCACAAACTAATTTTACATGCTTTTTGCTATTCTGAATCACAAAATTTCCCAAAAACCATCTCCTTTCATACTACAAATTAAAAGAGCTTGGTGTGTGCAAGATATAAGTCTTCAACCTTAGTTGCCTTCAACCATCTTATTCATACATCCATTACACATACGGAAGTATCTTGGAATGCATTATGGGATAGAGTTTTCAAATTTTGTCTTTATGTGTTTACATGCATGTGCACACAACAATGACAACAACCACATGTTGAGATCATCACATTTGAACATGATCCAACCAAATGCTCATAAAATCCATGTGTTACTATCTAGCACCTCCCACACAAGCTCGCATTTTGCATAAATATCTTTGGTGATATAAATAAATCTCCATTGTACCTTTGATGCACATTGTTCATCCCAATATCATGATCAAATTCTCAACTTGATATCCAATGTTCATGACATCTATGTTTTTGAGAAAATATAACATTTGGATCCTTGTTGGGTACACGAAAACTAAAAGTGCATCCATTATGTTCAAATTGATAAGTTTATGGATCACGCCTTCACCACATGAAAGATCAAAATGAAGTTCCACCTTGCAAGACAAGGATTTGTGGCTAATCATTTGAAATTTGAATGGATTTTGTTGTTAGATATTGAATAATGTAAATTGTCATAATCATGATTATGTTTTAACCTTGTATTCTTTACAAATCATTGCACTTGGGGGATTTGCAATGGAATTTCGTGAGCAATCCCAAAATCTAAATCTTGTAATCAAAGTTTATTGGAAGAACCTTACGATCCTAGCCTTAGGTTTTGTGACTCGGTCTTAATTGAGAAAGGAAAATTTCAAGTTGAATTAAATTTTTAAAAGTAGCAATAAACAATATTAGGAGCATTTCAAGGCAATCCAAAGCTAGGTAAAACTCTTACCATTCTATATAATAGTGTTACAATAATAGATCAACTACCTCTATGAGTCAAATGCCATGAGATTTTAATTATTAAAATCAGATTTTAGCCTGCCCAATTCTTTCCTCTCTGTGTGAGTGTGCATCCACTTACACTACTAAGAATCTGGGCTGAGGAGGTTTTTATGCTTTGGAAAGCAACAATATTCGAGTGGTTGTGTGGTGTAGTAAGTGCACATCTTTTCTTCTTCTTCTTCTTGACAAATGCACAAAACGAAAGAGTAGTGAAGGCATTGTTTTCTTTTCTCTCTTTTTTTTATACTCTTATTGAAAAAGGGTTTTGCAAAAACCACAATTAAAAACCAAACAACAAAAGTTGAGAGCAGCAACCCAGTTTTTCCTTTTGTCCAACAAAAAGTCAATCCCAAAACAAAAAGAAGAAGATGATCATGAAGAAATAGAAAGATGACGATGAAGAGGAAGAAGAAGAAGAAGAAGATGATGATGATGCAGAAGTAGATGACGATGATGAAGAAGACCCACGAAAAAGTCGAGACAGAGAAAGCAAAGGAAAGAATTGGGATGATGGGTTTTCAACCACTTGGGAAGAGGAAGAAGTTGCTTTGTCCCAATTGAAGAAGTGAAGAAAGTCCCTGTATATAAAAGGGCAGGGATGTGAACCCATTCACAAGAAGTACAAGGCAAATAAAAGCCATTTGAAGAAATAGGGTTTAGGGTTTAGTAAGGACCATGAGTACCTAGTGCGTAAAAAGCAAGCTCACTCGCTCACACTCCGGCTTTTGCACAATACCCGACAAACCCATAAATGAACGATTTTCCAGTTCTCCGGGAAAAAGGAAAACACCCAAGAAAAGAAAGAAATGAAAGAATCCCAAAAAAGGAATTTTGCAACCAAAAAGAGAGAGAAATTTTTTAAACAGGGTTTTCGTAGCAGCAGGATTAGCTCTATCTTAAGCACACACCGACAACAACAGCAACAAATTGAAGCTAAGAAAACACTCTACCACAACAACCCACATTTAAAAAGACAAAAAGAAGAAGACAGAAAACAGAAGAAAAGGGGAAGAAAAGGAGAAGAAGAGGAAAGAAGTTGGGTGCGGTTTTAATGGTTTCTTTCTTTCTTTCTTTTCTGCAGTTGTACCTGAAGCATTTGAGTAATCATTTGGTTGAGCTCACTGATTCTACCCTGGAACTTGCCAGCTGAGGCCGGTTATGCTTATTATTTGTTCTTGGAAGAGGAGGAGAACAAGGAGAAGAAGGAGAAGATGGGTTTTTGGGTCATACAGGAGGATGTCAGGTGATGATGATGATGTTTGCAGTATCGCAGTTCAGACAAGAATGAACCACTACTACTACTACTACTACGGGAACTCATTATGGCATCTCTCACCAGGGGTCTGCTGACTCGGAGAGGTGACTAATGTTGATGGTGGTGGTGGTGTGCTGCTTGCTGCTCTTGCTGTTGCTGCATTTGTTGTTGTTACTAGTATGTGTTGGGTTGTGGGAGGATATATAGGGTAGACTACTGCAGCTGTTTGTTGTGAAGTTGGTGCTGGAATGGAGGAGGAGATCATCATGTGAGTGAGAGATTCTGGGAAAGCTGGAAGCGATTGTGGGTGGGGTGTGGTGGGGTGGGGGTGGAGCAAGAGCAAATGGTGGTAGTCACCAGGAGGATCAACTGAATGTGGTGCCAAATGCTTCGAAGACCTCAAATGCAGGTAAATGGTAGCAGCAGCAGCAACAGCAGTAGTACTCTTCAAACTTTGATGTTTGCACATCCTCTTCTTGTGTGTTTTATGTAGTGTGGGGGCGAAGAAGAAGAAGAAGAAATGCTCTTCTTCTTCTTGAAACCCCATTTTTTTCTTGGAATCCAAGGTAAATAAATAAAAGCCACAAAATGGAATTTGGTGTGAAAGATGCCAATTGTCTGTATGCTTGTAGTTTCTTTGTTTGGCTAAGAAAGCAAAGCCCCTGGTGGGTGGGTGGGTGCCTGGGTTGGTTGGTTGGTTGGTGGGCAGGTCTGGGTCATCTGGACAGGTACCAGCATACTTGTGTTCACTTGTTTCATTCACCTGTGTACCTTAAGAGAGCTATGGCAACCACATTTTCTGCCACAAAACAACAACCAACACCCTTGCAACCATGGCTTTATAAACCCTTTGCCTAAGAGTAAGAATCATCCTCTACATTTGCTCAAATTTACAGACTAGGTAACTGGCTTTCCCTCAGAGTAAGCATTGTCCTTTCTCTATGCTCAATTTTATAGACTATGTAACTGGCAAGAGGATGCTGGCTACAGGATATAGTTGAGGCACAGGAGCACTAAAACTATCTCAGGTAGCCAGTGTCCTGGAGCTGGTTACAGGACATAATCCACAGGGAAGGCAAATTGAGCTGACTGCTATTTCTCATAACCGGCCTTCTTCACAGCTAGAAAGGTCCCTTCATCGATGAAAAGCAGATTACTTCACTTACCTTCAAGAAGAAGGTTGTTATCAGAAAATAGCACTCGTCTCAAGGATGAATCAGAATGCAAACATGTCAGTGAGATTTGCCTTCCTGTTGATTATGTTACAACAAAAAAGAAAAAGGGGTGGAAAATTTGTGTGACTGCCAGACATAGAACCTACTGGAGAATGTGCCCTGAGGGCAGGTGCATTTTGCCTCCTAGTGAGTTGATAGGGCAAGCGCAGTAGGCCAAGCCCTAGGGACAGAACTAGGTGACAGAATGCACACTAGGCGCACATTCCCTGACGTAAAGGATCCGAGTAGGAGGTAGGTTGGAAATGGGAGAATTGGCACTTGTGTAGATCTGTAACGCCCTGAATCAGCTGCCACTGCGAGTTCTTCCATTTAAGACGCATAGATATCTGCAGAATAGCTAGCCTATGATCCTTTAATATAAGCATGAACAATCACCACTACTGAATTCTCTTAAGTTGTTGATGTGATTTTCTCAATGCAAATGCTGAACATTTTATGCTTACAGTTGGTGGATGGATTTTTTAAGTGTTTCTGTTTTACTGCTTCGTCCCTGCTATCTCTCTGTAATTCTGTTTTCAACAATCTTCAATTGAGTTTTATCCAGAAAACCCACCCTGTCAAGAGTTAGTTTTTGAGTTTTATATTTCGTTGTGATTTACTTTGGTTTGTGATTGTGTGAAGCTCTCTTTTTGGGAATTGGCAATTCTTCTACAGGAAACTATGTGAACAATGGATATCTCATGGTTTCTTGCAATGGTGGTCTCAATCAAATGCGTGCTGGGGTACGGTTTCTTTTTATGGAAGGGAAATTTTATTTTAATTCAATTTAATTTAAATTTTTAAAAATTCAATCTTGTTGGGTTTTTCTTTTTCCTTTCTTTCTTTCTTTTTTCCTATTCTTTTTCATTTTTGGGTCTTGAATTCTCCCTAACATAGAGCAAAATTTAACGTCTTGTTTTACCCATGATCTTAGCAAGGAACATGATGGTTGGTTGATGGGGGAGGGATTTCCTTTGCAGATTTGTGATATGGTGGCCATAGCCAAGTTATTGAATGTGACTTTAGTCCTCCCTGAGCTTGATCATAAGTCATTCTGGGCAGATCCCAGGTACTTCATTCCGCAAACTTGGGGACTCATCTTAATGTTGTCCAGCAAGACAGACAGAGAGAGTTTTGTGTAGGGTAAGGACCAGGAGGGGGCCTTTCTGGGAAGGAGAGACCAGTGGAGGCAGGAACCGAATTCCCAGAACAGCCCTGTTCAAGGTCCTTGCCCAGCTTAAAGAACTGGTAGAATTTTGCTTTTATAAAAAGATGACTGTGATTCATCTTAGAGGAGAAGAGGCACCTTACCCAGTGCTCTTAGAATCAGGGACAGATACATGCTGGTTATCAACCCAGGTATATACCCACTTACCTACTGCTTCTCAAACTATTCAAAGAACCAGGTTGCTATATAACCGCAGTTCTCAGCAAAGAACCAGCCAGAGAACCTCCAGTTCTCTGCTGGTTCTTTCATGAAAACTGCTAGTTCTTTAAGGGGTTTGAAATAACCGGAACCGACAGTTCTCTGATTCTGGGATATTAAAGGACCGTGGGTAGGTAGGCAATGGAAGTAGAGAGAGGCATGAGTAGGTAGGAAATGACAGAATTAGCTGTCTCACTGCCAATATTGCTGTCATTCAAGACACCGTAAAAGAGAACCTGCAGAATAACTAGGTATGGTGTAGGGTTTAGGGCTTTAAGGGAACTTAGGTATGAGAGTGAGACTATGCAACAGAACTCCAATTGAAAATCAATTCCAGTTAACTTGGGTTCTGAGTATTTACTATTTACATATAGATGATCATGAATGCAAAAATGCTTGAAAAAAATTTCTAATCTAAATGTTGGGTGCTGGGGCGGGGGGCAGTGATTTTGGAGACATTTTTGACACCTCATATTTTATAGCATCACTCAGCAGTAGTGTGCAGATCATCCATGAGCTCCCAAGTAGCCTTCTTCAGAAGATCCAAGAAGGCTCCTTGCATGTATATTATATGCATCCAAGCAGCTGGTCTAACGAATCATACTATCTCAATCAGGTGTGGATAGATGACATTAAGAACCCCTAAACCCTAAACCCACCCCAATTTGTTTATTTTTTAAATTTTGGGTTAATCTGTCCATGATTTACTTCTATACCCTTTTTTTTAATGGGTTTTTTTTGTATGTTTTATTTCTATTTCTATTTTTATTTTTGTGGATGCAGATTCTGCCTTTGGTACAAAAGTATGGAGTTTTGCATTTTAATAAAACTGATACACGATTGGCAAACAGCGTTCCACTAGATATGCAGCTACTACGGTGTCATGCCAACTATCATGCCCTGCGATTTGCACCCCACATTGAGGTTTTGGGTTGGAAACTGGTGAAAATACTTCAGGCCAGAGGGCGATTCATGGTGCTGCATTTACGCTATGAAAAGGATATGTTGGCATTCTCTGGATGTACAAAGGGCTGCACCCCAGAGGAGGCTGATGACCTGACTCAAATGAGGTGGGATCTACTACTGAAGGCCTTTTCCTTTAGGGTTTACAGACTAGGTGTTACTTACCTTGAGCGCTACCAGAGTACATCAGAACTCGACTAGGTAGATGGGCTGCTATAGCTTCTAGTCAGGGCCAGAGTGAACCGGCACCCATGAGCACACCATGCAGGATGGATGATGTGTGGACACAAAAACACTTTTTCATTGTATCATACATAGTTGTCACGGTTGCAACCTACCTCTTAGTAAGCTATATTTTGAGCTACCAGCTGACCTAATTTTAGAAGGTGTGCAGGTATGCAACCACCTGGTGGAAAGAAAAGGCAATTGTATCAGAGCAAAAGCGGCAGGAGGGTCTTTGCCCATTGACACCAGAGGAGACTGTGTTAGTCTTGATGGGTCTGGGTTATGACAGTAGCACCCTCATCTACATCGCTGCAGGAGAGATTTATGGAGGTGAGCAGCGGATGGCGAAACTACATGCTGCCTTTCCCAATCTAGTAAGTGTGCTTATGGCGACCGCCAATGCCTCTCCTGCTGCCCTGAGGTGAGAGAGAGAGAGAGAGAGAGAGAGAGAGAAAGCTAGATCCTTTCAAATGGGTGTAAAGGCCCAAAGAAATTTTGGTTCCTTTTCTTTATGCTGGGTAAAGCCCTCGTTGGTGTTGCAGGGCTGTGTAGAAATACAGGGCCCCTTGCTTGGGACTCAGCTCTTGCCTTGCACAGATCCATTGTTTCTGCACAGCCCCTGCACCTCGGGCCTTAACAGTTAAACACTTTGTGAGCTTATTTTGCTTACTGCATATATAGAGGACAAGTTATCGGGTATTGTATTTTGGATGTGATAAAACACTGGTAGAGTTCCAAATAGGGGGTGTTGTGGGTGGAGATGCTCTAAGGGCCTTTACATATTTTGTAAGGTCCCCAACTAGGTTGTACAAGGGGCCTTAACACATTTTGTAAGGTCCCCGATAGGCTGTATAAGGCCTTTTAGCATATTTTGTAAGGTCCAGATCAGGGTGTCGTCAAGATCTGACTGACAGGGTTTTCAGTAAAGGGAAAGGGCCTATCTTTCAAACCTTCCAAGATGTCAATACCTTCCACTTGGACTACCAGCATTCTCATTACAGGTACCTCAAGTCTTGGGAAGGTTTGAAAGATAGGCCCTTCTCCTATACTTCAAATGATTTTTGTTTTGGTTTGTGTTATATATATTATGTTTATTATTTTAATTCATTTTTTAATTTCTTAAAAAAAAATTTGGGGGTTTTTTGTTTATGTTTTTGGGCCTGATCCTGGTTTCCTGAAATTGTGTGTATGTAGATTTCTTGATACTCATCGAAGTTTTATTATTGTGTTTTGAGTAGGTCCAGAAAGAGATGTTACTGACACCAGAGGAGCTGAAACCATTTCAGAACCACTCAACACAAATGGCGGCATTGGACTACATGGTATCAATGGCAAGTGATGTGTTTGTCCCTACGTATTATGGCAACATGGCAAAGATTGTTGAAGGCCACCGAAGGTACTTTTTTTCTTGGTCCTTTTTAATAAGTTGCCACTAATTTGCCCTCTTTGAACCAAATTTGGGTGGTTTCAAAGTTTTAGTGCAAAACCAGAGAGGCACTAATAGATGCACAATTTTTGCTAATTTTTATAGTTTTCTTCTTCTTCAACCAGATATACAGGCTTCCAGAATACCATCTTATTTGATCAAAAGCGAGTAGTGGAGCTTGTAGACCAGTATACAAATGGAACAATCAAGTGGGAAGATTTCTCAACTGCAATTCGACAATCTCACCAAACTCGCATTGGCACTCCCACTGTGTGTGAAGTCATTCCTGGACAACCAAAAGAGGAAGACTATTTCTATGCAAATCCACAAGAATGCTTGTGCCTTGAATCCACCACCTCTGTGTCCATCAACCATTTGCCAATTAGCTCTTCTTAGTCACATATGCCCAAAAAGAAAAATAAAATGGTGGAAATGGAATAGTTTCTCAGGAGTGTCAAGATCTTTCCTTGATTTTATTGTTTTTTAATAAAGAAAGTTGAATTCTCCCAGTCAAATTTCCTAAACTAACTGAAGAGGCAGATTATTCAATAATGACCCAGTGAGCAATTTTAACCCAAAGGGTTTTTATGTTGCAAAGTGGTTGATATTGATAGAAGAACTATTACTGGAAATTGTTTAGTTCAATGTAAAAAATTTCAAAGTGGCTTTGAAACCCTGCATCTAATGAGCATCCTCTGGTTTGATTATCCTGTTGATTTTGGTGCTCAGATTGCCTCTTTGGCGAGTGAACCAACAACACTTTGGTGACCACAAATTTGAAGTCTGTGCAAGCAGTCGTTTCTTGTCCACTTAGGTGCATTTCCATGAAATCCACCCATTATTGTGACCTCATCCTGTTGTGGGTAGTGCAAGAACCCAAAACCTTATGTCTTTCCTCCATGATTCCAACCTCTGTCTATTGTTGATAGTGGAAGAGTTATTCCAATTGCCACAAATTCCACCCATCCACTAATTCCATTGCCATGAAATCCAGCCATCCTCTATTCCAACCCCAACTACTGCAAATAGTGTTATCCTTGCCATGAAATCCACCCATCCACTATTCTGACCTTATTCCATTTATTAATCAAAATTGAAAACCCCAAACCTCTCTTTCTATTGCCTGCTTTCCTGTGTTTCTATTTCCCAACCGGCTTAATTTATGCAGTACCACTAGCATACTTGCCATGGCTTTTTCAATCAGGCATAATTTTCATTTTGGAATTCCAGCTACAAAAAAAGGGTTGAGAGATTGAACTTGCCCATTGCATTTTCATTCCAGCAAAATTATCATTTCCAAACTTCCTGCTATTAAAAAAGGATTTGAGAAATTGCAACACATCTTCCACTGCAAGGCCAAATCATTATCAATGATCAAAATCTGATCAACTTCACAAAAAGGAAAGACAGAGATCAAAGACCCACCCACCAGCAGATAGCCTGTCTGGATTTATTGGAAAATGAATTGGACCCTCATGTGAAGCCTGAACAAAAAAACTCCCAAAGAAAACTCCCAGATTCACAAACCAAGAGAGGATAGAAGGGCTTGCACCATTCTTTGTCTATACAAGTTTGAGATGAAAGGTTTGGGGCTTTCATAGGGGCAGTTCATGTCTTCTACATGAACTTCACATTGAACCTACCATGTGAAAGCCTATAACACAATTCCAGAAAGTGCAATGTCCTTTTACTGTAACCCAAGATTAATGTCAGCCACCACATACATAAAAAAATTTCCGTGATTCAATGCTAATAACTACTCAAAAATTAATGAACTTTACAATGGGTTTTAACTTGAACCAGGCTGCTGCTGGAGACCAAATAATGGGGGAAGCAAATTGAATTTAACTCTAGACCAACTACCATTACCATTCATCATGGGCTGCAGCTGTTATGGTGATGCAGGGATGAGATAATGACTGCTGAGAGACGAGGGCACCAGGCTTGGATCCAAGCTATTCAGCTGATTCATAAGTTGGGAACGTCGCTCCTTGAAGAAATCAAGGCGTGTCGTAAGTTCAACTAGTGCTGAAGATGGAGTTGGAGTAGATTGTTGCTGAGATGGTAGCACTCGAGCCTGCAAGATGATGTCAGGAGTCAGAAATTACAGGTCACTGGCTCAAGAAGCAGGCCCTGATCTGATTTGATGGATTTGATGGATCTGATGGGAGATGCACCTTATGCATTTGAATGATTGCAAATTGCCCTCACTCACAGTTTCATTGAGATCTATGAGTAGTCAGCCTCACTACTAGAGCATTTCAACACTGCTCTAAACCCTAAACCCTAAAGTCGGGAGTCATTGAATCACACATACCTCTAAATCTAGGTGGAATCTCCTTCCATTAGCATGGCCCACCTCAGAGACATCACTCGTAGATGCGCCTTTGTGATCAGCATTTGCATCATCCAAAAGATTTGAGGGATCTGGTTGATGCCTCCAGGCAAACTGTCGACCAGCAGCTGATGGCCCTGCTGGTGGCCGCAGAGTTCGCCAATCACTTGCTACTGAGGTATCAGGTGGAGAACTACGGCGGCGAAGATTTGCATTCCTTGTTCTCTCTGCCAAAAGGGCTTCCTGCACATGACCAATTCTCTAATAAGGGAAAAATCAAGTATCCTCACACATCCTCTCATCTACTGCTACTGTTCAGTAGTCACATGCTCCAGTAGCAACATCCAAAAAGCTCACTGTTTGTGGCCAGAGACAAGGAGACAATGGCAGAATGATAGACCAAACCCCAGGAAATGAAAATAGATAGATGTGCAAGACCCATACTTTAGCTTCTGCAAGTGCATTTCGTTGTTGCGCCACAACATGCTCAAGTGCAACCGCTTCCGCTTGCCCACCTTGCCCCTCCATTTGCTGATACATGAGTTGAACCAAACACAGCACACCCAAACCCAAACAAAATCAGGCATAAAAGAATCACCCATACCCCTTCCTGCCAGAGATCATCACTATGAGCAGACACTCTTGAGCGAGTCATCCTAGCATCCACAGCAGAAATCAGTGAGATGTCATATCAATAAGCCAAGGCTCTTTTGGTAGTAGCACCTTCTATTCAACACCCATTGAGAGAATCATCAAACAGATGACAACCATTTCAGTCCATTTTTAAGTGGCAAATGGAAGGAGCAGCAAAAATTATGCACCTCATTATTCCTTTGCTTCTCATGGTTGCAGAGGGCAAGTGTGATTTCCAACTCTTGTTGCAATATTCTCCTGAAAAGTAGGACAAAAATTCCTTCAATCCAACAATGCTCATGTGGGAGTCCACATACATATTAGAAAAAAAGCTACAGGTAAGAATGTAGACATTTCAAATGAGAATCTTGCTGTAACACAAAAGATACAAACTTGAGTTCTGTCACTGAGTCCAACATGTTTCAGAACAAGCATCATTGAGAGGCAGGCTCAGCAGGTTGGTGAGATCAGGACATACTGCTGAGCTTGGAGGCTTTTCACACGGTGTTGACGTTCTGATGAATCAGCCACTGACATACCATGTTGCTGTTGGCGTTGCTGGTTCAACTGGAGGTGGAGATCAGCCACTTTCTGTTTAAGATGTGCTACATCTGCTTCAACAGCTGCTATTTCCTCCACTTCCGCTCGTGTCTACACCATAGCAACACAGGAAAATAATAAATAGCCAGGGGTTTAAAGACTTGCCATTTGTAGGGCAGAGAGATCTAAGCAACAAAGCAAAGACCTGGCAAAAAAATTGTATACCAATTAGTATACCCATTAAGAGAATTTGTAATCTTTCTGCCATCTGGTCTGCCATTCTGCAGCTAACATTAGGGCAATACAAACCTTGGAATCAAAGGTTTGTGCAGCTGAAAGTTGAGCAGCCGACATGTTGAGGCCAATCTCCAAAGCAGCACGTAAATCTCGTTCTGCTTGCAGCTGCTCCTGCAATCTTGCAACCTGGGAAAACCCAAACACCAAAATACTTTTTTTTTAAGCCCAATCTGTTTCTAGCATGGACATAAGCACACCCAAAGCTATCTCAAAGCATTTGTTTTTTTTCAAGGACTGAATTTGATAAACTGATAAGAAGACACAGAAAGAATGTATGCATATAAAGTTCTCACATCTTGCTCAAGGGCCAGACGTCGGTCATGCAAAGCTTGTTTCCTTATCTCCAGACTGGCTTGAAGAATCGCATTGCCTTTTGCCTGTTACATTAAGATTGCCATGTAAAATACTCAATCTTTATATGCTGATAAATAGTAAAAGCAAAGTCTCATTCAATTGCTATCAATAAGACCATACAAACCCAAGAAACAAACCAATAAATCAAATCTATTATAATCAATGAACTTTCAATTTTTAAAAACCAACTGTGCTTCAATGAAGAAGGAAATGAAATAACAGAACTCCAAACAATATACCTCTTTGGCAATCCGAGTGCGTAGATCATTTCGTGTGACTTCCAAGCGATGTATGGCCAACCTGCAGAATGGCAGACCCAATAACTCACATAGAACAAAAGTTCGTAACCAAACTCAAATGGACAACATCAAAGGCATAAATCCCTAGAAAAAAGCGGCATAGTATCTGGACTAATAATATACAAGTATCCTGAATTGAAATGTCCACAGTTATAATGTTGTGAAGGGAAACTATTGTTGACAGGACTCTCATGTAAATGTCCCTCCATTTGGAAAGATTTGGCAAAAAAAAGAACTGCTGTACATGCAAATCAAAGCTTGGAGAACTTACTCTTCTTCTCCAGATGAGTCATTGACATCTGGGTTTGTGTTTTTATTGTTTGCCTGTGCACCATAAAACAGACCATTAAGCTGAATCAGAGTTCTAATCAAAGTTCCAATCATTTGGTTGATAGGTGCAGATACATTTGTGCATAAGAAGGAATTTGAGGACTGAAAACTTAAGCCTCACTTGTTGGGTCATGGTTAAAAAGTGCAGATGAATCCCTTCTCAAGAGAATCCCCAACTTCACTTGGGTGTTCCTGGAAAGACTTTCCAGAAATTACTGAGAGCACTTCTAGCTCATCTGTTGCATTTGTGTAACACCCACAAGAGGCAAAAGGAGCAAAATGGGTTGTGAGACAACATACCGAAGAGAGTCCCCAGAGAGATGTACGCTTTGTGCTTGATGTTGATGGTCGTGGTTTCACCTTGGAGTTTGGGTCATGCCCTCCAGATTGAGAGTTGCTTAAAGGAGGGGATCTGTGATCATCCCATGGAGACTGCCCATGGCCCAAGGTGCTACTGGTGTTCAAGCTCCCACCATTTTCCAAGCTGGACGATGGTGCAGTAGATTGCTCATCACTCCCAAGGTTACCTAGTCGAGGCCATGGCTTTGTGCTCCCCTTCTGCCCACCCAAGGAAGCAAAGCCCCCAGAAACTTCATTGTCTGAATCAATGCCTTCAAACACCTGGAGGGAATCAAACCAAGGTGTTGAGCAAGCAGCCCTTGATACCCAAGGTACTGAAACCAACCAACAGTAAGTCATTCCAATTTGCATGCAACACTGCCTTTCACAGTTGTCTAAAAGTTGACACAAAAAGAAAAATTAGGTTTTATCCTGCTCTTTAGATAGTAAAGAGCCTTTGTGCCAAACATAAGCCTAAAGAAAGCAGGCCACAGTCAGGAAAACATGAGTGTTGGGTGGTCCACCACTGTAGACTGGGAATCTGGTTCCAGGTCCAATTCTTCCCAAAAAATTTGGTTTCAGTACTAGAACTTGTTCCAAAAATCAGACCCAGTTCCAGTTCAGAACCAGAACCTGAACTGGAACCAGTGGCTCTAACCCTCCAAAACCAGGTAACCACCCAACACTGGAAAACACCTGAACCCAACTTCTGCTTCTCTTCAGATTGATCATAAACTAAGTACAAACAGAATACAGGCTACAATCTTGATTCTGATTTTGACTTAAAAGAGTCAAAGCAAGACCTTACTTGAAGGTGGCCATCCCTACAAACTCTATAATAAAAACAAGCACCAGAGAAGATGCTAGATGGAAATACTGGTCATCACGTGATGCTTTTGAGAATTAATGGAAAAGAAGGATCTGAGATTCTATCTTTTCACTCACCTTGTAATCAAAGAGATCACTGCCAAGGTTTCCGCTGCTTTCACTGAGGGTGCCAGAGAGGGTTCGTTCAGCATCTTCATCAATGTCCTCATGAAGGTCATTGGAAGCATCATGGTAACCTGAATCCAGATCACGCATCACATGCAGTGCTTCATTTTCATCATTGTCATCATCATCGGCATCCTCTGAGGAGGCGTCACTGGCACTGGCCTCCAGGTGACCATACATTTGGGGTGAAGGGGGAGCTCGCTGTACATCCTCCTCCTGACATGACATGTGAACCAGATCAGATACACAACAATTATTTGCAAACGTTATCATACTTCTTAACAACGAACCCACTTCTGCATGTTTACCAAAGATGTGTATAGCATGTAGTGACTTACTTCAAAAAGAGAATCATAATCCTCCAGTAACGTTGTCACGATTGCCTGTGCATTGTTGGCAGCTGTTGTAGCTGCCAAGAGCTGTGTTGCATTGTCAGCAGAGACTTCAGAATCATCCTCTAGTCCGCATTCACCAGCCAACAAAGGACGCAACAGCAGTGGTGCCATACAAGCCGCAACAGCTGATGCAGTCATTCGATTCTCTGCAGTGTGAAGTGACACTGCTCGCATCATCCTCAACAATCTGACCGAACCCCATGTCTTTATGAGTCACGGTTCACAATGTGACACAAGGGACATGAGGTTCAATCCAGCAAGCACACTACAAAAGGAAAATGGGATTGGAGAGCTTGTTCCACAACATGGTGTTTGATGAAAGGCAAGACCAAAAAATGAAAGTACACATGGAAACTTTCAATGCTCTAAAAAGCTAATCATCAGGAGATCTTAACATGCCTAAACCCAAACACAAAAATCTAGAAGCTGCATAATCTACCCAATCAGACCCATGAAAACAAGTCTAATACAGCAACATCATGGTTCTCTTTGATAATGAGTTGCATTTTACTATACAGGATCCATGACCCGGTGCATATCTAAACTGCAATATTGATCAACATGCCGCTGATTGAGAAGTGTACAAAGTTGCCCATACCTCTGTAGGAGCCGACGGTTAGGTTCTGGAAAAGTTTCCAAAATAGCTCTACGCATAGCATTGAGACGACCTTCCTTTCCTTCTAGCCCTAGCCAGACAGTTTCCCAACAAGAATCTGCTTAGGAACAACTGAAGCAACTGAACCAAAACTTCAAATGCCAATGCACTTTCTGGAATTCTTAGTAAAGAACCACAACTGTGAATTTAGATGATGCATGTGGACAAGATAACATACTGCTGCTTCCTCTGCTAGCAAGAGCCTCCGCACAAATATTCTTCCATAATGTCTCCTTTTTTTCTCCTCTGCCTTACCTCAATTTTAAGGAATTTTGAGCAAGCTGCCACAGAGGAGGGAACAGACAGACAAAAGGAATTACAAAAAGAATCTTACGGTGTGCTTCAAGAAGAGCAGTGCAGCAAGTTGTAGATACAGGTGATGATGGCAACTCCCTCAGCACATGCTGCATACACCAGAGACATCCCTTCCATTTGATCAATAATCTCCAGACCTTGGCCTACCCACCATGTCTATAGAAACTTCAGGATAAACCCACCAAATCAAGCTCAGTTTTAAGTCAATATTCCTTGATCATAAGGTGGGACCATGGGCATCTCACAGCAGAAAACTTTCTGCTTGCAACCTTCACCTTAATACAATCACCGATCACATGTGCATCTTCATCAGGTGTAAATTGGTTCCGCCCTGAGCAGCAATGAAAAAAATGCAACTGGAATTTAGCACAATACCATGTCACAAACTCTCTTACTTTCAAACATGATGCAGGAAAGGCAAGTGGTCCCCCTTCTATTCATTGTGTTCATCAAAATGAGGGTTTGGTGAGTTTCATCCACAACTAACTACTAAAAAAATGCCACAAGAAACTTCAGGGGCTCTCAGAGCTGCAAGCACCTTGCTCGTATTCTTTGACTCGCTGGTCAACATCATCCACATCAGCAGATTGACGTAGGATACCTTCCACTCGAACCCCTGGATTCAGATGGGAATTTCTTTTCAAAGCCATGGGTGGCCTCAGGAAACAGGACATAAATGCAGTTGTTCTAGTATCAACTACATCTGCTGTCAGCATATCACAAAAGTTCAAGAAGTATTATGTGGATCTCTTGTGTTTTGTTTTCTAAACTGTTTTCTAGCATAAAACAGCAAAGTCAGATATCTGAATAGTCATGGAAAACGATACCATGCTGCTCAATGAAACAAAGAGCCTTTTCCAAGAAGGAAGGGCTTCCATCAATGTCTTCAAGAGCTAGCAATATGGGCCTGCCAACCACCAAAGACTTCACAGGTCTTCGATCTCTTCCTGAAGAAGAAACACATTACCAAATCATGTAGATTCAGAAAGTGAACTGGCAGATCAAAAGTCATATCCACATGACTAATTTAGCACTGGGACCCCCCCAAAACCTTGTTGGGCTCACTCCTACCAAATATTTTTTTGTCGCAACAAACACAATAGTAATTTTGGAATCTGACTCTCACCATGATCTGCGAAACCTTCAAAAGCATCATGTGAGTCATTGCGAAAGGCAGTCTCATGACCCACCACTAGAGCTGCATTTGGGGCTGCCTCAAGTGCTCTCTCCAGAGCTTCCTTCCACTCGTCCACATCTTCCACAGTCTCTGCCTGCACAATACATTCCCACAGTTTTCTTTCCAATTTCTCTTTTTGTTTTTAGGGGTTGAGGAAGAGAGAGGAGCCTCAAACAGGAGAGAGAGAGAGAGAGAGGTCTCTGACAGAATAAGACCACATTGAAAAAGCAAACTTTTGCATCACCACTTTATGGCAACATGGACATCTTCCAAGATTGAGAAGTATGGAAAAAGTGGCAGATAACAGATGAATGATGCACCTTGAGAGTAAAGGCACGCCCATCAGGAAACAGCACAGTTAATAACTTCTTCTCTGCTCGAACAAGAACACTGTTCCAAATGATCCCATTATTGCCAGTCAGCAATTTCACCCTCCACTCCCACCTCCATCCAGTAATGAAAAGAAGGAAAGATGAGACCTTATTGATCAGATCAACAACAACAACAGGCTAGCCTGCAATACCTGCCCGAGTTGTTCAGGTCAATGCCACCAAGTGTCAAGTTCAAGTCATTTGCCTTTTGAGGAACAGCATTCTGCAGCACTCCATGCCCCCATGCCCCCCTCCAGCCATTAGCTCTTTCCCTACCTTCACCTCTTGTTACACCCACTCCTGGCCTGAAGCAACCTGCAAGCAAGGAACTGACTAGCAATGGGCTAAAGAAATCATAGAGCAAAAGAAGTTGTTAAATTCAGTGATCATTGGCTTCTGTGCAACTCACTGGATCGTTTTTGAAGAAAACCAATGAAGTGCGTGTGAGGATAAACCATCTGCGTTTCCATGACTTCCAACCCAGTCCTGCATGCACCCACCACCCATTACAGTACCAATTGAAGATTCATCCATTCAAGAGGATTTTTTCACTCTGGAAGAATGACCTAATCAAATGTGAATGAATAACTCTTCTAGCCCATCCTTTGTGTGTGTGTGTGTGTGTGTGTGTGTGTGAGAGAGAGAGAGAGAGAGTGGCAACAGCTGGTCGAAGATCTGCACAAAGTTGTGGGTTATCAAAAACCATAATACAGTAGATGTTGATCAGCAGCAGCAGCATCAAAAAAGCAGAATGCCCGTAAATGGAATTGCAGATCTAAATAGGTACTGATCTTAAACCCTCTTTTGCAATCAAATTCAAATCCATCCTGTTTGTCAGTCAGGAGATTCTTCAGCTGTAGAAGAAGAAGAAGAAGAAGAAGAAGAATCACAAGCAGCTGAAGAAACAAACAAACTGACAACCCCAAAAAAAGCACTCAATCAGTCTCAAGAAGAAGAGGAGGATTGAGGAGTTCATTATCATCATCACCATCAACAAAAACAACAATTAGGTCACCACCCACATTGGAAGTGAAAGAAAGAAAGATTGATGCTGGCGCAGCAGAGATTAGGGTTATACCTTTTGATGAAATGAAGAGCGGCCCACTCTTGTATACCTGAAATTTATCACACCACTCCATAACCACTCAGAAAGCAACCACAAGCACAAGCTCAAGCTCAAGCTCTCTCTCTCTCTCTCTCTCTCTCTCTCTCTCTCT
>Ga0116231_10005072_pt1 | contig 26194 bp, 32 predicted proteins | sample S1TSphgellanicum_2_FD_89695 | JGI IMG/M metagenome (GOLD analysis project Ga0116231, IMG submission 89695) | Host-associated microbial communities from peat moss isolated from Minnesota, USA - S1T2_Fd - Sphagnum magellanicum MG | ecosystem: Host-associated > Plants > Peat moss > Unclassified... | reverse complement strand
TCGTGGCTTTTGTCTTTCTTGCTGGATTGTCTCTTGGGTAAGACTGGTTTTTTCTCAGGAGCTTGCTTCTTCTTCTTCTTCTTGCAGCTCGGTTCTTTCTCGACGAATGTCGTAGAAGCAGCAGCAGTGGTGGTGGTGGTGGTGGTGGTGGGAGCTCTTCCGAGAGAACTTACATAATTGAGTCCACATTTCATTGCGGTTGCTGTGAAGATGGAGTGGTAGCTAGGCACATCCGCCGCTTCCTCCTCGTCTTCACTATCGGAAGAAGAAGAGGAAGATTCAGAATTTGCTGCTGCTGGTGCTGCTGCATGATCTAGACTTGTTGGGAACTGGACGTCGATCACCTGCAGGCAAGTACTATTGTTTCCAAAACAAAGCAGAGTGTAGTATTACAGCTAGTGAGATCTGCAAACATGTGAGACAGAGGAATGGAGCTTTTCAGAAAAGAAGTCTTGGAACTATGTGCGAGGAAGAATCGAAGGCTTGCGGTCAAGGACGCAGCCATGTCGATTAGGAACAGCGATTTTCGGCAATAGGATTTTCTCTTTCAGGGCTTTCAGAGTTTCTCTGTTTTGATCTATACACATGTTTCTCAAAGCACAAAATCTCCAAAAAGAAAGCCAAGAAACATAGAAAAGAAGGAGAAGGAGAAGAAGCAAGTCTACCTGTGGCTTACAAATCTCGCCTTGCACCTTCAAAATAGGCCAGCCTGCAAGCGAAGGATCGAGGTAGGTAGAAGGAGCAGCTAAAGGCACTGTTCGTCGTGGTGCAACGAACAATGCACTCTTGAAGAAGAAATTCAAAAGTGATTCCTTCAACACATCACCACCACAACGTTTCTCCGTGCCTCCATTTGGTTTTTGTTGTTATTGTTAGCCCTCCATCACTCGCTCTACTAAATTCTTGCAGATCACACAAAAACAATTTCACAATGCTAAAACAAACTGCACTAACAAGATCACATGAACATATGAATAAACTCTTGCTGTCGCCATGAGTCGTCGTCCTCTTCCCGTTCTTCATCTTCTTCTTTCGGGATGAGGAATTTCCGCGACAAATGATGGGACAGATAGATGAAAAGGACGAGCACTCAAGGATATTATATTAGTAGATGAAGGAAGGTAGTTTGTTTATTTTGTATTTATGAGATCCACTGAATCGCCATGCTTTCGATTGCATTTTTGCTCTTTTCTGAAAGCTCTGGAAGAAGAGGGGTGCAACATGGGCTTATTGGTTTACTAATGTTTGGACTTGCAGTGCAAAAGTTCTTGAATATTGAATGATTTCTTCACTAAAAATTAAATTAAGTCCCAGCTGAAAATTTCAGAGGAATTGGAATGTGCCTTTGGTGTTGTTGGAAAGATCTTGATGAGCAGGATTTAATGGAATTTATTTGGTAAGATTTGGATTCAGAATGTGGGAGATATTGATTTTGAAGTGATATCTGCCACTGAAAATTATAAAAAAATTCCCAAAAAACCAGGTTTTGGAAGGAAAAATCAGTTGAGGACATGGTAACACTTGAGCCAACGGCACAAGTCACACTAATAATTATTAACAAAGATAATAAGAACTATTATTATTATTATTAAAAAAAATTGAAGTAGTTTGACTCGAAAAACGAAGTAGTTATTCTGAAATTGTCGTTAGAATGATGTTAAAATTATGAAGCCTAAATTTGGGGTTATTTTATTTTATTTTATTTTTGACACTAAGAGACATAATATGCACACTTTGGGCGCATAATAGACACTAAGAGGCATATTATGTCTTTTAGTGTTATTAGTTATTACATGCCCAAAGTGTGTATAATAAAACAAAAAAAATATTTATGGGCAGCATAAAGATGTGTATGGGCAGCACCGAGATGTGTCTGGTCATCACCAGGCACATCTTAATTGGGCAATTGGGCAGTCAGGGAAAAAAGAAGCAGACAGCACAAAAAAGGACCCATTGCTGATTTAACGTCGTCCCTTAGAGTTGGCTTGTGGGACCTACGTCGAGTCGAGTCGAGTCGAACGGGTCGGTAGGCGAAGGTCCTCGGTCGCATCTTCTTTTTGTGGGACCCGTAGCGGCCTCGCGTCGCCTTTCGAGGGCGAATGCGCAGAGGCGCTAGCTTCAAGAGACTGGTCTTGTAGTGTTGAGAGAGATCTGAGAGAGAGAGAGAGAGAGAGTAAATCCACACAAGCAACAAACTTGCGAGGTTTGTTTGTGCCTTGCAAATGCTGGAGAAATCGCGTCTGGCTTGGGAGGGTTGCTGTGTTGTGTGTAAGAGGGGACGAGAGTGAGTGCAGGAAGAGGGCGAGGATTGTGCCTGCAATGGGGAGCAGCAATGGGAGTCTTGCGGCGGACATGGCGTGGGTAGGCAAGAGACCGGCTCGTCGTCTTGGCGGGATGGCCGACGTATTGACCATGGCCTCCGATCTTGGCTTCCATCTACCTGTAAGTCCTGGCAGCTCTCTCACCATCGTCATCATCATCATCCTCACGGCTTGCTTCCCCATTCTTCTTCCCCTTTCTTTCTTTCGCAATTGCAATGGAGACTACTATCCTTGGCAACTTCCCATGCATCAATCAATCCGAGTGCATCATCGTTTCAAGCTTTGAAGATACTCCGGAGCTTTCTGACAACAGCTTAGGAAACCCTACCAGAGGTCCATCCATGTACCGGAGGAAAAGAAACAGGAGAGGCAGTAGCCCAAGGCACAAAGAGAGAGAGAGGGGGCGGGGAAACACTCACTCACTCATGCTTGCTTGCTTGGGGGGCATTGAAGATTGTCATTCTTGTTCTGGTTTGTATGAATCCTTCAACCACCACAAGCATTCTAGCATTGCATTCACCACATTGCTGGAGTTTTATTTTAGGAGGAAGGATCATCACCTGTAGAAGGGAACAAAGGAGGAGGAGGAAAGGGAGAGGAGGCTTTAGTCCATGTGCTTCGGGAGCTTGCAGCTGTCCAGCGCAACCTGGCAAACCTGCAAGTCGAGCTCCAAGGACGTCAGGTTTGCTTGCCATGGGCTTCTCTCTGTTGTTTCTAGCTATTCATTGTTTTGCTGCAAATTGGCTGTGGACATCAGATTTCCTTGCAGTCTGCCTCTCTCTCTGCGTTTCTAACTACGCATTTGCTGCAAGTTGGCAGCTGCCCATTATGAAGAAGTCTGATCTAAGAAAATGTTTGGGACAGATGTGAAGTATGGGGTGCCTGACATCATGTCGGCATACTACTACAACCATCATTGAGCTGTAATTTTTCTCCTACCTTTGGTGCACCAATGCAAAACCTGAAGTTTCAAAATGGGTGGTTTTTTTTTCTGGGAGGCAGGATGATGAAAAGGTGGCTCATCTGACTCATGTTAGTGAGATTCAAAAGAAGTCACAAGCACTGGCAAAGACAACTGCAACCTTGCAAGATGTCATTCATAACAAGGTACATACATACACTAACAGATGCAAGTGTTGGTACTGTACACATGAAATAAATTAACATTGCTGCTGCTATGGTGAATTCAACATGGGTGGATTAGACAGCAGCTATCAGCCTGCTATCTCAGATGAATCTGCCTGCTGTTACATGCGGCATCAATTCTTTCTGTACTACATATGAATTTGCTAAACCTAATTTATGTGTTTGTAGAAACAGTGGTATTTTGTTGAATAGAATGGCCACAATGTTGCAAGTGGCGCCTCTGTTATCCCATCTCTGATCTGTGGTCATTCAAGTAACATGACAGCGGCTTGAAAGCAAGCAGAACTGAACATAGATGAATGACGGGTGGAGGGCAGGACCGAATCATAGCACGGCTTCAGCAGCCATACAGCCTGGACTGCATCCCAGTAGAAACGGAGTATCAGGTACACATGGGGATCAAGTCATGCCATTTGATCATCGTAGTTATTTGTGATATGCCAGCCAGTGTAATCTAGGCAGCCATGCCGTGATAATGGAACAGTGTTGCTGCTTACTTGGGACCCAAAAGGACTGAAACCAATGCTGTTTGTCATCTGACTGTCTAGTCTGTTGGGTGGGTTGAGATGGTGAGCAGCGACAGTTTTCAGAGTTGTTAGTGAAGGCGGCAGGAGATTATGGTGCATTGTCAGCAGCTACTGTTGACATTCAGTGGAGCCATTCATTCAAGGACCCACCTGCAATCTGGGGGGTACACACCCACACTCTCCTTGCTTCTAAACCCCTGTTCGACACTACTCTATTTTACTTTCCTCTCTGTTATCTCCTTCATCTTTGTTTCCACAGAAAGTTGATCTTGAGGACCAGCCAGTCCTACAGTAAAAGACATGTTTCTCCGTGGTTGTGTAGGAGCTGTTGAGGCCAATTCCAACAGCACTTGCAGCATGCACACGCTATTATGAAGCATTGTCAGCTATGCGTGATGCAGTGGCAGCTCTGCACCAGGCACGTGTACAGTGTCCGACAACACCTGCCACTACACCTGCCAAAGATGGCTCAGATCATGGTGGTTCTGAATGTGTCACTCCTCCCCCATGGAAAGCACCTGTTGAAGAGCCAAGCTCAGATGATGTGCTGATTCGTAGTCACCGGCAGCTACAGATGAATCCCCAAGATTGGGGGGTGACTGTGTCAACCACAAGTACACAGTCTGAGCAATTTTTGGAAAGCATGAAGCCAAGGCGTATGTCCTGGCCTCCATCACCTGGTGGCGCTGGTGCAGTGTAGTGTTTGAAGTGTTGAACAAGTGTGAGTGTGCCTAGTAAGTGCTCTTATCAAAATAGCTGATGCTCTCCCTGTTTACAGTTGCCTGTGGTAATCCCTTAAGTCTTTTTTCTATCTATTTGTTCATTCTGTCTACTAGCTGCAAAACACTAAAGGGGAAAAGTTGAAGGAAGCAGTTGCTCATGAAAACATGATCAGACTGCCGGTCTTCACTAATCACAAAGAATTGTTAGTAGTCTCTGTAGAATGATGATACATGTACTGTACTTTCAAGTCCTGAAATTGATTGTTGTGACTTCAAGATTTGTTTGCTTCCCTGGCTGATTCTAAGAGTCATGATTCCAGTTGCAGGTTTGTGTTTGTTAGGAAATTTGTCATAGTTTTGGGCTCATACAAAATTGTGGTGTCCAACATTCTTCAATTCTGAGAGCACAGTCTACCACCATCTCATAGTTTACAAATCTGCTTCTGCTTTTGTTGTTGATTGCTAAAGTTGTGTCCCTGTTAATGTTGACCAATTCCCCAATATGATTCAATGTGGCAATTGCAGTAGGTAAGGATCAACAACACAAATTCCATTACTTCTTTGTCATCTCTCTGACAATCTCTTTTGTCTCTCAGGGTTTTAGGTTACAGTTACTGAATACAAAACTCAAGCAATTGTCTCCAATCCTCCCTGCAAGCTCTTTTATTGATGATGCTGATGATGGCCATCAGGACAGACCTGTGACAGCAGTTTCTTGTGAGAATGAGGATGAAAATGAAGAAACAGAATGCAGGGAATTCATAGATCATCAATCAGAAATTGATCATGAAGAACAATGTTGCAACAGCCTCATGGCCCTTGTCACAATCAGAAGGTGACAAACAGAATGAAGATGGAGGAAGTTCTGTTGTGCAGGCAAGTGGTGAAGAAACAAGGCTAGGTCATAAAATCCACTGGGAAAAAGTCTACATTCTGATGTAGAAGAAAGTGAGATGGTGTAATGGAAGCTGCAGAAATAGAAAGCTTTAATAAGCTTTGAATATAAAAAGGCAAAATGTGCCTCTTCTGACTGTCTTTGGCCTTTCTTGTTTCTTGTATTTTGTTTGTCAATTCAAGGTGTGTTGGGAGGTTCTCACTTTTTGGAACCTGGAACTGGCGAGTAAGGGTAGAGTATAAGTATACCATTGACTGATGTTCTCAAAATCAAAGAACTGTGTCAAAGAAATTATCTGAAACCACTGGTTCTTTCAAGGACGAGTAAATCATCCGTGAGATCAATACTGTTCTAAATGTGAGAAGCATGAGTTCAAGAACTGTGAACTTATTATGTTTCATATCTCTTACAGTTGTGGCCCTATCTCTTGAACCTTGCTAATATTACTAATTAATCATGTTGGGTTTCTGAAACAATTCTGCATTTCTCCCCAGCACTGTTGGATCTGAGAGACCAACCAACGACAAAACAACTGGAGTCTGTAGTATTGGTGAAAGTGTCTAAAAAACATTGCATGCATAGCCATCATCGACAAGATAGATTTCCCCCAAGAAAACAAATGTAGGAAAAACAAAGAAAAAATTTCTCCAAGAAAAATAAATGGTTGCAACTTTTTGTGAGGAAATTAAACTTAAGATGACATCAAAGTTGCCAACAACAATGCAAGTTTGAATCAGGGACATTTAACACTTGAGTAGTTGGGCAAATGGCCCAATGAAATTTTAGATCACCCATTGGTCCATAATAATGCCGTCTGCTCTCCCTTTAGGGTGGCAGTTTGAGGCCAAAGCCAGAGCAAATCACAATGAATGAAAAAACTACATGAAATCTTACATAGCGAAGTGGATAATGTTGGCTCGAATTGTAGAGGATTTGTACCTTTGTACAATCTTTGGTGTTCCAAAATGTGTGATCAAATTTACCTAGTGCTCAACAGTTCCAATCTTAATCCATGCTTTTATTCTAAAGATTTACTGCCACTTTTGCATATATCATAGCTCTGTGATTGTTGGAACCTCAACACACAATGTGGATCATCTTGCATGGTTGTGAAAGATTCAACTTGCAAAGAAAGTTTTATCTTCATAGCAAACACTTTCTCTTTGTACAACACTTCCTTTTTTAATTGGAGATTCTCAAGTTCTTTTTCTGTTTGGAGATTTCAAGTTTTGCTTGTTCAGGGGTGAGAGTAATGAACACCACTTCTGTGTTTGTTTACTTGTGTCTGGTTTTGTGAAGTGAATGTGAGTGTGTGAGCTTTTTAACCCATAGATTTATCTCCTTTAAGTTCTGCCTTTTTCTGTTTTTCTTCTGCTTCAACTCTGTCAAGCCATTCTTGTGTGACATGCAGGTGCCAACACTTTGTACATTCGTAATAGCCCAAGTTTTTCGCCCACCATGTCAAATGGTGTGCGAGGCATTTTTGGCACTTGATGAAAGCACCCCATGGATCAATTGGATCATCACATGGATCTCGCTCACGGATTGGCATTTCTTCAGGATCAGGAGGTGCTTTGTCCTTGCACACATATGCTCTGATTGGCAATGTGAAAATCTCATTTTCTGTTACTATCTCAGCCTGCAGAATGGGACATCATCATATCCATTATTTCATTGCCTAAGGAAATTGATTGACTTAGTTAAGGCTTTCTTGAAAAAGGAATTATGGTAAGAGAATCGGAATTTAGAATGCGTACTCCTCAAAACAAAATCTCTTCAAAGTATAGGATATTGAACATCAAATTTGTTTTCAGTTTCCTGATGGACAGTACAAATGGGTGCAAGAATGGAAACAAGTAATACCTTGCTCCTGTGAGGTCCAAGCACAGAGCCCCGGAAATAGATCCGAATGATACTGTAAAGCCCAGGTGGGATCTGCACACCAAAACTCCAAATCAGTAAGTGTATTCTCATCTTGAAAATGTAAATTTTAGTTTGGCTCAACTTCACCTACTTGCAATTTGGGTCAATGAGTTTATTTTTCCCAAATGGTTGGTTTCTTTTCCCGTTGTTACATGTTGTGGTTTCTCATTCTTCCATGGCCATTTCCTAAAGCATTATGCAATTTATCAATCATGTTTCAGGATGAGCACTTCTTCAAATCATGAATTTCAGGATAGGTTGCACTCAACTGCTGTCATCCACACAATTAGAAGCTATGGACTTTCAAAGGGGGATCAACAATGGAGGAGAGTTTTTTACAAGACCATGCCACCATTGGCATTTGACGGAGAGTTTATCCAACTTTTTCACTTGAAATCGACCACCAATATTGCCATGAAAATTCTGCAGCACAGCTATCTACAAAAGTCCACAATTTCCACGCCATAAGAGCTGGTTTGAAGATGCTTTCCTCAGCAAATTGCTTTGTCAACAGTTTGCTGTCTCTTAAGGTCTACTAGGTGGCCACAATATTTAAGACTTCTGTAATATGTGAATGCTGTGTGGGAAAGTACAATCATGGAGATTTAGGAAAGGATTGAAGTGAAGACCATTGGGAGCAACCTTCATTTTCACGGTGCCAATCTGAACAAAGTGGAAGTCAATAGCCCTTGGCATCAAACGGAACTGGTGGGTCATCCAATAAACTGGCTCAGCTTCTAGTTGACGCATGCGCTCAATTGAATGGAAATGCACTATTACTTCATTCATCACTTCCCTCTCAATATACTTGTTGTTTTGCTCCCAATGTGCTAAACGCCATCTGCAATTTTTGTCATTAACCCATTAATTTGTGAACACTGGAACTTTCATTGGGTAAGAAGATGATGGATTGACAATTTTTTTTTTTTTCCAGTTTAGGAATGAGATATGGTGAAATGCTGTGCTCACAAAGAGAAATGGGACTTCTGTAAAGGTGGTGACATACGGTTTTTTGAAGACTTTCTCTCTTTGAATAATTTCATCATCAAAATTGTATGTTTGTGGAACCATCCAATTGGGCCCAAGTATTTTTGCCCTCAATGCTTTTTCAGCCTGAATGAAAAGGGTGGGGAGTTTTTTGTGTGAACTTCTTCCCATGCAACATCAAAATTTGATGGAGTTCTTTGATTTTGGTCACAACAAGAATCAGAATTGGTTATGAGTCATGATCACATGCACAGTAAGAAGTGTAGTAGATTAGGCCACTCTGCAAGAGGTTTCACATACTGCTCTTTTAGCTCGGAGTGCAGCCCGGTTTGCAGCTTTCCTTTCATTTGCCGATAACAAATCCGGAGTACTTGGCTTTGGCATTGGCAGCTCTGGTTCTGGAAGTATGCAAGGGATTTTCTGAACCCATCATAATGAATCAATGACAAATTAGCTACACTCAACCCTGCATTATGTTCTCAAACATATTGAATACTTAGCCCGATATATGTTCAACAAGCCCACAAAACCTGATGTGGGTGCATGTTATGGATCTAAGTACAGAGCTGGGCATGATGAATCAGTCCTTTTAAAGCTCAGCACTTGTTGGTTGATTATGAGGAAAGACGTCAAAGATATGACTGAAATGCCAGTCCAGATCTAGTCCTGCAATCGTAATAACTGTTCGAATGTTTACTGTTGTGAATGTCTGTTTGAACAACTTTGGTACACTTTGAGAAGGAGACCCACAACTTATATGGCTGATTTAAAATGTAACTGGCATCTTGCAAGCCCGCAAGATATAACAGCTTCTTCTACCAGGGAAGAAAAGTTCTTAGCTGATATTTTGCAGCTCGTACCAGGGGTGGTGGGGGAGGAATACATGGTGGTGCACATGGTGCACATGTGCGACACGGCAATGGTGGTGGCTTGCATGGCTTTGGCACAACAGGTCTGAGCTCAACTAGATGCTGCATAAAATGCACGTACACACATACATAATGAGCATATATGTAGAAGACATAAGTATATAATGTTTATTTGAGTAAAGTTAACTTTGTGGTGTTAACCTAGTCATCAATTTCCTAAGTGTAATCCACATGCTTCAAGAAGGTACCTGCGGTCTTGGTTTTGGTGTTTGTGGCTGCAATACAACAGAACAGCTCATGTTAATTTTGTGGTGATTAACTTCCAGAGAGTCTTCATTCATTGAATCCACACTTCAAACTAAAATTTCAGATAACAATCCCAAATGGACAATTCTGTATCACATGTGAACTAGGAGATTTTCCTTACATGCAAGTGAACAGGAAGATGACTCTTTCAGAGAAAATTCAGTTTCAGATTTCCCATTACCAGACATGTTTCAGTAATATTTCAACAGGTCTATCAGGTGTTGGACATGAAGAGGCATCTTTCAGAGAGTATGTATGTGAAGCCTACAGACTCTTACAATGCACTTGGTTGCATCCCCTACAAAAACTGAAATGTGATGGAAACATCTTGTTTACTGCAGAAATTAAGGTGACTGCTGATGGTCAAAAGAAAATGCAGATCCAGGGAAAAAGCTACAGACCCAAGTGGGAGGAAAATCAAAGATGCATGGCTCTTTTTCTTCTTCTTCTTCAGATTCCTCATGAGGGAGTTCTTCACCAATTGGTTCCTTTGGTGCAAGCTGCAAAAACATACACACATATTCATCCAAAGAACTTGTCAATTGATGTAACACTTTGCTCAAAGATACAATCATAGTACCACTTCTTCTATGGTTTGAACCCCATCTTCAAACTGCTACATAAGCATTCTGATCCCCTGATACACTATTCAATATGGCCATCAAAAATGACATCCATGATGCTGTTGGTACCCAGATGAAAACAAGTTTCTACTAAAGGGACTATCAACTTGTTTTTCAGAAGAGCAGAGGAATGAAATCGAATGATGTAGTGCAATACCAGTTCAGAAAAAACTTGCCGACAAAACTTTTCACCTTCCAATTCCCTGGCTTTTTTTTCTTTAGCTTTCAGCGCCTCTATTGTCAATTCCTGTCATGAGAACAAAATTACATCCTGTTCATAAAATGAAAAAAAATTGTTGGAGATTGCAAATATGCGACTCTTCTGCTCAATTAGACAAATGATTCCTCAACAACATTTGAGCACAAAATTTCTTCTGTCATACCAAACACACATCATAAGATCCTGGGATAAGAAGCAGCCTCTTGCAAAATTGGGCCATTGACCCGAACATAAACAATCATCGGATCACAGAGATGGTGTCTGTAGAAGACTCATGCGAGAAATTCAACACATTGTCAAAGGCTCATTTGTAGAAGTCTGCACCTTTCAAGAGAGACATGTACCTCAACTTTCTTCATCATCTCAGAAAACATATTTGTGAGCTGTTCCTCCTCTGCTTGAGTCAAATCAAGATGGAACTCACTGCTGTGGAAAGAATTGGTTGATGCTGCAGGCAATGTCTCAATTGACCACTTCATTGAATTTCCTTCTTGCTGCAGCAACATACTTAACCCAACTTCAAATCTCTTGCATTTAAAACATCCAATTGGGGTATAAACCCCTGTGAATTTTGTTTTCAAACTATCCTGCAGAAAAAGGACAAAATGTGGAGAATAATATCTTATTGCATTGTGAAATCCAACAATGCAACAACATTTTTCATATTGGCAATCTTCAGGTCACATGTATCATCTGTACCCTTCAGAAGGCATGAGAAAATGACCTTGAGAATGAAGAGGTAGTGTAAGCCTTCCTCAGCATGGAAGTAGAGGAAACGTATGTCGGGGAGTGGGTGAAAGGGTGGTACTGTCTGCAGCAAGTCTGTGGGCTTATGCATGCAGAGGAATGGGCCACCTTTGCTCTCCACAAAAAGGCGCCAATCTTCATCTATTTGTGCTTGGAGAGCGTTATGCTGCTTCTCCAATTCAAGAGCTTTTCTTGACACCTCACGCTTCATTTTTCGAATAATCCTTTTTGCAGACTTAATCTCTATGTTCTGACACTTTCGCGCTCCTTGAACTTCTTGTTCTGCCAGTTTCTACAAAACTTTAAAACTATAACTCACTAGTTGTTGCCACTGGCTGAAAAGATTCCAGGCATTGAAGATTGTGTGTACATAAAATGGAATAAATTTGTGATGAGCAAGAAGGTGAATCAAAAGCTAAGCTCACCCCTGTAACTCCCATAATTTTCTGACTTACCTCTCTGATGCGACATGCTATCTCTTTCTCCATTGCAATCATGTCATCATCTCTATTGTCCACTATCTTTTCAATGCTTTGGAGCTGGAGATTCTCCAATTGCCATTCTGCGTAGGCCTCAAGAATCTTATCAATGTGGCCATTTGTCTCCTCATTGATGAATGGATGTTCACACACCTGACGATACACAAATGAGGACTCATTGACCACAGTTTCAAGCTTTGGCAGCACAGGATTGATTATTCGTGGCAGATTCGGCAACATAAAATCCAGTTGTAGCCAATCACATTTTGTTCGGGTTTGTAGCTTTGAATTCCTTTGCTTGGCTTGAAAGCGATGTGCAAACTGAGACACTCTCCTTGTTAACAAAGCTGGTGATACTGGAAAGCTAGTCTCAGTTTTCTCTTCTTCCTTCAGAAATGTCAGTGGTGGTAAATTTCCATTCCTCTCAACCGTGACAAATGTGTGAAACACAACATTTTCCTCCAACTTCACAAACAGCTCATCAACCTTTGTGCACTCTCGGTCATGGCTTTTGGCAATGGTGTAGAGTTGATATGTCTCCTCAGGAAGTATCTCGTAGCCATGCCCTCCATCATGGATGACAAAGAGACGTGGGTATGGACCCAACATGACTGGTTCAGGAGACTCAGAAGGTGGCGGAGTTGGAGTTGTAGGACGAGAACCAGGGACTGGGGGCTTCCATTCTCCTGGTGGCTGAAGCTGGAAACCGTCAAATGGATCATAGGGTTTTGGGGGGGCTGCAATCTGGCAGTTTGTAAACAAGGTCATGAAATTCAGTTGTTAGCGTTCCATGGTCTACCCCAGTTCATCATTCATCAACAATACACAGTGCTTGCATGAGTGCAACAAACCTCAACATACCAGCACAACACACATGTATTATGAAATCAGCTGAACACCAAAACAGGGACAAAAGATGTGATGGGTTTTATGTAAATACCAGATCGTAAGAAATAGATGCCTTTGAGCCTTTTTTGCTGCCTTTCTGAGGACCCTCTGGTTGCAATGGAAGTTGAAGTTTTCCGCCTGCTTTGGATTGCTCTTTCACTACCTTAGCATCCTTGCCAGCAGGTGCTGCCTTACCGGTAGGTGCTGGAGGTGCTGGTTTTCCACTAGGTTTCGGTTGCTCTTTTGCTGTCTGAGAAGCCTTACCAGTAGCTGCACAAGATGGCAATAGCATATGAATATAAGCATGAATCCCACAATCCTGAATTTTTCTCTAAAAAACTGTGACAATCTAGGACAAATTGGAAAGAAACAAGATACTACCTACAGATATTTGTAAAGCAATAAAGAAAGGAGTGATGGTGGGCAGCACTTGTGCATGATCTTGAATTTTGACATGTTTTGAGGGACTTGTGAGATACCCAATGACCTTCAAAAAAGGACACAAAAGAATCAAAGGCATTCAGACTCCTAGTGGATACTTTTAATGCTACATGCAAAGTAGAAAGAAATTGACAACCTGATACCGAGGCATGTGGAACAGGAAACTCAGGAGGTGCAGTAGAAGGTGGTGTGGGGTCCTCAACATCTGGATTCTTGGCTGCTGCTCTTGCATCCAGCTCATCCAGAAGACCATCAGGAGTTGTGGATGCCCAAGCTAGCAATGCAGCTTCATAGTCCTCAGCCTCTTTGGCAATCTGGCTTTCATACTTGCCACCCAGGATGCCTTCAAATTTGGTTCCTTGTCCAAAAACCTTGAAACCCTCACCGGCATTGTTTGTGAACAAAAGGCTGCCTTCCACCTGCATCAAAAGATGTAGAGATCACCCATTGGTGTTGGTGACATTGTGCTTACTCTGGTGTGATAGAATTTGCACAATAAAATGTCTCTTGTGTGTTTTATTCTTGAGAACAAGAACAGTTTCCAAAGAAAAAAGGGATCATAAAAAATGGGAAAATGGCAAAGTTCCTCACCACATCAAAGATGTAGAGACCGTTGGTGTTGGTGAAAGGTCCATGTTTCCTCTCATTGTCTTCACTTTGTAAAGGATCATACTTCTTGGAGCCATCTGTGGGATCAAATGTGACAGTATTCCCGACTGCATACATCATCGAGCCACCAGGCATTGCAACACTTAGTTGCTTGTTTTCTTTTGCCCATGTAACACAATAATGCCCATCAGTAGTTGCAAACTCCACTGCTACTCCACACCCAATCTGTAGACCCCCCCTGAAGAAGACCTCAAGAATTCTCATTGCATATGCAACAACATCTACAGACATGAAGCAACATCATGAAGAATTTCCAAGATTGCAATGTGCAGCAACATCTACAGACATGAAGCTACATCATCAAGAACTCCCATGATTGCAATGTGTGCCAGCAACATCTACAGACATGAAGCTAAATCATCAAGAACTCCCGTGATTGCAATGTGAAGCAACATCTACAGAGATGAAGCTAAACCATCAAGAACTCCCGTGATTGCAATGTGAAGCAACATCTACGGAGATGAAGCTAAATCATCAAGAACTCCTGTGATTGCAATGTGAAGCAACATCTACAAACATGAAGCTAAACCATCAAGAACTCCCGTGATTGCAATGTGAAGCAACATCTACAGAGATGAAGCTAAATCATCAAGAACTCCCGTGATTGCAATGTGAAGCAACAACTACAGACATGAAGCTAAATCGTCAAGAACTCCTGTGATTGCAATGTGAAGCAACATCTACAGACATGAAGCTATATCATCAAGAACTCCCGTGATTGCAATGTGACGCAAAATCCACAGACATGAAGCTATATCATCAAGAACTTGCATGATTGCTAGGTGCAGCAACAACTACAGACATGAAGCTATATCATCAAGAACTCACATGATTGCAATGTGCAGCAACATCTACAGACATCAAGCATCAAGCTATCCCCTTAAAAATCCACATGATCGCAATGTGCAACATCAACAGAAACCCCAGCCCATGTGTGAATTGTGAACATTCTTTTGGTGTCAGATAGCTCTTTGATTCATGCTTGGTGACGACAGAAATCAAAGAATGAACCTGAGAAATCTTCCACTCCAAAGCACAGATTGCAGAGGTTAAATTTTATATTAAAAAATAAATAAAAATTCAGGACAACAACAACAAGAGCCAAGAAGAAACAATTCAGGAAAAAAAAGCACAACGACAAGAAGGAGCCAAGAGATTTGGGACAATAGATTGCGAGGGTCGGGAGGAGAGAGAGAGAGAGAGAAAGAGAGAGAGAGAGGGAGGAGAAGAAGATTTGCTGCTCCCGCACCTTTCCATGCACCTTTGGTTGGCCATCTTTGCGAACATGCCAAGTAGTGGAGACTTCGATTTGCGGGTCTCTTTGTGGTAGTTCTTGAGGGAGATCTGGAGGTGGAGTTGTGTATCTTTCTTTTGGTGAAGTTTGTTCTCGAGGTGGCCACACATGTTCAGGTAAGTCTTGGGGTGCTTCGCCATAACCAAGAGGTGGCCAAGTGGCTGAATGTTTGGTTTGGGGTGAAGCAAAAGTACTGACTTGCAAGCCAGGCCGATCGGGAGGAATGTGGGCGATCTTGTCGCCGATGAGAGGATGTTGCTTGGTGGGGAAAACTTCGGTGATTTGCTCCATCATCAGCTTCCCCGATGTCACAACTTCTTGAGCATGATAGATCTCTTTAGTCGCACTATGTATGTACGTTCCATCCGCATGTTGCACAAGACATGTTTTGTGCTCCGTCGATGTCATAACCACCACCAAATCCTCGCGTGTCATGATCTCGTTTCCAGAATCTGGATCATAGAAATGCGCCACTTTGAGATTCGGCAATTGCACCAATTTTGGGTTCACAACTTGTTCTTGTTCTTGTTCCGCTTTTGCCTGTGCTTCTTCTCCTTCTCCTTCTTCTTCTCCCTCATCTGGTGATGCGGGAGCTCCTTCCTTCTTGTTCTTGTTCTTCTTGTTCTTCTCCGATACTACTACTGCACTTGTGTCTTGTTTCAAGCTCTTGTCTTTCTTTGCATTAGGACTCGCGAGTACTCTTGGCTTTTCTCCAAGCTTCTCCTTTCCTTTTGCAGTTTCAAGGTTCATAGTTCATACACCCCATCACCACACCACCATCACCACTGAGTACAAGGACAAATGAAATGCCCCCAAGGACAAATGCCTCCTCACAAACAAACACTAGTGAAGTTCAAAGCAGTCTTCGGAGAATTTTGAGCAAAAAACTTCAATTGTCGCCATATTTAGGAGCTACCATCATATGAATTCTCTCTCTCTTTCTCTCTTTCTCTCTCTCTCTCTCTCTCTCTCACCTGCAGCATCATCCTTAGAGGTTGGTGATTTCGGATCTGGATCTTGTTGTTCGGTGGGCTCTGATTCTGCCGCACCACGAGGAGGATCCTGCGCCTCCTCTTCCCAAAACTTCAAAGTTGGAATGAATGCTTTTGCCATTGCAAATGTGTGCTTCTCGTTGCATTTTCCAATTGTTTTTTTTTTTTTTGAAATCTCAAAGCGTCATGCATCATGGTGTTCAGACTTCGAGCAATGGTTTTCTTATATTTACCTGGACGACGAAAAATCCTTGATTGTTTGCAGTGACCCAACAAGCTCCTCCGCCTTGGAAATCCTTACGGTATTCACTCACGTTGCCTTGACGACATAAGATCTACAAAACACAAAATCAAAGCGCATGATGACGAGAGATGGACATAGCAGTCGTAAGTAGTAATGGGTTGTTGTGTTTTGTGTGCTGTTTGTGTTTGTGTGTGTGTGTGTGTGTGTGTTTGTTTGCTTGTAATAAGTCCCCTTCACGATTCTGCATTGTTGTTGTTGTAGTTAGTACCTGAGCACCTCCGTTTTCCTTGTAGCGAATGACAGTTCCTGATGGTAAAACAGAACGCCACAATTCCACATCGCCTTTTTCCTTGAGGAGTATGTCGCGTATTGTTTGTGTGTTGCTTATGGGGAGTTCCTTGGCTTCTTCTTCCTTTGCAGCAGCAGCAGCAGCAGCAGCACCGGCAGGTTGTTGTTGTTGTTGTTGTTGTTGTTGTTGCGAGGTGTCTTTGTTTGATGACTCCTTCCCCTTTGGAGGAGCTTCTTTCCCTTTGCCTGCTGCTTCCTTCTTCCCTGCAGGAGGTTCTTTTTCTTTGCCTCCTGCTGCTGCTGCTGCTGCTGCTGCTGCTTCTTTCCCTTTGGGAGGCACTTTCCCAACACTCTTTGTTGAGCTTGCTGATGGAGAAGGAGGAGACTCCAGGAATGTTGCTGCTGCAACAACATCTCCTTTTCCCATACGGTTTGTTATGACCCACAATTGCATACAAAACCAAAAGCTTGACAAAAATTCTTCTGAGCTGCTGCTGTTGCTGCTGCTGATCAGTATTCTCTCTCATTTTCTTCAATGGATTTTTCCAAAATTCTAGTGCAGCATGCATGGCAGCAGCAGCAGCAGCAACACAGAGGTATACAGTAGCTGGTGGTGGATCATATTACCTCCTTCTTTGTTCAGGGAAGTAGTTGTTGTAGTACTACTACTAGTGCTGTTGCTTTGTTTTTGCTTGGCATGGATTTTGGAAGGGAACATCAAAACTGTGCCGGTGGAAGTGAGCTCAAAAGTTTGGCTGGCAACAGTGGTAACTTGGACACTCATGCTTCCATCTTTTGCCAGAAAGAAACAGACAACAACACCATCTCTTAGAGATGCAACAATGCTCTTTTCCATGCCACCCACATTTGGTTTGTTATCATGGTTGTTGTTCATGAACCCACGCATCATTATCATGTTTCCATCCTGCAAATCCACCCCCGCCCCCGCCCCCACATCAAACATTTGATTTCCATTGAAGCAAAATCTCTCTTATTATAAAACATGGTACCTTTGTCATGAAGAAGAAGAACTTTGTGTTTCATGTTTTGTATCTGGACAATAGCATTGAAATTTCATGATGCAAACATTTTGAGGATTTTTGGAATTGTGTTCATAACCTTCTTGCACTTTGAAACAAAGACTTTGCAATCCCAAGTTGATGGCTTTTCAACAAATTGTGCAAATATAAGAGCAATGATTGAGATCCACAAATGCAAGAAACCAACTTTGAGTGTGTGTGTATGCGTGTGTGTGTGTGTGTGTGTGTGTGTGTTTGTGACCTTGATCACGGTGGTGGATGGCTCCCACTGGATAGGGAACATTGATGGGAGGCCACACCACACAAGGCCTTGTTCCTCAGTTAAATGACACCTGAACCTTTCCACAATAGTTGCATAGTTTTCCTCCATCTCATAAACCGCATGTTTGCTTGTCATGGTCATGGCAGGTGATGGGGAGTTCATTTTTGCTACAAAAGAAGCAAACCCAACCTGACAAAAAAAGCAAAATTTGCAGGTGGAAAAGTAATCCAAAAAGAAAGAGTATTGAATGAGAAAATTCTACAATGCCATGATTTAGACTTGGGATCATACAATTTGTGCAGAGAAATTGGAATTTTTTTTCTGAAGTTCAGTGCAAGACAACTTAGCAGGTACGTAATTTATTCCCCTTAAGGAAAATCTGCAAAATCATTTCATCCTTTGTGCATGGGGCTTCTTGATTGATCCCTGTGGATCTCTAATTTCTTACTTGAGATGCAATGGTGCCTTCCCATTCATGGTCCCGGTCATCTGCAAAAAGAGCAATAAGGAGGCAATCTTCATCCCTGTCATACTTGAAAGTCTCATACGGAAGAAGACATTTTGTTTGCCCATATATTTCTCCAAGCAATCCATCAGCAAAGGCCTCAAGATACCGACGATCAAGGATCGTTGTGAATGGGTAAAAAAACAAGCGGTCCTCCAAGGAAATTGTGGGTGGATCTGGCTCTGGCGGTGGGGTTGGTTGTCGATAAATTTTTACTCCTGGGCACCCACAATCAATCAGATACTTCTCTTTTTCCTTCCTTCTTTGCTCTTCTGCTTCTTCTTCTGTAACTTGGACCTCATCAATTTCTTCACCCATTTCTGGGGCACTTATGGCAGATCCCTCTATAGAGCTCTTTGGGTGAAAACTCTCAGACAGATCCTCTATTTTGAAAGCCATTTTTCGATCTTCTTGCAGCATTTCCAGAAACATTTTCTGTCCAATGCAGCAAACACTCAAAGGAAAGTCAATACTATATAAAGCATAGTAATAACACATGACACATGCCCATAACCCTAAAGTAAATTGCCAACACCAACATTGGGTGATCTTTCATAAATCATGTTGACAAAAACTCAATTTGAATTGGATCATAGCAAGTCTCACAAGTCTACCAAGCTTTATATCCTTGAACGAATATTTGCAAGACTTCTTGAGACTTGGTAGACTTGAGGTCTTCCACTTGGAGGCTAAGAGATCAAGAGACATCTCTCCTGCTAGTCATTCAAGAGTTTGCAATCCAGCAATCATCATAACTAGATGGAAATGTTCAGGGATTTCAAAGATTCATGCACTCACAAGTTTCCTGTATCTTTGCACTGCAGCAAGATTAACTGGAATCAAGGGGAATTTTGCTGCCCTGGGGTCTTCTGGAATTTCCATAACCACAGGTGGACCGTAGATATCATCAAGCACACGGGTGGTAGGGCCAGCTGGAAACTTTGGTCCACCGTTTGCAAACAACTGTAGAGCTGTTAAGCATGCTCCTCTTTTCTCCTCAGAGAGAAAAGGAGTCTTAGGCAAGAAGCTTCTCTTTTTACCTTTAGAAACAAGAGTAAACAACAAAGTAAGTGCACAATAATGTTATAGCCATCTTGATATACTGGATCATGACAAGAATTTTCCTTCTTCCCCCATTGAATTAGCTTGTGAATTTTATGGGTAGGTGATGAGAACTTTTGAGTTGACCAAAGTTCTCGGGTACAAATGAATGTCGTACTACAATCTCTTACTAGAGGTCTACCTGGATAACTGAGTAGGCTCAACATATGCTTTTCCACTCGATTAACATCAACTGAATCCAAGAATGATAGGGGCAAGTCAGCCATGACAAACTGGGTAGCTGCTCGTCGAGCTCGACTGAATTCTTGAACCACTAGCAAATGCTCTTCATTCTCTTGTGTCTGAGTGGAAGAGCCTTGGGAGCTGATAGATGTTGTCTCTGATGATGTTAAGCTATCATCAATGTCCACGGCAATAGAAGGTAGTCTAGCCCCAAGAATTAATGCTGAACCAGTTTTTGAGCCTCGTGACTTTGGTTCAACCCCATGATCGACAGCAGTAACTGCTGTTTTATCTTTGCTTGTTCCTGAAGTGATAGCTATGGAAGCTCTCTTTTGGGCAACAGTTTTTTCTTCACCACCACCACCCACCACTGTAGGGGCTGATATTGCAGCATCTTGTGCTGCTTGATCTTTGGCCATTTTTCTTGCATTTTCTTCTTCCTGATCAAACTCTGCTTGTATTTTGGCCAACAAATCCTTGAGAAAGGTGGAAGGTCGGCGCATGCATGAGAGTCCATGACCCAATTTATGGAAAGAGTTTTCAAGGTCCTTAGCCAACTGCTTATTCGCTTTTGCAACTTCCAGAGCTTCCAGGTCTTCAATGGGACAGTTGTACACAGCAACTTGCTCAACCAAACAGTGCAAGATCACAGACACACTTACAAGCTCTGGTGGAACTTCATCCAATAATGCTGTATAATACTTCATACTTACATCCTGGAAAAATCCCCCAACAAAAGTACTAATAAACACTCAGAGCTTAGTTAATCAATGGATCCATGAAACTCAAGAGTAACAGTTTTTTAGTAACATACTACGAGTCTGTTCTGATCTGGAGAAGGTGTATATTAAGTTGATCAGACATGGGTTGTCATGTTTGGAAAAATATGATTCAATGTAGACCAAGGGAGTAAGCATTGCGATAGTTGTTTTTGGGGCTTTTGATTTTTTCCTGTTAATGTTACCAATACAGAATCTCAAGAAATTATGGAGTTTCTTCGAACAAAAGTTCCACACTAAATCAACTTGAAATATTGAGCTTTGGAATATAATGAATTAACCAACCTCAAATGGAACAGCTGCAGGAATGACACAAGTTTCCGTAATGTTTTCCTCAAGTGCATCAAAAGCTTTCATCTGCAGCACTAGGCATTGTGATGCGGAAATTACTGCTTTGGCAATTTGATCATATGGCAAACTTGTTTCTGCTTTAGACTTTGGTTCTGCTTTCTTTGGTGCCGCTGCTGGTGCCTTTCCCCCTTTAGCAGGAGTTGATGATTGTGGTGGTGGTGGCACCGCTGCTGCTGCTGCTGCTGCAACCTATTCACCGAAATGGAACTACCATTCATTGGAGTTCAAGGACTGGAGAATAAGAAGAAGTCAGAAATACAAAATATATTGTTGTTGCAATTGATGGAAGAACATGAATACCTCAGTGTCAGGAATCACAGCTTCCTCATACAATACATCCATGATTGGAATTTTTCTGCATGGATGATCCAATGCTGCTGATTTAGCTAGCACCTTCAATTCCTCGATGAATGGTGGCACAGGTATTGGTTCTGGAGGAGGCACTTCTTGTGGTGGAGTGGGTTGGACTTGTGGTGGTGCTGCTGGAGATGCTTTGTCATCATGACCAGGTTGGGGTAGTAGCTGAGATGGGGGGGATACCAGTGATGGTGGTGGTGGTAGTGGTGGTTTTTTTGCAAGGTTGAAAACTGCTCGGAATGTATTTTTCACACTTGCATGATTAGCAAGAGTTTCAGCAGTGTCACCAAAACCCAAACACCAGTAGATTCGAGTCGTGGTGAAAGGGTCTTCCTTCATTGTGTCTCCTTTGATTTGCCAATACCTCGCCACTTTTGTCTGTCAAATTAGCTCATAAAACATTATTCTTGAGGTACTAGTTAGTGCACGCAAGTCTCTATTACTCTGAATTTTCAATCCAAGCCTTTCTAAAGTGCAATTATACACATACCCAACAGTTGTGATTTGTGAAACTTGGTCAAACATCCCAGTGCAATTTTTTCTGCTAAAGATCGAGAGCTCGTGATCTCCCCACCTGCCATGGGTGGCAGTACTTCGGGCAGAGAGAGCTTCTTAGTCAAGCAAGCTTTGGATGGCTTCTTGAACATATGTACTTCATTACAATTTGCAAGTTTTGGGTGTTAAGGTCCAAAGAGACAACAATAGTAATAACCTTTTTCTCAGCTGCTTGAAGGGCAAGTCGGAGATCTTCAGTTTTATCTTCAAGTAATTTTTGTTGTTCCTCTGGAGCTAGTTTAGGTGGAGGTGCAGCAACTTTACCTGCTGTGCACCCCCCAAGAACAAAGTCCCATACAAACCCAATGCACAATAAACTAGTCAAGGTGCATGTGTTTTATTTGCCATGTCACAAGAGAAACTAATCACCCCACCCCCCCTTCAGAAACAATATAAACAAAGAATAATCAGAAGAAGAGAGATCTTGGTGTGGATTTCTGTCAACTGCATGATCTTTTGTACAATGGATCATTCCATGGTTCACTTACCTGCAGGGAGCTTTCCTTTTCCCTTTACAAGGGGTGCAGAAGCAACTGTTGCATCTTCTTTAGCCTTTGCTCCTATGACGCTTGCCCTTTGCTCATTTGCAGTCTCGGCTCGCAATTGATCCTCAAACTCTTTCAAAGCCCACAGTGAGGCTTCAAATTTTTGTTTGGCTTCTGTTTCAAGTTTCATGGCTTCCTGTTGGACACATGATCAAGGGGGGCACAATAGACAAAAAACTTCTTTTAAGTAAATCATTGAATATTACCACAAACACTACAAGAGAATGTGGTTTTTCTCACACAAAAAACTGTGGCAGCTTTTTGTGTGAGAAAAACCACATTCTCTTGTAATGAAACAAAACATGGGTCCTGTATGTTGATAGTTTGAGGAGCTCGTTGAGGAGCTTGTTGAGGAGTTTGAGTCCCCAACCCAGGCCTCCCCTGTCAAGTTCTCCACATCCACTATTATATAATCCAAGTTGATGTTCACATCATGGTGATGTCCCACAGTAAATTTACTACATGTTTTCATAGTTGCACTACAGCTGCCATCAACTGCACATCGTGATATCTCAAAACAAAATGCAACAGCTGAAAACATGATCATATACAGTGGACACCAGCCTGACATTTCAGTGATGTTTTCACCCCTCATGTTTTTTTGCTTGCTCATAGACAACAATGTTGTACAATCACTTTGTAGGTGGAATATCAAAGACAAATGATGACATCCCATTGTGCCCAAACAAAAACCATCATGGAAACTTGAGCTGATTTAAGAGTTCTTCCCAATCACAGAAGAAGATGAGACCCAAAAAAAAATTATCTGAAGATGAGTACTTCAATATTCTTCTTGCATGTTTCTGCTGCAATTACTCTCCGTTCAGCTTCCCTTCGATGCTCATCATCCCTGTCGAGATCTGACCTCACTACAACAAGCATACCAATGTCCAACAGTTGAAGCCCGCATTGAGTTGTAGTACAAAAAAGGAGTCAGAGTCTCCTCACAAATTCCAAAGAAGCAGTCCAATCAAATTGCATTGTTACTACTGTAGACCAAATCCGATTGAATTTAGTTTCAACCCTAATCCCATTCCAAGATTAAATCCAATGAACCATGTTTTGCACTCATCATGTTCTACTAGTTCTTTGCATGCCTGTTGCTTTTTAGTTACCTGCAAAGACCTCAGAAAGTAGCTGTGGGCTCAACCAATTTGGGATTCCCGAAGCCTGAAAGGACAACAACAGATGCAAAAAAAATTATACCCATTAACAGGACTCATGTACAGAAGTTATGCACAGAAAGCCCGCCTCATGGAAAATTTACAATTTTGGGTTTGCGAATTTAATACAGTGCAGGGACTAAGAATGAATTACCCGGGCCTCTTTGAGCTTGTTGCCAAGTTCTGTCAGTGGATCAACCTCCATCTCCTGGAGATAAAACAACACACTTTATTTGATGACTCGCAGAAAGCTAGCATGACAATTTTTCAGATTACGTCATGCAAAGAACAACCTACATTTGTTAATTTGCAAAGAAGAATGGATTCGCCCAGTTTTGAGACGCCACTTTCGACATTGTTCAACACTTATACAATAAATACTTAGAAACAACTGCAAACAATTTTTCTGCTGCCATGAGTCAATTTTTTTCCTCTTTTTTCCAGATTCTTTCTCACCAAGTTTGAGATGTCATTGGGACTCTGATGCAAGATGTAGATACAGTACTGGTCTCTAAAAAGCCTAACCTCAGCAGCCATTGTTTCAGCATCAACAATTGCAATGCTCGTGCTAGGTCTTCCAATTGAATTCACCATCTCCACCAAATTTCCAGAATCCAAGTTTGGCAAAAGTGTCTCGATGTGCACACCCACAGTTGTCCATGTAATTCCCCACATAGGCAAGGGTGGTGCCTACCACATGCATATCATTGACAACCCATTCACTCAAATGGAATATATACATATATCTCATACATGTATGGCAATGTGATAAATCGCCAAACCTGCAATCTGGCTTGAGGAATTCATATCCGCTGACAAAGATTTCTTTCTTTTTTTTTCTTCTACCACATTCTGATGCCAACACAAGAATGGTGATGAGGCATTTTTTGTATGCAATAATATCTCACCTCCCCTTCCTTGAACCGTGGTGGTGCTGGACTCCCTTTCTTGGCTCCTGCAGGTGCAGCGGCTTTGGCAGCTTTGGCAGCCTTGGCAGGTGCAACTTCCTTTGCACCCTTCTTGGGTGCCATAGCCTTATTATTATTATTATTATCCTGCTAGCAACTCAGAAGTAGGTACTTATTTGGAAGGAAGCTGTGAAGAGATTCGGGTGGCAAGTTTCATTCACAGTTCCAGATACACTAAATTCACATCCTTTCTCAATGAGACGACAACAAACAGCAAAGAGCATCATCATCATCAATCCCTTTTTTTTATTTTGCTTGCTAGCAAGCAGCTCCTCCGTAAGATCAATCTTGTGAGAAATGAATGACTCATTCAAACTTGCTCATTTTTGTTCACTGTTTTCGTACAAAGAACAGTCAAGGTCACCGAAACCCAAAACCTGAATTTACATACACCATTAAAATCCCAACATGTTATTATTGTCTGGGATGAAATCAATATGAAACCTCAAACACGACACTCAAACTGTGTGTGTAAGGAATCACTGCAAACCATAAATTTTTTTTCTATTTCTCTGGCAGATCACTTAGCAGCAATTTCTTACATATATAATTCAAACTGGATCAGATTCAAATCTCCCACTTAATGCAATGAAAATGCAAAGCACTTACATACTTACTTACTTACTGCCATAATTGTTGTAATCATCGATCGAGCTCTAATCATCTGCGAGTTGTGATCAGGAAATTTGCTTTGCTTGTTAACTGAAACCCATTTATATTAAAAAAAAATTGAAGAAAATCCAGAAATTCATCAAATTACTCAAAGGTTGCAAAGAAACCCACCTTGGAATTATAATGACCAGGCCAATCCAATCAACGATGGCCTCGCCCCCCCCTGCCCCCCACCTCACCCTGCTCAGGCTGATGATGTCTACTCGTGTTCTAGAAACAGAGCCTCATCATGCTGATGCTAACGGTATAGCAGTAATATTTCATTTTTTTTGTGGAAAACGAGTGAAAAAATTATAGACCTACTTGCAGCCTTCTTTGTCTACTACGCAAGAAGCAACAACAACGAGAACAACAACGACAAACCCATGTTTGAGTCTTTTGTGCTGGTATCAGATCAGATCAGATCAAGCTTGTGTTGAGTGATGCAAGCATATCACCAACCCATTTACTCACTCATTCATTCATTCCTTCATTCATTCAATTTGCCCTTGTTTGCAAAAATGCATGAGCAACTTTGACAACACAAGAAGGGGAGAGCAGCATGAATTTATGTATAAGAAGTTGTTGGGAGTTTGAGAGGCTGGTGTGTGTGTGTGTGGTGGTTGGTATAGTTAGAATGTCCCACTGATGAGATACCCTTGCTAGGACCCGGCAAATATGACAACAAATGCATGGGAAGGATACCATAAGGATAGGACTCATGTTTTTTTGGCACAAAAAAAATTATTTTGCTAAAGGTCAAGCTGAAAAAAAAAAAATTTAAAACAGAAAAAAAAATTATTAATTTTTTTTGCTGAATTCTTGGTGGGGAAAAAAATTGCAAAATTTCGTCCCAATTATTAGCATTGGATTTTACCATTAGAAATATATAAAATAGAAGGTTTTTTTTTTTTTTTTTTCTAAAGTTTATTTACTTACTCCTTTTAAGTGTTTCAAAAATTATGGGAAATTAATTTTTGGGAGTGTCACACACCTCATTTTCTGAAATAAGTAAATAAAATATTCGGTAGCAATGTGGAACATGAGTTCATTGGTATGGTGTTATTAGGTGTGGTATGAGTGGAGCAAGAGAATTGGGCTTGTGTGGGTCAAGGTCACCAAAGGCTACTACGGTTTTTTTTTTTTTAAATTT
>Ga0116231_10005071_pt1 | contig 26196 bp, 19 predicted proteins | sample S1TSphgellanicum_2_FD_89695 | JGI IMG/M metagenome (GOLD analysis project Ga0116231, IMG submission 89695) | Host-associated microbial communities from peat moss isolated from Minnesota, USA - S1T2_Fd - Sphagnum magellanicum MG | ecosystem: Host-associated > Plants > Peat moss > Unclassified... | reverse complement strand
TCTTTACCTTCGACCAGCAGGAATCCGAATTGCCCGCTGTAAGTCCCAAGATTCAAATTGGCGTAGGCCGAGTTATGCGTATGATACCAGCGAGTCCCCGACGGCTTAGGCGCAAAGCTATAGCGCTGCGTCGCTCCCGGCGCAATCATCGGCGAACCCTCTTCCATCGCGCCGTCATTGATCGGATCGATCGCCAGGCCATGCCAATGCACCAGGTCCGGATCGGTGCTGGCGTTGGTCACGTCAATGGTCACCGGAACACCCTCGCGCAGCCGCAGCATCGGTCCCGGCACCTGGCCGTTGTAAGCGAGAGTCTTGATGGCAATGCCTTTGGCGATTTCAATCGTCGCAGGCGCGATGCGCAATGTGAAATCGGGCTTGCTGGCAGCCGCAGGCGAAACTCCGGGTACCAGTCCGCGCAGCGATCGGCTGGCCACGAGTGCGCTTGCGGAGGCGAGAAAGTGTCTGCGATTCATCGTGTACCTGTCGCCATTGTAGACGTGCCGGGCTGTCATTCGAAAATGAAGTTTACGCCCTCTAGAACAGGTTTAAGCTGGGTCAAAAGAAGATTTCCGCGTCAGACCCACCAGGCCGCGCCCGGGCTTTCCTTCAGTACGATCTCATTCAGAAATCGCGCGGCTTTGGCCAGCCCTTCTTCCGAGGAAAGCAAGCTGTCTTCATGCTCGATCGAGAGCACGCTGTCATAGCCGAACATGCGCAGCGTCGAAACAAACTCCTTCCACCACTCCGCGCCGTGCCCGTACCCACAAGTGCGGAAGATCCAGCCGCGATTGCGCTCATCCGTGTAAGGCTTGGTATCGAGCACGCCCGTGCGCGGCAGGTTGGTCGGATAGAACTGGGTATCCTTCGCATGAACGTGAAAGATCGCCTCGCCCAGGATACGGATCGCGGCGATGGGGTCGATATTCTGCCAGAACATGTGGCTGGGGTCGTAGTTGCAACCGATCGCCGGACCAGCGATCGAACGCAGGCGCAGCAACGTCTCCGGACTGTAAACGACAAAGCCGGGATGCATCTCAATGGCGATGCGCACGCCGTGATCGGACGCGAATTGGGCGCGCTCAATCCAGTAAGGCGCAACCACTGTGTCCCATTGCCACGCAAGCACATCCAGATACTCGGGCGGCCATGGACAGGTCACCCAATTGGGTGCCTTTGCCGTCGGCGAGTCGCCAGGGCAACCTGAAAAATCGACCACCGTCGAGACGCCCAACTTTTCTGCCAGCAGGATGGTTTTACGATTCGTCTCCTGAAACTCCGCGGCCTGCGCTGGATCGGGATGCAGCGGATTGCCATGGCAACTCAGCGCGCTGATCGAAGCGCCGTGGTCGGCCATCGTCTTCTGAAATGCGGCCAGTGCGGCCTCGTCCTCCAGCATGCCAAGATCGCAGTGCGCGCCGCCGGGATAATTGCCCGTTCCGAGTTCGACCGTTGCAATGTCAAAGGCCTTGAGTTTGGCCAGCACATCGTGCAGCGGAAGCTTGGAGAGCAATGGTGTGAAAACGCCCAGTTTCATTGGAATTTCTGCTCCTTTCACTCTGTTTCGACGGTAGTCCATGCGCTGCCTGAGGCATGGCTGCGCAGCATCGCATCGACTAGCCGCGTGGAGCGATAGCCATCTTCAAACGTGGGCAGCATGGCAGGCTTGGCTTCGGGTGCGCCCCCGGCATGAATCCACTCATACGCGTCGCGCATGAGATTCGAGAAGGCGTCGGCCCAGGACTCCTGATGCCCGCCAGGCAGATGCGTGTACCGCCGTGCTTCGGGCAGGACCAGCGACGGATCTTTCGTGAGCACGCTGTTGGCCTTGTTGTGATAGCCAATCCAGAGTTCGTTCTGCTGCTCCTGCTTCCATTTGAGTGAGCAGGCCAGGCCGTTGATTTCAACCACCAGATCGTTCTTATGGCCCGGCAGTACCTGGCCTACGGAAAAGCTCCCTTTCGCGCCGTTCTCGAAGCGCAACAGCACACTCGCCAGGTCTTCGGAAGTCACCTGCACGGCCTGGCGTTCTCCGGTGCTCGTCGTCGAAAAAGCCTCGCCCGATGCGCCTGTCGAGTAGCGCGTTGGGATCACCGTGGTGAGGTCGGCGAGTACCTGCACAATCTTCAATCCCGAGATATGCTCCGCTGTGTCGCACCAGTGCGAGCCAATGTCCCCCAGCGCCGAAGTCGCACCGCCTTTGGCCGGATCGCTGCGCCATGAATAGACATGGGGATCGGTCATCCAATCCTGCAGATAATGCCCATGCACAAAGCTCACGCCACCGCTCTCGCCCTTGGCCACCATCGCGCGCGCCTGCTGTACCAGCGGGTTGCCGCGATAGTTGAAGGTGACCACATGCGCCACCTTCGCGGCTACAGCCGCGTCGCGCATGGTGCGCCCGTCGGCAGGGTTGGTGGCCAGTGGCTTGTCGGAGATCACATGCTTGCCAGCCGCCAAAGCGGCCATGGTCACCGGCAAATGCAGATAGTTCGGAGTCGTATTGTGGATGACCTGGATATCCGGGTCGGCGATCAGCGCCTGATAGTCGCCGTAAGCGCGATCCACCTTGTATTCGCGCGCCTTTTTCTCCGCGGACGCCTGCGACGAGCCGGCAATCGCCACCACATCCACATCGCCCAGTCGGCGCACCGCGTCAATGTGATGCGCAGCGACAAATCCGGGACCGATCAGGCCCATGCCGATCTTCTTCATAGAACTTAGATTGCCTTTCGAAACGGGTTACTTGCTCTGCATATCCATCGCCGGGCGAGGATGGGAAGCTGTGCTGCCTTCCGTCATACCCAGCGCCCATTTGATAGCTTCAAAGTACATCTTGCGAATGTCCGGATCTTCCCACGACTCTTCCGTATGGCCGAGCGTGGAGTAGAACACACGCCCCTTGCCATACATCTTGCTCCAGGCCACGGCAAAGTCCCGGTCGGCGCGATGAATACGAGGATTGTTGGAGTAGTCCAGCTTGGAAGCATCGAGACTGAGCAACACGTTCACCTTATCGCGCGACCACTGCATCGGCTGATAGATCTCATCGAACTTCATAAAAGCATGGGGAAAGTGGCGCACGGCAGGGAACTCCGGCGACTCGTTGATGATAGGCGCCTGAAACGTGAACCATGGATGCTGATCGAACCATCCGCCAATCATCTCGCCGTATTCGGGCCATTTGTAGTTGGTATCGAGCGCCGCGTGAATGCCGACAAAGCCCTTGCCGTCGTCGTGTATGAAAGACATCATGTCCTTCTTCTGGCTGTCGTCCATTTCCAGTTCGCCGGTGGTGCTGGCGAAGACGAGGAGATCGAAGTAATCGAGATTCTTCGCGTTATCGCCCAGCTTCTTCTTCGTCAGTAACTCGGTATCGGTGCGCAGCTCCGTATCCCAAAGACCGCTGTCATGGCCCATGTTGTAAATCGCCGCCATGGCCGCGGAGATGGAGTCGTGCTCGAAGCCCTTGGTCTGGCTGATGACCAGCACATGTTTGACGTGGATCTCCTTGGCATGGGGAGGGGGAGGCGTTGCGTCGGTCGCGGTGGATTGGGCCAGTGCGACGGCGCCGAATGCCATGCTGGCCGCGGCGATCAGCGCCAGGGAAGTCAAGGGTCGAAGTCGTGACATCGGCAAGGAACCTCCTCAATTTGAGTGACGCTGTGTCGGCCCACTCGCTCGGCGAAGAGTCTACGTGGATACCCGGCAGGAGCGCAACAGGCGATCGTTGGAGTGCCGGCGCGGAGTGGGCGTTCCGCGCACTCCGCAATCGTGCACTAAGTCTTACGGAAGAAGGGCAGAACGTGATTCTGAAAACAGTCGGCTATCGCATTTGCGACTCCGTAGCTTTCAAAGACTTCGTCTAAGCGCTTCCTCCGATGGGCAAGTGGCGTTACTTTTTGCCGATGACTTCCACCAGCGAGTCGTCGGGCACCGTCCACGCCGTGGCGCCATCATGGGTTAGCTTGGCAGCGGCATCGTTCCAGACCAGATGCGTGATCTTGCTCTCGCCCTTTTCGTAGTTGTAGGTTTTGCCGTCATCCTCGTAGAGCGTGAAGCTGGCGTCGGCGCCGGGATAAACGCGCAGCTTGGCCAAAGCCTGCGTCTCATTGGTCGAAAGCACCGGCGCGCCCAGCGGCAGAATCGATCCAGCCTTCACAAACAGCGGCAGAGTATCGATGGGAGCATCCACTTGGATCGTCTGTCCGCCATGGAATTTTTCGTTGGTCCAATAGTTGTACCAGTCGGCTCCCGCAGGCAGATAGACTGCGCGGCTGGTCATGCCCTGGTCGGTGACCGGCGCTACCAGGAAGGCAGGTCCAAGCATGTATTCGTCGGTGAGTTCCGAGGCTTTGGCATCGTTGGGGAAGTCCATGAACAAGGCACGCATGTAGGGTGCGCCCGACTGATAGGTCGAGTAGCCCAGCGAGTAGATATAGGGCATCAACTCGTAGCGCAGCTTGAGATACTTTTCAAGGATCGGCTCAGCTTGCTTGCCATAGCTCCAGACCTCATTGGCGTTACGGCTGCCGTGCGTGCGCATGATGGGCAGGAAGGTCGCATACTCGAACCACCGCGTGTATAACTCGGGATAATCGTCGTAGCCGCCCACATTGGCGCGCGCGTCGGACGGATCGAGCAGTGGAGGATGCTCCGGATGATGCACCGCCGGCAGATACTGCCAGCCTCCGGTATCGTTCGACCAGTAGGGAAGGCCCGATGCCGTGGCGTCCAGGCCCGTCGGTATCTGCCGCTTGAGCGTGTCCCATGTGGGATAGATATCCGAGGACCAAACGATGGTGCCGTTGCGCTGAATGCCCGTATACCCGTCGCGCGAAAGAATCAGCGCGCGGTGCGGAGTATCGCGGCGAAAGCCATCGTAAAGCGCCGCGGTGTGGAAGAGCGGATAAACGTTGTAGTAACGCGTTCCCGGCCCAATGTGATAGTACGAGCCGTTGGGAGGCAAGTCCGGCTCTGTTTCATCGGCCCACAGCGAGTCAAATCCCTTGCTGAGGATGTTGTCGCGGATCACATCCCAGTACCATTTGGCCGCGTCTGGATTGGTCGTGTCGATGTCCGATCCGGCGCGGTCGTAAGGCAGCCCATTGATCGGCTTGCCGCTAGCGTCGCTCTCCAGCCAGCCTTTCTTATCGAGCATTGCATAGAAACGATCGTCAGGCGTGAAGCGTGGCCAGACGCTGATCATGGTCTGAAAACCCATCTTGTGCAACTGGTCGTTCATCGCCTTGGGATCGGGCCAAAACTTGGGATCGAGGTCCATCTGGCCCATCTTGGTGTAATAGAACCAATCGACAATCAACATGTCGGCAGGCAGATTGCGATCGCGATAGCCTTTGGCCACGCCCAGCAACTCGTCTTGCGTGATGTAGCGTTGTTTGCATTGAATGTACCCGTAAGCGGCCTTGGGCAATAGAGGCGTCGCGCCGGTCAGCAGCCGGTAGCCGGCATAGATCTCATCGGAGGTCTTGCCCGCGATGACAAAGAAGGAAACGCGATTGCCCACCTGCGAGGTCCAGCGCGTCTGTTCATTGAAACCCGGCATGATGGTGGTCTGCGATGGATTATCCCAGAGCAAGCCGTAGCCCTTGTTGGTGACCAGCAGCGGAATGCACCACGTCGGACCGCCTGTCGACACATAGTTGTTCCAGCACTCGACCGTGTGGCCCCGATGGTCGAGATAGCCTTCCTGATTCTGGCCGAGCCCATAGTAGTGCTCATCGGCCGGAGAGACGAAGGTTGCGCCCACCTGGTAAAAAGGCAGATCGGAAGGCCGCTCATCGTTCATGATGTAGGCGTTGCCATCTTTGTGGTTGGGCACGGACATCGACCAGCCGTTCATTTCGACCAGCGTCTGGCCGTCCGGCGTGGTGACCTTGATATCTGCCCACGGCGCGGAGCCGTTGAAATACTTGGCAATGCCCGCCTGCGTTTGCTCCACGTTGGTCGGGTTCGCCGAAGGCGGTTTGGCGGTTTCTCCGTGCCGCCCAGCCCCCCCGAGCAGGGTGACCGTCATCCGCGAGGAGCGGTAAATGTGGGCGTCGGGCGTTTCGGAATATTCCCAACCCTGCTGCGCCGGAGTGGCAATAATCCCATATCCCGGCGGCGCAACAGCCTGCGCCTTGTCCAGGCTGAGCGTCACGCGGATCACATTGGGCGCATACGGTTCGAAAACGATGGTGCTTTCCCCGCGCGGAATCACGATTTTTTCGGGCTGGGCCTGAGCGGTTCCAACGGCGACTCCGGCCATGAAACCGGCGAGAATGGCCGCACACGTCCCGACGGACGCAAAGACTGGGGTAAAGCGAATTAGTTGGCGCATAGTCTGATCCTGTTTCTGCTTTGAATTCTTCGGCAGAAGAAGTGTACGCCACACCACCGGTTCAAGGGCAAACGTTTTCGCGGAATTTGCGGGCAGGCCTCGGTGGGCCCGAATTTCGCTCAAAACGGCCGAGCCGGCTCTGGACTTCCGGGCGTCCCATCGAGTCGCGAGGGAGAGATATTGCTCCACGTGGAGCATCGGGGCCGCAGCGAATTCTCTTTGAGACCGAAATTTGGTCCTTAAGGATGAAGATTGGAGCCAACTTCGCATCCATCTCAAACGCGACAGTCAAATTGTTCCACGTGGAACAATTTGGGGCGAATGGGAACGGTCTGGCGAGGCATGCTGCAAATTGTTCATTCTATGAAGAAAACAATTGCGTCGCATTATGCCCATTTGTGCCTTGTTTCAGCGAACGGGGATTTTTGGCGCTGAGGGGAAAATTCCGGCATTTTTCAGAAAAAGCGCCCGTCGAGCGCGACGTATTTGACGAATCATAGGTCGCGAAGTGAAGACGGTCGAAACCGGGAGCATTTCGCAGCGCGATGACGAGTTCGTATCCTGCTTTCGAAGATCGGGCGGCGCAACTCGACTTTCAGCGGAATGGCGGAGTTGCGCCGAATCTGCCGGTTTCGGTTGAGGGCTGGGCGGAAGGAACTGAGGACTCGCGTGGCGCTGGGCGCGCGGAAAGTGCAGGGAATGCGCGCGGCGTTGCGGCGGCCAATGCTGCTGCTGGGTGCGGGATCGGCGCTGGGGCTGATGGCGGGGGTGTTCGCCGGCCGGTTGCTGGGGCATCCTGTGGATGGCGCCGATCCGGGCGATCCGGTGTTGGTTCGATGGCGTCGGCGCTGCGGGCGTCCAGGCGCGAGTTTGGGCCGCCGGCCAGGCAGAGGGCGTTCAGGGTGGATGCTACCGGGTTTCGCGTAAGGAAAGCATATCGGTGCGATAAACCCGGCGGGGGCGAGGCGGCGCGGCTAGTTGGCGCGGTTTAGACCGAGGGGACTTCCCACTGGCCGGATTTGGCGGATTGGAAGATGGCCTCGATGACGGCCATGTTCGCGATGGCGTCTTCGAGGGGAACGGGGAATTCGGTGTTTTCGAGGACGGCTTTGGAGAAGGCGTCGCCCTGGAGGGTGTATTGGTCGCAGACGGGGAAGGTCTCGCTGGTGATGCCGGAGCCGAAGACGTCTTGGCCGTTGTCGATGAAGATGCGCGTCGGGCGGTCGGGAGGGGCATTGAACGGGATTTCGATTTCGATGCGGCCTTTGGTGCCGAAGAAGTGCATGCGCTGGTAGGGGACGAGCTGGGTGCTGCAGGTGAAGATGGATTGACCCGGGAAGGATGCGCCGCCGAAGTCGAGCATGGCGGAGGTGAGGCGGTCGGTGCCCAGGACGGGGTCGCGGTCGATGAGGGCGGAGACGCGCGTGGGCAGGCTGCCGAAGGCGAAGCGGGAGGCGAAGATGCAGTAGCAGCCGATGTCCATGAGCGCGCCGCCGCCGGAGGCAACCTGGTTGCGGATGTTGGCGGGATCGTTGTTGAAGTAGCTGAAGAAGCCGGCGATGGAGCGAAGCTGGCCGATGCGGCCTTCGCTGAGGAGTTCTCGGAGGCGGAGCCACTGGGGGTAGGTGCGGATCATGAAGGCTTCGCCGATTTTGACGCCGGTGGCGGCGCGGACGGCGAGGAGGGTTTTGGCTTCGGCGACGGTCAGGCTGAGGGGTTTTTCGCAGAGGACGTGCTTGCCGGCTTGGGCGGCTTTGATGGTCCAGGGGACGTGGAGCTGGTTGGGCAGGGGATTGTAGATGGCGTCGATTTCGGGGTCGGCGAGGAGCTCTTCGTAGCTGCCGTAGGCTTTGGGTATGTTGAGCTTGGCGGCGGCTTGCTGGGCGCTGGCTAGGTTGCGGGAGGCAATGGCGGCGACGGTGGTGAACTCGCCGAGCTGCATGGCGGGGATGACCTTTTTGAGGCCGATATTGGCGGTGCTGAGGACGCCCCAGCGGAGCTTGCCGGATGCAGGAATAAGCATGGGAATGATGATACATCCGGGAATTGGCATGAAGATTGACTCGGATCTATCGCCCCGGTTTGGGCGAGGTGTTGCTATGATGCTGCTGACGGTGGAGCGCTCCAAGCATGGGGAGGGTTGGGCTTCGCAGCCTGGCTTGAACCTCTCTGGGGTTACCCCAGGGGAACGTGTAGGACTGGCATTTCATCGCTTGTGCGTCGCCGCGCCTCAACGCGGAGCAGCACGCGCAGGGCAAGCCTCGTTGGAGCACTCCACTGTCCGCAGAGCTTTCCAATTCGGCGCTTTTGTCGTTGCTGGCGCGGTCGATCTTAGCCGGGGATGCGGAAGAAGCCGCGATTGTCGCGCGACTTAGCAGGACGCTTGGGCGGCGATGGCGTTGGTTGAGGCCGTTGGCGCGCTCGTTCCTCGCGCATTTTCAGAACCGGAAGGCGGCGAAGCGCGAAGTCGTTGAGTTCCTGCGGCGGCATGAGGGATTGAGCCGCGCGTGGAGGCTCTATCAACATGAAATCAGGGTTGCACATTGGACGACCGAGCCGCAGCGGATGCTGCCCGTTGCCGCGGCGGCTAAGTGGGGACTTCCGACAATTGAGTCTCTCATCGAACTGGCCGTCTGGTTGCAGTTGCATGCTTCGGAGCTGGCATGGTTCGCTGATCTGAAGGGGCTTGGCGCGAACGCTGGGGCTGCGCAGTCGAAGGCAAAACTGGCGCATTATCACTACCGGATTTTGACGAAGAAGTCTGGCGGCTTGCGGATGATTGAGGCGCCTAAGGCACATTTGAAGCTGATTCAGAAGCAGATTCTTACGGAGATTTTGGATCGTGTTCCGGTGCATGAAGGGGCGCATGGATTCGTGCGTGGGCGTTCGATCCAGAGCTTTGCCGCGCCGCATGTGGGAAGGCGCGTGGTGCTGCGGATGGACCTCGAGGATTTCTTTCCTTCGATCTCTGGGCGCAGGGTGCAGGCTTTCTTTCGGACGGCGGGGTATCCGGAACCGGTGGCGGATTTGCTGGGTGGGCTTTGCACGAATGCTGTGCCGCGCTGGGCCTGGGCTGGGGTTCAGGCGGGCTGTGACACAGCGACGATATTTGAGGCCCGGAAGCTGTATGCGCGGCCGCATTTGCCGCAGGGCGCGCCGACGTCGCCGGCGCTGGCGAATGTTTGCGCGTATCGCGTGGATTGCCGGTTGAGCGCGCTGGCCGCATCGGCGGGCGCGACGTATACACGCTACGCGGACGATCTGGCGTTCAGTGGCGATGGGGAGTTCGATCGTAGCGTGGAGCGGTTTGCGTCGCGCGTGGCGGCGATCCTAAGGGAAGAGGGTTTTGAAGTGCAGCATCGCAAGACGCGCGTGATGCGGCAGGGCGTGCGGCAGTATCTGGCTGGACTGGTGGTCAATGCGCGTGTGAATACGGTGCGCGCTGATTATGAGCTGCTGAAGGCGACGCTTCATAACTGCGTTCGATATGGACCGGCTGGGCAGAATCGCGAAGGGGATATGTCGTTTCGAGAGCATCTGGAAGGGCGCGTGGCCTTTGTTGCGGCAGTCCATCCGCAGCGGGGTGAGCGGCTGCGTGCCATGCTCCGGAAAATTCGATGGTGAATTTACCGCTTGCGATCGAGGCCGGTCGTGCTACTCTCTGTCTATGCTTGTGCGCCGGACATCCCGCATAATCCCGATCAAGGTCCAGTTGCGCATGATCTTTATGGATGTCTGCTGCGGTCCACCGTCCCCTCAAAAGTAGCCTTCTTCGTCGATGCGCCCGCATGGAACAGATTTCGGGTCCAGGGCCGCGGTGCGTCGAATCAAGCCAGCTGTTCGCTACAGTTCTGCGCGGGTCGCAACTCGGCGCAAACGGGGGAAGTGTCTATGCCAATGTCTTTGGAATCCACACTGCTGTTTAGCGATACTCTGCCGGGAGGCGCGACCTGGTCGCATGTGTTGAAGCGGGGCACGGCGCTGCGCATTACGGATGTGGAAGGCGGCGCGAATGTGGCAGCCTACTTTCTTAACTTCGATAACCGGTCGGAGCGCTTCAATCTTCCCGATACCTTGAAGGCCCAGCATACGGCAAGGTTGCGTCAAGGCCACGTGCTGTTTTCGGATATGGGACGCGTGCTCTGTTCGATTACTGAAGATACGGTGGGATGGCACGATCCGATTGCCGGTATCTCGAACGCTGGTTTGATTGAGAAGAAGTATGGAAAAACCTCCTACCAGCAATGCCGTAACGAGTGGTATCAGAATGCGCGGGATGGATTCCTGATTGAGCTGGGCAAGTATGGCATGGGACCGCGCGATCTGCATGCGACGGTGAATTTTTTCAGCAAAGTTGTGGTGGACGACCTGGGCAACATGCAGTACGTCAGCGGCAATTCGCCGGCGGGAAGTTATGTCGAGTTACGGGCGGAGATGAATGTTCTGGTGCTGTTGAATACGTCTCCGCATCCCATGGACAACGCCCCGCAGTATGCGCCAAAGCCGGTGGAATTGAGTGTGAGCCGCGTTCCCATGCCGATGCGCGACGACCGCTGCAGGACCCTTTGTCCGGAGAACGCCAGGGGATTCGTTTTGACAGAGTTATACTTTTTGTAATCCTTCGTGAGGAAGACGTGGAAACTGCGAATTCTACATCCAGTCTCAAGCTCAGCCGGCTCACGCCGGAGACGGCACTGCACAGCTTCACGATAGAGGCGGGCGACCCGTTTGTCTTCGAAATCCTTGAGGGCCAGCATCTTCGCATTGTCGACCTAAAAGGGAATCAAGCGGTGGACACGCTTTTTTACAATGCGAAGGATTACTCGGATCGGTATAGCGCGCAGGATACGATCCGCGAGCAGGGGAATATCTATCTGACGACCGGTACCAAACTGCTCTCAACCGAAGGCCACGTACTGCTGGAGATAGTGGCCGATACCTGCGGTCGGCATGACACGCTGGGCGGGGCATGCGCGGCGGAAAGCAACATGGTTCGCTACGACTTGAGCAAGCGTTCGATGCATGCCTGCCGGCAGAGCTTTCTTAAGGGCGTGCAGGCGTGGAAGCATGGCATGGACAAGAGCGACCTCACGAGCAATATCAACTTTTTCATGAACGTGCCGGTAACTCCAGAGGGAAAGTTGACCTTTGAGGATGGAGTTTCGGAAGCGGGCAAATATGTGGAGATGCGCGCGGCGATGGATGTGCTGATGGTGATTAGCAACTGCCCGCAACTGAACAATCCGTGCAACGGATACGATCCGACGCCAGTTGAAGTATTGATTTGGGACAAGCATGTTTAAGAAGGTTCTGATCGCCAATCGCGGCGCGATCGCATGCAGGATACTGCGCACGTTGAAAAAAATGGGCGTGGCTTCGGTGTGCGTCTACTCAGAGGCCGATTCCGATTCGCGCCATGTGTTGGAAGCCGATGAGGCCTACTGCCTTGGACCGGCGCCAGCCGCGCAGAGCTATCTCTCGATTGATAAGATTCTGACGATTGCGCGTGAATCTGGCGCGGAAGCGATTCATCCTGGGTACGGTTTCCTCAGTGAAAACATTGGCTTCGCGAAGGCTTGCGCTGTTGCGGGGATCGTCTTCATTGGCCCTGGGGTCGATTCGATAGAAGCCTTTGCCCTGAAGCACACGGCGCGCGGCATTGCGGTGGAATGCGGTGTGCCGCTCTTGCCTGGCACTGGATTGTTGAAGGATAAAGACGATGCGCTTCAGTCTGCTGCGCGACTGGGCTATCCGGTGATGTTGAAGAGCTCGGCGGGCGGCGGCGGCATTGGCATGCGGGTATGCGCCGATGAAGCGCAGCTTGCGGATGCGTATGAGTCGGTGGTGCGGCTGAGCAAGAGCAGCTTTGGCGATGGCAGCGTATTTCTGGAGAAGTTCATTGCGCGGGCCAAGCATGTGGAAGTGCAGATTTTTGGCGACGGTAAGGGCGGGATACTGACGCTGGGAGCCCGCGATTGCTCGGCGCAGCGGCGGCATCAGAAGGTGATCGAAGAGACGCCCGTTCCTGGGCTTGCGGCGGATGTGCAGGATCAGTTGTTTCAATCGGCGCGCAAGCTCGGTGAGGCTGTGAAGTATAAGTCGGCGGGTACGGTTGAATTTATCTTCGATGTCGATTCGAATGCATTTTACTTCTTGGAAGTGAATACGCGTTTGCAGGTGGAGCATGGGGTTACCGAACAGGTCACGGGTCTCGACCTGGTGGCGATGATGATTGAAGAGGCCGCAGGGGAATTGGCGCCGCTGTCGTCGCTGCGTCGTGAGCCGAAGGGTAGTTCGATCGAAGCGCGCATCTATGCGGAGGATCCTGCCAAGGGCTTTCAACCTGCTCCGGGAAAACTCACTGAAGTTATCTTTCCTGAAGCGGAGTTAGCGCGCACCGAGACTTGGGTTGAGAGTGGCGCCGAGGTAAGCCCGTATTACGATCCGATGATTGCGAAGATCATTGTTACTGGGAAGGACCGAAGTGAAGCTGTTGCGAAAATGACGCAAGCGCTGGAGGCTTGTTCTTTCTCGGGTACTGAAACCAATCTTGAATATCTCAAGGCGGTGATTGCTTCGGAAACGTTTGTTTCCGGTGCGATGACGACTGCGACGCTTGGCCGATTCCAAGTAGCGAGACGCGCCTTTGAGGTGTTGGAAGGTGGGACCCAAACTACGGTGCAGGATTATCCGGGGCGGCTTGGGTTCTGGCATGTGGGTGTGCCGCCTTCTGGGCCGATGGATTCCTTGGCGCTGCGACTGGCGAATCGCCTCGTGGGCAATGGCAGCGACGCGCCGGCATTGGAGATGACGGGGATAGGCGCGAGGCTGCGATTCGATGCAGATGCGGTAGTGGCGATTTGCGGCGCGGATATGGAGGCTCGGCTTTCGGAACGCTCCGTGCCGCTCTGGACGACGATAGAGGTTAAGGCGGGAGAGATATTGCAGTTCAGTGCTGTGAAAGGTGCTGGAAGCAGGACTTATCTGGCGGTGCGTGGCGGGATCGTCTCACCGAAGTTTTTGGGTAGCGCGAGCACCTTTATGTTGGGTAAGTTTGGAGGTCATGCCGGGCGTGCTTTGCGGGCTGGCGATGTGATTCACTTTGGCGCCGCGCATGGCGAAGCGGCACCGGTATCGCTCGGGGACGAGACGACTCCTCGGTATTCGCGGCAATGGGAGATCGCGGTGTTGTATGGGCCTCATACTTCGCCGGAGTTCTTTACGGAAGCTGATATTGCGATGATCTTCAGCACGGATTGGAAGGTGCATTATCAGTCGGATCGCACGGGCGTTCGACTGGTGGGACCGAAGCCGGAGTGGGCGCGCAAGGATGGCGGCGAGGCTGGGCTGCATCCCTCCAATATTCACGATAATGCTTACGCCATTGGGTCGATCGATTTTACCGGAGATATGCCGATTCTACTTGGTCCGGATGGACCGAGTCTGGGGGGATTTGTATGCCCCGGCGTGGTGATTGCCGCTGAATTATGGAAGCTGGGACAACTAAGTGCCGGAGATACGATTCGATTCCGGCGAGTTACTGAGGAGCAGGCGCGGCGTTTGGAAGAGCAGGTCGAACTTGCCGTTGAGACACTGAGCGCTCCGTTGCCAAAGATACCGACGGATTCATTTCGCGAAGAGGCGATCTTACGCGCCTCGCGGGTGCGCAAACCGGCCACAGCCTATCGCGCGGATGGGGACAAATACTTACTGGTTGAATATGGCGACCGGGTGCTGGATTTGGCGCTGCGTTTCCGCGTGCATCTGCTGGAGCAGAAGCTGCGCGCCGCTCAATTGCCGGGTATTTTGGATATCACGCCAGGCGTGCGTTCGTTGCAGATTCATTATGACAATAGGCGCTTGCCGCGGGTGGCGCTGCTCGATGCCTTGGAGGCCTTCGACGACGAGTTGCCGGAGAATCCGGATGTGACGGTGCCTTCGCGCACGGTGTATATGCCGCTGTCCTGGGATGATCCGGCAACGCGCTTGGCACAGTCGAAGTACATGACTTCGGTGAGGCCGGATGCGCCGTGGTGCCCGGATAACATCGAATTTATCCAGCGCATCAATGGGCTTGGCTCGGTGCAGGAGGTGTATGACATCGTTCATGCGGCGAGTTACCTTGTGCTTGGGTTGGGCGATGTGTATCTCGGCGCGCCGGTGGCTACGCCTACCGACCCTAGGCATCGGCTGGTAACGACCAAGTACAATCCTGCTCGGACCTGGACACCGGAGAATGCGGTGGGCATTGGCGGCGCCTACATGTGCGTGTATGGGATGGAGGGTCCAGGTGGGTACCAGTTAGTGGGGCGGACGGTGCAGGTCTGGAATACGCATCGCAGCACGGCGACGTTTCCTGAAGGAACGCCGTGGTCGCTGCGCTTCTTCGACCAGATACGGTTCTATCCGGTTTCAGGCGAAGAGTTACTGGACCTGCGCAGCCGAATATTGCATGGGCGGTTCGATCTGAAGACGGAAGAGAGCAGCTTCAATCTAAGTCGATATCAACAGTTTCTGGCTTCGATTGCGTCGGAAGCGGATGCTTTTCGCAACATGCAGCAGCAGGCGTTCCGCGAAGAGCGGGAGCGGTGGGTTGCCAATGGTTTGCTTGAGGTGAGCGCAGCGCCGGAGATGCCGGATCTGGATGCTGGCGATGGCGTGGTCGGCGAGGGTTGTGTCGCGGTTACGTCTCCGATGACAGCCAGCGTGTTTCAGATTGCGGTGAAGCGTGGCGAGCGCGTGGCTGCCGGTGTGCGGTTAGTTGTGTTGGATGCGATGAAGACTGAGATCGTGATTGCATCCTCGTCGGCGGGCCTTGTGGAGGAGATCCGCTGCGTGCCGGGGAAGTTGGTTCATGCCGGACAGACGTTGATTGTGTTACGGACCGAGTAACTGCGAGTTAGGAGATGGACTGGCGTGGATATTGCTGCCCTTGAGCTTTTGTATCGAAATAAGCAGACGACTCCGACGAAGGTGGTGCGGGATCTCTATGCGGCGATTCGCGCGCAGGGTGAGCGGCCGATTTGGATTGCCCTGGTGGATGAGGAGCTCAATCTCAAGCAGGCAAGACGGCTGGAGGGTATCGAGGATCGAAGCAAGCTGCCGCTCTATGGCATCCCTTTCGCGGTGAAGGATAACTTCGATGTGGCTGGCATGTCGACGACTGCGGGGTGCCCGGCGTTTGCGCATGAGGCTACGGAGACGGCCCACGCGGTGCGGCGATTGCTGGATGCGGGCGCGATTCTGATGGGCAAGACTAACATGGATCAGTTCGCAACAGGACTGGTCGGTACGCGCACGCCTTATGGGATTTGTTCGAGCGTCTTCAACGAAGCGTATCTCTCAGGGGGATCGAGTTCCGGCTCGGCTGTGGCGGTTGCGAAGGGATTGGTGAGTTTTTCGCTGGGCACCGATACGGCTGGATCGGGCCGTGTGCCGGCGGCATTCAACCAATTAGTCGGGGCCAAGCCGACGCGAGGACTGGTGAGTACGCATGGGTTATTGCCGGCTTGCAGGACGCTCGATTGCGTTTCTGTTTTTGCGGAGACGTGTGGAGATGCTGCGCGAGTTCTAGAGGTGATGCAGGGCTTCGATCTACGGGACGTTTATTCGCGCAAGCCGGCGCCGGGCGAGGGCGCCACGCCATGGACTGCGGCGAAGTTTCGATTCGGCGTGCCTACGGAAGACAGTCTTGAGTTCTTTGGAGATGCGCTGGCGCGCGCCGCGTATCGAAGCGCTGTTGACGCACTTACGGGGCTTGGCGGTGAGATGTTTCGATTCGAGTATGCACCGTTTCGCGCAGCCGCGAACTTGCTCTACAGCGGGCCTTGGGTTGCGGAGAGGCTTGCTGCGATTGAGCCTTTCTTTGCGGAACATGCCGATGGGATGGACCCGACTGTGGCGGGAATTATTCAGGGAGCGAAGCGGTTCCATGCCGTGGATGCTTTTACGGCGGAGTATAAGTTGAAGGAGATTCGCCGCGAGACGGATGCGGTATTGGATCAGGTGGATTTCCTGTTGCTTCCGACTGCCGGTACGACTTATACGATTGCACAGGTGCAGGCTGAGCCTGTGGCGTTGAATACCAATCTTGGCTACTACACGAATTTTGTGAACTTATTGGATTTGGCGGCGCTGGCTGTGCCGGCGGGGATGCGCGAGGACGGCCTGCCGTTTGGGGTTTCCCTGATTGGGCGGGCATTTACCGATGTGGGGTTACTGGAGATCGGAGATACATTGCATCGGGCGCTGTCGATCACTCTGGGCGGATCAGAGCGGCGCTTGCAGGATACGCCTGCGATAAGTCCGAGTTCGGCTCCGCACGGCTGCGTGATGATGGCCGTGGTGGGGGCCCATTTGACGGGGCAGCCTTTGAACTGGCAGATGACGGAGCGCAAGGCGCGACTTGTCAGAACGGTGAAGACTGATCCGCATTACCGGTTGTATGTGTTGCCGAATTCGACGCCTGCCAAGCCAGGGTTGGTGTATACGCCCGACTTTGCTGGGCCGGGGATTGAGCTTGAGGTCTGGGCAATGCCTGAGGATACGATCGGGACGTTCCTGAATGGCATTCCCGCGCCGCTGGGGCTGGGTACTGTCTTGCTTGAGGATGGCAGCCGGGTCAAGGGCTTTTTATGCGAACCTGCGGGGATTCTCGGGGCGGAGGAGATTACGCATCTGGGCGGATGGCGGGCGTATTTGCGGTCCAGGGAGTAAGAGCCGCGGGTAGGTGGGCGATTTAGGTAGTTCGGCCTCATCCGCCGTTGCATATTTCTAAAATCTGCGTGCCGTATTTGTCTACTTTCGCGGGGCCCATGCCGGTGATTTCCTGTAACTGGTTTGGCGTTACGGGGCGCGCGTGGGCTATGGCGTGGAGCGTCCGGTCGTGGAGGACGACGAAGGGCGGCATGCCTAGCTTCCTGGCCACAGTAGTGCGCCAGGCTTTGAGCGCCTGCTCCAGCTCTTGTCCCTCGGGGCTCAGCTCCGCCGCTGGAGCGCTCGCGAAGGTAGCGGGCTTTTGGGCGGGTGATTTACGCTCCGTCGTGAACAGAGTTCCGCTGTTTTTCTTGCTGTTCTTTCCGCTGTTTCGGCCGTCATCCGGCATTTGCAAGTTAAGTTGCGCGCTATCTTCTAGTTCCTCGCCGGCGGCGGTCAAACTCGCCTTACGAAACAGAATCGTCTCGCCGTCTTTGATCCATTCGGCATCTTCGACGGTAATGAGCCCGGCCTTGGCGAGTGCGGAGAGATACGTGTCGAGCTCTTTGCGGCTGAGATTGCCCGGGAGTTCTTTCAGCAACCGGCCGAGCGACTTACCGGAGCTACCGCGCAAGTTTTCGAGTATGGAGCGTAGGGTGCTTTCTTCCACCCGCGACGCTGCGCGATATTGCTGCGCCGAGCTGTCGGATGGGTTGCAAAAGTCGCACAGGCCGCAGCGGGTCTGGCCGTCTTTCAGGTCGCCAAAATGGAGGACCAGGGCGGCCATGCGGCACTGGTGGCCGTCGACAAACTTCTGCACCAGCTCTAGCTGATTGCGGCGGTAGTCGGATTGCCTGGTGTACGGAGCCGACCAGCGATTGTCGCCGCGGGAGGCAAAGTTGTTGTAATCGACTTGCGCGCCGCCGTGGATGAAGAGCTTTTCGATCGCTTTGCCGAAGGTTTCCTCGTCCAGATCGCCGTTTTTGGGGTCTTGCAGGAGGATCTGGCGAATCTCGTCGACCGGCTGGGGTTCGTCGGTCAGCGCCCGGTAGACACGCTGGACGGCGTCCATGGGAGGATAGTCTCGCTTCAAGAAAAACTCATGGGTCCGGATATCCGCGTAAGAATGCATTAAGATTGCGCGGCTGGGCAGGCCGTCGCGGCCGGCGCGGCCAATTTCCTGGTAATAGCCTTCGAGCGAACCGGGCAGGGCGGCGTGGATCACGGTGCGCACGTCGGCTTTGTCGATGCCCATGCCGAAGGCGATGGTGGCCACGACGCAGTCGAGCTTGCCGGACTGGAAGTTTTGCTGGACGTTCTCGCGAATCTCCGCTGGAAGGCCGGCGTGGTAGGCGGCGGCGGGACAAATCTGCGCCAATTGGGTGGCGATCGCCTCGGCTGTCTTGCGCGCTGGAGCGTAGACGATTGCCGGTCTGCGCGCGGGGTCGCGCAGGAGATCGCAGATCAGGTCGCCGCGCATGGGTAGCGGCACTTCGGTCACTTCGATGGCCAAATTATTGCGGCGAAAGCCGTGGATGAATTTCTTGGCTTTTTCTAAGCCAAGTTGGGTCAGAATGTCGCGCTGGACGGACGGGGTGGCTGTGGCGGTGAGGGCCAGCACCGGAGCGGGTCGCAGCGCCGGCAGATATTGGCCGACCATGCGGTAATCGGGGCGAAAGTCGTGTCCCCACTGCGAGATGCAATGCGCTTCGTCGATGGCGATGAGCGCGGGCTTGCGCTTGGCGAGCATCTCAGGAAAGCCGGGCACGCGCAGCCGCTCGGGTGCGATGAAGAGAAATTGCAGCGTGCCGTTGAGGTAGTCGACGCAGGCCTGGCGGCTCACGGACCGGTCGAGGCCGGAATGGATGCGGGCCACGGAGAATCCCAGGCTGACCAGCTTGGCGCATTGGTCCTCGATGAGGGCGATGAGCGGGCTGACGACCAGCGCCGTGCCGCCGCGGGCGATTGCTGGAAGCTGATAGCAAAGGGATTTGCCGGAGCCGGTGGGCATGACCAGCAGCAGGTCTTGGCCCTCGACGGCGGCCCGGCAGACGGCTTCCTGATTGACGCGGAAGTTGGCGAAGCCGAAGGCGCGATGCAGAAGCTCCGTCAGCGATTGGGAATCCGCTGCGATTGGGGAAGGGAGGAGTTCTGCGGGCATACCTTTATTTTAGTCTTGTTTATCGGCGGCAATGTTGCCCCGACCATCGTTCTCGACTTCGTCGAAACTGGAGGCTGTCTTCTTCTTGCCAAGGCGGACTTGAACGAGCGATGCGAGGAACTTAGCCCACCAGAGATCATGTGCTGTTTGGGTGAATTGCTTTGCGTCCAATGGCCAAGCGATCAAAATTCTCGCATTTGGGTCGACGGCGCCAGCAGCGATGCATCCCAGACAAAATAGGTAGGCAAAGAAGCTCCAGCGCTTCTGCCGATATGGTAATCCGGTCGCTCCAAGATTTGTTATAACTACCGCCCAATGGGGCTCATTGTCGCCAATTGCGAGGCAAAACCAAAGCAAGAATAAATTTGCCAAGGCACAACAAATGACGGCGGCCGCCACAAACCAAAGCCGATCGATTAAGGCATTTTCCGAAATACTGTGAACTCTCTGAAGCTATGGAATGTCGATTTTCTTCAGGAAAATCGACTCGGCAGTCGCGGTTCCGGTCTTCACCGTTTCGGAAAATGCTAGAGTGAGCCAAGATTCGGCGCTGTCCGCGAAGAGTCAAGCCGGACTGAAAGCACCATAAAGAGAACGGAGGCCGCGAAGGGGATAATGACGCGAACCCAATGCTGAATGGCCAGTCTAAGCTTGTCCGGCTCCGGTCGTCCCACGGCAATGAACTGAGCATCAGGAGTCATTTTCCGGAAACTCCTTGGCGTCAAAGCTGATCAAGGGATGCCTAAGAGTAATGCAAGCCGAAGCTAGTATCAATTCGAGATAGCTTTGCTAAGCCGCTGACCGGTCCACCACCGCAAGTTGCGAACCTTCAATCTTCTGAAGATAGGTGATCATTTCAAAGAAGTTCCGCAGCTGCGGATTGCCGGTCGGCCCCAGCATCCGCATGAGTGTCTTGGACGAGTGGCCCAGCGCCTCGCCGAGCTTGACGAATCCGATGGTGCCATTGACGTACTTCCGCAGCAGAGACTTACCGGTCTCTACATCCCCATCGATCATGCAATTCAGCGCCTCGCCGAGGAGCGCGCGCCGAAAGCTCTTGCTTTCGCTGAGCCGCGTCTCGACAGTTTCATGGAAGCTTTTTGTCATTTGCATTGCGTGCCTCCCGTTTGCGAATCTTGTATTCCTGCCAGAGCCCCTGAGCAGCCTCAATATCGGCCTGCTGGCGCTTCTTGCTTCCTCCGCCAAGCAGAATCACGAGCGTTTCTCCATCCTTGCCGCAATACACGCGATAACCTGGACCAAAATCGAGCCGAAGTTCCAGAATTCCTGCACCGACGCCCTTTGCCGCGGAAAAGTTACCTTGTTCCACTCGGTCGAGTGCCGAGGTGACCCGGGCTTGGGTAACGCCGTCCAGCTTGGCGAACCATTGTTCGAACGGATTCTTGCCCAAACGGTCAATTTACGAGCGAATCTCGATCACGACAGAGGGGTATCACAAAAGATACTTTATTCGAACGTCACCACTGCGCCCAATCGCCGCGGCTCAGAACCCAGAACGCCAGGAGCAGGTTGCTGGTGGCGTGAGCGACGATGGCATCGCTGAGCCTTCCGGTGCGCTTCATGACTGCGGCGTAGACCAATCCGGCAAGGATGCCGACCATCCATTGATGGCCGTGCATCAGCCCAAAGGCGAGGGACGAGAGGCCAATCGAAAGCGGCGTTACGGCGGAGAAGGGAAGTGAATCGAATTCCCGATCGACGAGGCGGCGTGTGAGATAGCCGCGAAACGCCAGCTCTTCGGCGATGGGGACGGTGACCACGGCGGCCGTGACGCGAAAGGCAATCCAGGTCCAGCGCGCCAGGGGCGAGAGGCCCGCCAGAGATGCTCCCAGTAGGCTTGTTGGCTCGATGCCGAAGAGCGAGGGAGCGATCCAGATGACGAAGACGGTCGCACCGGCAATTGGCGCGAGCCAACTGACTCGCCAGTTGAGCTTGCGCAACTCCGGCAAGTACAAGCAGATGGCGGCCGCGCCTGCCAAAAACCGCAGCGGATAGAGCCACTCGAAGTGGCCTGAGGCGGCCTTAGCCACAAAGGACGCGGCGAGAATGGCGAGAAACGGGACGAGGTAGGAGCCCGTGGCTGGCGATTCGCCCTCCTCGGCTACGCCAGCGTTTTCACCTGCTGTTGCCGCGGAAGCCGTTTCCATGTCGTTACGCACCCAGCGCAGGCGCCGGGTGGCCATCGAGAATCCGAGCGCGACGAGAGTGAAGGCGATCCATCCTGCCTGGGAGTGAAAGCCGACCATGGCGATTTCGCCATGGCCGGCGTTGCCGATGAGGACCAGGGCGCAGATGCGCAGGATGTTGAGGGCCCAGACCAGGATCAGGGCGCACGGAATCAGGAGAAGCGCTTGAGGAAAGCGGCTTTCGCGGCGGAAATACCAGAGCCAGATGGTGGTGAAGACCAGGACCAGTCCCAGGCCCTCGAGGCCGGAACAGGCTTCGGCGACGACGATGGCGAAGTGGGGGGCGCGGATGACGAAGGAGTCCGGATCGACGCGGACAAGGGGCATGAGGAGGCGGAGGAGGCGTTCGACGGAGCGAAATGCAACAATTTGTAGCCAACGGCCCGGCGCGGTGCTGGAGGCATCCCACATCGATTGGAAGGGGAAACGCAGACACCATGCCAGCGCACCGGCAAGCGCGGAGTAAAGCCAAAGCAGCCTGGTCTCTCGAACCGTGGCGATCCAAACCTGCAAGGGTACAGAAGCCAGTGCCAGCAGCGCGATTCCCGCAAGCGCCAGAAGGCGTAGCAGGATCTCCAGGCCGGCGGAAGCGGTGAGATTGCTGTGGAGCACGGCCAGATTTGCAGCGGAAACCGCGAACATACAGGCCAGGTGGCCGATGAACATTCCCCAGCCGAAGCGCAACGCGACGCGCTGGTTTTTCAGATAGGTGTAACCAAGCCCGACAAAGACGGCGAAGGTGACAATGCCGAAGGGCGCGAGGGCGCCCAGCAAAGCCACCGCATGCAGCGTGCTGGCGAGGAGGAGGACGTCGAGACCGAGCAATGCGGCCAGCAGCAGGATTCTACCCAGGAGGAAGCGCGGAAAGCGAAATCCCGCCGAGGAGCCGTGGCTTCCTGCCGGGATTCGATTGGAGCGTGGTTGGGGGGCGATATTCAGGTTACCCTGCCTATTGGCGACGCCGGGAGCGCAGAACCGTCAAGGTTCCGCCCAGCAGCGTCAAGCCGGCAAACGCGATGCTGGGGTTGACCTCGGGCGCGGTAGCTGGAGGATCGCAGTGACCCGGATTGTGATGATGGTCGTCATGTCCGCGGGCATGCGCCCGGACGCTGACTGCCAGCGTAAGAGTCAGAAGGAGCAGAGATAGTTTCAGGCGAGTCTTCACGTGTGTCCTTTCGGGCAACAAGGTGGAATTGGTGAGCCGGAAGAGTGAGTCTTCTCGACTGAAAGTCCTATGGATCTTGGCACCAATTCGCGAGAAATGAAGACGGCGGACACTAGAGCTTTCCGTAGCATCAGTGGCGGGAACGGGGTGATTCCGAGCACGTGTCTCAAACATTATGCTGGAAAGGGGCGCTGATGCAAATACCTCTTACGTTTCGAAAGCAATCACAAGTACCCATCACGGCCGGGAAGCCTATGGCGGGGGAGAAACCAGGGCGTGAGCGACGCCACACCGTCGACGAGAGAAGAAAAGAGGGCCGACCGGGACGAGCGCCTGCCCAAAGTCTTACCGTGAACGCAGCGGTGGCCAGAGGGGACAAATTGCCGATTCCGGGCTAATTCTTGCGCCGGCTGCGAACGATGGTGAGCATTCCACCCATGAGAACCAAGGCACCAAAAGCCGAATTGGGGTCAATCTCGGGCGCCACTTTGGGATTCGGAGGTTCCGGTTTAACGTCTTGTGGAGTTTTTTGATTGTTGCCGCCGATCAGCCAGCCAAAGAGGAAGGTGATGACCTCATCGAGAGTTCCGTTGTAGGCGACCACCGAAACGGTTTCAGCGCGGGCATAGGTGCTCGAACCGAGCGCCAGAACCAGCGCCAGCACGGCGTATTTTGTTAGTTTTCTCATGCCGCATCCTTTATGAGAATTGTGCGGCGAGCTATCGAATTGCATACGCTGAATCGAACGGACTTTTGGAATGCCTCGAGCCCGTTCAGCCGGTTTGAGTGGATTCACCGACTGCCATGCAACTGCTTCAATAGTTGCCTGTGTGGTTGCCCGGACCCTATGGATCCGGTTGGCGCAAGGGTCGTCCTCTGCTGCCGGGAGTTCGAAATTGGTTGGGGCTTCACCAATAACCCCGGCGGCTGAGACCCGGTCGCCACGGCGTCAACATTCACCCCACACACATAATGTCGGAGTTACTTCCGCTTCGATATACCTCATCCGGTTCAAGGCGCTACCAGAATCGGGCAGACGCCTGTCCCCGAAACGTCACTTCCGGGGATTCCGCAGGTAATTCCGGAGTGGTGACCAGGCCGGTTTATGCATGCCCGTACAGACCGTTACACTGAGCTGGATGCGGTCGGCCGCACGGCGATGAAGAGTCCCGTGGCTTGGGCGAGGACGACTCCGTCGGTGGCTACGATCCGCGCTTCGGTCCAGTGCTTCCGTCCCTCGCTGCGTGTGACTCGTCCCTCGATGCGGATGGACGCGCCGCTTGGCACGGGGCGGAGATATTCGACGGCCATTTGGCGGGTCATGGCGGTCACGCATTGGGCGCGATTCGCCTTGCTCATTGCCTCATCGAGCAGCGTGGCGATGACGCCGCCGTGGAGGTAACCGGGCGGCCCTTCATATCGGTCGGAAATCGTCGCCTGCGCCACGACCGCCCACTCCGGATGCTCGTTGCGGTTGACGGAAAACGCGAGCCTCAGCCCGACCGGATTTTCGGGACCGCAGCCGAAGCAGCGATTCTGCGCGCCGTGAAAAAGCGGCGCCAGGTCTTCGCTTTGGCCAGCGTCTTTCAGGTCCTTCCGGTCGGGCGGGTGGGATGCCGTGCTCATCGCAGGATCTCCTCGAAGCGCTTGTTTGTAGAAATGGCGAATTCTTTTCCGGTCAACACGGCAGTCGTTTGCATCTTGGGCAATGGCACCTTTTCAGCTTACGATAAGGAGTCACCGCATTCGACTCTCAGCCCAACCGTGTCCTCAACCCCTCCAGGAGAATATCTTCCATGAATCGACGAATGGCCATGAAGCAGATGACCGGACTGGCAAGCGCGGTCGTGCTTGGCATCACCGGGCGCATTGCCAGAGCGACTTCGCAGGCTGCGCCAGCACCGGCAGCACCCACCGGACCTTACACTTTGCCACCGCTGCCTTACGCCTATGACGCGCTCGAGCCATACTTCGACGCCGAAACGATGCATCTGCATCACGACAAGCATCACCAGTCCTACGTGGACAAGCTGAATGCCGCCGTCGCCGGGCATCCGGAGATTGCGAGCCGGACGGTTTACGATCTGGTTTCGAATTTGGATGCGATGCCGATGGACCTGCTCGCGGCGATTCGCAACCAGGGCGGCGGCCACGCCAATCACTCCTTCTGGTGGGAGACTCTGGGCAAAGGCGGCGGCGCTCCCACGGGCGAACTGGCCAAGGCCATCGACGCCAAATTCGGCAGTTTTTCCGGATTCCAGGAAAAACTGACCGTGGCGGCCGGCGGAGTCTTTGGGAGCGGCTGGGCTTGGCTTTCCAGTCTGCCCGGCGGCGGCCTGGTCATCGAGACGACGGCGAATCAGGACAGTCCGCTCACTGTCGGCCACAAGCCTATCGTGGGGATCGATGTGTGGGAGCACGCGTACTACCTCAAGTACAAGAACAAGCGGCCCGACTACATCAAAGCCTATTTCTCGGTGGTGAACTGGGACGCGGTCAGCGCCAAATACGCGGCCGAACGCAAGGCGTAGCGCAGCCGCAAAGCCGACTGCCATGGCCTCAACGATCGCCTCGGGGGCGGAGACTGTCTCCAATTGCACTTCCGCCCCGCCGAGCCCCGTGCCACACTTGCGCCGGAGGCTGGCCTCAATGAACCCCGCCGTGATCGCCGCGCTCGCCGCAGTCGGAGGCTCCTGCGCGGGCGCGCTCGGCCCGGTGCTCACAGCCTTCCTGATCCAGCGCGGAACCGACCGCCGCACTTCCCTGGATCGCACGATTGCGCAAAGGCAGTTGCTGTACTCGGAGTTCATCAAGGAAGCATCCGCGCTCTACGCCAAGTCCCTCACTACCCAACTCGACGATCTCGACGGCCTGATCGCGTTGAGCGCCCTACTAGGCCGCATTCATCTGCTCGCGTCCGATCCCGTAGTCCAGGAAGCGGAACTGTTCGTGATGTAGATCGTGAAACAGTTCGGCGAACCCAATATGACTATCGAGGACCTGCGTAAGTACATCCCCCAGGCCCAAAAGCCATCCAGCGGATTCAGTCTCGCGTGCAGGAAGGAGCTGAGCGAGCTCGTCTAGTTGGAACCTGCGCGACCATGCGGGTTTCCCATGGTCGACCGGGCGTACCCTTCTGCTCAGACCTTTCATCCGCAAAAGAATCGAATCGAAGCTGCACATTCTTTGCTTCAGAGTTTGCAAGGAGAGGCGGCCGATCGAGACAATTCAGCGATTTTTCCGGTTCCTGGGCGAGTTAAGTTGCTTCGCGCTCAAGGCTGTATGGAGCGCCTTTCGGCCGCCTATCGAGTATTCCTATTTCCTGGTTGTATGCGAAGAGATCGGGTGGCAATCTCTCCCGCTCATCCTCGCGGCTGGCGTTTCTCTCGGCGTCGTTCTCACCATGCACACCCGCAGTACCCTGGTCGCCTTCGGCGCGGAAGCCATGATCCCCGCTCTCCAAGCCTCGTCGTTCTTCAATGAGATTGGTCCCCTGGTCACGGGCCTGTTGATCGCAGGCAGAGTCGGCGCTGGCATTGGCGCCGAGTTGGCCAATATGCGCGCTACCGAACAGATCGATGCCATTGAAACGCTCTCGATCGATTCCTTCAAGTTTCTGGTAGTT